>Ga0102590_1000066_pt1 | contig 302034 bp, 317 predicted proteins | sample AraplaMF_Col_mMF_FD_76859 | JGI IMG/M metagenome (GOLD analysis project Ga0102590, IMG submission 76859) | Arabidopsis root microbial communities from the University of North Carolina, USA - plate scrape MF_Col_mMF | ecosystem: Host-associated > Plants > Roots > Endosphere | place: USA... | reverse complement strand
TGAGGACGTCGTCGATCTCGTGGTCCCATGAGATGATCGCGCCCGTGATGCCGGAGAAGAACAGGAATCCGGCCGTCAGCAGTCCCGCCCAGCGATGCAGCTTGCCGAATATCGCTCTCATGGTTCGCCTCTCATGAAGCCGTCATGGCCGGGCTTGTCGGTCTCATGCGAGCGTTCGAATGCGATCGCCATCAAACCTCACCACCGGTAGGTCAGCTTGCCGATAGCCTTGCGTCCCTCCGCGTAGAAGCAGCCCGACAGGCTGTAGCAGGCGGCGACATAGCGGGTATCGGCGAGGTTGGTCACGTTCAGCGACAAGCGCCAATTGTCGCGGCTATAGGCGAGCAGCGCATCCAGCACCGTCGAGGCGCCGACCTTGAACGTGTTGGCATCATCGCCCCAGGTCGCGCCGACATAACGGATGCCGCCGCCGAACTGCAGGCCCGCGAGCATCCCGTTCTGGAGCGTGTAGTCGCTCCACAGCGAGGCGCGGTTGAGCGGAACGGTGACCGGCGCCTTGCCGACATTGACCGGATCCTGGGTGACCATGGCATCGACATAGGCGTAGGCCGCGCGCAGGTTCCAGCCGTCGGCGAGCGACATCGTGCCTTCGAGCTCGATGCCGCGCGAATTCACCTGGCCGGTCTGCTCGGCGAACACGGATCCGGGCGCATAGACGACGACGTTGTCGCGCGTGAGGTCGAAGGCGGCGAAGGTGAACAGCGCGTTCCAGCCGAGCGGCTGGTACTTGACGCCGACCTCGTACTGGACGCCGGTTTCCGGATTGAGCATCTGGCCGCCCGGCCCCGTCGCCAGCACCGGCAGGAACGATTCCGAATAGCTGAAGTAAGGCGCGATGCCGTTGTCGAAATTGTACATCACCGCGGCGCGCCCGGTGAAGGCCGAGGCGTCCTTCGAGACCGTCGTATTGGCGATGCCGCTGTCGACCTGCGTCGTCACGAAGTCCTGGCGGCCGCCGAGCTGGAACGACAGCCGGCCGAGCTTGATCTGGTCCTGCGCATAGAGGCCGGCCTGCGACTGCTTGACCCCGGTGTCGTCGCTCTTGGCGCCGATGGCATAGTCGTAACTGTAGACCGGGTTGAAGACGTTGATCTCGGGTGCCGACGTGGTGACGCCGAAGGCGGTGTCGCGGAAGGTGGTGTTGCGATAGTCGAACCCGACCAGCGTGGTGTGGCTGAGGATGCCGGTCGTGAACTTGCCCTGGAGCTGGTTATCGACCGCGAAGGAGTTGATGTAGGAGTTGCTGTAGCTACCGTAGCGCGCCAGTTGCCCCGCGGTCTCGTTGGTGTAGCCGCCGCCGTAGAACACCTTCTCCTCGTTGTGCTGGTAGGCGTAGCGCAGGTTCTGGCGGAACGTGATGTTGTCGGTGAAATTGTGCGACAGCAGGTAGCCGACCGTCGCGATCTCGGTGTTGAAGGCGTCGAAGCTCGGCACGCCCGCGAAGAACGAGACCGGGATGGTGCGGCCGTTGTTCGGCCACACCGTGCCGGAGGCCGGCAGGAACTGCAGGCCCCACCCTGCCCGGTCCTTCTGGTAGTTGGCGAGCACCGTGAGGGTCGTATCTTCGTTGGGCTTGAAGGTGACGGCGGGCGCGATGAAGACGCGGTTGTCCCTGCTGAAATCGACCTGGGTCTCGCCGTCGCGCACCACGCCGGTCAGGCGCCACAGCACGGTGCCTTCCTTATTGGCGGGACCGCCCATGTCGAACTGGCCCTGGTAGCGGTTGAAGCTGCCGCCGGAGATCGAGACCTCGCCGAATTGCTGCGCGGTCGGCAGCTTGCTCACATAATTGAGCAGGCCGCCGGTGCCGCTGCCGCCATACATCGCAGACGACGGCCCCTTGAGAACCTCGAGCCGTTCTGCGCCGTAGGGATCGAGCCCGTTGAAATGGACGTAGTTGCTGGAGGGAATCCGCAGGCCGTCGATGTAGAGCCCCGGCATTGTCATGTCGAAGCCGCGGATCTGCAGGCCGCCGAAGCGGGTGTCCGAGCCGCCGTTGACGTCGCCGCTGACGCCGGCGGTGTAGCGCAGCGCTTCGCCGATCGAGACCGCGCCCTGGTTCCTGACCTGCTCGGTGGTGATGACCGAGATCGACTGCGGCGTTTCGATCAGCGGCGTATCGGTCTTGGTGCCGGTGCCGCTGCGCGTGGCGACGAAGCCGTGGACCGGTCCGCCGGCGCGTTCACTTGTCGCGCCGTTCGCCGCCGACTGGTTTGGCGCTGCCTGCTGCGCCGGCGCGCGACGATTGGCGCGAGCGGTGCGGGTCGCCGCCGAGCGCCGCGAGGCCGCAACTGCTGCAGGTCGCGCGCGCTGGGCCGGCGCATCGACGGTGACCGAGGGAATTTGCGTCTGTGCCTGCACGGGACCTGGCGGAAGGATCAGAGCGGCTGAACTGACGGCGCCAAAGAAGAGCACCTGAAGCTGTCGATGGCGCACTTGAAAGCGCGAAGAAAGTTGGAAGTCGGTCACGTCTGTAGCGGCCCCACGCACTGCCGGCTTTGCCGGTATCGTTTTTGATGTCCCGCCCTAACGCAGGCGGTTTCGCAGGGCGATAGGAACCGGGTTAGAACTTCTCCAGACCTGTGCGTGGGACGTGCGGCGAATGCGCTCAGGTGCGTTGAGAGCTAGCGTGCTCTTCGCGATTTGGAATCTTTCCAGACGGCCGTCATCGAGCGACGAGGCACGCGCTGCAGTGGCGTTCGAACGCGGGCGCGAAGAACGAATCCTTTACCATGGCCGCGGCGCTCGATTGAGCCTGGGGAACCGCGGCGGTAGAATCTGTTGCGGGATATTTCATTGGCGTTGCCGACTGTGTCGCAACGCTCTGCCAGCGCATGCTGGGCATCCGGGGGCGACGTCCATGAGCGAATTGCGCGCTGCGACCAGGCAATCCACGGCGAGGACCGGGCTCGTCGAGTTCGACGGCGCCAGGGGCACCGTCAGCATCCCCTGCACGATCGCGGACGTCTCAGGCACCGGCGCGCGGCTGAAGCTCGACTGGTCGCTGGCATTTCCGAAAGAGGCCACGCTGATCTTTGCCGACGGGCTGCGCAAGACCTGCCGTGTCGCCTGGCAGAAGCGGCGCTTGCTCGGCGTCGCCTTCGCCGACGGCGTTGCGAGCCTCGACGAGCAGGCGCTGATGATGACCGAGGAAGAGCAAGCGCTGCACCGGCGCGATATCGGCGCCCAGGTGCGCGCCGCGCGCGAGGCACGGGGCTATACCGAAAGCCAGATGGCGAACCTCGTCGGCCTCTCGCCCGGCGATCTGTCGCGGGCCGAGCGCGGCGAGATCAGCATCCCGCTGCACCAGCTCACGCACATGGCCGACCTGTTGCTGGTCGACCTCGACAGTCTCGTGGCCGGCCCGACCTCGATCGAAGCGCCGCCGCTCGGCGACGCCGAACTGGCGGCCGGCTGAAACCCCTTCCCGGACATCCCTGCCCCCTAAGGCTGCAAGTGGGAAACGCCGTTTGCCTGCTGTAAGGTCGTCCCTGTGTCAGTGTCGGCGCAGGAGATGATGTTCATGGCGGAGCCGGGCTTCGGTCGGTTCATGAAGGACCACCGGGAGTTTTTCAATGCGCTGGCCGAAGATGGCTGGCGAGCCGTTCCCGGCTATGTCGGTGTCGAGGAGAAGATCCTGTCCGGCCGTTTCGATCACCCGACGCAAACGGGCGCCGTGACGCGTCTGTCGCGCTGGGCCGCCGGTGCGTCGGCCGAGCACCCGGTGTCGCACGATTGGTGCGAGGAAGTGTTTCTGATCTCGGGCACGCTGTCGATCGGCACAGGGGCGCAGGAAACGCAACGGCTCGAGGCCGGTACCTATGCCGTGAGGCCGGCCCACGTCGAACATGGACCGTTCTTCACCCGCGACGGCTGCCTGATGATCGAGTTTCTCTACTACCCGCCCGCTGCTTAGCTCTTGTGGCAGCATGAGCTGCCGCCGCCCTGCCCTTCGCCCGCGAGCACGCTGCGGCTGTTTCGCTCCGGCGGGATGTCGCCCGCGGCATTGGCCGCGAAGAAGCCGGTCGGCTTCAGCATGAAGCCGGCATATTCGACCGGCATGATCGGAAAATCCTCGGGCTTGCAGACATGGGTGTGGCCAAAGGAATGCCACACCACGATGTCCGCATTCTCGATGTTGCGGTTCTGCGCGGCGTAGCGCGGCAGGCCGTCGCCGCCGGCATGGACGTTGGGATAGTCGCCGCTGGCGTATTTCTCGTCCTTGTCGAACGCGGTGACCCAGACGTGCCTGGTGGCGAAGCCGCCGCGCTTGCGCACATAGCTACCCTCCTGCGCCAGCATCAGCGGGCTCGGATTGACGACGAGCTTGTAGGCCGGCGCATTGCCGACGGAATTGGTCTCGTTGGGATTGCTGATCTTCCAGAACCGGCCGGTCTCGCCGTTGGCAATCGCCGCCGCATCGCGCTCGCGCGACAGCACGCGCGTCGTGGTGTCGAACACGTTTCCGTGCGGATTGTCGTGGCCCCAGGGTCGAGGCACGAAATCGTGCTCCGTCACCGTGTTTCCGCCGCCGTCGAGATCCATATGCAGGCGGACGTTGAAGAAGTGCTGGTGCGTCGGCCCGCCCAGATTGTCGTCGACCATGCCGCCCCATCTGTACTTTTCGCCCGGCTGCACGGCGGCGGTCTGGATGATGCCGGTGAGTTTTGTTTCGAGCTGGATCGTGCCGTCCTGGTAGAAATACCAGTAGAAGCCGTAATCGTAATTGCCGACGGTGGCGAAGAACGAGATCACCAGCCGCCGCGACCTCCTCACCTCGAACAGGCCATTGCGGAATTCGTAGTGTTTCCAGGCAATTCCGTAGTCTTCTTCATGCATGCAGATAGCGTTCTGCATGACGAAGGGCTCGCCCTTGTTGTCGGCGGCCGGCACATCGAAATAGTGGATGTGGCCGAGGCAGTCGCAGCCGAGCTCGAGCGCGTTGGCGAGCATGCCCAGCCCGTATTCGCCGGCGTCAAACGCCGACTTCCAAAAGTGGTTCGCGGTCGGATCGGCGTAAGGCACCACCATCTCGGTGACGCTGGCACGGTGGATCAGCGCGCGCTTGCGCGCGCCGTCCTGATAGGCGAGTTGATGCAGCACCAGCCCTTCGCGCGGCGTGAAGCCGATGCGAAAGCTCCATTTCTGCCAGTCGACCTTCCAGCCCTCCACGCGGAAGCTCGCGCCCTCCGGCTGCTCGATGTGGAGCGGTCTGATGTCGGTGCGCGGATTCTTGACCTCATGCGCGCCGTAATTGCGCTTCTTGCGCGGGATCGGGACGATCGGGTCCTCGTCGGTGAGGTCGATCACCCTGCCCCCGATCAGGTCGACGACGGCGACCACGCCTTCGATCGGATGGGCATAACCGTTGTCCTGCAGGTGCTCGCGGAAATAGCTGACGGCCCGCACGATGCGCGCGCCGCGCTCGAACTCCTTGTCGAAGAAACCCGAGGAGAACGGATCGACCTGGACCAGCTCGATGTCCTTGTCGGTCAGCCCGCGCCGCGCCATCGCCGCGCGCCAGCCAGGGTCGGCCTTCACCACGGCCTCGCACTTGAAGAACTCTTCCAGCATCACCGGGGGCTGCCCATAGGGCGCCTCGCGGTTCGGGATGGTCTTTCGCGTGACGATCTCGCCGCGGGCGAGATCGACGACGTGCTCGATCGCCTCGCCCGTGGTCACGTCCAGCGTCAGCACGAAGGCGCGGCGCCCTACCGGGCCAGCGGCAAGCTCCTGCTTGGTCGGCTCCTCCAGCCGCACCGTCGGGAAGCGGCAGTGCTCCGGTGAGGTCGCGGCGGCACGCACCACCGTGCAGGCCGCGGTGATCTCGTCGGCGGTCAGCAGATCGAGCGGATGCGGCGCGGCGGCCTGCGCTTGCGGTTTGGCCTTGGCGGTATCGAGCATGGCGATGTCCTGATCTCAGCGCGGGGCGAGATGCGCGGTGATGGCGTTGTAGGCGGCAAACCAGCGCTGGTCGATCGGAACGTCCATCGCCTTGGGCTGGGTCGCGAGCTTGGCGATGACGGTGTCGGAATCGAGATCGACATAGAGATGCTGGCCGTGAATGCCGATCGCGGTGAGCGCGTTGCGCGACGGGTCGATCGTGAACCATTTGCTGCGGTAGCGCGCGCCCGGGAAGAACTCGGCGAGGTCACCATCGGCCCAGGCCTGGGGATCGCCGTTCTCACGGATGTCGTCGATCCACCAGCCCGGCACCACCTGCCGCCCCTCGACCACGCCGCGGCAGCGCATCATCTCGCCGAAACGGATGAGATCGCGCGCCGTGACGGAAATGCCGCCGGCGATGCGGCCCATGCCGTGGCTGTCCAGCGTGAGCGAGCCGTCCTCTTCAGTGCCCAAGGGCTGCCAGAGATATTCGGAGAGGATGCGATGATAGGGCATGCCGCAGGCGCGCTCATAGACCCAGCCGAGCACCTCGGTGTTGGTCGAGACGTAGTGGAACACCTTGCCGTGCGGCTTGCCGGTCCCGCGCAACGTCGTGAGATAGGCGCGCTGATGACTGGGGTCGACGCCCGGGGGCGGCAGGTCCCAGCCTGAGGAGAAGCGGTAGCGCGCGACGTCACCGGCGGGGTCCTCGTAGTCCTCCTCGAACTGGATGGCGACGGCCATGTCGAGCAGATTGCGGACGGTGCAGCCGGCATAGACCGAGGCCTCCAGCTCCGGCACGTAGCGCAGCACCCTCGCCTCGGGGTCGACCAGGCCCCGCGCGGCGAGAATGCCGCCGAGGGTCCCGGCGATCGCCTTGCTGATCGAGCAGATCAGATGCGGCGTGGTCGCGGTCATGCCGTCGCCGTACCATTCGTGGATCAGGGTGCCCCTGTGCATCACGAGCAGCGTGTCGGTGAAGGTCTCGCGGAGCGTCGCTTCGATCGTGGTCTCTTTGCCGTCGGGCGCGGTGAAGCCGAGCTTTGCCAGCTCGCGCGGCGCGCTTGGCATCGGCGTCGGATGCGCGGAGCGGCGGATCTCGGCGGTCGGCAGCACTTCGCGGGTGTGGGTGAAGCCCCAGCGGATGGCGGGAAAGCTGCGCCAGTTGGCGCGCGTCACCTGGGCCTCCGGCGCGGGCGGGCTGCCGCGCATGACGTCAGTCGGTCGCATCTCGATCCCTCCGCAAAGCGCCATTTTGGGCCGCGATGTCGGCGCGGCCGCAACGGAAGCCTGCACCGCGGCGCGGCCGGGCGTTATCGAAATCGCGCAATATTTTGCTGGACACGGGCGTGGGGCGTGCCAGTCTTGGCGCAGTTCTTGCTGGTTTCCGGCTGGCACATTCCGACGTAGCGTCATGGCCTTGAGCGCAACTCTTCCGATTCAGGACTCGGCTGCCAGCCTGTTCCAGGCGAGCAGCACGGATGTCGATGAGCACTGCGCCGCGCTCGGCCGCTGGCGGCTCAGCTACGACCAGATCAGCGCCGGCGCCTTCCGCGGCAGCTTTACCCAGCTCTCCCTGCCCCGCGTCGAGGTGTTCCGCGAGATCACCAGCCAGCAGGTGCGCCAATACGGCCAGCTCGGTGCCGACAGCTTTGGCATCGGCCTGCCCTGGGACGGCGATGGCGAACTCAGCTGCAACGGGGCCAGTGCCGGCGGCGCCCACGTGCTCGCCAGCATCGACGCCGAGATCGACATGTGCACGCCGAAGGCCTTCGAGCTGCGCGGCGTCGTCGCCAGCACGGTGCTGATCGCCGAGCTTGCGGCCAGGCTCGATATCGAGCTGCCGCGAAGCGTCTGGCATCAGTTGCGGGTGATCGAGATGGCGGAGGCACCGGTCGCGCGGCTGCGCGCGCACCTTGCCGCCATTCAGGAAACCATCACGACGGCCCCCGGGCAGTTCGACGATCCCGCTGCACGGCAGGCGCTGGAGGATGCCCTCCTCCTCGACATCATGGACATGCTGCCGACGGCGCGGCCCAGCGATCCCGGCCGCAGTGCCACGGCGCGCAGGCGCACCGTCGACCGCGCCCGCGAGTTGATGCATGGCAGCGGCGACCGCTCGCTGTCGCTGCTGGAGGTCTGCAAGGCCGTCGGCGCCAGCCCGCGCAAGCTCGGCTATTGCTTCCAGGAGGTCGTGGGCACCAGCCCGATGCACTATTGGCGCGCGATGCGGCTCAACCGCGTGCGGCGCGACCTGAAGCGCGGCACCGATGCGTCAGTCTACGACATCGCCGTGCAGCACGGCTTCTGGCACTTCAGCCAGTTCTCGCTCGACTACAAGCGCCACTTTTCCGAAAAGCCCTCGGAGACGCTGCGGCGCGCCAGGCTGGCGGCCTGACGCGCGTTTTTGGCCCTCACCACGTCGGCAGATACGTGCCCTTGAAGCGCGTCTCCAGGAACGCCTTCACGGGCTCGGAGTGGTAGGCCTCGATCAGCTGCTTCACCCACGGCTTGTCCTTGTCCTCCTCGCGCACGGCGAGGATGTTGACCCAGGGTCCGTCGGGGTTTTCGCGGGCGATCGCGTCGGTCGCGGGATTGAGACCGGCCTGCACCGCGTAATTGTTGTTGATCGAGACGACGTCGACGTCCTGCAGCGCGCGTGGAAGCTGGGCGGCATCGAGCTCGATGAAGCGCAGCTTCTTCGGGTTGTCGGTGATGTCGGCGATGGTCGAAGAGACGTTGTTCGGATCCTTCAGCTTGATCACGCCGTGCAGCGCCAGGATCATCAGGCCGCGCGCGCCGTTGGAGGGATCGTTGGCGATGGCGACGCGGGCGCCTTCCGGCAGGTCCGCGAGCGTCTTGAATTTCTGCGAATAGACGCCCTGCGGCGAGCCGATCGTGTTGGCGACCTTGACGATCTTCCAGCCGGTCTTGGAGATCTGGTTCTTCAGGTAAGGCTCGTGCTGGAACGAGTTGGCCTCGAGGTCCTTCAAGGCCAGCGCCTGGTTGGGGATCACGTAGTCGGTGAACTCGACCACCTTGATGTCGAGGCCGCGCTCGGCGCCGACCTTCTTCACGACGTCGAGGATTTCGGCGTGGGGACCGGCCGTGACGCCGACCCGGATGGTTTCCGCCTGGGCGGTGGCCGCAAGCAAGGCTGCAGCCGCAAGGGTTGCGAGAAAACGCATTGAAGTCTCCAGTTTCAGGACGTTTGGATCAGCGATGCCGCAGCCGGCGATTGACCCGGCGCGCCAGATAGTCGCCCGCGCTCTGCACGAGCTGCACCAGCGCGATCAGCACGACGACGACGGCGAGCATCATCTCCGGCATGAAGCGCTGGTAGCCGTAGCGGATGCCGAGGTCGCCAAGGCCGCCGCCGCCGACTGCGCCGACCATGGCGGAGTAGCCGAGCAGGCTGACCACCGCGAGCGTCAGCGCCAGCAAGAGACCGGGCAGCGCCTCGGGGATCAGCACCTTGAGCACGATCTGGATCGGCGATGCACCGAACGAGGACGCAGTCTCGATCAGGCCGCCATCGACCTCGCGGATCGCAGCCTCGACGAGGCGCGCGATGAACGGCGCCGACGCGATGGTCAGCGGCACGATCGCGGCCGTCGAGCCGATCGAGGTGCCCGCAACAAACCGCGTGAACGGGATGATGGCGACGACGAGGATGATGAACGGCGTCGAGCGCGTCGCGTTGACCACCGCGCCGAGCACGCGATTGACGAGCGGCGCTGCGAACAGCTCGCCCTTCCGGCTGGTGGCGAGAAAAACGCCGAGCGGCAGGCCGAAGGCGGTGCCGAGAGCCGCCGCGATGCCGACCATGTACAGGCTCTCGAAGGTCGCCTGGACGATGAGGTTGATGAGTTCAGGCGACATAGCCGAGACGCTCCGCCGAAAATTGATATTGAGACAGCCAGGCGAGAGTCCGCGTCACCGCGTCCTCGCCGCCGGACATACCGAGAGGAACACCAAGCGTCAGCGAGCCCACGTGCTGGCCGCCGATCTCGTCGATGCGGGCCGACAACAGCGCGACGTCGAGGCCGAGTTCGCGCGCAAGCCGCGCCACCACGGTGTCGCCCGCCCCTGCTCCGCGCACCTGGACGCGGATCACGGCCTGCCCGCCGGCCGATGCTTGCGGAACGATCCGGCTCGCCAGCGAGACCGGCAGGCTGTCGCCGATGACCTCGGCGAGGAAGGACTGCGTGATCGGATGCTTGGGGTGCGTGAAGATGTCGGCGACATGGCCGCTCTCGACGACATGGCCGGCATCGAGCACCACGACTTCCTTGGCGAGCTGGCGCACCACGGACATTTCATGGGTGATCAGCACAATGGTCACCCCCAGCTCGCGATTGATGTTGGCGAGCAGATCGAGAATGGCGCGCGTGGTCTGCGGATCGAGCGCGGAGGTCGCTTCGTCCGACAGCAATACGCTCGGCCGCGTCGCCAGCGCGCGGGCAATGCCGACGCGCTGCTTCTGGCCGCCGGAGAGCTCCGACGGATAGCGGTCGTGCTTGTCGGCGATACCGACCAGCGCCAGCAGCTCGGCGACACGGGCCTTGATGTCGGCCTTGGCCCAGCCGGCGATCTCGAGCGGCAGCGCGATGTTGTCGGCGGCGGTGCGCGAGGACAGCAGGTTGAAGTGCTGGAAGATCATTCCGATCGAGCGCTGCGCCAGCCGCAGCTCGCGCCCGGCAAGCGCCGAGATAGCGCGGCCGTCCACGATCACGCGTCCGGTGGTCGGCTTTTCCAGCCCGTTGATGAGCCGGACGAGGCTCGACTTGCCGGCGCCGGAACGGCCGATCACGCCGGTGATCGAGCCGCGCGGGACCGCGAAGTCGATATTCTCGAGCGCCTTGACGCCGGGCTTGCCGCGATAGGCCGGATAGGTCTTCGAGATTGTCTCGAACCGGACCATCGCGTCAGGTTCGGAGGCAATCGCGGCGCGTGTCTCGATCGGTTCTCCGACCACCAGCGATGGGTGCGCGTTCATGGAAGCAGCTTTCATGCACGAAAGTTAGCTCGCCCGCCCGAACGGCGCACGAGGCTGAGGTCGCATCAGCGACGGAAGGTGGAACAGCAGCAGATCGTCCGGGTGCGGCGCGCTGCACTGCAGCACACCATCGCCTTTTCCGGTCTTCCCCGCAATTTCAGATATTTGCGGGGTCTTGGACGAAGATTTCCCAATCCCTCCCCGGAGAAGAATATTCCTCCGCCGCGGGGTATCAGCCTCCGGCCCTGAGCTGCAACCACGGCAATACGATCAGCAGCAGGCCTGCGAAATAGAGCAGCCCGAAGATCAGCCCAAAACCCCAGAACTGGCCCTTCCCGATATAGCCGCTGCCGAAATACATCGGCGCCGGACCCGTCGCGTAGGGCGAGATCACGCCCATCAGGCCGAGCGAGTACATGCACAGCATGGCCAGCGTCGTGACCGGCAGGCCGGGAATCCCGGAGCCGACCGCGAGCACCACCGGCAGCACGGCGGCGGCATGCGAGGTGATGCTCGAGAAGAAATAGTGGATCCAGAAGAACAGCGCGACCAGCAGCAGCATCGCGGTCGACGGCGACAGCCCCGCGAGCGGCTTTGCGTATTCGGTCGCGAACCATTTGATGAAGCCGATCTCGTTGAGGCCCGAGGCCAGCGTCAGCAGCGAGGTGAAATAGAAGAACACCTCCCAGGCGCTCTTCTCGCTGACGATGTCGGCAAACTCGATCACGCCGGTCACCAGCATCAATGAGATCACGATGAACACGACGGTGGTGGCGTTGACGAAGTTCGAGCCGATACCGGGAACATGGATGTCCGGGCTCGAGCCCGCGATCCACAGGAACATCGCCAGCACGATCAGGGCCAGCATGATCCACTCGTTGCGCGACATCGGGCCCATCTCGCTGAGCTCCTTCGCCGCCCATTCGGTGATCTCCGGGCTGCGCTTCACCTCGGGCCGGCAGATCAGATAGCTGAGCAGAGGCACGACAATCATGAGAAGAAGACCGAGCGGGGCAAAGCCCATGAACCATTGCGCCCAGCTCACCTCGACGCCTGCGGTCTTCTTGGCGATCGCCAGCGCCGCCGCATTGGGTGCGAGCGCGGTGAAGAACAGCGAGCTGGTGATCGCGGTCGCGGCAAAAGCCGTCCACATCACGTAGGTGCCGATCTTGCCGGCGGTCGGTCCGGGCTCCGAGCCGTAGATGCGCGGGATGTTGCTGATGATGGGATAGACGATGCCGCCGCTGCGCGCGGTGTTGGAGGGCGTTGCCGGCGCCAGCAGGAAGTCGGACATCGCAACCGCATAGCCGAGGCCGAGCGTGTTGCGGCCGAGCCGCTGCACCAGCACCAGCGCGATGCGCCGGCCGAGCTGGCTCTTGCGGTAGCCGATCGAGAACACGAAGGCGCCGACGATCAGCCACACCGTGCTCTCGGCAAAGCCCGCCAGCATCCAGCGCAGCGACTTGCCGGGATCGGGATCGATATAGCCGGCAACGCCCGCGACCGTCAGGCCGATGAAGCCGACCGCCCCGACCGGCATCGATTCCAGGATGAGCCCGGTGATGACAGCCGCGAACACCGCGAAATAGTGCCATTGATTGACGTTGAGGCCCGGTGGCACCGGCCACAGATAGATCACCAGCCACACCACCAGCGGCGCGATCAGCTTCCAGCGAAACCCTTTTGCTTCGGGCGCCTGCGAACCAGCGGCCATGGGCCCTCCCCCTCGAATGTCGTCATGTTAGGCGGCCCATTGGCAGGGCCGCTTTTTGTCCCATCGCGGCGTATACGGACTGTCCGCGGCGCGATCAATGGCTGCCCGCCGTTCCAGGGCGTGGACTCATAACGCGCGGCCAGCCATGCCGGATAGATGCGAGATCGTCGGCGTCGAGCCTCTGGCCCGTCATGTGCGCAATGGTCTGAAGGCTGCGCGTACTTCATCTGAAAACAGCTTCGGCTCCTCCCAGGCGGCGAAATGTCCGCCACGTTCGACCTCGTTGAAGTAGGCGAGGCCGGGATACATAATCTCGACCCAACTTCGGGGCGCCGCAAAGATTTCGCCGGGGAACGTCGTAAATCCCACGGGAACCGCGACCGCCGGAGGAGACTTACCGGCCGCACGAGCTGCGGCCTGCCCGGCCTCCCAGTACCATCGTGCGGCCGAGGCCCCGGTGCCCGTCAGCCAGTACAGCGTGATGTTGTCGAGGATGCTGTCCCGGGTGAGATTGCCCGCAGGCTTACCCTCCACGAACGCTCGGGAAATCTTGTAGTAGCTGTCCGTGTCATGGTCGAGCATCCAGCTCGCGAGCCCGAGGGGTGAATTCAGCAGGGAGTAGCCGATCGTCTGTGGCCGCGTCGACTGCTCCAGAAAGTAGCCAAAGCCACTCGCCCTGAACGTCGCGGCTGCCTTCTGCGCCGCGCGTTCCTTCTCGGATTCTGCGGGCAGCTTGTCGGACATTGCCGCCACACCCGCGAGCAAGTTGACGTGGATGCCGAGAAGTCCCTTGGGTGCCTGGCGCCCCATCGCATCCGTTACGGCCGCTCCAACGTCGCCACCCTGGGCGACGTAGCGCGTGTAGCCGAGGCGATCCATCAGCACCGCCCACGCATGCGCGATGCGGGCGGCGTCCCAGCCGAGTTCGGTCGGCTCACCCGAGAAGCCGTAGCCGGGCAAGGACGGCAGCACGAGGTGGAATGCGTCGTCGGGAGTGCCACCATACTTCGTCGGGTCAGTCAGGGGACCGACGGTATCGAGGAGCTCGATGACCGAGCCAGGCCAGCCATGCGTCATGATCAGCGGCAGCGCGTTCTCATGCCGGGACTTGACGTGGATGAAATGGATCTTCACCCCGTCGATCACGGTCGTGAACTGTGGCAGCGCGTTCAGCCGTGCCTCGCACTTGCGCCAGTCGTACTCAGTCGACCAGTAGCGGGCGAGCGCCCGCAGTGTCGCCAGCTGCACACCCTGCGACCGATCCTCAACGAGCTCTTTGGTGGGCCAGCGCGTGGACGCGAGGCGCTGGCGGAGATTAGCGAGTTCTTCACCCCGGACATTGACGTGGAAGGGAAAAATTGCGTCGGCTTTGGTCGTACCAGGCGGGGCCCCTCCTTGCTTCGATTGCGCGCGTGCGGTGACGAAATGTATTGGAAGCAAGCTGACGGCACCAGTTGCGGCAGACCCCGCGAGGAGGCTGCGCCGGGTGGGTGAGGAGGAGATTGCAGTCATGTTCGGCCTCCTTGTTTACAAGCCCGCTCCTAGACCAGTGAACTGCGATGCGTCGGCTTCGAACTGCAAAAATGATTGCAGCTGTACCTGGGCCAAGCGTAGTTGCAATTATTCGGATGATGCCTTCGGTATGAACTGCCCAGTGACCGTGCTACAAACAGCATATCGTAAATTCCACTCTACCGCCCCTTGAAGCGGGGTTTGCGGCGCGACAGGAACGCCTCGACTCCCTCCTTGTGGTCCTGGCTGAGGCTCGCGAGCGCAAACTGGTCGACGTCCATGTGGCTGGCGAGATCGTCCAGCGCATGCGCGAGGCGGTTGACGGTCAGCTTGGTCATGGCGACCGACAGCGGCGGCTGCGCGGCGACCTTGCGGGCAAGCTCCATGGCGGCATCGAAGGCATGGCCGGGATCGGCCACCTCTTCCACCAGGCCCCACTCATAGGCCTCCTCCGCGCTGATGCGCTGGTCGGCCAGGATCACCGCCTGCTTGGTCCGGGCCGGCCCGATCAGGTGCAGCATGCGCGGGATGCTCTGCCAGCTCATGTTCATGCCGAGCCCGATCTCGGGCACGCGCAGATGCGCGTCGCGTCCCATGATGCGGAAGTCGAGCGCCACGGCAAGGGCAACGCCGCCGCCGACGCAAAAGCCCTCGATCGCCGCGATCGTGATCTGCTCCATCTCCTGCCAGGCGTGGGTGAGACGCGGCCCGAGCTTGAGATGCCGCCGCAGCGCGCCGAGATCCATGTCCTTGCGCGAGCGGCCCTCGGCGTCCTTCAAGTCGAACCCGGCGCTGAAGGCGCTGGTGCTGCCCGTCAGCACCACGACGGAGGTCGCGGCGTCGTCCTCGAAGCTGCGCGCAGCCGCAGTCAACTGGCGCAGCGCCTCGGGCGAGAGCGCATTGATGCCGTCATTGCGGTCGAAGCGGACCACTGCAATGCGTCCCTCCGGCCCGAGGCCCTTCTCGATCTTCACATAGTCGGTCACCACAGGCCTCCCCGTTCTTGTTGTTCTTGGATCGCTCACAAATGCCCGGTGCGCCGGTGCTCCGGCTCACTGCCGGGGACCGGAAACCGGATCGTGGTACCGACGGTGATCCAGTTGGCGTTCTCACCGGTGATGTTGCGGCCGTAGATCACGTCGACGGAAAATATCTCGTTCGGCCGGTAGCGTACACCGCTCTGGAAGCGCGGTTGCACGACGCTCGCGATCCCGGATGCGCCGGCCTGGCCGAATGCCTCGATCGTCCACTGCAACGTGTCGGTGAACTTCCAGTCGAAGCCGACGCCGTAGGTCAAATAGTGGCGATCCGCGGTGCGGTCCCAGAGCCAGCCGCCGTTGAGGTTGATCCGCATCGTCTCCGACAGGCGAAAGGTCGCGGGAATGACCGCAAAGGCGGACAGCGCCTCGCCGGTCATGACATCGAACGATCCGCCGCCATAGGCCGCCAGTCCCCACCGCCCGATCCCGGTCGGGATGAAATTCGTCTTGGCTTTCGGAGCGACCGTCGTGCTCCAGTCGCCGTCGTTGCGGGCGCGGATGGTCTGCATGCTCAGCTCGACCGGCCTGAAGGGATCGACGACGCAGGACGGGTTGGCGACCGCCAGGACATCCGTGTTGGTCGCCGCCGACATCCAGCTTTCGACCTTGCAGGAGCCGACCTCGGAGATGTCGGCGGCATCCACCGCATAGGCGCCATTCGCGGCACGCGCATCCTGCGTCGCAACTGCGGCAAGAGCCGCGATTACGGCGGTTATTCCGGTTCGTCCAGCCAAGCCCATGCCCCGATGTTAGCAGAGTCTTCGCCTCGACAAGGCCCGGATTCTGGGACTATCTTCGCGCCATGAGCGAGCATCATCACGACCACGATCACGACCATTCCGAGCTGTCGGAGACCGAGCTGCGCGTGCGCGCGCTCGAGACGATCCTGACCGAAAAAGGCTATGTCGAGCCGGCCGCGCTCGATGCCATCATCCAGGCCTACGAGACCAAGATCGGCCCGCACAACGGCGCCCGCGTCGTCGCCAAGGCCTGGACCGATCCGGCGTTCAGGAAGGCGCTGCTGGAGGACGGCAGCAAGGCGATCGGCACGCTCGGTCATGTCAGCCGCGTCGGCGACCATCTCGTCGTGGTCGAGAACACGCCGGAGCGCCACAACATGGTCGTGTGCACGCTGTGCTCCTGCTACCCCTGGGAAATGCTGGGGCTGCCGCCGGTCTGGTACAAGGCTGCGCCCTATCGTTCGCGCGCGGTGAAGGACCCGCGCGGCGTGCTCGCCGATTTCGACGTGACCCTGCCGAAGGACATCGAGATCCGGGTCTGGGACTCGACTGCGGAGACGCGCTTCCTGGTGCTGCCGATGCGCCCCGCGGGCACCGAAGGCTGGAGCGAGGAGCAGCTCGCCGAGCTCGTCACGCGCGACTCCATGATCGGCACCGGCTTTCCCAAGGCGCCGGGAGCGCCGTCATGAACGGCGTGCACGACATGGGCGGCATGGACGGGTTCGGCAAGGTCGAGCCCGAGCCCAACGAGCCGGTGTTTCACGAGGAATGGGAGTCGCGCGTGCTGGCCATGGTGCGCGCGATGGGCGCGGCCGGCGCCTTCAACATCGACACCTCGCGTTTCTATCGCGAGATGATCCCGCCGCACGTGTATCTCTCGAGCTCTTATTACAAGAAATGGTTTCTCGGGCTCGAGGAGATGTTGATCGAGAAGGGCTACCTCACCCGCGAGGAGGTCGCTGCCGGCCACGCGATGCAGGCCCCGAAGGCGCTCAAGCACGGCAGGCTGGCGCTCGAGGATGTCGAGCGCACCATGGTTCGCGGCAAGTTCGCCCGCCCTGCTCCGGCAGCAGCGAAATTCAACATCGGCGATCGCGTGCGGACGAAGAACATTCATCCGGCGACGCATACGCGGCTGCCGCGCTATGTGCGCGGGCATGTCGGCGTGGTCGAGCTCAACCATGGCTGCCACGTGTTTCCGGACTCGGCGGCGATGGAGCTCGGCGAAAACCCGCAATGGCTCTACACCGTGGTGTTCGAGGGCCGCGATCTCTGGGGCGAGGATGGTGATCCCTCGTTGAAGGTGTCGATCGACGCGTTCGAGCCGTATCTGGACCCGGCGTGATGAGCAGCAATGCTGCCGCGGCCGCGACGACGGCGATTCCGAGCATTCCGCGCGATGACGACGGCCCGGTGTTTCGCGCGCCCTGGGAAGCGCACGCCTTCGCGATGGCCTTGAGCCTGCATGAGCGCGGCGTGTTCACCTGGCCCGAATGGGCCGCAGCGCTCGCCGACGAGATCAAGCGCGCGCAGGCCGCCGGCGATCCCGATACGGGCGAGACCTACTATCTGCACTGGCTCGCCACACTCGAGGGTCTCGTCGCGCGCAAGGGCGTGGCTTCGATGGACACCCTGCACCGCTACCGCGACGCCTGGGACCACGCAGCGGACCGCACGCCGCACGGCAAGCCGATCGAGCTGAGGCCGGAGGATTTTGCGGGGTAGTCGGTTCGGGCGTGGCGCGAGCGCTGTTTCCTCAGCCACAGCTGTCATCACCCGCGAAGGCGGGTGATCCAGTATTCCAGAGACGCTTGTGGGATGCGGAGAAGCCGCGGCGTACTGGATTCCCCGCCTTAGCGGGGAATGACGGTGGAGATAGGAGCGCCATCAGCGCCCCGCCGCAAACTCCCGCCACCCCTTCGCCCGCAGGCTGCACGCCGGACATTCGCCGCAGCCATACCCCCACTCGTGCCGCGCGCCGCGTTCGCCGAGGTAGCAGGTGTGCGACTGCTCGCGGATGAGGTCGACCAGACCGTCGCCGCCGAGATCATGCGCCAGCTTCCACGTCGCGGCCTTGTCGATCCACATCAAGGGAGTGTGCAGCTCGAACGTCCTGGCCATGCCGAGCGAGAGCGCGGCCTGCATGGCCTGGATGGTGTCATTGCGGCAATCGGGATAGCCGGAATAGTCGGTCTCGCACATGCCGCCGACGATGTGGGTGATGCCGCGCCGGTAGGCCAGCGCCGCGGCAAAGGTCAGGAACACCAGATTGCGGCCGGGCACGAAGGTGTTGGGCAGGCCGTCGGCGCCCATCGCGATGGCGACATCGCGCGTTAGTGCCGTCTCGGACACGGCCGCCAGCGTCGGGATCGACAGCGTATGGCTCTCGCCGAGCTTTGCGGCCCAATCGGCGCGCAGGGCCTTGACGCCGTCGAACAGGCTGTCGCGGCAGGCCAGCTCGATGGCGTGACGCTGGCCGTACTCGAACCCGAGCGTCTCCACGCGGGCGAAGCGGCTCAGCGCCCAGGCGAGGCAGGTGGTGGAATCCTGGCCGCCGGAGAACAGCACCAAAGCGGTTTGTGATGAAAATGCGTCGCTCATGGCCCGCGCTTTAGCACTGTGGAAGGTCCCAGCCAATCGGTGGAAATCGGCCTGTTCCGTGCCGTTGCGCTGGGATCGACCGGCTGCTTTTGGCATAAGTCTCGGGACCCAGGAGAGACGCCCCGCAATGACACCTTCCCGCGACATTTCCCGCCTGATCGAGATCATGGCGGCGCTGCGCACGCCGGTGACCGGCTGCCCCTGGGACCTCGAGCAGGATTTTGCGACGATCGCGCCCTACACGATCGAGGAGGCCTATGAGGTGGTGGATGCCATCACCCGCGGCGATCTCGACGATCTCCGCGAGGAGCTCGGCGACCTCCTGCTGCAGGTCGTGTTCCACGCCCAGATGGCCGAGGAGCAGAACGCCTTCGCCTTTGGAGACGTCGTCGAGGCCATCACCCGCAAGATGATCCGGCGCCATCCCCATGTCTTCGCCGACAAGAACGGCAATCTCGCCCCGCACCACGTCAAGGAAGTCTGGGACCGGATCAAGGCCGAGGAGAAGGCCGAGCGCGCCGCGCGCCGGCCGAAGGAAGAAGCGCCAACGCACAAATCGCTGCTGTCGGGCATCAAGGCCGGCCAGCCCGCCCTGACGCGCGCCATGGAGCTGCAGCGCAAGGCCTCCACCGTCGGCTTCGACTGGAAAGACCCGCGCGCGGTCCTGCACAAGATCCGCGAGGAGGTCGACGAGATCGAGGCCGCATTGGACCGAAACGACAAGCAGGAGATTGCGGAAGAGACCGGGGACCTGATGTTCGCACTCGTCAACCTCGCCCGCCATGTCGACGCCGATCCGGAAGCCGCGTTGCGTGCCACCAACGCGAAATTCGAACGCCGTTTTGCCTATATCGAGCGCGCGCTGGAGGCGCAGGGCCGAACGCTGGAGCAGGCGTCGCTTGCGGAGATGGACGCGCTGTGGAACGCGGCGAAGGGTGAGGAGAAGCCGGTGCCAGAGGAATGAAAGGAAGCGCGCCCCTAGAGGCCTTCCTGGTCTGCGGCAATCAACCGACGAAGCCAATCGGCGAAAGAGTTGGCGATCGTGTGCGGGGTCTGACCCGAGTCCGCCTCGTGACTCCAGAAAACGATGCGATGCTCCCCATCAACAAGGTCGCGAGTATCTAGACAGTGCTGATTTCCAAAGCCGTCATTATAAAAGGCGACAAGATATGCCGGCAGCGGAGGGTACATTTCAGTCCGCTCACTCAGTGTCATTTCCTTGAGCCGGCACCACAACGCGATCTCTGCGCCGATCCCATAGATCTCGTTCGCGCCCACAGTCAGCCAGCCGTACGTTTGCAAATAGTCGGCAAAGCTCCCGGCAAAACGAACACCTAATACGCGCTCGCAGTCGGCAATTTCTTCAGCTGTTGCCCCGGGGCCGCGTTCAATCTCGCCGCGGAACTCCTGCACGATGGTGTGGATCACGCCTGCGGACATTTTGCTGTTGGTGAGGGGCGCCCGCGTCTTACGCCGACAAACGCGGCACCGCGTCGAACCGGTTCACCACGATATCCCGCTTGGTCTCGTCCACCCGCACGGTCATATCAAAACGGCCGTCGTGCAGCTCTTTCGCCAGCACCTCGGAATTGCGGTGCAGCCAGGAGATGCCGGCGCCGTCGGCGGCGTCGATCGAGAGGTCGAGCGTGGTCCGCTTGGCGGCAAGGCGCTCCTCGATCGCGGCGAGCAGTGCGTCGACACCCTCTCCCGACACGGCGGAAACCAGCATCGCCGGATGATCTTCCGGCCGACGCTCCGCAATGTTCAAAAGCTCTTCGCGCTGCTCGGCATCGTAACGGTCGATCTTGTTCCAGACCTCGATGATGCGGCCGCTATCGTCAGGATTGATGCCGAGCTGGCGCAGCACGGCGTCGACGTCGCTCTGCTGCGCCTCGGCGTCTTCATGCGAGATGTCGCGCACATGCAGGATGACGTCGGCCTCCAGCACCTCCTCCAGCGTGGCGCGGAAGGCGGCGACGAGTTGCGTCGGCAAATTGGAAATGAAGCCGACGGTGTCCGACAGCATCGCCTTGCCGCCATGCGGCAGATTGAGCGCGCGCAGGGTCGGATCGAGGGTCGCGAACAGCATGTCGGCGGCCTGCACGTCGGCGCGCGTCAGGCAGTTGAACAGCGTCGACTTGCCGGCGTTGGTGTAGCCGACCAGCGCGACCACGCGATACGGCACGCGCTGGCGTCCGGCGCGATGCAGCCGCCGCGTCGCCTGCACCTTCTTGAGCTCGCTCTCGAGCTTGGAGATGCGCTCCTGGATCAGGCGGCGGTCGGCCTCGATCTGCGTTTCGCCCGGGCCGCCCATGAAGCCGAAGCCGCCGCGCTGGCGCTCCAGATGGGTCCAGGATCGCACCAGCCGCGAGCGCTGGTAGTTGAGATGCGCGAGCTCGACCTGGAGCGAGCCCTCTTTGGTCTTGGCGCGGCGGCCGAAGATTTCCAGAATGAGCCCGGTGCGGTCGAGCACCTTGGCGTGCAGCTCCTTCTCGAGATTGCGCTGCTGGATCGGCGCGAGCGCGCAGTCCATCACCACGAGCTCGACGTCGAGGCTCTTGGCGAGCGCTGCGATCTCCTCGACCTTGCCCTTGCCGATATAGGTGGCGGGCCGGATCTGGCTGATCGGCGCGATGATGGCGTCGGCAATGACGAGATCGATCGCGCGCGCGAGGCCCGCAGCTTCGTCGAGCCGGGCCTCGGCGTCACGCTGGACATGATTGGGAAGGGCATGGCTTTCCGATTGCGCGTCGGCACTTCCCGCGCGCGCTCGCAAATAGGGACCGATGACAAGCACCCGCCCCGTCTGCTTAGCCCCTGCCGATCGCGGACGGTCGGCATCCCCGTCGAAATTCCGGGGTTCCAATCAGATCACTCTCAAGCCGGCTGATCCTCGCCGCCTTCAAACAACTGGATCGGAGCCCCCGGCATGATGGTCGAGATCGCGTGCTTGTAGACAAGCTGCGAGTGACCGTCGCGCCGAAGCAGCAAACAGAAATTGTCGAACCAGGTCACGATACCCTGGAGCTTCACTCCGTTGACCAGAAAGATCGTCAGTGGCGTTTTGGTTTTACGAACGTGATTGAGGAAGGTGTCCTGTAGGTTTTGTGCGCGGTCTGCCGCCATTGTTTTTTTCTCGCTTTGAGTTTCTTTTTATTGCGCCGGATGCGGCCCTCTTTGTCGAGTTCGGGGCCTCCTCCGGTTGCCGTTCCTCATGAGATCCCCCTCGGAGGGAACAGCGGTTCGATTAGAGGACAGGTCGGCTTATTAGGCAAGCCGCTTCACGCGGCAGGCGCTGTTCTCATGCTCCGAAAAACTACGGAAATGGATGATTTTGTTCGTTTTTCCCAGGCGTGGCGCCGCAACGTCGCGGCGCCCGGCCTGTTGTCTCGATACGGTCGCTGTATGCCGACCGGTATCCACTTCGCTCGGCACGTCCTAGCCGACGCCGAGCGCCTTCAGCTTGCGATGCAGCGCCGACCGTTCCATGCCAACGAATTCGGCCGTGCGAGAAATATTTCCTGAGAAACGGCTGATCTGAGCAATCAAATAGTCGCGCTCGAACACTTCGCGCGCCTCGCGCAGCGGCAGGCCCATGATGTGCTCGCCATTGTTGCTGGTCGGCATTGCCGGCACCATCGAGCCGACATCCTGCGGCAGCATGTCGGCGGTGATGATCACCTCAGGTCCACCCGCGGCCAGAATCATGACTCTCTCAACGTTGTTGCGGAGCTGGCGCACATTGCCGGGCCAGACGTGCGATTGCAGCACCGCCATCGCGTCCTGGCCGATCTGGCGCTTGGGCAGGCCGCTGCCGGCCGAGATCTGCTCCATGAAATAGTCGATCAATTCCGGGATGTCCTCGCGCCGCTCCGAGAGCGCGGGCACGCGGATCGGCACCACCGAGAGGCGGTGATAGAGGTCCTCGCGGAAATGGCCGGCCGCGATCTCCTCTTCCAGGTTGCGCGCGGTCGAGGAGATGATGCGCACATCGACCTGCACCTTGGCGGTGCCGCCGACGCGCTGGAACGACTGCTCGACCAGCACGCGCAGGATCTTGTTCTGGGTCTCGCGCGGCATGTCCGCGATCTCGTCGATGAACAGCGTGCCGCCATGCGCCTCTTCGAGCGCGCCGGGCTTGCGCGGTTGCTCGCCGTTGGACTGCTCGATGCCGAACAGCTCGTGCTCCATGCGCTCGGGCGTGATCGCCGCCGCGTTGATCACGACAAAGGGGCCGTCGGCACGGCCCGAGGCGGTATGCAAGGTGCGCGCGGTCAGCTCCTTGCCGGCGCCGGCGGGGCCGACGATCAGGATGCGGCTGTTGGCCTTGGCCGCACGCTCGATGGTCTGGCGCAGCTGGTTCATGCTGGGCGAGCGGCCGACCAGCTGGCTGGCGCTCGGCGCGAGCTGCTTCAGCTCCTTGACCTCGCGTTTCAGCCGCGAGTTCTCCAGCGCGCGGTTGGCGACGAGGATGAGGCGGTCCGCCTTGAACGGCTTCTCGATGAAATCATAGGCGCCGCGCTTGATCGCGGCGACCGCGGTCTCGATGTTGCCGTGGCCGGAGATCATCACGACCGGCAGGTCGGCATTGTCCTTCTTGACCTGCTCCAGCAGCTGCAGGCCGTCGAGCTTGGAGCCCTGCAGCCAGATGTCGAGGAACACCAGGTGCGGCCTGCGATTGGCGATCTCGGCGAGCGCCGAGTCGCTGTCGCGTGCGGTCCTTGTGACGAACCCCTCGTCTTCGAGAATGCCCGCAACGAGATCCCGAATATCGGCCTCGTCATCGACAATCAGAATTTCACTAGCCATGGGTCGCGCCTGTCTTCTCAGCTGCCTGTTGAGGCTTCGATTTTCGTTGAATCATTGGTCTTTTCAGCCGGCTCTTTGGTTTCGGCCGCCGGCTCTTTTGTTTCCTGCGCCGCGTCCTTGACAATCGTGTTGGCCACGATCGCCGCGTCCTCGGCCGGCGCTACTGGCACGGTCGTCGCTTCGGACTTCGCGGGCTGGCCCGTGATCGCAAAGCGCATCCGCATCCAGGCGCCGCGCTGGCCCTCGCGGAAATCGGAGGCGTCCTTCAGCTCGATGCGCCCGCCATGGTCCTCGAGCACGCGGCCGACGATCGCCAGGCCGAGGCCGGTGCCCTTGGCGCGCGTGGTCACGTAGGGCTCGAGCAGCCGCGAGCGCGCGACCTTGGGCAGGCCGATGCCGTTGTCGATGACGTCGATCAGCACGTCCTCGCCCTCGCGCGACACCACGACGTCGATGCGGCCCTTGCCGCCGTCCTTGCCGAGCTCCTCCGGCGGGACCTGCTCGATCGCCTCGGTGGCGTTCTTGACGATGTTGGTGACGGCCTGGGAGATCAGCCTCCGGTCGAACTGGGCCCGGAGCGGATCCTCCTTGAACTCGGCCTCGATATCGAGCTCGGGATGGGCGACCTTCATCAGGAATACCGCCTGCCGTACCGTGTCGGCGACGTCCTCGCCCTCCATCACGGGCTTGGGCATCCGCGCGAAGCGCGAGAACTCGTCGACCATGCGCCTGATATCGTCGACCTGGCGCACGATGGTGTCGGTGCATTGGTCGAAGATCTGCTTGTCCTTGGCCTCGGTGATGTCCTTGCCGAACTTGCGGCGGATGCGCTCGGCGGAGAGCTGGATCGGCGTCAGCGGGTTCTTGATCTCGTGGGCGATGCGGCGCGCCACGTCGCCCCAGGCCGAGGTGCGCTGCGCCGAGACCAGCTCGGTGATGTCGTCGAGCGTGATGATGTAGCTGTCGTGCGGCTGGTTCTTTTCGGCGCTGACGCGGACCGACAAATTGCGCTCGGCGCCGTCGCGGGTGATCGTGATCTGGCCCTGCACCAGGCGCTGGGTCCCTTCCCGCGCAGCCTTCATCATCTCGTCGAGCTCGGGCAGCACGTCCGAGAGCGGATGGCCGAGCGTCTCCGCCTCGGAGTGCCCGATCAGCTTCTCGGCGGAGCGATTGAGGATGCCGACGCTGCCCGAGGTGTCGACGCCGATGATGCCGGCGCTCGCGGAGGACAGCACGGCCTCGATGAAGCGGCGGCGGCTGTCGATGAGATCGCTGGCGTTGACGAGCTCGTCGCGCTGGCTGCGCAATTCCTGCGTCATCTTGTTGAAGGTCTCACCTAGCTGGGCGAGGTCGCCTTCCGACTGGTGCACCGGCACTTTGACGTGGAGGTCGCCGGTCGAGACCGTATGGGCCGCGTTCATCAGCCGCCGGATCGGCGCCACCAGCGAGTTGGCGAAGTTCAGCCCGATCAGCACCGAGGCCATCAGGATGGTCAGCGCGATCACCGCGAACATCAGCGCGAAGGCGACCTGGATGCCGAGCCGCCGCGACTCGATCTGGGCATATTCGGCGACGCTGACCTCGGTCTGCTTGAGCTGGTTGACCACATTGGGATCGAGCGGCCGCGCGACATAGAGGAAGGTGTCGTTGAAGGCGCGCAGCCGGATCACCGCGGCGACGAAGCTCGCATCCGGCAGCACCGCGATCTCGGGCTCGTTCTCGTTGACGTTGCTGAGGAAGTCGGGTGCCGGCGGCGAATAGGCCAGCCGCATGCCGGTGTCTGCGGATTCCAGGATGTTGGTGTTCTTGTCGATGATCATCGCGCCCGGCAGATTGCGCGAGCTGGCGCTGGCGGTCAGCATCTCGCGGAACGAGCGCCGGTCCTGGTCATAGAGCGGCCGTGCATGCGCGATGTCGTTGGCCATGCCGAGAATGTCGCCGCGGATCAGCTGCGCGTGGTCCTGCATGTAGGCGCGCGCGATGTTCAGCGAGTTCTGGATGACCTCCTTGGTCGGCCCCGAGAACAGCCGGTCGAGGCCGCGCTCGAGGGTGACGTTGGCGACCACGGAGACCAGCACCGCCGGCAGCACGGCGACGATCGAGAACAGGCTGACGATCTGGACGTGGAGGCGGGCCGCCGCCCTTCCCCGCCGCCGCGCCAGGATGAGCTGCCAGAGCTCGCGGACGATGATCCCGACCAGCAGGAGGATCGTGCCGGCATTGATCAGGTAGAACGAGCGGACCACCTCCGGCGTCGGATCGATCCGCGTCAGCCCAGTCAGGACCAGGAAGGTCAGGAGCCCCGACAGCAGTGCGAGCGCCACGGCAAAGGGCGCCAGCCATCGTCGCGGCGACCAGCGCCGCGGTTCTTCGGCTGGGGCCGTGTCAAAGGATGCGGCCGAGGTATCTGCGCTGGTCATTCCGGCAATGGTGCTGAAAAACGGATCCGCGGCAGGCGGAAACTGATGTATTCGTACCACATTGTTGCCGAGACACTACAGTGTCAAATAGCCACGAAATCTCAGTAGCTTAGAGAATTCAACTTCTTCTTTTAGCCATGATTTACCAAATCGGAGGGAACGGGATTCGACGCTTGTCGGCTGTTCGCCGAGGTTCTCTCCGGCTGTCTTACTTCAGCGCGATGGTGATCTGACCGATATTGGCCGCAAGCTCCAGGCCCGCCTTCGGGCCTTGCAGCGTCAGCGTCACGCCCTTCTCGTTGCGCAACTGGACGCCGTTGACGCCGCCGACAAGGGCAAAGCCCCCGCCGACGGAACTGTAGGTCCCGGCAAAGTCGCCGACCTCGCGGATCCCCGACGCCCGCCCATCGAACCGGCCGACGCTCGCACCGGCGGTGATGCCAAAGCTCACCCCGGCGATGGTGAAGGGATAGTTCCGGCCCCGATAGGTCAGGACGCCGGAGCCCGCGCCGCCGCCGACCAGGAGGCCGGCCTTGACGATCTTGACGCGGACCTCGCCGCTCGCCTGCGCGAGGGCCGGCGTGGCCGGGATCGCGAGCAGGACGAGCACCAGCGCGGCGAGGCCGGCCGCGATCGCGCCTCGCATGCGCGTCGGCTCAGGGCTTTGCGGCATCGACCTTCTTCCAGGTCTCGTCGGGATCGTACAGCGTGGTGCGCTCGGCGGTGAACTCGGTGCGCTTGCCGAGATCCTTCTGATAGACGACGCCATCATGATTGACCATGAAGGTCATGATGCCGGAATTGCCGTATTCCGCGGGCCAGGCGATCAGCCCGAAGCCTCCGATCATCTTGCCCTTGACCACGTAATTGAGCGCGCCGCCCGGCGCATCGCGGCCCTGCCCCTTGAGGATGTGGAAGTAGTAGCCGTGATACGGCGCGGGGCCTACATCGCCGCCGCGGTACCCTTCCTTCGAGGCCTCCGCCACCAGCGCACCGAGCGGGCTCGGATCCTTGTCGTCGCGCCAGAACAGGCCGTCCTTCTTTCCTGGCGAGGAGATGATGCGCTGCGCATAGACGCCGGCGCCCTCGCCGCGGTCCTTGTCGGCATATTCGTTCTGCGCGTCGACGAAGGCGAGCGCGGTCTGGATCGCGTCGAGCTCGTTACGGCCGATGCGACGGCGCAGCACCTCGATGCGACCCTCGGCAGTGTCGAACTCCCAGCCCGTCTTGGTGTTGACCAGCGGAATCGGGAACGGGAAATCATCCGGCCCCAGCATCAGCGTTGCGGTCTTGTTGCCCTCCGCCTTGATGCCGTGCTTGACGTCGTACATCGAGGTGAAGCGCGCGCGGATGTCCTTGTCGGCGATCTCGTCGCCGGAGGAGACGATGTCCTCGGCGGCCCGGCCGAGCACCTTGAGGATGTCGTCCGGTCCGCTCTTGACCGCGGCCGCGAGCGCGGCCGCCGCGTCTTCCGGCGTCTTGTAGGCCTGCTGCGCCTGCGCCGCGGTGCCAAGCAGCGCCAGCGCCATCAGGCCCGGCAACACCGCGCGACGGAACGATTTCAGACCGGTCATGGCGTCACCTCCGCAGGGATCTTCGCGCCGCCGGCGATCCAGTCGCGGTAGGTGCGGAATGTCAGTCCGAGCTTGTCGTAATGGACGCGCAGATAGCCGTCGCTGCCGCGGGTCACGGCGCCGGGCATCACCTGCTCGACCTCCTGCGCCATCACGCCGACATAGGCCTTGTCGCTGCCGATATAGCTGAAGCGGTAATAGCCGAGGCCGTTGGAGAGATGACCGAGCAGCACGACATCATGCTTCAGCGCGATGTCGGAGCGCCGGCCACCGCCGCCACCTCCGCGGCCACCACCGCCGCCGCCGCCACCGCGGAAGCCGCCGCCTCCGCCGCCACGCATCGCCATCCCACCACCGCCGCCGCGACCGGCCATGGCCGCTCCGCCGCCGCGCGGCATGCTGCCCATGCTGGCACGTCCGCGCGCCGAGGCCGCGGCCGCCGAGCGGCCGGACGAGACGTTCATCGCGCCGCCGCGATTGCCGCCGCCACGATTGGCCGCACCGCCGCCGGCACGGTTCGCGGCCTTGGCGCGATCGCCACCGCCCTTTGCACGATCACCGCCGCCCTTGGCCCGATCCGCGGCACCCGCGCGATCGCCACCACCGGGACGATCGCCGCGATTGCCGGCGCGATCACCCGCTCGATCTCCTGCTCGATCGCCTGCACGGTCACCCGGGCCGCCACGATCACCGGCGCGGTCGCCCGCGCGATCACCCGCACGGTCGCCGGCACGGTCGCCAGCACCTTGGCCCGGCTTCAGCACCTGGTTGCCGTCACGGCCACGGAAGTCCATGCGGTCGGACGCGCCGGCCCTGACGTTGGTGTTGCCAAAGCGGTTCTGAACGTTGGTGTTGTTGTAACGCACGCCGCCGCGATGCGCCGGATTGTGCTGCCAGCCGTTGCCGATGTTGGTGGTGCGGTGATTGACGTAGACGTTGCGGTTGCCCCAGTTGCAGCCGCCGCCCCAGTAATTGCCCCAGCGTCCGATCGCCCAGGCCGTTCCGAAGGCGAGGCCTGCCGCCACAACTCCGGCGCCGATATAGGACGGATAGCCCCAGTAATACGGCGGATATTCCGCATAGGGCCAGCTGCCATAGACCGTCGCGGGATCGTAATAAGGCACATACATTTCCTCAGGATTGGCCTGCTGGATCACGACGACCTGCTTGCCTTCCTGCGACTGGACGCTGACCTTCTGCTGCTTGGTGGTGGTCAGTTTCTTGTTGTCATAGGCCTTGTTGCGCAGGCGCTGGATCGCGTCCATCACGTCGGGCTGCTGCGCGAGAAAGGCATCGCCGAGCTTCTTGGTCCATTCGAGCTGGTCGCTCATCATGGTCAGGACGTCGGCGGTGCTGGCGAGCGCCTTGATGCTGTCGTCCCAGCCCTGCTTCTCCACCTCGGTCCTCAGCGCATCGCCCTTCAGCGTCTTGCGCTCCTTCAGCCAGCGGTCGGCCTGCACCACTTCGAGCGGATAGGTCGAGGCGGCCAGCACGTTGGCGAGCAGTTCATCGGGATACAGCGCGATCGGCGCAACCAGGGCCTCGAGCTGCTCGGGCTTGAGAAGCTCGGCCGCAGGCGCCGGCGGAGGTGCGGGCTGTGCCTGCGCGGCTGGAGGTGCCGGCGTGGTTGGTGCCGCCGGTGTCGTTGACTGCTGCGCCATCGCAGCGGCGGGCACCGCCACCACCAGCGCAAGCGCCATCAGGGTCTTGCCGCAGCGAAACATCGCAACCTCCATTCCAGCTTGCCGACCGCGAAGATCGGGGCCGATGCTTCGGCATCTATTGATCGAGATCAACGAAACCGAGGGACGCGCTTCTGTTGCATCGCGAGACCGCAGACCTCACTCGATCAGCTCGGCCTCCATCAGGAGCCGGCCCGGTACGGTCAGCCCGAGCGCATTGGCGGACTTCATGTTGATGACGAGCTCGAACTTGCTGGCGAATTGCACAGGCAGCGTGCGAATGTCCGCTCCGCGCAGGATGCGATCGACGTAACCGGCGCCATCGCGAAACTGCTGGGTCAGATCCGCACCATACGACATCAGGCCGCCATTGGCGGCGTAGAAGCGGACCGCGAAGATGGCGGGCACGCGGCGCTGCGCCAGCAGCGAGATCGTCATCGCGCTCTGTGCGCCGAAGAAGCCGCCGTCCGGCAACACCACGAGGCCTGCGCCGTTGCGTGCCGCGGCGTCGATGACGCCGGCAATGTCGGCTGCGCTTCGCACGCTCGCGCCGGTGACCTTCATGCCGAGACGGCTCTCCATCTGGTGCGCGGCCTCGACGTAGAACGGCGCGTAGGGTGCCGAGTCCGGATTGAACAGCACTGCGGCATGCGTCATGCCCGGCACCATGTCCTTGAGCAGGCTGAGCCACTTGCCGCTCATCGAGTGCTCGTAAAGCGAGAAGCCCGTCAGGTTGCCGCTCGGCCGCGCCAGATTGGCGACGAGGCCAGTCCCGACGGGATCGGAGAGCCCGACAAAGACGATCGGAATCCGCTGCGTCGCTTCGCGCAGCGCCCGGGTCGTCCCGGTGCTGGTCGCGAACAGGACGTCCGGCGCAGTGGCGACGAGCTCGAGCGCCTCCAGTCTTTGCCGCGCCGGATCGGGCCCCGGCCATCGGATCTCGAGCCGATAGTTCTGATTGGCGATCCAGCCGCGATCGGCCAGGCCCTGCTGGAACGCATCGACACGCATCCGGGCGCCGGGATCGCCCACGACATTGCCGGTCAAGACGCCCACCGACGGCATCGACTGCCACGGCGCCCTTTCCTGTCCCCTCACCGAGGCTGGAAACGCAACCGCAGCGCCGAGCAGAGCCATGAACTCGCGGCGCTTCATGATCAACCACTCACCCCACCATGCCCGCGCCCAGCCCGGCCATGACGCAAACGCGAAAGGAAACGGCTTCGGCGGACCAAGGTTTGATCAAGATCAATATACCGGTGTCAGCTTATGAGCGGCAGCCTGATCGTGAACAGGGCACCGCCCCATGGCTGGTTCTCGGCGCCGATGGTGCCGTGATGGGCCTCGACGATGGTTCGCGCAATCGCAAGCCCCATGCCCATGCCCTCCGGCTTGGTCGTGAAGAATGGATTGAAGACGCTGCCGAGATCGGCGGAGGCGATGCCCGGGCCGGTATCGGCGATCCGGATTTCGGCTTGGTGGCCGGCGCGAACGGTCGACACGCTGACCTCGCGCTTCTTGATATCGCCATCCGAGACGGCATCCATCGCATTGATGATCAGGTTCAGCACGACCTGCTGAAGCTGCACGGGATCGCCGAGGACATGCATATCCGCGGGCGTGGGCGTATAGGCCAGCGCGATGCGGCGGCCGTCGGCGAGCGCCCTCACGAGGCCGATCGCCTCCCGCACGGTGTCGTTGAGCTCGATGTTCCTGACCTCGAACGGCGTCTTCTTGAGGACGCTGCGCAGCCTGCGGATCACCTCGCTCGCCCGCTGATCGTCGCGCCTGATGTCGGCGAGGATGTGCCGGATCTCGTCCATGTCGGGCGAGGCCCCTCTCAGCATGAGCTCGGCCGTCTCGGCGTTGGTCAGGATAGAGCCGAGGGGCTGGTTCAGTTCATGCGCGATCGACGTCGTCAGTTCGCCGACGGCCGAGTACCGGTTCACATGGGCGAGCTCCGCCAGCCGCTGGCGCGATTCCACTTCGGCGAGCCGGCGGCGGTAGCGCTCGTGCAGCAGCCCGGTGATGAGCCCGGCCTGCACCAGGAAGACGGCCGTGATGATCAGCATCTGCCAGCGATAACGCTCCCAGATGTTCCGCTCGCGAAACAGGACCTCGCTGCCGGCAGGCAGGCTGCTCTCGCTGATGCCCCAGCGCTGCAATTCCCGCCAGTCATAGCGGGGCGCCGAAAAGCCAAGCGGCTCGTAATTGATGCTCGCGGGCTTCTCGCCTCCGAGAACGCGGATCGCGACGCTGACGGTCCTCTGGCTGGTTTCCGCAACCGAATGCATCGGCCCACCGACGGTGCTGCCGCCGAAGAACGGGTCCTGGTAGGAGAAGATCGGCGCATTCGCGACCGCGTGCAGGCTGCGCAGCGCGATGTCGCTCTCGTGGACGATCCCGGCCGCATCGACCGACATCAGGCCCCAGAACAGCACCGTGTGCGGCGGAAGCTTCGCGGCGCGTTTCAGGATGTCCTCGAACGACAGGTCCGAATACCAGACGAGCTCCAGTCGCTCGCTCAGGGGTTTGAGCTCTCGCTTCACCTCATCGACCCAGTATCTCTCGAGCGGCGAGGCGCCGATCACGATCGCGACCTTCCTGGTGTCCGGCAGCAGTTGAAGGATGTTGTTGAACGCGGCCAAGAAGTCGTTGCGGATCGCGACGACGACGTCGTTGTCGGTGAGGTCCGCGCGATTGACGAGCCGGCTCTCGACCGCGGCCAGAACGAGTGGCGTGTCCGGGAACAGTTTGGCGCGATATCTCTGTGCGAACCGGGCGGCGGGCGCGCCGATGGTCAACACGATGTCGGGCAGCGCACCCTGGTAGAGCGATTGCAGATATTCGACGAACGGTGCCTCGGGACCGGGATTGTTGAAGCGCGCCGTGAGCAGCGCATGCTCCTGGATGTCGAGCGGCCACTGCGATTGCCGCTCGAGCTCGGACTTGATGGCGCGCGCGTACTCGCTCCACGGGCGAAACTCGCGGCCGAAGGAATGCAGCACGAGCACCCGCTTGAGCTCGCCGCGCAGGCTCCGCTCGACGGCTCCGGCCGGTCCGAGCGACATGCACATGGCGGCGAACAGGCTCACGCACAGCAGGACGGCCGCGGCTGGCCACGGCCTGACCGAGTCAGAGGACATTCGCCCGCTCAGCTCCAATCCCCGCAGCTTCCAACGGCTGCTTTCAAGGGCATCCTAGCGGCAATCGGCGGGCGCGGACAGTCCGTGGGATCACGCCTCAGCAGCGTGTGGTGAGGCGGCCGTAGGCATCCACGACCTGTACGCAGGACGACCCGTAATAGGCCCCGGCGGCGCCCGCCGCGGCGCCGACCGCAACCGCCCGGCGCGTGGTCCTGCGCGCGACGCCGGCATAGCTCATCGGCGTCAGCGGACGCCCCACCCTCGCCTGCGCCTCCGCCAGGAAGCTGCTCTCACCGATGCGGGACGTGTCATTCCAGGACAGTCCCGCGGCAAAGGCGGCCATTGCCGCCGCGCCAACCAGGATTTTCCGTAATGCAGTCATTTCTTGGCTCCTGTCGGTGTGCCCGGGGGCAGTTCGTCGAGATCCGCGATGGCGGCCGAGCTGAGCTCGATCTTGGTGGCACCGGCGGGCGCCTTGAAGACGAACGTGTCGTCGGCAAAGGCGTCGGTTTTCCAGTCCCTGGTCCGCAGCGTGTATTGCGGCGCGCCCGTGACCGTCTTGCTGGTGATGACATATTTGCGCGGGACCGGCTTGGCGCCGGTCTCGATCCAGATCTGCCAGTCGGTGTCGGGCGTGCGGAATGCGAGATGCTCGCAGTCGACACCGTCGACCACGCCCTGCCCGATATGCTTGGCCTCGATCGCCGTGGACATCAGCTCGTCATAGGCGTTGGCGAGCAGCAGATCCGTCCCCGGCATGCCGAGCCCGGAATGGGCCTGCATCTCGGCGATCATCTGATCGACCGTGCCTGCCATCTCGGCCTGCATGTAGGATTTGGCGTCGTTGCCGTAGAGCGAGACGGTCTTGCCGTCATAGACCAGCTCGACGTCGGCATAGCCGCCGGTGCGCCTCACGCGCAGCTTGTCGGGCCGGCCCAGCTTGACCTCGCCGGAGCTGGCGAACTGGATCTTCTGAAGCTCGGGCGTGATGACCTCGATATCGCTGTCGAACGAGGCGGACAGCGTCTTCTGGCTGCCCAGATAGTCCGTCATCGATTTCAGGATCTTTGCCGGGTCATCCGCGCGCGCTGTCGCGGTTGCAGCCAGCAGCAGCGTGGTGCCGATCGCGAACGAAACCATTCGAAGGCGGATTGTTGAATTCATCGCGTGTCCTCCTCGCATGAGGAGATTGAGCGGCGCCGGCCATCGCCTTGCTTGACATGAGTCAAGGCCGGCGCAACTTGTCGCTAGGACGCCGGACAACGGTGATAGCGGATCTCCATATCCTCCATGCCCGGGAACAGCCGGGCGATGCTGTTTGCATCCAGCTCCTTCAGGCTGAACTGGACGCTGGACAGCATCATGTCGCTCGCGCAGGCTGCGATGAGATTGACGCTCTGACCGTTGTCTTTCCGCGCCTTGATCCGGCAACTCGCGAATTTGCCGATGATACGGTCGCCGTCCACGATAAAGCCGCCGCCATAGACGTCGGACATGTCGGTGAAGCCGAGTTGGGAGCCCTTGCGCGCGAACACCTTGCTGCAATTGTCGGGGTCGCTGGCCCAGGCGCCGTTGAGCTCGAGAGCATGGGCGCAGGCGGCGGTAACGACCAGCGACATCAACGCCGCACCAAACGTGACCAAATGCCTTGAGCTCATACTGCCCCTCCGTCCCGCGTGTTCAATGGCCGCTCAGCACAAGCGTCTTGATCGGTAGCAGCAGCGCCTGGATACGCAGCAGCAGCGCATGCACGAGGCCGACGCCGTCCACGACGTGCAGCGCGATCTTCCGGCCGGTCGAGGTGTCCTTTGCCGAGATCTCCTCGTGGTTGCTGGTGTAGGCATTGACGATGCAGCTGCTGCCCGGCGTGACGCCGCTCAGCCCTCCTTTGTACAGCGGCTCCAGAAACACCAGGATGGTGCCGGGCTTCACTGCATTCTGGGCTTCCAGCAATTGCTGCCCGCCCTGGAACTGACCGGCGGCGATGTAGTCCTGCACCGTCGTGATCACCATGGGGATGATGACCCATGGCTTGGAGATGCAGGTCGCCTCCGCGACCATGCCCGGTTTCATCACCTGGGATTCGATCTGACCGAAGCCGGCCTGCAGAACGTTCCGCCCGGCACCGTCCGGTATGAGCACCCCCGCCGGCCGCAGCAGCTGATTGACGACGTCGCCGGTTCGCAGCAGGAACTGCTCGACCCGCCCGTCAACGCCGGCGCGAACGACTGTCAGATCCAGATTCACCTGCGCCTCAGCCAGCGCTGCCTCGGCACTGGCCCGCTCGGCTGGCAGGAGCGTAGAAACGCGCAAGGCTGCCGATTCCTTGCTTGCATTTGCGGCATCGACGCCGGATTGCCGCTGGTCTACGAGCACCTGCAGTTTTTCGATATCCCGTTGCGGGACAATGCCGGGATTGCGGCGCTGCAATTCGCTCTTGACGTCCAGCTCGTCCTTGGCTTGCTGAAGGTTAGCTTTGGCTTCGCCGATCTGCGCATCGACCTTCACGACGTCGGCCTTCGCAGACATGATCGAGGCGTCGACCTCGGCTATCTTTCGCTTGGCGGTCTCGACGGCCGCTTCCTGTTTGGCACTGTCCAGCTTGAACAGCACGTCACCCTTCTTCACCGCCTCGCTGAAGCCGACATTCACCTCGGCCACGCGGCCGGCGACGCCGACCGGCATGACCGGCACGGTGCGGAAATAGAGCGTCGCGCTCGACGTCGACGGGTGGAAGTAGAAGATCATCGTGATCAGCGACACCGTCAGCATCAAGCAGCCGGTGATGCCCCAGCGCAATTCATACCAGACGGAGTAGAAGGTGATCTCCCTGCCCAGGCGTTTGCCCTGGACATAACGGCGATAGAGGTAGTCCGGCACGATCGTCAGCAGCGAGCAGAACATCAGCTCAAACATGGCTGTGCTCCTTCTCCTTGGCGGGGCCCGGCTTGTCCGCCGGCGGCGGTCCAGCCTCGCCGGTCGCCAGGGCGGTACCATCCTTCTCGCCAGCCTCGCCCGGCGCCGCGTCTGCGATCTTCTCGACGGAATCCGCAATGCTCCGCAACGGCGTTCCGAAATCGGGGAGATCGATCAGCGCAAGCAACAGGCCTGCAACCCAGAAGATGTGCATGTGCGTGAACAGCGAGATCAGGCCGAGCACCGCCACGAATTCGAATTGTAGCTTCTGCGACTTGTGCGCCATCCGTTCGGGCAGGCTGTGCAGCTTCCAATAGAGCGTGCCGACCCAGAGGATGGTGCCGATCAGGAACAGGCCCATCACCACCGTCAGCGTGTCGGTCCCGCTCCCCGGAGCGAGATAGAACGGCAGATGGTGCGGGGCCATCGGATGAAGCTGGTCGCTCAAACGTCTCTCCCGTCAAACGTTCTCTTGCGGCACCTTGTTCGGGCAGCATCCCAATTTGCTTGATTTGAATCAAGGGAGTGCCCCCTGCCGAACATAGCGTTTTGAAAACGCCGAGTTTCACAAGCACAGGGAGCCGCCGCCATGCCCGGCCTCGATGATCTCATTCCCAGCGCCGCCTCGATCCGAAAGGAAGCCGCCCTCAAGGAGGCCGAGAAGGCCGAGGAATATGTCCGCCTCGCTGCCGCAGCCGAGGCTGAGAAGCGCGCCTTGATCGACCGGCTGAGCAAGCCCTCCGGCAAGAGCGAGGAGGAAAAGATCAAGCTCGCCTCGACCATCATCCAGCGCGCGGTGCGCAACGGCCTCACCGAAGTGCTGGTCTATCGCTTCCCCAACTCGCTCTGCACCGACAAGGGACGGGCCATCAACCAGATGGAGAAGGGCTGGGAGAACACGCTGACCGGCATTCCCAAGGAGATCTTCCAGCTCTGGACCGATTACCTGAAGCCGCGCGGCTATCGCATCGCCTACCAGATTATCGACTTTCCCGGCGGCGTGCCCGGCGACATCGGCGTGACGATTTCTTGGGATGACTAACGAGCGCAGCAGGGACCGCCATGGCCAAGGACGAACCCGCGGAGAAGATGAAGCGGAAGGACTACGAGAAGAAGCTTGAAAAGCTCCAGGTCGAACTGTGTCACCTGCAGGAATGGGTCAGGGCCCAGAAGCTGAAGGTCATCGTCATCTTCGAAGGCCGCGATGCCGCCGGCAAGGGCGGCACCATCAAGGCGCTGACCGAGAAGGTCAGCCCGCGCGTCTTCCGCGTCTGCGCCCTGCCCGCGCCCTCGGACCGGCAGAAATCCCAGCTGTTCCTGCAGCGCTACATCGAGCAATTTCCGGCCGGCGGCGAAATCGTGATCTTCGACCGCAGCTGGTACAACCGCGCCGGCGTCGAATATGTCATGGGCTTCTGCTCGCCGGCCGAGCACAAGCGCTTCCTGGAACTGTGTCCGCTTGTCGAAAAATTCGCCGTCGATGCCGGCATCATCCTGATCAAGCTCTGGCTCGAGGTCGGGATGGAGGAGCAGGAACGCCGCTTCCAGGCACGGATCGAGGATCCGTTGCGGCAGTGGAAGCTCAGCCCGATGGACACCGAGTCGTTCGGCCGCTGGTACGATTATTCGCGCGCGCGGGACATGATGTTCGAGGCGACCGACACCAAACACGCGCCGTGGCGGCTGATCCGCTCCGACGACAAGCGGCGGGCGCGGCTCAACGTCATCTCGCACATCCTGCGGACGATCCCCTACAAGACGGTCAAGCGGGACAAGGTCAAGCTGCCGTCGCGGTCGAACAAGGGACGCTACAACGACCAGGCGAGCCTGCGCGGACTGAAGTTCGTCGAGGAACGATACTGAGCGCACGAGTTCGAACGGCAAAACGGGCTGCGTCACCGCAGCCCGTTTCTGTTGAGGGCCTTGGCGGCCCTATTTCAGGCGGATGGTCACGCCGCCGACCGCGGCCGACACCTCCGCGCCGACCCTCGGGCCGGTGAGCTGCAGGATCACGCCATTGCCGTTCTGCAACTGGACCGCACCCGCGCCGGCTGCGACCGCACCGCCCGCTCCGCCCACTGCATAGGACCCTTCGATCGATGCCGGCCCCCTCAGATTGAGGGCCTTGCCCACGAATTTGCTGGTCGATGCGCCGATCGTGAAGCCGACGCTCATGCCCGACACGGTGAAGGGATATTTCTTGCCCCGCAGAAGCAGCACGCCCTCGCCGCCGCCGACGCCGACGATGAATCCGCCCTTGGTGAAGACCACCGCGACATCGCCGGTCTCGGCACGCGAAGGCGTGCTGAAACCGGTCATGGCTGCGAGCGAGGCGACCAGGACAGCGCCGATGGTGAACTTTCTCATGACGTTTCTTCCCCCTATTGAGCCAGGATCATGGCGAAGTAGCCGAACACGGTGAGCAGGATGCCCGAGACGGCGTAGCCGACCGGGAATCCGATCCAGGGTACCGAGCTCTGGATTTCGACGGCCGCCTCGCGGCACGGGCCGGAATGCGAGCGGGCGCCGGCGACACCGCCCATCAGCACCGCCGGATTGATCTTGAAGACGTGGAAGCCGATCGCCCAGACGATGAAGGGCGGGATCGTGCAGGCGATGAAGCCGACGATGAAGATCTTCAATGCCACCGCGCCGGTGAGCTGAGACAACAGGCCGGCACCGGCATTGACGCCGACGATGGCGACGAACACCACGAGACCGAGATCCTCCAGCACGTTACGCGCTGCGTTCGGCGTGTTACCGAAGAATCGCAGCCGCGACACGACCGAGGACACGATCACGCCCGACAGCAACAGGCCGCCGGCATTGCCGAGGCCGATCTTGGCGCCGAAGGCCGGGAACTCGATCCTGCCGATCAGGAAGCCGATGATCATGCCGACGGCCAGCGTCAGCAGATCGGTCGACGTATTGGTGCGCGCGATGCGTCCCCACATCTCGCCGAGCTCGTTGACGGCGGATTTGATGCCCACCACCGAAACGATGTCCATCCGCTCGAGCTTGGTCTTGAGGCCGGCCGGAATCTGGACGCCGCCGCGCTCGACCTTGGTGACCTGCAGCTGGCCGGCAATCGCGGTATCGCGGAAGGACTCGAAGGTGCGCCCCACCATCTCCTTGTTGGTGACGAGGATCTCCGCCTGGTCCATCGGGATGCCGAGCGTCTTGGCATCGGCGACCTCCGGGCCGATCAGGCCCATCTTCTCGGTGAGATGCTCGGTCGAGCCGCCGAGCGCGACGATGTCGCCCTTCTGCAGCACGAGTTCGGGATCTGCACCCTGCGGCTCGCCGTTGCGTCCCACATTGACGATCCGGTATTCCGGATTCATTGCACGGAATTTCGCGATGCTCATGCCGGCCGTCGCTGGATTTTCCAGCCGGTAGGCCCGCAGCCCGAACTGGCGATAGCCGGTCAGGCCGCCGCCTTCGAGATCCTTGACGCCGAATTCCGTCTCATATTGCTTGGCGGCAGCCCTGGCATCGACGCCCCACCAGCGCGGCAGATATTTGCAGATCAGGATGATGCCGACGGTGCCCCAGATATAGGTGATGCCGTAGGACAGTGCGATCATGCCGGTCGCCTCTTCCGGCTTCATGCCCTCAGGCAGCTTCACCACACCTGACGTGATCGCCTGCTCGGCCGATCCGATCGCGGCCGACATGGTCTGCGAGCCCGCGAGCATCCCGCCGGCCGCGCCTGTGGGCAATGCAAAGAGCTTTGCACCAAGCACGACGAGGGTGAGACCGAGAATGCTCGAGATGACGGCAAGGAACAGGAATTTGATGCCGTCGCCCCTCAGGCTGTTGACGAAGGACGGACCGACGCGCAGGCCCACGCCGTACATGAAGAGATAGTAGAACAGGCTCTTGGCAAAATTGTTCAGCTCGAGTTTCACGCCATAGGTGGAGGCCCACACGGACAGACCGGCGCCGACCACGATGGCGCCGGCGACCATGCCGAGGCCATAGCCCTTGATGCTGGCCCGCCCGATATAGACGGCGAGGCCGACGACGAAGAACAGCAGCAGATACGGGTTCTGCTGCAGGAACGTGAAGAACGCCTGCATGTTGGTCCCCTCCAAGCCTTATGACGCGGCCTTCAGCTTCGGCTGAGCACCGGGCTTCGGCCGGCCGAGTTTCGCCAGGGCTTCCGTGCGCACGAGCTTCAATCCCTCCTTGGCGTCGTAGCCATGGATCTCCTTCACATCGAGCTTGCGCATGAAGTCGATGGTTTCCTGTGTGATGACCTGCCCGGGCACCATGATCGGGAAGCCCGGCGGATACGGGATCACGAAATTGGCCGAGACGAGCTCGGGTCCGGCCTTCAGCCGCCGGTCGATCTCGGGATCATTGAGCCGGATATGCTCGCAGCCGGCGACGTCATAGGCGGCATAGAAGCCGGTGCGGATGTCGCCTTCGTTGGTTTTGGTGCCGGCATCGCCGCGGAAGCTCGGGTGGAAGTGCGAGAAGTTCGGCAGGTCCGGCACGTCCTTCATCAGGCTCGTCACCCGTGCCTCGAAGGTCTTCCGGGCATTGGCGCCGCCGTGGGCAAGGCCGCGGTCGATCTCACCCGCGATCTCGGCCAGCACGCGGACGAGGTGGGCGACGTCGCTGCGCGTGTTGTTGATGTTGGACTGGACCAGGATCGAGTTGCGCGAGGTCTTGTTGACCTGGATGTTGTACTCGTTGGCCAGGATGCCCTTGAACTGCGTGCCGTCGAAACCGGCCATGCCGCACACCAGCGTCATGCGGGTCGGGTCGAGGCAGAACTCGTCCTCGTCCAGGCTCTTGAGCGTATTGGCCCAGTTGACTCCGTCGGCGAGGAAGTCCGTGAAGCCGCTCTGGCGGTATTGCGCCGGCACCATGGCGTCGGCGCCGAGGATACGGAAATATTTCGAGATCAGCGGATTGTTGTTGACCGCCTGGCGGATGGCGAAGGCGATTTCGATCGCATTGGCGACGAGGCCATAGCCTTCCAGTTCCATCTGCCGCCGCGAGATGTCGAGGCTGGCGATCAGCTGCTGGTTCGGGCTGGTCGAGGCGTGGGTGAAGACCGCCTCCTTGAATTGCTGCTCGACGGTGTGGAATTCGACGTCCTTGACCGAAAGCATCGAGCCCTGGCGGATCGCCGACATCGACTTGTGGGTCGAGTTGGTCTGGTAGACGCGCAGCCGGATCTGCCGGGGATCGGGGATCAGCCGGGTCTTGAGCAGCAGCTCGTCCGACGGGTTCTTGCCGAGCTCGGCCTGCTGCTTCTCATAGGCCGCGACCGACTTGGGATCGCGCATCCACGCCTCGATCTCGTTGGCGGCGCCCAGGCCGGTGCGGCGGCGCAGGAACGGCGAGAACCGCGCGAAGCCGAACCAGGCCTCGTCCCACAGGAAGATCAGGTCGGGCTTGATGGCGAGGCATTCCTCCATCACCCGGCGGGTGTTGTAGATGTGGCCGTCGAAGGTGCAGTTGGTCAGGTCGATCATCTTGACGCGGTCGAGGCGGCCGTCGGCCTTGGCGTTCAGCAGCGCCTGCTTGATCGTCTTCAGCGGCACCGCGCCGTACATCGAATATTCCGTCATCGGGAAGGCTTCGACATAGAGCGGCTGGGCGCCGGCGAGCACCATGCCGTAGTGATGCGACTTGTGGCAGTTGCGATCGACGATCGCGATGTCGCCGGGCGCCAGCAGCGCCTGCACCGCCATCTTGTTGGAGGTCGAGGTGCCGTTGGTGACGAAGAAGACGCGGTCGGCGCCGAGCGCCCTCGCCGCCTTCTCCTGCGCCTTCTTGATGTTGCCGGTCGGCTCCAGCATGCTGTCGAGGCCGCCCGTGGTGGCGCTGCTCTCGGCCAGGAACAGGTTCGGCCCGTAGAACTCGCCCATGTCGCGGATCCAGTCGGACTTGAAGATCGACTTGCCGCGGGCGATCGGCAGCGCGTGGAAGGTGCCGATCGGACGCTGGGCGTATTTCTTCAGATTGTCGAAGAACGGCGTGTCGTAGCGATCCTGGATGCCCTCGAGGATCGACAGATGCAGCTCCAGCAATTCCTCGACCGAATAGAAGATGCGGCGGACGGCGTCGGCCTCGGGATTGCCGGCCAGTTCCTCGACGTCGCGGTTCGAGATCATGTAGAGATCGAGCTCGGGCCTGACCCGCTTGATGATCTGCGCGAGCCGCAGCGCCGAGGCGTCGGTTTCCTCGTTGAGACCGGCCGCGGCCATCATCGAGCGGAGCACCGGCGCATTATGCCGGGAGCGCAGGCCGAAGCCCTCGTTGACGATCACCGCCCCGATGTTCGGATTGAGCATCGTCGCGCAGAAGGCATCCTCCAGGCTGCCGACGATGACGGGCTCATAGATGAAGGCATCGACCGGACGCCGCAGCTTGCGCCATTCCGTCGCCAGCGCCGGCCAATGGCTGGACGACACGCCGGTGACGATCAGGGTCTCGAAATACGGCCGGCGCGCCGAATGGGCGCCGAAGCTCGGCGGCACCAGCTCGGCCGCATCGCCATTGCCGTCGTCCTTCGCGCTCCAGTCGCCGGCATGCTGACGGAAGGACCGCGTCGCCAGCGCCTGCGCAATCCTGGTTGCGAGCGCGAACGAGGTCGCCCCGTCGCCAGCAGCGGCGGCTTCCCGCAGCGCCGCCATCAGCTGCATGCCGGGGTAGCCGTGAAATTCCTCGGTGATCGCAAGATCGGCCAGCGCCGTATCATAGGCCGCGCGATTGCCGACGCGCGCCCACGTCTTTGCAGCCTCCACCAGGTCGCGCCAATCGTCCGCCCGGGCACCGGGGCCGGAGAAGAACTGGTCGATGCGCTTCTGTGCGGGCTTGTTGTCCTTGGACATGGCTCTCTCCCGATCGGTGCCGGTCATGGGCAAAGGTGATGGCGGATCGTGGGTGCGGCGCGCGCGGCTCCATTGATCCAAGTCAACGGTCGCGTCTTATGGTGGCCGGACGTTCAGCGGCCGATGCTCTTTGCAACGCAGCACGCCGCGTCAGGTGGAGCGTTGCGCCGTCCCGGCAGGATCTTCGCCGAGGACGCTGTCGAGCGAGCGCAGCCACTGGCCGCTGTCGGTTTTTTCCGCCAATCCCTCGGCGCGCAGCAGATCGCGCAGCTGCGCGTGCGCGCCGACAATGCAGAAGCTGATCCCGCCCGCGGCAAGCTCGTCGCTCAGCTCGTGCAGCATGCGCGCACCGGCGAGATCGATATAGGGCGATGCCGAAAGGTCGCAGGCAACCAGTCTGATGCCGGCGGAACCCCGCAGCGCGACCAGGACGGTATCGAGAACCGTCTCGGCATTGATGTAGAGCAGCGAGGCCTCGGGGCGGAAAGCGATGACGCCGACCAGCGGCTCGACGTCCTCATGCCGGGCGCTGTCGGAATAGCGGCCGCTGCCCGGCAGCCGGCCGAGAAACGCCACGTTCGGCCGGGAGGCCCGCGCCAGAAGCAGAAAGATCGAGGCTATCGATGCCAGGAGGACGCCCTGGAGAATGCCGAGCAGCAGCACCGCGACCAGCGCGATGGATGCGGCAAGGAAGTCGATCCGGCTGACCTGCCACATCCGCCTGAGTGCGCCGATATCCACGAGCTTGTAAACTGCGGCAAAGACGATGGCTGCGAGCACTGCCTTGGGCAGATTGGTCAACAGCCCTGTAAAGAACAGCAGACAGAGCCCAAGGGTCACCGCGCAGATCACCAGCGCCAGCGGCGTTCGCGCCCCGGCGCTGTCGTTGACGGCGGATTGCGACAGGCCGCCGGCGACGGGATAGCCGTGGCCGAAGGCCGCAGCCAGGTTCGCAGCGCCGAGCCCCAGGAATTCCTGGCGCACGTCGAGCGCATAGCCGTGCTTGGCGGCAAAGCTGCGCGCGGCGGAGACGCCTTCGATGTAGGCCAGCAGCACGCAGCCGGCGGCGAGCGGAAACAGATCGTCGAACTCCAGCAGGCCGAAGGTCGGCATCCCCACCCCCGGCAGCCCCTCCGGTATCTTCCCGGTAACGGGCACACCCATCGCCGCGAAGCCGAGGGCCGTCGCGATCAGGATTGCCAGCGCCACGACGGTGATGCCGACCGGCTTGCCAGGCAGCCGCCGTTCCCCGAGCAGCAGGAGCAGCAGCGCGGCCGCGCCAATCGTCAGCACCAGCGGATTGGTCTGGCCGAGCTGTCCGATCAGCTTGATGGCCCGGTCGAAGAAATTGTGACCGCCACCGGGGACCCCGAGCAGGCTCGGCAACTGGCTCATGATGATGGTGAGCCCTGCCCCGGCCTTGAAGCCGACCAGGATGCTGTCGCTGACGAGACGGACCAGCACGCTCAACTTGAACAGCCAGGCGATGAAGCACAGCACCGCCACTGCAAAGGCCGCGAGACTCGCGATCTGCGCATAGCGCACGGTGTCGCCGCCGGCGAGCGCGCCGACGGTGCCGGCGATCATCAGCGAGATCGCCGAGGTCGGGCCGATCGCAAGCTGCCTGGACGAGCCGAGCAATGCATAGCCGAGACCGCCGAGCATGTAGCCGTAGACGCCGACCTGTGGCGGCAGGCCGGCGAGCGCCGCATAGGCCAGCGACACCGGGATCGCATAGGCGGCGAGCGTGATGCCCGCAACTGCGTCGGAAGCAAGCCATTCGCTCCGGTAGGCAGCCAGCCAGTCCGCGGGCGGAAAGAATCGCAGCCAGTTTGAGTCGGGCGGCGCGGTCATCCCATCACCTCACGTGGGGTTGCCTCGCAGCGCAACAGGACGATCAGCAGCGCGATCACGGGAATGCCGAGCGCGAGATCGGGAAAGAGCTTGGTGGCGAACGCGCCGGCAGCCGCGCCGCAGCCGAACACCGCACACAGCGCAAAGAAGATAATCGCCTTGCGCAGGGTCCCGGCCGGCGCTCCTCCGTAGACGGCCGCAAAAACGTTTTCGACAGACTGGCGCATGTTGCCGGTGATCATCACCGTGCTGCAGATCGAGCCTTCGACCCTGGTGAAGACCGCGGCCTGCATCGCGGCCACGAGCGAGATGCCGAGCGTACCTGCGAGATCCGGAAGGCGATTGTGCAGGACGCCGATCGTGATCAGGAACACGATCTCGACGAGGATGGTGAGCGCGCTCGCTCGTTCGCCTGCAACACGGCGCAGCCAGGCGGCGATCACGATGCCGGCAGTGAAGGCCAGGATCGGCGGCAGGAAATGAAATGCCTTCGCCCACTCGCCTCCCATCGCATGAACCCACAGCAGGATCACGTTGGCCGTCTGGGCATTGGCCATGACGCCATGGATGATCCAGGTATAGGCGTCGATATAGCCGCCGGCGAAAGCGAGCAGCAGCACGATTTCGACGGTTTCATCGCGGCGGATCGCGCCGGCTGCGACGTCCAGGGTGCTCATGTCTGTATTGGCTGATGTCGCGAACGCTTCATCGCATCATTGGCGGCGGGAGGCCGCCGGCAAGACTTGATCTGGATCAAGCAACCTTCTCGCAAGGCCCGTCAAATCCGCCGCAAAGTGCCGGGGGAAGAGCGACCATGGATACCGTCAGGTGGATCATCGCCACCGCACCGGAAATCTTCCTGCTGCTCGCGATTGCGATCGGCACCATCCTCGGCCGGATCAAGATTCGCGGCTTCTCGATCGGCACCACTGCTTGCATCCTCATTGTGGCCGTGCTGATCGGGCAGCTCGGGCATTTCACCTTCCCGCCGATCCTGAGGGCGATCCTGTTCAGCCTGTTCGTCTTCACGATCGGCTATCGCTCGGGCCCGGAGTTCTTCGCCTCCTTGAGCCTCAGGACGCTGGCGCAGGTGGTGCTGGCGCTGGTGATCGGCAGCACCGGTCTCGTGCTCGTGCTGATCTTCGCCCATGTGTTCAAGCTCGATACCGGCACGGCCGCGGGCCTCACTGCCGGGGCGCTGACGCAGTCCTCGGTGATCGGCACCGCATCGGGCGCGCTGGCGCAGCTCGGCCTGCCCGCCGACGCGTTGAAGCAGCAGGAGGCCAACATCGCGGCCGGCTACGCCGTGACCTATGTGCTCGGCTACATCCTGACGTTGCTGTTCGTGCCGTTCGTGGCGCCGCGGCTGATGGGGATCGATCTGAAGGCGGAGGCCAAGAAGCTCGAGGCCGAGCTCGCCGGCGGCGCGCCGCCGAAGACGGAAAACCTGTCCTATCGCAAATTCCAGGCCCGCGCCTATCGCGTCACCGGCGGTGCAGGCCGCACGGTCGCGGCGATCGAGGCCGAGATCGGCAGCCGGACGATCGTGGAGCGGATCGTGCGCGGCGGAGCCGACCTCAAGCCGCAGCCGGACATCGTGCTCGCGGCCGGCGACGACGTCGTCATCGCCGGCCCCACCGCCGCCATCGTTGCGGCAAAACCGATCCTCGGCGACGAGATCGATGCGGGAGAGCTGCTGCGCAATCTGCCCGGCAACGTCATCGACGTGCTGGTCGAGAGCCGCGAGCTGCACGGCCGCTCGCTTCGCGAGATCGTCGACCGGCTCGGTGACAACGCGCGCGGCGTATTCCTGCGTGGGCTCACGCGCATGGGACGGGAAGTTCCTCTTGGCCCCGACACCCGCGTCTATATCGGTGACGTCATGACGCTGGTCGGCAATACCGGCAACATCGCGCGGGCCACGGCGCGGGTGGGACATGCCCTGAATACCTCAGACCGGACCGACGTCGCCTTCCTGGCCATCGGTATCGCCGCCGGCCTTCTGGCAGGCCTCGCCAGCTTCAAGGTCGGCACTATCGCGCTGACACTCGGTGGCGGCGGCGGCGCGCTGATCGCGGGCCTCGTCTGCGGCTGGCTGCGGACGCGCAGGCCCGGTGTCGGTGCGATGCCGCCGGCCGCGCAGCAGACGCTGAGCGATCTCGGGCTCGGCGGCTTCATCGCGGCCATAGGCCTCGGCAACGGGCTTGCCGCCTGGTCGGCCATCCAGGCGCACGGCGCCCTGCTGGTCGGCATGGGCATCGTCGTGACGCTGATCCCGATGACGATCGGAACGCTCGTTGCCTATTACATTCTGCGCATGAACCCGGTCGTGACCTGTGGTGCGCTCGCCGGCGCCATGACGGTCGATGCCGCCGTCACCGGCGCCTGCGACGTGGCCGAGAGCCAGACGCCGGTGCTCGGCGTCGCCGTCCCCTATGCGGTCGGCAATGTCGTTCTCACCGTGCTCGGTCCGATCGTCGTGGCCGCCACGTTCACGGGTTGAGGAGCCCAGGATGCGCATCGATATTTCCGCAATCCGCCGCCTCCTTCCGGCGATCCTGCTCCTCCTGACTGGACTCGTGACACCGGCCCGCGCCGAGGATGACATTCGTATCCAGGAAGAAATCTGGGCGCTGCCGCTGCCGCTTCCGATGTTCGCCTATCTGGTGCGCCCGGTCGGCGACGGCCCCTTCCCGCTGGTGATCATGAACCACGGCGTCTCGCTCAACCCGACCGACCGGGGGTACTTTCCGCTGGTGGAATTCCGCGACGCCGCCAAATGGTTCGCAAGGCGCGGCTATCTCGTGGTCGCGCCGGTCGGCAGCGGCTATGGCGCGGCGGCCATCGACATTCCCGAGCGCGCGATCTATGGGCCGTTCTTCTCGAAGGTCGGCAAGTGCACCAATCCGAACTTCCATGATGCGGGCCGTGCGGTCGCGCAGGTCGATCTCTGGATCATCGACTACCTCGCCGCCGAGAAGCGCATCATCCCAAAGGACGTGATCGTGGTCGGCCAGTCCGCCGGAGGCTGGGCCTCGATCGCGCTGTCGAGCGTCAACCCGCCACCGGTGAAGGCCATCATCACCTTCGCTGCCGGCCGCGGCGGCCGGGTCGGCGGCAAGCCCAACAACAACTGTGCTCCCGACAAGCTGGTCGAAGCCACCGCGGATTTCGGCCGGACCTCGCGCGTGCCGATGCTGTGGATCTACATCGAGAACGACACATTCTTCGGACCGGATCTGTCGAAGCGGATGCATGCGGCATTCACCGCCGCCGGCGGCCGTGCCGAATACCACCTGATGCCGCCGTTCGGGAACGAAGGACACTTCTTCATCGGCTCGCCCGACGCGATCCCGCTCTGGTCACCACTGGTGACGAAATTTCTCGAAGCTCAGAAATAGGATCAGGCGGCGGAGACGCAATCATGCCTCACACACGCACTCGCCCTGCAGGTCTGCTGGTGTTCATCGCCACCGCAATCGCGGCGTCGCATGCGATCGCCGCTCCCAAAAAGGCGGATGCGCAAAAGCCCGCTGAAGTCGCCACGCGCGGCCAGCGCGAGATCAAGGACATCGCCTTCGGCGACTGGCAGAAGCTCTGCTTCAAGGCCGGCGGAGCGCCGACGCTATGCCGGACGTCCATTACCGGAAAATTCCCGACCGGCCAGATGGCCGTCCGCGTCGACCTGATCGAGCGAGAGGATGCTCCGGTGGCGCGGCTGCAGCTCTTCGTGCCCGTCGGCATGTACCTGCAACAGCCGGCGAAGCTGAGCATCGACAGCGGCAGCGCCTTCCAGGTCCCCTACAACTGGTGCCTCACCAACATGTGCATCGCTGCCGACGTCGCCCCTGCCGGGATCGTCAAGCAAATGGAGACGGGAAAGACGCTGGCGCTCCAGCTCGTCGATGCCAATCTTCTGACCACGACGACATCGGTGCCGCTGGCGCAGTTCGGCCAGGTCCACAAGGGCGCGCCGGCGAAGACGCTCGAGCAGCAGATCGACGAATAACGCCCTGGTACGCTATGCAGCGGCGGCGCGCGTAACCGAGTCGATCAAGGACTGCGCCGTGAACGGCTTTGTCAGGTAGGCGACGCAACCGGACGCAACTGCAGCCGTGCGATTCACCGCGCTGTCGTTGCCGGTGATGTAGATCACGGGCGCCGTGACGCCCTCGTCTGCGAGCTTCCGCCGCAGCTCGACCCCGGATCTGCCGTCGAGATTGATGTCGATGACGATGCAGATCGCCGTCTCGAAGCGGTCGTGATCGAGCAAAGCCTCCGCGGTGTCGAACAGCGTTACGACGAATCCGTGTGCGCGCAACAACCTGTCCAGGCTGGCCCGCACCGACGGATCGTCGTCGACGACAAAGACGGATTCGCGCGTCGGCACTGATGCGACCTTTCCGGCTTGGCACGAACGGTGATGCGGCAGCAACGATCAATGCGCACTACACGAGTCTCGCAGGGACGAACACAACGCGTGCCGCATCGACATGGCAGCACCACGTCGGCGCACTTCATATTGACCTTTGGGGCAGTGACACCGCAGGAACTGAAAGCGACAGAGCAGCTAACCGCCGTTCGAATCCAGCATTCCAAGCCGCTCCGCGATCGAAACGAGCTCGGCAAGCGAATGAACCTGCATCTTCTCCATCACCTGATGGCGGTGTGCCTTTACGGTTCGCTCGGTCGTCCCGAGCTCATACGCGATCTGCTTGTTGATCTTGCCGCGAACGATGAGATCGAACACCTGCCGTTCGCGCTGTGTCAGCGTCGCAAGATGCACGCGAAATCCGTCGAGCCTGCCGCGCTGGCTGCGCGCAGCGTCCTGCCTCGCCAGCGCACGCGCGATCGCATCGAGCAGGAGTTCCGATGAAACCGGTTTGGTCAGGAAGTCTTCCGCGCCCGCCTTGATGGCCTGCACCGTCGTCGGCGTGTCGGCGTGGCCGGTCAGGAAGATGATCGGCAAGTTCGAGCCCGACGCGATCAGGCGGCTTTGTAGTTCGGGGCCGCTCAAGCCCGGTATGCGCACGTCGAGCAGAATACATCCTGGGCGAGTGTCGTCCGGCGCTGCATCCAGGAGGTCCTGGGCGGACTCGTAGGTGGCGACCTCATAGCCGGCAAGCTTCAGCCGGCGCTCGATCGCCGTCCGGAACGATGCGTCATCATCGACGACATGGACAAGACCGGACACCATTCACCTCGCGCGAATTCAAGAAAATCAAGACTGAGAGAGTGTTTAACCGAGGAAATGCAGATGCCAATAGTTTGGAAATTGAAATAACTGCTTCGCAACAGGATAATTCGAGGCCGCACCAGGCTCTTCTCAATCCGTGCAGCAAGCCTTCTTGCTGTCCCTTGGTACATTGAACCTTGGGACAATGGTTGGGAATACCGCGATAGTCGTAAATCAACCTCGGCGGGAGAGCGGGTTCAGCGCGGCGCTCCGGCCGCCGCAGGGTTTTTTTGTCTGACAGACCAATTCTGTGTTCAGCAGAGGAGTTGGCCATGTTTGTTCGCATCGCGACGGAATCCGCACCGCGTCCCAATTCCCTTCGTGATCTCGGCATGGCGAGCGAGACAAATGCGCTCGTCAGTTTAATCGAATTTTCCTACAAAAAGGGCACCGAGATCTACGGCGAGAAGGAACCCGCCGAGTACGTCTACCAGGTCAAATCCGGTGCGGTACGGAGCTACAAGCTGCTGTCCGACGGCCGCCGGCAGATCGGCGCCTTTCACCTGACCGGCGACATCTTCGGCCTGGCGAACGGCAGTGAGCACCGTTTTACCGCCGAGGCGATCGTCGACACCACGGTCCGCATCGTCAGGCGGCAGAGCTTGGAGATCGTGGCCGAAAGCGATGCCATGGTCGCGAGGAACCTGCTCAGCATGACCACGCGCAATCTGCAGCACGCGGAAGACCACATGCTGCTGCTCGGCCGCAAGACCTCGCTGGAGCGCGTCGCGGCATTCCTGCTGGAGATGGACAAGAGGCTGACGGCCGCGGGCGTCCTGGCGCTGCCGATGTCGCGGCGCGATATCGCCGACTATCTGGGCCTGACGCTGGAGACCGTCTCGCGCGCCCTCTCACGGCTGCATGAGCTCGGAATCCTCGGCTTCATCGGCAACACCCAGCGCCAGATCGTGCTTCTGGACCGCAACAAGCTCGCCAGTCTCGACCTGCAGCCCTGAACGGTACGGAGCCGCGTTACGGAATCGCGCGCGGCGCCGTCTCCACGATGGACCGCGCGACCTCCGAAATTCCCGTGATGATGATCTGTACGCCGATGCAGAGCAGCAGGAACGCCGACAGTTTCGTGACGACGCTGGTGCCTTCCTGGCCGAACAGGCGCGCCATGGCGCTGGACTTGCGGTAGGCGTGGTAGATCGTCACGGTGATGGCCAGCGCCACGAACAGCGACACGATCGATGAGGCGAATCTGGCATCCAGGCTGTCCGATCGGCTGATGCCGATGGCGATGGCTGTGGCGATCGTCCCGGGCCCGGTCGTGAGCGGGATGGTCAGCGGAAAGAAGGCCATGCGCTGGATCGTCGCGGCATTGGCAGACGAGACCGCGTGTGCGCCGGGGGACGTCGGCATCGCATGCAGCATGGACCATCCGGCCGCGGCCACGACGAGACCGCCGGCAATGCGCAGTGCGGGGATCGTGACGCCGAAAAAGTTCAGGATCTGGCTTCCGAGGAACTGCGACACCAGCAGGACCGCGAACGCGTAGGCTGCGACCCGCCTTGCGACGCCGACCCGCTCGGCCTCGGACAGGCTTATTGTCCTGTCCAGAAAGACGAAGGCGAGACCATAGGGATTGATGATCGCAAACAGCGCGCCGAAGCCGAACAGGAAATCGGCAACCCATTTCGACGACGTGAATTCAAGCATTCGACTTGCCCGGGAGCCGTTCGATTGTCTCGAGATGCTCGAGCGTCTTGCGCAGGACCTCGAACACGATGGCCGCCGACCAGCCGAACAGCAGGATGCCGTTCATGGCCGTCAACGGCCCGATCAGCCGCCATTCCGGTACCGGGGTGATGTCGCCATAGCCGAGCGTCGTGTAGTTCACGAAGACGAAGTACAGCAGATCGCTTCCCGGCGGCGCCGCCTGGATCAGCCAATATGTGCAGGCCCAGACCAGAGCCTCCAGGGTATGTGCGAAGCTCAGCGCCACGGCCGTTGCGATCATCACGCCCATCAGATGAAGTCGCGGACCATCGGTCTGCCTGTAGCCGGCCGCTCGCGCGATCGATATGGCAGCGACCGTCGCCAGCGCGTGGATCCCGATATTGGTCGCGCTGACCAGCGTGCTGACAAGGACTTGAAGCAGCATGGGGGCGGACTCACCTCTGGACGGCAGCGGAAATCCCGGATTTGGAAATCTCGGGTTTCGTCTCTGAGTTGGTCATCCCGGACGTCTCCTGCTCCTGCACCGCTGCGGAGCGGTCGATCCGGATCCAAGCCGCCGCGAGCTCCCAGGCAACCGCCAGAATGATCGGGCCGATGAAGAGGCCGAGGATGCCGTGCGCCAATGTGCCGCCGATGACCCCGATCAGGATGACGAGCGTCGGCGTGCTCAGGCCGCGGCCCATGACCAATGGTTTGAGGATATTGTCGAGCAGGCCGACCACGACGAGGAAGATCGTCAGAGGCACCGCCGTCGTGACCTCCTTGTCCATCCAGATCCAGATCACGACCGGCACGAGGACAATCGCGGCTCCGATCTGCACGATCGACAGCAGCAGAACGATGATCGCGAGCAAGCCGGCGCTCGGAATGCCCGCCAGCTTGAGGCCGATGCCGGCGAGCAGCGCCTGGATGATCGCAACGCCGATCACGCCCTGCGACACCGCCCGGATCGTCGCGCCCGCCAGCTCGAGAAAATGCTCGCTCTGCTCCGGCACGATGCGGAACAGGAAGCCGCGGACGGCGCCGACGAGCTGCGGGCCGTACGGAAACAGGAAGCCGGCGACAAGCACCGACAGCAGGAACTGCAACGTGCCGACACCGGCGCTGCCGGCGAACGACAGCATCACCCCGGCCAGCGGTTTCAAATAAGGCGCCACCTCGCGCAGGACGGCGCGGATGTTGGTGTAGGCCAACGTCCAGAAATCGAACAGCTGCGGGCCGATCAGCGGCCAGTCCTTGAGCCATTCCGGCGCAGCCTGGTGCACGAGATCGCCGCTGCCGATCTGGCCCGCGAGGTCCGTGATGCCTTCGACCGCGCTGAGCCCGAGCCATGCCGCCGGACCGATGACGATGCCAAGCATCATCAGCGTGAGGAGGACCGCGGCCGTCCGGGGGCGACCACCGAGGCGTTTGGCGAGCCAGCTGAAGACGGGATAGAACGCGACCGCAAGCACCGCGCTCCAGGTCAGGATCGGCACGAAGGGGCGGATGATCAGAAACGTCCATACGATCAGGAGCCCGAGCAATCCGAGGCGGATCACGAGCTGGACGATCTGCTCCGCGGAGACAAGGTTGCGAAGTGTCTTCAAGACGACGCTGTCCTCTGACAGAGCGGACACGCGATCAACGTACCGGCCGCCGTCGCACAGCGCTCTTGATCCAGATCAAGCGGAGGATGGTGGTTCTTCCCCGATCGCATGCAGCGTGAGCGCGATCATGCCGATTGCGGGGGCGAAAAGTGCCGCCCGAGACCTACGCTCGGGGGTCGAACGCGGCCAAACTTCGTGTGTAAGGCCCTGTAATAGCTAGGCAGTTTTGGCGGTTCCGCGGAACCGCGCAATCCACAGATGTCACCCGCTGGCGGGAACGGATTGCGCCGCCGCCGGGTTGACCGGAATGGATAGGATCTGTCTCGCGACGATGGTTTCAGCCGTGCTGCTGCTGATTGTGGCCGCCGATCTCTTAGTCAACGGCGTGGGCCTGCAGCCGCCGCCGACGCAACTCGCCAACATGGTGCCGGTGCCCGCGCGCCTGGTCAGATAGGTGCGACATCGCGCCTTGCCGCCGGATCGTGATTCTTTAGGGACCAGCGGAACATTTCTGCCCGATTCGGACTTCTGCTCACCGCGCCAGCCACAACGGCCAGCGCGATCCGGACAGGCTCAGCTCCGCTGTGGTAGGGGGAGCTGAGCCACCCCGGCGCAAACGCGTCCGACGGTTGCCGCGAGAGACTAGCCCCCGCTCCGATACACCTGGATATCGAGGTCCCGGATTTTCTTCCGCAGTGTGTTGCGGTTGAGGCCGAGCAGGTCCGCGGCGCGGATCTGGTTGCCGCGGGTCGCCGCGAGCGCGGCCGTGAGCAGCGGCACCTCGATCTCCTTGAGGATGCGGTGATAAAGGCCCGGCGGCGGCACGCCGTTCGGGAAGCCCTGGAAGTGCGAGGACAGATACGCTTCCACCGCACCGCCGAGATTGTCGACGCCCTGCTGGACCGCGGCTCCCGGACTGACCGAGGGCGGCGCCAGCTCGCCGTCGATGACGGAGGCCGTGATCACGTCCTGCGGATAGAGCGCGGCGAGACGGCGCGCGAGATTCTCGAGCTCGCGCACGTTGCCGGGCCAGCGGTGCTGCTTCAGCCGTTCCAGCGCCAGCGCGTCGAGCTTCTTCGGCGGCAGTCCGTCCTTCTCGGCCAGCGCGAAGAAGTGACGCACCAGGTCCGGCAGGTCCTCGATGCGCTCGCGCAGCGGCGGCAGGCGCAGCGGCACCACGTTGAGGCGGAAGAACAGGTCCTCGCGGAACAGGCCTTGCTGGATCAGGACACGCAGGTCCTTGTTGGAGGCCGCGACGATGCGGACATCGGTCTTGATCGGGGTGCGGCCGCCGACGGTGGTGTATTCGCCCTGCTGCAGCACGCGCAGCAGGCGGGTCTGCGCCTCCATCGGCATGTCGCCGATTTCGTCGAGGAACAGGGTGCCGCCCTCGGCCTGCTCGAAGCGGCCGGACGCGCGGGTGTTGGCGCCGGTGAAGGCGCCGCGCTCGTGGCCGAACAGTTCCGATTCAATGAGGTCGCGCGGGATCGCGGCCATGTTGACGGCGACGAACGGGCCGTTGCGGCGCTTGCCGTAATCGTGCAGCGCGCGCGCCACGAGTTCCTTGCCCGTGCCGGACTCGCCCGTGATCATCACGGTGAGATCGGTCTGCATCAGCCGCGCCAGCACGCGGTAGATTTCCTGCATCGCCGGCGAACGGCCGACCAGCGGGATCGCCTCCATCTCGGCGTCCTCGTCCGGCGTCGAGACCCGCTCCTTCGGCTCGGCCAGCGCGCGGCCGACGATGGCGATCAGCTCCTTCAGGTCGAAGGGTTTTGGCAGATATTCATAGGCGCCACGCTCGGAGGCGCGGATCGCGGTCATGAACGTGTTCTGCGCGCTCATGACGATGACCGGCAGATTTGGCCGCATCTTCTTGATCCGCGGCAACAGGTCGAAGGCGTTTTCGTCCGGCATCACCACGTCGGTGATGACGAGATCGCCCTCCCCCTGGCTGACCCAGCGCCACAGCGTGGCGGCGTTGCCTGTGAGCCTGACTTCATAGCCGGCGCGGGATAGTGCCTGATTGAGAACCGTGCGGATGGCGGTGTCGTCATCAGCAACGAGAATGCTACCTGCGGGCATCGTTAATCCTCATTTTGCCCCCTGTGACGCAGACGACGACTTCCCGGCAGAGCCGTCGCGACTGCTGTGATCGGCATGTTTCACCGATGTGGAATACATCGGCATCAGCACGCGGAAGGTGGTCTTGCGCGGCTGAGATTCGCATTCGATGATGCCCCCGTGATCGCCGACGATCTTGGCGACCAGAGCAAGACCGAGGCCAGAGCCGGTCTGCTTGGTGGTCACGAAGGGATCGAACAGATTGGGCAGAAGATCGTCCGGCACGCCTGGTCCATTGTCCTTCACGCAGAACTCGAGCGGCAGGGATACCCGGGATTTTTGACCGGGGACTGACAGTCGCACGCCGGGGCGGAACGCGGTGGTGAGCTGGATCTCGGCGTCCGGCACGTCGATCAGGGCTTCGGCGGCATTCTTCACCAGATTGAGGAACACCTGGATCAACTGGTCCTGGTTCGCCAGCACCGGCGGCAGCGAGGGATCGTAGTCCTCGATGAAGCGGATGTTGCGGGCGAAACCCGACTGCGCCAGCCGCTTCACGTGATCCAGCACGGAATGGATGTTGACGGGCCCGCGCACCACGGGGCGCTCGTCGCCGAACACCTCCATGCGGTCGACCAGCGTCACGATGCGGTCGGCCTCGTCGCAGATCAGCCGCGTCAGCATGCGGTCCTCGGACGAGGCCTGCTGCTCCAAAAGCTGGGCCGCGCCGCGGATGCCCGAGAGCGGATTCTTGATCTCGTGCGCGAGCATGGCGGCCAGCGCGATCACCGAGCGCGCGGCACTTCGGTGGGTGAGCTGGCGGTCCATCTTGTCGGCGATGGTGCGCTCCTGGAGCATCACCACGATGTGGCCGGGCCGCTCCGTCAGCGGCGCCACATGCAGGTCGACCTGGCGGTCGCCGCCCATGCGCGGCGTGCCGAGATCAACCTTGTATTCGTTGACCGGCGCGTTCGACGAGCGCACCTGGTCGATCAGCGCCAGCAAGGGGCTGCCGAACGGCACCAGCTCTTTCAGCGACTGCCGCTTCAGGAACTGCGTCGAGATCTCGAAGAAGGCCTCGGTTGCGATGTTGGCGCCGACGATCTTGCCGTCCGGCCCGATCAGGAGCACGGGATTGGGAAGCGCGTCCAGGATCGCGTCGCTGTCGGACGGAAGCGGCCGACGATGTTCAGCGGCTGAGCTCATGCAGCAGCGCTCCATGCGAAGTCGTCGAAGGCATCTTGCAGTGACTGGTGGACGAGGCGCGGATCCTCGGAGGTGAGGATCTTCTGGCGCCAGGCTTTCAGCTTCTCGGCCGGCGCGCGGCTGGCATCGGCCGCGACGTCGAGCGCCCAGCCGAGATGCTTTCGCGCATGTCTGAGACCGACGCGCAGGCCATAGAGCGCGCAGACGCCCTCATAAAGCGTGCGGACATAATGCAGCTGCGTCGCGAGCGGCGGCGCCACTTCAGCCGGCCCGCCGTTCAGGCGGCGGCCGATCTGGCCGGGCAGCCAGGGCTGGCCGTTGGCACCGCGGCCGATCATCACGGCGTCGGCGCCGGAGGCCTCGAGCGCGGCGAGCGCCTTCTCGTAGGTGGTGATGTCGCCGTTGACGATGAGCGGGACGGAGATCGCCTCGCGCACGGCGCGGATCGCATCCCAGTCGGCCTCGCCCTTGTAGAACTGGCAGCGGGTGCGGCCGTGCACGGTGACGAGCGTGACGCCGGCGGCCTCAGCGCGCCGCGCCAGCTCGGGCGCGTTGCGGGTGCGATCGTCCCAGCCGAGCCGCATCTTCAGCGTCACCGGCACCTTGACCGCCGCGATCGTCGCGTCGATCAGGCTGACCGCGTGGTCGAGGTCGCGCATCAGGGCCGAGCCGGACTGGCCGCCGGTGACGTGCCGGGCCGGGCAGCCCATGTTGATATCGATCATGTCGGCGCCTTCGGCTTCGGCGATCCTTGCGCCTTCGGCCATCCAGTGCGCCTCGCAGCCGGCAAGCTGGACCACGTGCGGGCCGATTCCGGTCGCTTCGCAGCGCAACCGGGACATCCGGTGGCCATTGGCCAGCTCATCGCTCGCAGTCATCTCGGATACGACCAGACCTGCCCCGAGCTCGGCGACCAGCCGGCGGACGGGCGAGTCAGTCACCCCCGACATCGGCGCCAGGAAGACCGGGGTGGCGACTTCAATATCGCCTATTTTCAACGGCTTAGAGCCGGATATTGCCGGGCCGGTCACGGGGGTCTCGTTAACTCAGCAGCGCCTCATCGCGCTGGCCATGATCTATCTTGCGCACAATTCTTGTGCAGTCAAGCGCCATGCCTACAGTTTAGACAGTTCTGCAAATCTTTCAAGTGCAGTGCAGCAAATTGCTGTTTCCCACAATCCGGGGAAACCCCCTTTTTTTGCGGGCCTGCCGTGCTAGAGGCATGCGGCATCACCCCACTCCCCGACTCTTTCACGAACAACTGAGTATTTGAGTCCTATGGCGAAATCACAGCGCACCGCAGTCGTTCTTGTCGCGGCCGGGCGGGGCCTGCGCGCAGGCGCCGGCGGGCCGAAGCAGTATCGGACGATCGGCGGCGTACCGGTGATCTTCCGCGCCATGGAAGCCTTCAGCCGCCATCCGGATGTGTTCGCGGTGCAGCCCGTCGTGAACCCCGACGACGCTGCGATGTTCACCGCAGCGGTCGCAGGATTGAATCACGAGACCCCGACCAATGGCGGCGCCACCCGCCAGGCGTCGGTGCTCGCCGGCCTGGAAGCGCTGGCGCAGCACAAACCGGACATCGTCCTGATCCACGACGCCGCGCGGCCCTTCGTCTCGGCAGGCGTGATCTCGCGTGCGATCGAGGCGGCGAGCCGCACGGGTGCCGCGATCCCTGTCGTGCCCGTCACCGACACGATCAAGGTCACCGGCGCGAGCGGTGATGTCGAGGACACGCCAGACCGCGCTGCCCTGCGAATCGCGCAGACGCCGCAATCCTTTCGTTTCGATGTCATCCTGGAGGCGCATCGTCGCGCCGCAAAGGACGGGCGCAGCGATTTCACCGACGATGCCGCGATTGCCGAATGGGCGGGATTGACGGTTGCAACCTTTGAAGGCGATGTTGCCAATATGAAGCTCACCACTCCCGAGGATTTCGTGCGCGAGGAAGCGCGCCTGGCTGCCCAGCTCGGCGACATCAGGACCGGCACCGGCTACGACGTGCATGCCTTCGGCGAAGGCGATCACGTCATGCTCTGCGGCGTGCGCGTTCCTCACAGCAAGGGTTTCCTGGCGCATTCCGACGGCGATGTCGGCCTGCATGCCCTCGTGGATGCCATCCTCGGCGCATTGGCCGACGGCGACATCGGCTCGCACTTCCCGCCGAGCGACGCCAAGTGGAAGGGCGCCTCGTCCGACCAGTTCCTGAAATACGCCATCGAGCGCGTCACGGCGCGCGGCGGCCGCATCGCCAATCTCGAGGTGACGATGATCTGCGAGCGGCCGAAGATCGGCCCGTTGCGCGACACCATGCGCGCCCGCATCGCCGAGATCTCCGGCGTCGATATCTCCCGCGTCGCGGTGAAGGCGACCACCAGCGAGCGGCTCGGCTTCACCGGCCGCGAGGAAGGCATCGCAGCCACCGCGAGCGCCACCATCCGCCTGCCCTGGAGCCTGTAGATCATGGCCGGCAGCGACGCACGTGCCCTCTCCCGCTCGCTGCTCGACCTCTGCCGGATGCGCAAGCTGACGATCGCGACCGCGGAGTCCTGCACCGGCGGCCTCGTCGCCGGCGCGCTGACCGACATCCCCGGCTCCTCCGACGTCATCGACCGCGGCTTCGTCACCTATTCCAATGACGCCAAGCGCGCGATGCTCGGGGTCGAGGCGAGCACGCTCACCAATTTCGGCGCCGTCAGCAAGGAGACCGCAACCGCGATGGCGGTCGGGGCGCTGGAGCGTGCCGATGTCGATCTCGCCGTCGCCATCACCGGCATCGCCGGCCCCGGCGGCGCCACGCCGGGCAAGCCGGTCGGGCTCGTGCACTTTGCCGCCGCCGCGCGCGATGGCCGCATCATCCACCGCGAGCACCGCTTCGGCGCGATCGGCCGCAGCACCGTACGCGCCCGCTCGGTGGTCGAAGCACTGCGCATGCTGATGGATCTCGCCCGCGGCCCGCAAGTCCAGGCCAAGCCGCAGCGCACCGCCGCAAGCCGCCTGCGCCCCCGCGTCACCCGCTCGCCGCGCCGGCATGCGGTCAAGCGCCGGACACCGCGCTCGCCGCGGGGATGAGGCTCCTGTAGCCCGGATGGAGCGAAGCGAAATCCGGGGCACCCATGTCCCGCGGATGCGATCCCGGATTGCGCTTCGCTCCATCCGGGCTACGAGACCGCCCAAGCCGATGAAACGCCTCACGCGGCCGCCAGCAATGCGCTGGCGTGATCGAGCACGCACTGCCTGACCGCACCGGCCTCCGACGGCTTCGCCTTCGCGCTGACCGTCAACTCCAGGATCGGTGCCGCGGGATTGGCGACATCGAGCACCCTGGTGACGGAGACCGCGGGCTGCGCCTGATTGTCGAGGCGCGAGTCCTTGCGCAATTCCGCCAGGATGCGATCGGCCAGCGTATTGGCGGCGCCTGCCGGGACCGGAAACGCCACCTTGACCTCGCCCGTGCCGGGATAGGCGCTGTGGTTGACGATCGCCGCGCCCCAGACCTGTCCGTTCGGCAACAGGATCTGCGTGTTGTCGGCCGCGACCAGCTCGGTCATGAACAGCGACAGGGACCGCACCTTGCCGGCCCTGCCGGCAACCTCCACGTCATCGCCGATGTGAAACGGCCGGAACAGCAGCAGCATCACGCCGGCGGCAAGATTGGACAGCGTTCCCTGCAGCGCCAGGCCGATGGCGAGCGATGTCGCGCCCAGCACGGCGACGAGGCTCGCGGTCTGGATGCCGAACAGCTGCAGCACGGCGATGCCGACGATCGCCAGCACCCCATAGCGTGCAAGGCTGCCGACGAACAAGGTGACGAGCGGGTCGACACGGTGCGTGACGCTCAGCATGCGCGTGACGAAACGCTGCATCGCGCCGGAGAGATACCAGCCGACCGCGAGCAGCAGAATCGCGTAGATCGCATTCAGTCCATAGAGAACGAGCGAGGCTTTCAGCGTTTCGAAATTGACGGTCATGGCGGCTCCCACCGGGACAATCGGTTGAGAACTCGCTGTCGCGCGAAATGATCCCTCCCGGGAACGGCATGAAACCCGGGCATTGCCCGCCGCTATGTCACCCTCACCCGGCGGCCTGCCGCCGCGCTGGTCGCTCGTTCCGATAGATCACGGAAAGCTTTTGCTCGATCGCCTTCGCGAGCACCGTTCCCGTGGTCCGTCCGAGCTCCTTTGCGATCGTCGTGACCGGCTTGGTGCCCGCGAGCTTCCTCAGCCGCTTGAGGTCTTCCTCGCTCCACGATTGCTTCCAGCGCGCCATGTGTCCTGGTCCCGCTTCACAAGCCCCGCGCCCGATTCGGATGTTAGTTGAGCATCCCATGAAATACATCCCGTGCAGGTGTGCCGCACGCGGCAATGGGTGTTCCGTCACGGCCCGGCGTTTTGGCACAAACTGCACTTGTCACCTTCGCGGCCACGACGTCTGAATTGGTGTTTGTTGATGTGCCGGAGCGCGCGCCCGCGCACGCCTACAAGCCCTTGTGCCGCCCGTCGGGCAAAACACACGAGCACGGGGTCAATCTCCGCGCGCGAAAATATTCCACTTTACCGAATTTCGGCTTTGGCGTAGTCATGCCGCACCTCATCCCCTGTCAGAGGGGCGTATCGCGATCGTCACGAACGCGGGGTGAGCCGCGGTGGACGTTCGTCACATCGGCGCGAGAGGCATCGCAGGGCGGGCAACCCGTGAGCGATGGCGCATCGCGCATACGACCGGTGTGACCAGCGTACGGCAAAACCGTGTGGTCCTGGCGCCCGGGGTCTGTGCGCCAAGTCTTGCGGTGATGCGGCGGCCCGACCGGGCACGTGCATCAGTCATCTGCAAGGCGACGGGGGCAATAGTGCATCGCTCCCCGGGGAGAGCTCGGCATAAGCCGTCACACCACTGCGCAGGGAAGGCCGTGTGTTGGGCTTCACCTGTATGCCGCTGTGCAGATTCTTGTCGCTACCCTTCGCACAGTGGACCGTGGGTGCCCGGCCGGCACCCGGTCTTCCCTGCGCCCTCTGACATCGGGGGCGACACGATGGAGCGAAATCTCGGGCGACTTGCGCCGCGAGAGCGCAGCATCATGTCTGCTTTTCAAAAAGCACGCAATTCTTGTCGAATCCGATCAGGATCACAAACGTGCAGACGCGACCAAACGTCATCGCTCGTGTCCGATCTTGCGCCGGAAAATATTGGCGCAATAATGCCGCCCTACGTTGTGATCCGGAATCAACCGGACCAGCATTGTGGAGGGCGACGACAGTGTTCGCTCGCGTCGCGGCTTCGGCCGTCGTCATCGTCACTTTGGCCGCCTTTGATGGCGCGGCTGCGCAGACCGCCAACCAACCGCCGGATACCATGGCGGCGCGGGTGGAGGCGTGCACGCCCTGTCACGGCAACAAGGGCGAAGGCACCAGCGACGTCTATTTCCCGCGGCTCGCCGGCAAGCCCGCAGGCTACCTCTACAACCAGCTTCTCGCCTTCCGCAGTGGCCGGCGCAAATATCCGCCGATGAACTATCTGCTGGAATTCCTGCCCGATCCCTATCTGGAAGCGATGGCGGAATATTTCGCCGGCGAGCATCCGCCGCTGCCGCAGCCGGCGCCGAGCGAGGTCAGCAAGGAGGTTCTGGCGCAGGGCGAATTGCTTGCCACCAGCGGCGATGCCGGTCGTAACATACCGGCGTGCGTGAGCTGTCACGGTCCGGGCCTCACCGGCATGCAGCCCGGCATCCCCGGCCTGCTCGGGCTCCGTGCCCCCTACATCAGCGCCCAGCTCGGCGCCTGGCGCTATGGCACCCGCACAGCGAAATCGCCCGACTGCATGCAGCTCGTCGCCGGCCATCTGACCGAGGCCGATGTGACCGCCGTTGCAGCCTGGCTTGCGACGCGGCCAGCCCCCGCCAATCCTGCTCCCGTGCCGAAAGGCACTTACGCGCTGCCGTTCGGCTGCGGCAGCCAGCCCAACTGACGAGGCGGATGATGGGCTTGAAACTGTCGATCGCATTCCTGGCACTCGCCGCGCTCACTGGCGTCGCGCAGGCGCAGGACAAGACAAGCGACAAACCGGGCGACATCATCGCGCGCGGCGAATATCTCGCACGCGCCGGCGATTGCACCGCCTGCCACACCGCGCCCGAGGGGCGCCTGTTCGCCGGCGGCCGCGCCATGCCGACCCCGTTCGGCACGCTCTACACCTCCAACATCACGCCCGATCCGGAAACCGGCATCGGCAAATGGACCGCCGACGATTTCTACAAGACCATGCACAGCGGCCGCTTCCCGGACGGCGGGCTGATCTATCCGGCGATGCCGTTCGCCTCCTACACCAAGGTCACGCGCGCCGACAGCGACGCGATCTTCGCCTATCTGCGCTCGATCCCGCCGGTGAACCAGAAGAACAAGCCGCACGAGCTGCGCTTCCCCTATGACAACCGCCAACTCATCCTCGGCTGGCGCACGCTGTTTTTCCGCGAGGGCGAGTTCAAGCCCGATCCGACCAAGTCGGCCGAGTGGAATCGCGGCGCCTATCTCGTCGAGGGCCTCGGCCATTGCGGCATGTGCCATTCGCCGATCAACGCGCTCGGCGGCACTTCCCAATCCGACGCCTTCAAGGGCGGCCTGATCCCGATGCAGAACTGGTACGCGCCCTCGCTCACCTCCAACCGCGAAGCGGGCTTGGGCGACTGGAGCATCAAGGACATCACCGATCTGCTTCAGACCGGCGTGTCCGCACGCGGCGTGGTCTACGGCCCGATGGCCGAGGTCGTGCACAACAGCCTGCAATATCTCAGCGACGAAGACACCAGGGCGATGGCCGTCTACCTCAAGGGCATCTCGGAGCCCTCCCCGCCGCCGCCGGCAAGCTCGACGCTGCCGACCACCGAAAGCAGCCTGCTGATCAGCCTCGGCAAGACCGTCTACGACAAGAACTGCGCGAGCTGTCATGGCGCGCAGGGCGAAGGCAGGCCGCCGCACTGGCCGCCACTCGCCAACAACCAGTCGATCGAGATGCAGTCGGCGGTCAACCCGATCCGCATGGTGCTCAATGGCGGCTATCCGCCCGGCACCAAGGGCAACCCGATGCCCTACGGCATGCCGCCGTTCGCCGGCCTGCTCTCCGACAACGAGATCGCGGCCGTCGTCTCCTACATCCGCACAGCCTGGGGCAATCGCGGCACGCCGGTCTCGGCGCGCGAGGCCAACGAGCTGCGCTCCGCACCGCTGAACTGAGAGACGTCATGATCAATTCGGATCCGCCGACCAGCCCAGCCGCCGCCGATCAGGCCGTCGAGGAGGTCGTGGCGCAAGGCCCTTCCGGCGCGATCGTGCTCGCGGGCATCGCGACCGCCTGCGTCGTCGCGATGTGGCTCGCCTTCTATCTGTTCGTCTTCCTGCCGCGCGGGCCGCTGCAATGAGCACCGAGGACACCCATGAAAACGGCAGCGCCAGCGCCGAGGTCGCGGCCCGCGTCGAGCGGCGCTGGGCGACCATTGCCGTGATCATCATCGTGATGATGGCCTTGCTCGCGGCATTCGCCGGCATCCACCGCGCGACCATGCCGCAGCCGCGCGTCGAGACCACCGATCCCTCGCGGATTCATCTGTCCGGCGAGTTCGTCGAGAGCAATCTCGGCAGCGTGCTTGAGGCCAATGGCAATGTGACCGTGCGCGCGATCGGCCAGCAATATTCCTTCACGCCGGCCTGTATCGTCGTGCCCGTGGATACCCCGATCACGCTGCGCGCCACCAGCGCCGACGTCGTGCACGGCATCCTGGTCCAGGGCACCAATATAAACACCATGCTGGTGCCGGGCTACATCTCCGAGCAGTTGATGCGCTTTGCGCGGACCGGCGACTATCTGATGCCCTGCCAGGAGTTTTGCTCCTTCGGCCATGAGGGCATGTGGGGCAAGGTCAAGGTGATCGACAAGACCGAGTTTGCGAGCCGCGCGAAGGGCGGCGGGAGGCTGAGCTGTGTTGGTCAATAGGAAGCTCATCCTCGCCCATTTCTGGCTGGCCTTCGCGGTGTTCGGCATCGCGCTGACGCTCGGCGCCTGGCAGATGTTCACCCGCAGCCCGATCGGGACGTGGCTGTCCAATCCGGAGCTCTACTACCGCTCGCTGACCGCGCACGGCACGGTGATGGGCTACGTCTTCCCGACCCTGGTCGCGATGGGGTTCGGCTATGCCATCAGCGAATCCGCGCTGCAGCAGCGCCTGGTCGGCGTGCGCTGGGCCTGGGCCGGCTTCTGGCTGATCGTCGCCGGCAGCATCATGGCGGTGATCCCGATCGCGCTGGGTCGCGCCTCGGTGCTCTACACGTTCTATCCGCCGCTGATCGGCAACGTCTTCTACTATCTCGGCGTCGTGCTGGTCGTGGTCGGCTCCTGGATCTGGGTCGCGCTGATGTCGATCAATTTGCGCGTCTGGCGCAAGGCCAATCCCGGCGCGGCAGTGCCGCTGGCCATGTTCGCCAATGTCGCGGGCTCCTATCTATGGGCCTGGACCGCCGTCGGCGCCGCGCTCGAGCTGCTGCTGCAGATCATTCCCGTCGCGGCCGGACTGAAGGCGACGATCGATGCCGGCCTCGCCCGCGTCTTCTTCTCGTGGACGCTGCATGCCATCGTCTATTTCTGGCTGATGCCGACCTACATCGCCTATTACACCATCGTGCCGCGTGCGATCGGCGGGCGGGTCTATTCCGACAGCATGGCGCGGATCTCCTTCATCCTGTTCCTGGTGGTGGCGATGCCGATCGGCATGCACCACACCTTCGCCGATCCGCAGGTCGGCGCCGGATTCAAATTCATCCATTCGGCCTTCACCGCGCTGGTGGCGCTGCCGACGTTGCTGACGGTGTTCACGATCTGCGCCTCGGTCGAGATCGCGGCGCGGCTGCGCGGCGGTCGCGGAATGTTCGGCTGGATCAGGACCCTGCCCTGGGACAATCCGATGATGCTGGCGCTGGCCTTCTCCTTCGTCATGCTCGGCTTCGGCGGCGCCGGCGGCCTCATCAACATGAGCTATCAGCTCGACGCCTCGATCCACAACACGCAGTGGATCACCGGCCACTTCCACCTGATCTTCGGCGGCGCCATCGTGATCATGTATTTCGCGATCGCCTACGACCTGTGGCCGCATCTGACGGGGCGCGAGCTGATCGACCTCCGCCTGATCCGCACCCAGCTCTGGCTGTGGTTCATCGGCATGATCGTCACGACCTTCCCGTGGCACTGGGTCGGCATCCTCGGCATGCCGCGCCGCATGGCCTATTTCGACTTCGGCGATCCCGCCATCGCGCCGCAGGCGCTCTCCGTCACGCTCTCGGCGATCGGTGGCTTCATCCTGCTGACGTCGGGCATCCTGTTCCTGGTCGTCCTCGCCCGCGGCATGCGCGCGCCCCAGGCAGACGCCGGGCCCTATCGCTTTGCGCTGGCCGTGCATCAGCCCGTGACCGTGCCGGTTGCACTCAACACCCACGCGCTGTGGGTGGCGTTGATGATCGCGCTGACGCTCACCAATTACGGCTATCCAATCCTGACGCTGGCGCTGACCGAAGGCACGTCGGTGCCGGCCGTCTATGTGGGGGCGCAGTGATGGGCGCACGCGACCTCTTCACCTTCAGCAATCCGCATTTTGCGCGCGGCGTCGGCATCACCGCTGCGATCCTGATCGTGACGGCGATCGTCGGCTTCATCGTGCTGCCCTTTGCCCAGCCCTGGGTCCAGTTTGCAAATGTCTGGGATGCGATCTGCAGTGCGGCCGGCGTGCCGCAGCGCGCGGCCTCCACCGCGGCGCCGGCGCAGGACAAGCGTCTGTCCGAGGTCGTGCTGACGTCGAGCACGCTGTCACGCCCGAGCCAGGAGGCGATCGGCCGGGGCGCCACGCTGGCGCAGCGCTGCGCGATCTGCCACGGCCCGACCGGCGTCAGCCGCGCCGATTCCCCGAACCTCGCCGGCCAATATGCCGCCGTGATCTACAAGGAGCTGCACGACTTCCGCTCGGGCGCGCGCACCAACGCCGTGATGTCGCCGTTTGCCGTCAATCTGACGGACCAGGAGATCGCCGATCTCTCGAACTACTACGCCTACCTGCCGCGGCTGCCGGCCTATCACCCGACGCCGCAACTGCCCAAGCCGAACATTGTGATCTTCGGCGCGCCGATGCGCGGGATCGCGCCGTGCGGCTCCTGCCATGGCAGCCTCGACAACAAGACCGGCAGCCCGTGGCTCGAAGGCCAGTCCGAAGCCTATATGAAGGCGCAGCTCCAGGCCTTCGCATCAGGCGAGCGGCGCAACGACATCAGCCAGCAGATGCGCAACATCGCCCGCGCCATGACGCCGCAGGAAATCGAGCAGGCCGCGGCGTATTACGCCTCGCAGCCGCCGGATGTGGTGAAGGCGGTGGATTGAAGGCGCACTCGTAGCCCGGATGGAGCGAAGCGCAATCCGGGACAGTGTTTCGATGCGCGAGGTGCCCCGGATTACGCTTCGCTCCATCCGGGCTACAAACGACCGACGTTATGTCGGCGCCAGCTTCGGCCGGCCGTAGATCGCATCGGCCCGCTTCTCGAACGCGGTCGAGAACCGCGCAAACGCGGCGTCGAACATCGAGCCCATCAGCATCGCCAGCATGCGGCTCCTGAATTCGTAGGACAGGAAGAAGCCGACGTCGCAAACGCCACTGCCCGCTTCCTGGCCCTTGGGCTCGAACGTCCAGCGGTTTTCGAGGTTGCTAAACGGACCTTGCAGATATTCGACCAGGATTTTCAGATTGGCGCGATCCAGCGTAACGCGGCTGGTGAAGGATTCCTTCACCAGCTTGAACGACACCGTCATATCCGCGACCAGCACCTCGATGCCGTCGGGCTTCGCTATGCGCTGGCGCACCTTCAGGGCGCTGCACAGCGGCACGAATTCCGGATAGCGCTCGACGTCGGCGACCAGATCGAACATCTCGGATGCGCTGTGATTGACACGGCGCTTGCTCGAAAATTTGGGCATCTCAGTTCAGCGCGCGGTCGCGGCCCGCGCGGCCTTCAGTCTCGCAAAGTCCTCGCCGGCATGATGCGAGGAGCGGGTGAGCGGGCTCGCCGACACCATCAGGAACCCCTTGGTGTAGGCGACCTTCTCGTAGGACGAAAACTCGTCCGGCGGCACGTAGCGCATCACCGCGTGATGCTTGCGGGTCGGCTGCAGATATTGCCCGATGGTCAGGAAGTCGACGTCGGCCGAGCGCAGATCGTCCATCACCTGCTGCACCTCGTGGCGCTCCTCGCCGAGGCCGACCATGATACCGGACTTGGTGAAGATGGTGGGATCGAGCTCCTTGACCCGCTGCAGCAGCCGGATCGAGTGGAAGTAGCGCGCGCCCGGCCGCACCGTCAGGTAACGCGACGGCACCGTCTCGAGATTGTGGTTGAACACGTCGGGCCTCGCCGCGACAACGACCTCGAGCGCGCCTTCCTTGCGCAGGAAGTCGGGCGTCAGGATCTCGATCGTGGTCGAGGGGCACGCGGCGCGGATGGCGCGGATGGTCTGGGCGAAATGCTCGGCGCCGCCGTCGGCAAGATCGTCGCGGTCGACCGAGGTGATGACGACGTGGGCAAGGCCGAGCTTGGCCACGGCCTCGGCCACGTTCTGCGGCTCGGCGGCATCCAGTGCGTTTGGCAGCCCGGTCTTGACGTTGCAGAAGGCGCAGGCCCGGGTGCAGGTGTCACCCATGATCATGAAGGTCGCGTGCTTTTTGTCCCAGCACTCGCCGATGTTCGGGCAGCCCGCCTCCTCGCACACCGTGTGCAGCCCGTTGGCGCGCACGATGTTGCGGGTGTCGGCATAGCCGCGGGTGTTGGGCGCGCGCACACGGATCCAGTCCGGCTTCGGCGGGGAAGCGGAATCGGGGCGATTCACCTTTTCGGGGTGGCGCGGGCGCAGCGGGTTCGAGATGGTATCGACGATAACGACCATGGGGTATCCGGTCTGTTCAGGTCCTACCTAGTCGGTCTGGCCCGGCATCGCAACCCGGCTCGCACCACTTCAGGGAACATGGCAGATATGGGCAATATCCTGCTCTGTTCTCAGGCGATTCTCACCTCGAATGGCTCCAGTCTCGAAACCTTCCACACCCCGGCTTGGCAAGGCCCTGAAGCGTGCCTTTTTCAACCGCGAGGTCCGCGAGGTCGCCCGCGACCTGATCGGGGCCACCATGCTGGTCGACGGCGTCGGCGGGATCATCGTCGAGGTCGAGGCTTATCACCATACCGAGCCGGCGGCGCACTCCTACAACGGCCCCACGCCGCGGAACCAGATCATGTTCGGCCCGCCCGGCTATGCCTATGTCTACCGCTCCTACGGCATCCACTGGTGCGTCAACTTCGTCTGCGAGGAGGCAGGCTCGGCCAGCGCCGTGCTGATCCGCGCGCTGGAGCCGACCCATGGCCTCGCCGCCATGCGCCGCCGCCGTCATCTGCAGGAGGTTCACGCGCTGTGTTCGGGCCCGGGCAAGCTGACCGAGGCGCTCGGCATCACCATCGCGCACAACACCCTGCCGCTGGACCGCCCGCCGATCGCGCTGCACGCGCGGACGGAGGATGTGGAGGTGGCAACGGGCATCCGCATCGGCATCACCAAGGCGGTCGAGCTGCCCTGGCGCTATGGCGTCAGGGGCTCGAAGTTTCTGAGCAAGCCGTTTCCGAAGTAGCTGTCGTTCCGGGGCGCGTCAAAGACGCGAACCCGGAACCTCGAGATTCCGGATTCGATGCTGCGCATCGCTCCGGAACGACAACGAGATCAAGTCGCCTGCTTCAGCCGCTCCAGGGCCTCGAGCAGCTTGGCCTTGCGGGCCAGTGCCGCTTCGCGCTTTTCGCGCTCCTCCTCGACGACCTCCTCGGCCGCGTTGGCGACGAATTTCTCGTTCGCCAGCTTGGATTCGGCGCGCTTGATGTCGGCGTCGGCCTTGCCGATCTCCTTGTCGAGGCGCGTGCGCTCGGCGGCGACGTCGATCACGCCCTTGAGCGGCAAGGCGGCGACCTCGCCGCGCACCAGGAGCTGAACGGCGCCGTCGGGCGCGCGATCGGCGAACGAGATATCCGACAGCCGCGCCATGCGCTTGATAACGTCGGTCCAGCGCGGCGCGCGCTCTTTCGTCTCGGCGGAGGCGCCCGCGAGCACCAGCGCCGTCAGCGTTGCCGGCGGGATGTTCATCTCCGCGCGCACCGAACGGATCTGCGTGACGAGGTCGATGACCCAGCCGATTTCGGCTTCAGCCTTGGGATCGGTGAAGTCGGCGTGGTCGAAGATCGGCATGACCAGTGCCGGCGAGATCAGCGGATCGGTCGGCCCGGCCGCGGCAGCAAGCATCGCGAGCTGCTCCGGCGACGGCTCGGCCGACTTCAGCGGCCACGGCGCCAATGCGAGCAGCCCGTCACGCTTGGCCGTCACCTCCCACAGCTCCTCCGTGATGAAGGGCATGAAGGGGTGCAGCAGCTTGAGGATCTCGTCGCGGGCCCAGGCGACCATGGCGCGGGTCTCGTCCTTGGCCGGGCTGTCGGGGCCGAGCAGCACGGGCTTGGCGAGCTCGACATACCAGTCGCAATAGACGTTCCAGACGAAGCGGTAGATGCTGCCTGCCGCGTCGTTGAAGCGGTAGGCCTCGATCGCCTCGGTCACCTCGCGCGTGGTGTGCGCGCTCTCATGCGCGATCCAGCGGTTCAGCGTCTCCTTGGCCTTCGCCGGCTCGAAACCGTCGGGCACGGCGCAATGGTTCATCTCGGCGAAGCGCGAGGCGTTCCAGAGCTTGGTCGCGAAATTGCGGTAGCCCTCGACGCGGCTGGTGGCGAGCTTGATGTCGCGGCCCTGCGCCGCCATCGCGGCCAGCGTGAAACGCAGCGCGTCCGCGCCGTATTCGTCGATCAGGTTGAGCGGATCGATGACGTTGCCCTTCGACTTCGACATCTTGGCGCCTTTCTCGTCGCGGACGAGGGCGTGGATGTAGATGGTCGAGAACGGCACCTCCTTCATGAAGTGCAGGCCCATCATCATCATGCGGGCAATCCAGAAGAAGATGATGTCGAAGCCGGTCACCAGCGCGTTGGTCGGATAGTAGCGCTGCACCTCCGGTGCATCTTCGGGCCAGCCGAGCGTCGAGAACGGCCACAGCGCCGAGGAGAACCAGGTGTCGAGCACGTCCTCGTCACGCGTGATGAAGCCCTCGCGCTTGTTGCGGTCGAGCGCCATCTCGCGCCCCTGCTCGGGCGTGATGACCTCCTGCTCGACGTAATAGCCGAGCGCGTGGCTGATCGCCTCCTCCTCGGTCTCGGCGACGAACACCTTGCCGTCCGGGCCGTACCAGGCCGGAATCTGGTGGCCCCACCACAGCTGGCGCGAGATGCACCAGGGCTGGATGTTCTCCATCCACTCGAAATAGGTCTTTTCCCAATTTTTCGGCACGAACGAGGTTTCGCCCGAACGCACCGCCGCGATCGCAGGCTTCGCCAGCGTCTTGGCGTCGACATACCATTGGTCGGTCAGGTAGGGCTCGATCACGCTGTTGGAGCGGTCGCCATGCGGCACCATGTGGGTGTGCGGCTCGATCCGCTCGACGAAGCCGAACGATTCCAGCCGCTCGACGATACGCTTGCGCGCGACGAAGCGGTCGACCTTGTTGAACTCCTCGGCGAACTGCGAAGCGCCTTCCGGCAGGTCCTTCAGATAATCCTCGTTGTCGAGGAGATCGAGGCAGCCTTCCTTGTCGAGCACGCTGATGCGGCGCAGGCCGTGGCGGTTGCCGACCTCGAAGTCGTTGAAGTCGTGCGCCGGCGTCACCTTGACCGCGCCCGAGCCCTTCTCGGGATCGGAATATTCGTCGGCGACGATCTTGATCTTGCGGCCGACCAGCGGCAGGACGACGTGCTTGCCGATCAGTTTCAGGTAGCGCTCATCCTCGGGATGCACGGCAACGCCGGTGTCGCCGAGCATGGTCTCGGGCCGCGTGGTGGCGACGACGATGAAGGTCGAGGGATCCTCGGGATTGAACGTCTTGCCTTCGATCGGATAGCGCAGATACCAGAGGTGGCCCTTGACCTCGGTCTGCTGCACTTCGAGATCGGAGATCGCGGTGAGCAGCTTGGTGTCCCAGTTCACCAGCCGCTTGTCCTTGTAGATCAGGCCGTCGCGATGCAGCTCGACGAACACCTTGATGACGGCCTTCGACAGGCCCTCGTCCATGGTGAAGCGCTCGCGCGACCAGTCGCAGGAGGCACCGAGCCGCTTGAGCTGGTTGATGATGGTGTCGCCGCTCTCGGCCTTCCACTGCCAGACGCGCTCGAGAAACTTCTCGCGGCCCATCTCGCGGCGGCCGGGCTGCTGGCGTTCCATCAGCTGCCGCTCGACCACCATCTGGGTGGCGATGCCGGCATGGTCGGTGCCGGGCTGCCACAGCACGTCGCGGCCGCGCATGCGCTCGAAGCGGCAGAGGATGTCCTGGAGCGTGTTGTTGAGGGCGTGGCCCATGTGCAGCGAGCCCGTCACGTTCGGCGGCGGGATCACGATGGTAAACGGCACTGCGTCGCGGCGGTCGGGACGGCCGGCCTTGAAGGCAAGGCTGTCCTCCCACACCACGGACATGCGGGCTTCGATATCGGCGGGCTGGTAATTTTTCTCGATCATGGGCTGCTAGAAAGCCGCGCGAGCGGGTCAAGTCAACGAAAAGGTCGACAAAGGGGCCGCGGAAGGCGCCGCGGCAAATCGGCTTCCCGGCCCGTTCGGAACGGCCAAAATCATGATGCTTAAGCGCGGCTTAATGAGGGCCCTCGCCCGAGGCCTACCGGCCGCCGCGCGAGACCCGCTCGATTTCCGCCTTCACGATGCGTTCAACCAGACCCGGAAGGTTGTCGTCGAGCCAGGATTTCAGCATCGGGCGCAGCATCTCCTTGACCAGATCCTCGAGCGTCCGCGCATTGCTGCTGAGCACCGTATGGGCCAGGGAGTTGAAGGCCGATTCGACCGCGGAGACCGTCGATTGCGCCAGGATCGGCTGCTGCGGTGGCAGCGGCGGGGCATCGAAGTCGACCGGCGCAAAGGATGGTGCCGGGCGCGGCGGCGGCGACTCGGCAAATTCGAGGTCGTCCCGCGGCTCGACCTTGCGGAAGCTCGGCGGCGGCGGAGCCGGAGTCGGCGCCGGGTCCATCGCCATCTCGTCGGTCAATTCGAGCACGTCGGGTTCGGGCTCGGGCTCCGGTTCCGGAGCACGCATCTCGGGTGCAGGCGTCGCCGCGTCGAGCCCCGCGAGCAGCGCGTCGATATCGTCCTGGTTGTTCGGTCCGGCATCCGCCGCGGGCGCTGGAGGCGGCGGCGCGGGAGCTGGCTTTGCGGCCGGAGGTGGCGCGGGCTTCTCGGCGGCGGGTTTTGCGGGGGCGACCTTGGAGGGCGGAATGTCGTTCATGGCCTGCGGCTTGGGCGGCGCGGCGGGTGCCGCAGCCTTCTCGGGCTTTGCTGCTTCGGCCGGCGGCGGCTTGGCCTCATCGTCGGCAATGATGCGCCGGATCGAGGCCAGAATCTCCTCCATCGAGGGTTCTGTGACCTTTGCAGGCTGCGTCATCTCCGACTCCACATCATCAACGCCCTCGCATGCGCTGTTTTACACCAAGCACGTCAGGATTGGCCGGTTCCGCAACGAACGCCCCGACATTTTCGTCGCGGCAGCCCGACTTGTCCCCAGATCACGGCTCAACGTGCGGCGGTGCGCCCCTGCCCTCGGCACTCAAGCTTTACGCACACGACATCGAATGCGGAGCGAATCGATCCGCATCATCTCGGCAAGGCTATGTCAGGGGTTTTGATGATTGCAAGCAAAGCACCGATCGGCCTCGACTGTTTGCGAGGCCGACCGGATGACTACGGGACTCAGCGCCCGTCAGGAATACGCACGCCGGCCCAGCTGTCGCGGACCTGATGGTAGTGCACGCTCGGATCGTAGACGGTGGTGCTGAGACCGAGCACCTGCGGTGCGAGACGGCCAACCGCGTTGAGCACCGAGTAGGATGCAACCACGCGATCATGCTGTGCGGTCACGAGCGCAACGCGCGCGTTGACCAGCGCCTGCTGCGCATTGAGCACGTCGAGGGTGGTGCGCTGGCCGGCCTTGGCTTCTTCGCGCACGCCGTTCAGCGCGATCTCGGACGCCGTCACCTGCGCCTGCGCGGACTGCACTTGCGCCTTGCCGGCTTCGAGCTGACCCCAGGCCTGCACGATGTTGGCGCGGGTCTGGTCGCGGGTGGTTTCGAGATTGAGGCGCTGCTGCGCCAGGTTCTCTTTCGACTGGCGGATCAGCGCGTATTCCGCGCCACCCTGGAAGATCGGCACGGAGGCGGTCGCGATGGCGGATCCGGTCGTCGTGCGGAAGACCGTCAGGGTCTGCTGGTACGACTGGGTGATGCCGGCCTGGACCGTGACCGTCGGGAGCAGTGCGCCCTCGTTGATCTTGACCTGGAGATAGTTGACGTCGATGCCGAACATCGCGGCGGTGACGTTCGGGTTCTCAACAAGGCCGAGATTGACCGCGGAGGCAATCGTCCCGGGCAGGAAGCGATCGACCGGCGAGCCCGGAGCCAGGTTCGCCGGCTCGTTGCCGATGATGCGGCGGAAGTTCGCGCGCGTCGTCGTGAGATTCGATTCGGCGGTCAGGGCTTGCGTCTTGCCGGCCGCGAGCTGGGCCTCGGACTGCGCTACGTCCGTGCGCGTCACCTCGCCGACATTGAAGCGATCACGCGTCTGCTTGAGCGTCTGCTCGAGCACGCGCACGTTGCTGCGCTGAACTTCGAGCGTTGCCGAGTCGCGCAAATAGTCCATGTAGGTGGTGGCGGCCTGCAGCAGCACCGTCTGCTCGAGCACGCGCAGCGCCTCGCGCGATCCGGAGACCTGGCTCTCCGCCGCGCGCGTCCTGTTGGCGGTCTGATTGCCGTTATAGAGCGTCTGGTTGATGGTCAGGCTGGCGGCGTTCGGCTGCAGCGGCGGGTCGCTGTGGATCGGCAGGCCCTTCTGGGTCTGTTGGATATCCTGATATTGATAGCCGGTGCTGAGGCTCAAATTGACCTTGGGGCGGTAGCCCGACAAAGCTTGCGGCACGTTTTCGTCGGTCGAGCGCACCTGCGCGCGCTGTGCGTTGAGCTGCGGATTGTTTTGATAGGCGCGCACCAATGCGGCCTCGATCGTGTCCGCCAAGGCAGGCGTCGGCCCAGCGAGCGTCAGCAGCAGGACCGAAACTGCAGCTCCGGTGAAGAGCTTCACCCCATGCATCCCAAAAATTCCGTTCATTCTAGCGCCCGACTCGTGCCCGCGAGCTGGGTTACCGTCTACCGAGTGGAGTCGTTGCCCCGCCGCAACATAGGACGCGGATTGGCGCGACGGAACTACCTCAAGGTAGTTCTCGGTGGAAACTCTTCACGTGCAGCATCCCGGCCACACTTCTGATTCAGAACGGTATTTTAACGGGATTTAGGGGGTCAGAAGACGAAAGCGGCGGCCCGCTCCAGCCCGGGAAGTATCGGAGCTGCGGCGTCGAACAGCGCCCGATGGCCGAATTCGCCGTGGGTATGGGTCACGATCATGGCCCGAGGCGGCCGCGATTCGGCCGACACGCCGACGAGGCGCCCACCCTCCCTGAGCTGCCCGAAAAGCGCGTCCGGGGTGACCTCGGTGGCGCCATTGAGGATGATCACATCATAGGGGGCGGCAGACGGGTCGCCCTCGGTGCAGGCAGCGGCCTTGCAGGTGACATTGGCGATCCCGAGGGTGGCAAAAGCCTCCTTGGCCTTAGCGGCCAGAGCCGAATCGCACTCAGTGGCGGTGACCTGGCGGGCGAGCTTGGAGGCGAGCGCGGCGAGGTAACCGGTGGCGCAGCCGACGACCAGGACGTTGTCCCCCTCGCCGATCTCCGCGGCCTGGAGCAGCTTGCCGGTCAGCTGCGGCTTGATCAGGAACCGCTTGGCGCCACCCTCGCTCACATCGAGGTCGAGATCGAGGTAAGCCAATGCCTGCCGGCTCGCCGGCACGAAGGCCTCGCGCGGAACGGTGAGCATGGCATCGAGAATTCGGCGATCGGTGACGTCATTGGTGCGCACCTGGCCATCGACCATTTTGAGGCGCGCGGTCGAGAAACCGGACATTTGCGGACCCTGAAATGCGGACGATGCCGCGGACGGAAGTTGGCGGCATCTTTGGAACATGCCCGGCGAAAACGCAACATGGCGTTGGCTCACGCCTGCCACGTCCGCAACTCACCGCTTCAGGGAACTGGACGAATTATTCGAACGTCACCGCGAGGCGGCCGATCAAGGCCGCGACCTCGTCCAGCCGCGCCGAATCGGGCGTCTCGACCGCACGCTTCAGGCGGGCAAGGCACTCGTCGTCGCTGAGCTCGGGAACGTCGGCCGGCAGAATCGAGGGAGCCAAGTGGGCACGGTCGATCTGGATGTCGGGCATGGGAATCAGCTCCGTAAGAGTCCGGCGTCCAAAGCTCGATTTGAATTAAGTCGATTTGGTGCCGTCACCGCGGCTCGGGGCGGCACTGCGCACACATCTGGTTGAACGCGATTCTGGCCGGAACGGGCGTGGAAAGGCCTTGAGAGACGACTCGAACGTGATCGCGCGCCGCATCAGAGGGTGCTCGCAAGTCACTGAATTTACGGTGAAATTTGGCTCCCCGGGCTGGATTCGAACCAGCGACCATCCGATTAACAGTCGGATGCTCTACCGCTGAGCTACCGAGGAAAAGGGCGAACTGTCGTCCGCGCGCGGGTGCGTATAACAAAGCCGGTTGCGCTTGCAAAGGACGAATTCGTCATCTTCCGCAACGCATCCGAGGAAGGGCCTGGGCCGGCCCCTCCTCCGGGCCACAAGGTTTTGGTCTGCCGCGTTGTCTTGACGGGAGCGGGTATCCACTACGCCCGAAGGAGGCGAAAGCTATTCGGCGACGAAAGACGTGGTCTTGGTGCCGGGATCGTAGCGCAGCCGGAGCGCGGTCATCTTGCAGAGGTTGACGTTCTTCCACAGCACGGCTTCGTCGTAGTTCTGCCAGTCGACGCGGATGTTCCAGACACAGCCCTCGTCGTCCTCATCGAACTCGACATAGGTGCTCGCCTGGTTCTGCAAGACCTTCTCCAGCTCGTTCTCCCATTCATCCAGGCCATCGTCCGGCGCGTTGAAGCCGAGGAATTTGATGGCATAGCCGGTCTCGTTGACGACGGTGACGTTGCGGGCATCGGCAGCAAACGACGCCGTGGCCGCGATCGAAAGGCCGATCGCGAGCAGTCCGGAGAGAAAATACTTCATGTGAAAAATCCTCCGATCGAAACAGGCTTGAGGCGCCTGACGTCGATCGGCGCAGGCGCCGCGGCAACAAATGACGTTGCCTCCTCAAAACGTCCGGAGTGCGATCGAACGATACGAGACGCGATCGATCAGCACTCCGGGACGTTGCGCGACGCGAGACGCGCAGGGCCTGTTTCTATCGTTTCGATTTCTCAGCAGCAATGAATGGGCATTCATAGATCGGCGGCGTTTGTTTTCTCCGTCGCGGGCGCCGGCACTGCGGCACCGTTGCTCTTGCCCGTCACGGCGCCGACCAGCGCCTTCACGGGATCGTCGCCCGGCGCAAAGCCGCTCTGGCGCAGGATCTCGTCGATCATCGGGCGCAGCGCGTGCACCTTGAGCAGCTCGCCGGCAAGGCCTTCGCCGAAGCCGACGCCGCCGCCCGCGGCGCCATTGCCGTTGCCGCCGAAGGCGCCGCCGGTATGGAGGATGCGGACATCCTTCAAATTGGCGATCGGCTTCACCATCTCGGCCAGCGCCGAGGGCATGGTCTCGATCCGCTTCTTGGCGATCTCGAAGTCGATGACGTTGCTGCCGAGCTTGTTCTGCGCCTCGTTCTTCATGGTGATGACGGCGGCCTCCGCCTCACCGATATTCCTGACGCCGACCGCCTTGATCTTGTTGGACTCGGCCTCTGCCGTCGCCAGCGTCTTGACGGCCTCGGCGCGGTCGAGCGAGGCTTTCTTCTCGGCCTCGGCCGCAACGATCAGCTCGGTCGACTTGCGCTCGGCCTCCGTGCGTGCGGCGAGCACCTGGGTGAGACGGGCGCGGTCGGCGACTTCGACCGCGCGTGCGGTGACGACCTTTTCCTCCGCCGACACGGCGACCGCTTCAGCGGTCTTGGCTTCGGCGACCGCCTCTGAAGTCTGCTTGCTCTTGGACGCGATCTGGATCTCGTTCTCCTGCGTCGCGATCTGGATCTCGCGCTGGGCGTCGGTCTTGCGCTTGTTGATGGCGAGATCGGACTCGATCACCGCGGTTTCCTTGATCTGCTTGGCGCCCGCCTCCTTCTCGGCGACGGCACGGTCGGTGTCGATGCGGGCGTTCTCCTCGGTCAGGCGCGCGGTTTGCGTCGCGGATGCGACCTCGGCGCGGGTGCTGGCGGTCTTGTTGGCGATATCGCGCTCCTGCGACAGCTCGGCTTCCTTCTTGGTCCGCTCGATCCCGAGCGTCTGCTGCCGCGCCTCGAGATCCTTCTGGGCGATCGCCACCTCGTTGTCGCGCACGATGGCGTTGCGGTCGCGGCGGCGGGTTTCCGTGACGGTCTTGAGCTGGGTCAGACCTTCGGCGTCGAAGAAGTTCTCGGGGTTGAAGAACTTGACGTCGGTCTGGTCGAGCTTCGTGAGCGACACCGATTCAAGCTCGAGCCCGTTGGACTTCACGTCGGACTCGACGGTCGCCTGCACGTGCTTGACGAAGTCGCTGCGCTTTTCCTGCAATTCCAGAATGGTCATGGTTGCGGCCACGGACCGCAGGCCGTCGACGAACTTGGCCTCGACCTGGTTGCGGAGGGCTTCCGCGTCATTGGTCAGTGCGCCCAGCGTCTGGCTCGCGAGTGCGATGCTCTCGTCGTCGGGGCGGACGCGCACGTAGAACTCGGCGACGATGTCGACACGCAGGCGGTCCTTCGTAATGAGCGATTCCCGCTCCTTGCGTTCGACTGTGAGCCGCAGCGTCTTCAAATTGACGCTGGCATAGGAGTGGAAGATCGGAAGGATCATGGCGCCGCCGTCGAGCACGACCTTCTTGCCGCCGAGGCCGGTGCGCACGAAGGCCTCGTCACGCGTGGCGCGCTTGTAGAGAATGGTGAAGACGATTCCCAGGACGACGATCAGCGCGACGCCGATCATGGCCGGGACTGCGATGTCGAACATGACTTTCTCCAATGAATGACCTAGCTGCTGCTTAGACTGGGCTTGGACGGCTTGAGTTCATCCTCGGCTTTCACCGCCACGAAGCGGGTGCCATCGCGATCGACGAGAAGCACCAGGGTTCCCTGCGGCAGGGGCGATGACGACGGCGCGGCCACCGCCAGCACGAAATGGCGGTTGCCGTGGACGTCGGCGACGCTGACGCGGCCCGGGGGCCCCTGATCGAGCGGACCGACCACCACCTCACCGACACGGCCGACGAGATCGCCGAGGCTGACGACGTAGGTCTCGTCCTTGGGAATGATCCGCGCGATGGCGCCGCTGGCCGCACGCACAAGCGGAACCGAGACCGCGACGGCCCCGATCGAGGCGACCGTCGCCGGCAAGGGACCCGCCACCATCCGGGCGATGTCCTGGATCAGGAAGCCGGTGATGGAAAAGGCGCCGAGCGCCAGCAACAGGAAGATCAGCAGCGGCACGCCGCCGACATTGATCCAGGAAATGGCGTTCAGCACGCCGTTGTCGCTGGGATGGCTGAAATCGATGCTGGTGCCGAGCATCTCGCTGAGGGACGCTCCGACCAGCATCGAGATCACTTCGAGCGAGCCGACGATGACGATCATGGCCGCAGCGATCGAGAACGGCCTGACCTCCGGCATCATGACGTGTTCGAGCAATGCGCTCATGGCACGGCACTCAGGAGCGCGACTTCAACCGCGCCAGCCTCGCTGCAATTTCCTTGTCGCGATGCAACGCGCTGAGCTCGTCGATGTCGCTTGAATACGGGATGCCCTGCGGCACGCCGGTCGCCCTTGCCACCGCCCTGCCCGCCCGCAAGGCCTTTGCCGCTGCGGAACTGCCGCCGGACTTGCGGGGCGACGTCGAGGCCTGGTGGCTTGCGTGGGCCTCGCTCTTCTCGAGATCGGCGCGGCGCTGCTCGGCATCCTGCAGCGCCGACAGCACCGCACGCAGCGAGGTCACGCATTGCTCGATCTTCTCGTTGTTCTCGTCGATGGCGCGCGAGAGCACCTCGAACTGCGCTTCCAGGTCCATCTGCCGCGCGATGCCGGCGCGGGCGAGATCGTCGCGGCTGTCGGTGATCGCGCCCTCGATCTTGGCGGCGAGATCGGTCATCTCGCGCTCGATCTCGCCGCGGCGGGCGTTGAGCCGATATTCCTCGGCCCGTGCGGCCGCGAGCGCATCGCGCGCTTCGCTTTCCGCACGCTCGATCTCACGGATGGCCTGACCGACCACCTTGAGCTTGTTCTTGCCCTCCGCCTGCTCGATCGCGTCGTAGGCGATCCCGGCGATCAGGCGCCCGACCCGGGACAGGAAGTTGTCGGGGGCGGCAGCGATGGTATCCATAGCGTTCTCCTCCTCTGGCAGGCTGTTCGGCGTGACGCCGTAGTGAACTTCGAAACCGTCGTCGGTGCGGATGAGGTGCGCGGGCACGCTTTGCCCCCAGCCCTCGGCATAGCCGGCATAGTCGAAGGGCACGCTGAAGCGCCCTTGCACGGTCGCAATCGAAATGGTGGCGGGTCCCTTGATCTTGGCGAGCTTGTCGTCGAGCGGCAGGCGGCGGCCTTGCGCGGCGCGATACTCCGCGCGGTCGCGCAGACCCAGCGTCACCAGGCGCGAGGGCAGCGCGGTTTCTTTCCGGATCGGCTCATAGGCATGGGCGTGGAGCAGGACGACGTTGGAGCCCACATTGTGGGTCCGCGCGACCTCGTCGAGGATCTCCATCATGCGGTCATAGGCCCGAAACGTCGCCTCGATGGCGGCCTTGGCGGCAGGCTCAGGGGCAAGCCTGTAACGCAGCGCGGACGGAGCGTTCTTGGGCGACGGGCTCATGAAAAGCACTAAAGCACCATTTTGGTGCTTTAGGAAGGGGAAGCTCGATCACGTTCCACTGATCCCTGTGCACTCTATCGATTAGTCGCGGCAATCCGGACCCGCGTTCAAGCCGGGCGATCACCCCTAGCTCATGATCGATCAAGACCCCTTGCACGCGCGGGTTGCAATTTAAGACGAAATGCGGCGAGCCCGGATGGAGCGAAGCCCGATCCGGTTCCCGCCGCAAGCCCTGAACATCCCGGCTTTCGCGGAGTAGGTCATCGGCGGCGCTTCGCGCCGACCCGTTGGCTTCATACGGGTGACGAGACTACGTCCTGCTGACAGGGCGCACTTGCTGAACCAGATCGCGGACATAAGGGAACGCGAAACCGGTCACAAATCCGATCACGACGGCAAGCCATGACTTGGTGACGAAATCATTGAGCAGAACGCTGCCGACTCCCACCTGAAAGATCTTCGCCGCCAAAATTGCCGCGAAGATAGCGGCAACGATAGTCGTGTTCATCGCACGATGAAGCGGCTTCCAACGCCCCGGATTGATCGCTCGCAATTGATCGTAGGGGATGTCATCGTTGACGCGGAAAATGAACTCGAGGAATAGGCCCGCCATCGTGCCGAGAAAAATCATCAAACCTATCGCGATGTACATCGGCCAGCCGCTCGTGGCCAGCCACAGCGACTGAGCGCCCAAGAAAAGGAAGGCTGCTGAAGCGATTCCACAACAAGCGATCGCGGAGCCCAGCAACACAAGGTTCGCCCGCCATAGTTTACTGCGGATCGCCGTATATGCGTCGGCAATGCCATCCTTGACGTCTTGCAAATTCTCAAGACCAATTTCGACATTCGAATTCGGGCCGACGAGTCCCGATTCCGCGGCCTCCTTCAACTGACCGACAAATTGCTTGCGCCGCGCCTCGTCGTCCTGAAACAGGATACGGACCAGCCGAGAGACATCCTCGACCTGCCGACGCATCGCGCGAACGGCAGGAGGCGGTGCTTCCGCGGTCGGAGGTCTTCTGAACTTGAGGCGTGACGGATCATCATCGGCCACGCTGACAGCTTCGTAGTAGACGGGGTGAGATGCGGGGTCGTCCTCTTCGCGTGCCGGCGGCTCTTCTTCATTCTCCACCTCGTCTGCCGGTGTCAGAGCCTCGACACGAGGCGGGTCAACAACGGGTTCTCCGGCCGGAACGATTGGAGTCGGAGTGTCGTCCGCTGGATTCAAAGGTACGATATTCGGATTTGCACCGTTATTGACGTCAGGCGTCGGCATTGGCCCCTCCCCCATTGAAATGACATTCGCCGGCGACATTGCGCGGGCTCAAATTCTGAAAAACAATCTAAAGTAGTTACTTTGTATAGCATTCCGCCGAGATGGAGCATACGCTCCACCCCTGCGACATTCTGACCGCACTGTCCCCGGACGAGCCTAACTTGCTCCGGGCGTCCTGCCGGTGGCGCCCCTCCGTCAACGTGACAGCTGCCTCATGGCCGCCGGCACACCAGATCGATCTCGATCAACGCGTCATAGGCCAATCCGGTGACGCCGACACAGGTGCGGGCCGGCAGACGATCCGGTGGGAAGAAGCTGCGATAGGTCTCGTTCATTGCCGAGTAGTCGTCCTTGAAGCGCGTGAGATAGATGCGCGTCATCACGACGTGCTCGAGGGCGAGACCAACGCCGGCGAGGACCACCTTCAAATTCTCCATCACCGCCCGGGTCTGCGCGACGATGCCATCAGGCAGCACGCCCGGCGTCTGCGGCGTATCGGGCATCTGACCGGTGACGAACACGAAGCCGTCGGTCTCGACGGCGTGGCTGAAGGGCGCGACCGGCTTCGGTCCGCCGCTGATCATGTGGAATTTCACTCGGATATCCTTGTTAGGTCGCGCCCTCGAACAGGCGCTTGCTGAGAATGGCGTGCACGCCCCAATTGCCATCGACAACCTGGGTGACGCCGAAATCGACTGCGGCTGACATCAAGGCGATCGCCTCGTCCTCGCTGAGGCCCTTGGTGTTCATCAGGAAGCGCCGCATCTTGCGGAACGCATCCTTCATGGCGAGGTCGAGCGATGACTTGGCGTAGACCTCGCTCTGCCCCTGCGCGCCGAACTCGGCGAGGTAGTTGGGATGGCTGAACCCTGTCAGTACCCAGTCGGTCGCAGTCTCGATCAGCGGGTACGAGAGATCGGCGAACGGCCGGCCGGAAAGATCCGCCTTCTTGTGCAGGATCACCTCGAAGGTGCCGGTCATCGAGCATTCGATCGCGGTGCCGCTGAGCTCGCCATCGCCCTGCGCGGCATGGGGATCGCCGACCGACAGCAGCGCGCCCGGTACGGAAACCGGGAGATAGACGGCCGCCCCCTTCCCCAACCGCCAATTGTCGAGATTGCCGCCGAAATAGGACGGCGGCACGGAATCGACGAAATCGACCTCGCGCGGTGCTACCGCGATGACGCCGAAATGCGGCCGCAAGGGAATGCGGATGCCGTCGAGTACGGCGTGGCGGCGCTTGATCGTCCCGGGGGCAACGGGGACGCCGGGATAGTCGTAGGTGGCATGCACCACGCCGGAGGGATCGGTCTGCGGCTCCCAGCGATAGGAATAGAGCGCGCGGGCATGCGGCGCCCCGGGATCGTCGAAGATCTCGTAGATGGTGACGGCTTCGCGCGGCTTGGGACCGCCGAGAAACTCGTTGTAGTGATAGCCCCACCACGCCGCCACCGAGGAACCGAACACGCGTCCGGCGTGATGCGGGCTGCGGCTCGCACGCGGCACGATGTCGAGGATGCGCACCTCCAGCACGTCGCCGGGCTGGGCGTCCTTGACGGCGACGGGCCCGGTGCAGATGTGCACGCCAAACCCCTCGCCTGCACCGCGGCCGAACACGCTGGCATCCATGGGACCGGCGCCGCGACGGTCGACGTTCTTTTTGCTTCGCGTCCAGCCGAACACGCTTTCGGCGGCAGCATCACCGGTGATCATCAGTTCGGGGTCGTCGGAGGCGTGCTGCGTCAGAGTTTCGATGGTGATCGTATCGCCCGACGCGATCTCGATCTGCGGCGGCAGCGAGCGGCTGAAATACCCCCAGTGAACGCGGCTGGCTTCGACCGGAAGGTGGTGATGCCTGCGCTCCGCGGTTGTCCGCTCCCCGGCGCCGGCGCAGGCGACGTTGCTGCGTGCCTCGACGCCCTGGTGTGCACGGAGCTGCGCCAGCGCCTCCTGTGGCCAGCCGCGCTGGCCGGCAGTGCCATGCTGCGAGGACGCCCGCTCCGCCTCCTGCTGACGAAACTCGCGCGGCGGCAGGCCGAAGCGGTGGCGGAAGGCGCGGCTGAAATGCGCGGAGTCGCCAAAGCCATAGGCGTAGGCGATCTCCGAGATCGAGCGATGTGCCTCGGTCGGATTGGAGAGATCCGCCCATGCACGCTGGAGCCGGCGCTCACGGACATAGTGGGTGAAATTGTCACCGACGGTCTCGAACAGCTTTTGCAGATAACGCTCGGAAATGCCCTCGGCCTGCGCGACACGCGCCGGCACCAGATCGGGGTCGTCGAGCCGGCGCTCGATGGTCTGGCAGATCCGATGCAGCAGCGCGGCCTGCGTCGCGCTCGACCCGGCGTCGGACGCCGAGGCTGTCAGCTGATGTGCAAGCGTCAGAAGCAGGTCGACCAGGCCTTGCGCGAGCGAATTCCATTCGACATCGCTCAAGCTGTGGAGCGTGCGTGCCGTCGCGTCCATGAGACGCGCGAACACCTCGGCGAAGCCGCTGGGCGGCACGACGCGGGGCTCGCCAAGCCGCGGTTTGCCCGACAGGCGTCCGTGCAGCGCCTCCGAGGTCACCGACAGCACGATGGCGCGCATGTCGCGCTGGAACACGAAGCTCCAGTCGCCGCCGCGCGGCAGCAGCACCAGATGACCGACGGGAACGATGCGGTGACCGCCGCCGCTCCTCAGCACCATGCCATCCTCGACCGGCATCAGCGCGATCGGAAGGTCTTCATTGGCTTGCGGGAGAGGTGCGACGCTTTGCGCGCCCGCGGCCATGCGGGTCAGCGCAACACCTGCAGCATGGCGATGCGAGGCAGTGGCGTGCCCGTCGAAGAAGGAATGTGCGCCTGCGGGCTGCAGGCCGACCGCCGCTAGCACGTCCCGCCAGGCTTCGGGGCGGTCGTCTTGCGCGTAGGACTCGCTCGTGAACGGCCGGAAGCTCATCGGATCGACCCAGATTGCAGTCGATCGAAGCAACCTCTGTGCCAGACGAACGCGGTCATCCGTCGCTGCGACGGGTCGCAAATGGTCTCCGCTTGTCACCGGCTCATCCCGAAAACAGGCCGCGTCTCAACGCATTAGTCGCACCGGAAGATGTTCTTGCGGATCGTGCCGTGGACCCCCCAATTGGCATCGACGACCTGGGTAACGCCGAAATCGGCGCCGACCGACATCAGCGAGATCGCCTCGTCCTCGCTGAGGCGATGGACGGTCATCAGGAACCGGCGGAGCTTTCTGAAGGCATCGCGCATCGCACGGTCGAGGCTGCTGTGATTGGCAATCTCGGTTTGCGCGTCGACGCCGAGCGCTGCGAGATAGTTCGGATAGGTGAAGCCGTAGAATGACCATGCGTGGTCGGTCTCCAGCATGGGATGATCGAGGCCTTCCAGATGGGTACCGGCAAGGTCGGCCTTCTTGTGCAGGATGAACTCGAAATCGCCGGTCAGCGAGGTCTCGATTGCGGTGCCGCCGAGCTCGCTGTCGCCCTGCGCGGCATGGGGATCGCCGACCGAGAAATAGGCGCCGGGCACAGCGACCGGATAGAACATCCGCGCGCCCTTGCCGATTCGCCAGTCGTCGATATTGCCGCCAGTATAGCTCGGGGGGATCGAGCTGACGAAGTCGGCTTCCGACGGCGCGAGGCCCATGGTGCCGAAGTGCAGTCGTGCAGGCACCTTCACGCTGGAGAGAATGTTCTCGCGCTTCCTGATGGTGGCATGGTCGACGCGGACGCCGGGATAGTCGATGGTCGGATGCACGATGCCGTCGGGGTCGGTCTGCGGCGTCCAGACGTAGTTGTAGACGGCCTTCGCATAGGGTTCGCCCGCGGTGTCGAGTTCGAAGATGGTCACGACCTCGCGCGGCTTCGGCTCCTCGATCAGGTCGTGATAGTGAAAGCCCCAGTTGGCGGCAACATTGGAGCCGAAGCAGCGGCCGGCATGACAGGCACTGCAGCTCGGCCGCGGCCTGATATCGAGGATGCGCACTTCCAGGATGTCGCCGGGCTCGGCACCTTCGATCGCCACCGGCCCGGTGAGGAGATGCACGCCGATCCCCTCGCCCGCGCCGCGGATGAACGGACCTTCGGTCGGGCCTGAGCCGCGCCGCGCCACGGCCTTGTGCTCGCGCGTCCACCGGAACACGCTCTCGGCGCCGGGATCGTCCTGGATCATGCGCTCGTAATCGTCGTTGGCGTGATGGGTCAGCGTCTCGATGGTGGCGCGATCTCCCGAACGCAGCGTCAGGGCCGGAGTGACTGTCTTGGAGAAATAGCCCCAGTGAACGGTCTTCGGCGAAACCGGCAGGGTGACATGCTTCATGAGGTGGCCTCTTCGGAGAACGCGGTGTTGAACCTTGCGGGGGCAGCGCTCATCGCACCGCCTCCGGAGTCTTGTCGGCTTCCATGACGCTGAGGAAACGCGCCGTCAGCGGGTTGCGGGGATTGGAGAGCACTTCATGCGCCGGCCCTTCCTCGATGATTGCGCCGCCGCTCAGGAAGGCGACGCGGTCGGCGACCTCATCGGCGAAACGGATCTGGTGCGTCGAGATGATCATGGTGAGGCCGTCGTCGATGGCCAGACGCCTGATCACCTCCAGCACCTCGTTGACCAGTTCGGGATCGAGTGCCGATGTCGGCTCGTCCAGCAGCAGCACGCTCGGATTTGGCGCAAGCGCGCGGGCGATGGCAACGCGCTGCTGCTGCCCCCCGGAGAGATGCCGCGGCAGCGCATCGGCGCGATGCGCGAGGCCGACGCGGTCGAGCAGCTCGCTGGCGCGGCGGTCGGCGTCGATACGGGTCATACCGTGGACCCAGCGTAGCGGCCCGGCGACGTTCTCCTTGGCGGAGAGATGGGCGAAGAGGTTGAATTGCTGGAACACCATGCCGACGCCGACGCTCGCTCGCTCGTTGGCGATGGCGCGCGGCGACAGCAGCTTGCCGTCCTCGGAAAAGCCGAGCCGGCGGCCGCCGACGCGCACGGCGCCGGAATCCCAGTTTTCGAGATGGTTGATGCAGCGGAGCAGCGTGCTCTTGCCTGAGCCGCTCGGACCGAGCAGTGCCACCACCTCCCCGACACGGACCGTGAGGTCGAGACCGTCGAGGACCTTCTGCGGACCGTAGCTCTTGGTAAGAGCCTTGGCCTCGACCGCGATGTTGTTGCGCGCGATGGTCGCGGTGCGGCGGGCGCGTTCCTCGCGGGTCAGGGCCAGCGGGGGCGTATCCGTGAGCTCCGCTTGCGGCGGCTCGGGATCGAGAGTGGTCGCATCGGCATGTTCCGGCTTGGTGACGAGTTCGACGCGGCGCCAGGGCAGATAGTCGGCAAGCCTGCGCTCACGCCCCTTCGCGCGGTCGAGATCGAGCAGCCATTCGGCGAAAAGCTGGATGCCGCTGATGGTCGCGGTCAGCACGAGATAGAGCAGGCCCGAAGCGAAGAAGATCGAGAAGAAGTCGAAGGTGGAGGACGCAAGCTGGGTCGAGCGCAAGGTCAGCTCCTGCACCGCGACGACGGAGGCGAGCGAGGAGTTCTTCAACGCACTCACCGCCTCGTTGCCGAAAGCCGGGATCATGGTCCGGATGGCCTGCGGCGCGATGACCCTGCGCATCAGCACCGACGGCGTCATGCCGAGCGCCTGCCCCGCGGCCACCTGCCCGCGGTCGACGCCGAGCACGCCGGCACGCAGCATCTCCGCGATGAACGGCGCCTCGTTGCAGGCGAGTGCGAGACCGGCAGCCAGTACCGCCGGCAGCTTGATGCCGATATGCGGCAGCGCGTCGTATGCGAACACCATCTGCAGGATGAGCGGCGTGCCGCGGAAGATCACGGTATAGGCCCTGGCGATCGCAGCCAGGGGCCAGAAGCGCGAGAGCTGCATGCCGGCGAGGATCAGTCCGAGGATCAATCCGCCGCCGAGCCCGAGGGCAGTCACCTCGAGGGTGAGCTCGATGCCCTCGAGCAGATACGGCATGCTCAGATAGTGGAGGAACAGCGACATCAGTCGGCCGTCAGAATGTCCGGCTCCTTGAAATTGTTCACATCGAGCCCGTGCTTCTTCAGGAGCTCCATGTGCGTGCCGGCCTTCTGCACCTCGATCAGCGCAGCGAGCACGGCGTCACGGAATTTCGGCTTGTCCCTGGGAACGGCGATGCCGACCGAATACGGGATCGTCACGGCGATCGCCTTCTCCAGCTTGTCCGGATAGGCCTTCACGGCGCTGTCGACGGTGTTGACGTCGTTGATGTAGGTGTCGGCGCGGCCGGCGAGGATCGCCTGGATGCAGTTGGCGTTGTTGTCGTAAAGCTGGATGGTCGGCTCGGCCTTGCCGGCCTTCTTGCACTCCGGGATCAGCGCCTGGATCAGCGGCACCTCGACGTAGCCGGTGTTCTCGGCAGCCGCCGTGCCGCACATCGACATGTTGATGCCGTTGATGCCCTTCGGATTGCCCTTGGCGACCAGCACTCCGTCGAACACCTTCGAATAGGTGATGAAGTCGGCAGCCTTCGCGCGTTCCTTGGTGGCGTAAATGTCGGAGATGACGATGTCGGCCTGGCCGGCCGCGAGCGTGGTCAGGAGCGCCGCGAACGTCACCGGCTTGTAGGTCAGCTTGAAGCCCAGGCATTCGCCAATGGCTTCGCCGAGATCGATGTCGAAGCCGATATATTTGCTGGGATCCTTGGGATCGATGGTCTCATAGCCCGGCGTGTGCGGGTTGATGGCATTGACGAGCGTCTTGCCCTTCCAGTCCGGGTATTTTTCCTGGAGCGCCGCGCATGCGGCGGGCGCCGCGGCCCGGGCGCTCAACGGTGCGGCGACGACGAGCCCGAAAGCGATGGCCGCACCCGTTGCAGCCTTGCGCCACGGCTTCGATGCGCGCGCAGTCCCCCGCCGCGCCTTTGGCAATTCCGGTCTGTCCATGTGCTGCTCCTTCGAATTGGCATGGCCATGTCGCTGGACTCGGCCATGTTGCTGAACTCGAAGGTCAGCCTAGGTGCAGTGCGCTCGCGAAAGCTTGTCCGCGGGCGTACAAAAAATTGGATGGAGGCGGCCTGCGTTTTGGGCAAGCGGCTGCACAAAAACTGTTCGCACGCACGCCAGCGCCACTGGCGCGGTATTCCGAATTCGGGAGAACCAAATCATTGGAAAGGCGCAGCGATCAGTACGCTCTCGAAACCACCTGGTGAGGCGGCTTGACGGAGATATGACATTTGCTGACGGAGATGCTGCGCCAGGCGAGCAGAATTGCGGCCGGCATCCACAGCATTCCACAGCCTGTCCGCAGCATATCCACAGCCCGACTATGCCGGATTCGCGAGGCCGCACGAGCCACTTGCTGCGCACAAACCCACAGGCCAGCCATGTCAGCCGCCGGCCTGGTCGAACACGCTGCGGCAAGCCTCGCTCAAGCTTGAGCGGTTACGGCGCAAACAGGCCGTGATGGCGCGGACATTGGGGATCTCGCCGGCGCAGAGCCGGTAGACGTCCGGGGTGCAGGCGCGGCGCTGCTCGGGTGTGCCCTGCTGCGCCTGAGCGGCGGAGGCGAACAACGTCAGGAACAACCCGACCGTGGAGGCGCGGCGCGCCCTGCTCTTCACACCCGCAAACCGCAAGAACCTTGCCTTCATGACAAACTCTCCCGTTCTGCCCGCCCCGGCCCGCATGGGCCGTTGCGCGAGGGGTAGGAGAAATAAATCGCTGAGGATGTGATCTCTTTCACACTGAGGCTGCACGGTAGGACCGTAGGGTTCCCGCGGGGATTTTTAGAAACCGCTAACCAATCGGGACCTGATCGCCGGATCGTTAAAATGCGAACGATCGGCTCAATCGGGTAACAAACCGGCTTTGCGACAGTGCGCCATCCGCGTTCCGGAGGGTGTGATGAGCGAAGCCGAATTCAACTTGATGCTGGATGCCGTCCGCGACGCCATGATCAACGAAGATTTCGCGCCCGTGCCGGAGGAGGATTTCGTGCCCCGCTCGTGGTCGTATGCCGCAACGCCCAAAGCTGCCAACGACAATGAGGGCGCCTGGCCGCTCCTGCCGTTTCCGGACGGCTGGTACGCGGCCTGCTGAGACCGGCCCCTAGCGGCGAGCCGATGCGCCCGCTTTCGCGGGCGTTTTGCTGTCAGCCCTGCGCCTGCCCCCCGGCGCAGTCGCGATCAAGTCTTGACGCGCTCCTCGCCGTTCGGCGGCAACCGGTCGGGTGCAGCGGGCGGGAAGATGCTGTCATAGATGGCGCGCGCCTCGGCAATGAGGCGAGCCCGCTCCAGCTCGGATTTCGGAACAAATCGGACGATTTCGCCCACGTGCTCTCCAGCGCTCGGTTGACGTCGATGCATCACTTCGCAGATGCGAAGTCTATGCCATCCGGCCTGAATCGCGGGTTTCCGCCAAGCCCCGGACAAACCCGGTGGGCGTGGCCCGGCGGGCCCTCTCGGGGCCGCTGCGGCAGGGCAGTTTATGCTGGAAGATCAGAAGGATGCGATGGAGGCCACGACCAGAATTGAACTGGTGTACACGGTTTTGCAGACCGTTGCGTAACCACTCCGCCACGTGGCCCCGTAAGGGCGGACCAATATAGGGGATCAATGGCTTAGGCAACCGCCTTCGTCCGACTTTGGCGGCGATCGCCCCCCTTTCCGATGTGGACCAAAGTCAGGCGCGCTTGCGGCGGCGGAAGTCGCGCCGGCCGCCCTTTGCGGCCGGCTTTGGCGCCAGTTCCGGCAGCTCGGCCTGGACCTCGCGGTACCGGGTGAGCATCCGTTCGAAGCTGGCATGGAGCGTCTCTGCGATGTCGGGACGCCGCTCGAGGTCGGCGAGGATCGTCGCGGCTGCCTCGATGGTCGAGAGCCCGTCGCGGCGCGGCTCCTTGCGCAGGCGTCCGTAGCGCGAGGGACGTGACGGATTGAGGATCACGCGCTGGCATTTCAGCATCCAGGGATTGCGCCACCACAGCGCCTTGGCCTGGCTCCAGGTGCCGTCGAGCAGGACGATGCCTTCGAGCTTACCGAGGCGCTCGCGCTGCTTGTCCGCGACCTCGCCCTTGCGGTTGAGCGCGAGGATTTCGCCCTCGGCCTCGAGATCGTCGGCGCGGGCCGAGCCGAGATAGAGCACGCCCCAGTGCGAGGCGTTCTCGACCGGCCGCCCCAGCGCCTTGGACAGGCTCGGCCAGGACAGGCCGACCCGCACCGTGGCGTCCTCGAAATGCTTTGCGAGCAGCCGCGCCGTGCCGAGCGCCCTGTCCTGCTCCTGCGGATGCTGCAGGATCAGGAGCGAGAGGCGGTTTTCAATGGGCGTGACGCTGTCGCAGATGCACAGCGGCATCGGCTTCTGACAGTGCGGACATTCGGGGATCGGCTCGGGCGCGGCGGCCGCGGTCTCGGATGGGTTCGACATGGCCGCCGCTATACGCTTCGCGCAGCGCCGCAACAACCTATTCCGCCGGCGCGGCGACCGGACGCGGCTCGGAGCGCCGCCGCAGGCGATCGATCAGGAGGTAGATCACCGGCGTGGTGTAGAGCGTCAGGATCTGCGAGACGAACAGGCCGCCGATGATGGTGATGCCGAGCGGCCGGCGCAGCTCCGTGCCGGGACCGGTTGCGATGACCAGCGGGATGCCGGCGAACAGCGCCGCCATCGTCGTCATCAGGATGGGGCGGAAGCGGGCCTGGCAGGCCTCGAAGATCGCCTCCGCCGAGGACAGGCCGCGCTGGCGCTCGGCGTCGAGCGCGAAGTCCACCATCATGATGCCGTTCTTCTTGACGATGCCGATCAGGAGGATGATGCCGACGAAGGCGATAACCGTCAGCGGCGTGTTGGTGACCTGCAAGGCCAGCAGCGCGCCGAGGCCGGCCGAAGGCAGCGTCGAGATGATCGTGAGCGGATGGGCAAGGCTCTCGTAGAGCACCCCCAGGACGATATACATCGCCACCAGCGCGCCGAGGATCAGCAGCGGCTGCCGGCCGCTGGTCTTGGCGAAATCACCGGCATTGCCGTCGAAGCTGCCGCGAATGCCTTCCGGCATGTGCAGCTCCTCGACCGCGCGCTGGATGTTCTGCGTGGCGGTCTGGAGCGGCACGTCGGGCAGCAGGTTGAACGACACCGTGGTCGAGGGGAACGACTGCGAATGATAGACCGCGAGCGCGGCGAGCCCGCGCGTCGCATGCACCACGGCGGACAGCGGCACCTGCACGTCATTGGCGCCGGCGACATAGATGCGATCGAGGTTGGACGGGTCGACCTGGAATTTCGGGTCGATCTCCAGCACGGTCATGTACTGGTTGCGCTGGGTGTAGATGATCGAGATCTGCCGCTGCGAGAACGCGTTGTTGAGCGCGTTGTCGATGTCCTGAACGTTGACGCCGAGCGCGGAGGCTTTCTTGCGGTCGATGGACAATGTCAGCTGCAGCCCGCCGGGATCGCGGTCGCTGGAGATGTCGGTAATGCCCTCGACGCTTTCCATGCGCTTGGCGACGATCGGCGCCCACTTCTGGAGCAGGCCGAGATCGGTGCTGGTCAGGGTGTACTGGTAGTCGGAATCGCTTTGCCGCCCGCCGGCGCGCACGTCCTGCGCGGCGAACATGAAGAGGCGGATGCCCGGCACGGGATATAGCGCGCGCCTGAGACGATCGATCACGACCTGCGTCGAGACGTGGTCGCGCTCCTCCGGCGGCTTCAGGCTGATGAACATGGTACCGCGGTTCGAGGTCGCCGCACCCGGCCCCCCGCCTCCGCTGCCGACGGTCGAGCCGATGCCGGCCACGGCCGGATCCTGCATCACGATATCGGCAAGGCGCTGCTGCAGGCCCAGCATCGACTGGAACGAGATGTCGGCCGAGGCACGCGTCGCGCCGATGACGAAGCCTGAATCGTCGGTCGGGAAATAGCCCTTGGGGACCTTGATGTAGAGCGTCACCGTGAGGCCGATGGTGGCGAAGAACACCAGCAATGTCAGCATCGGATAGTCCAGCACGGTTCGTAGGGTGCGGGCGTAGAAGGCGACGATGCGCGACAGCGAACCCTCGATGATGCGGTCGAATAGGGTCGCGGTGCCGGAGGTGGTCTGGTGGATGTAATGCGCGCAGATCATCGGCGTGACCGTCAGCGACACCAGCGTCGAGACCAGGATGGCGAAGGTCAGCGTCAGCGAGAATTCGCGCAGGAGGCGGCCGACGATGCCGTCCATGAAGATCAGCGGCGTGAACGCCGCGATCAGCGACAGGCTGATCGAGACCACGGTGAATCCGATCTGCTTCGCGCCCTCCTGTGCCGCCTGGAACGGCCGCATGCCGTGCTCGAGATTGCGGTACATGTTCTCGATCATGACGATGGCGTCGTCGACCACGAAGCCGACGGAGATGGCGAGCGCCATCAGCGACAGGTTGTCGATCGAGAAGCCGGCGACCCACATGCCGGCGCAGGTTCCGGCCAGCGCCAGCGGCACCGAGATTCCGGCAGCGATCGTCGGCGTCAGCCGCCGCAGGAACACGAACACCACGACCATCACCAGGAACGCGGTCGCCAGCAGCGTCCATTGCATGTCGAGCACGCTGGCGCGGATCGTGCCGGTGCGGTCGACCAGGGTGGAGATATCGACGCCGGCCGGAATCCACTGCTTCAGCTCGGGGATCAGCGCCTTAACCCGGTCCACGGTGTCGATGACGTTGGCGTCGCCCTGCTTGGTGATCTGGATCAGCACCGCCGGCTGCTTGTTGAACCAGGCGATCGAGCGGGCGTTGCGGACGGAATCCTCGATGTCGGCGACGTCAGAGAGCCGGGCGAAATTGCCGTTCGAGCTCTTGATGACGATGTCGCGGAACTCCTTCGCCGTGCGCATCTGCTTGTTCAGCGACAGCGTCTCGCTCTGGCGTTCGCCGTTGAAGATGCCGACGGGACCGAGCGGATTGGCGTTGACGATGGCGGTCCGGACGTCGTCGGTGGCGATGCCGGCATTCGACAGCGCCACAGGATTGAGCTGCACCCGCACCGCCGGCTGGTCGGCGCCCGAGACGGTGACGTCGCCCACGCCCGGCACCTGCGAGATGCGCTGCGCCAGCACGGTGTCGGCGACGTCGTAGATCGCGCTCGCCGACAGCGTCTTCGAGGTCAGCGCCAGCACGAAGACGGGTGCGCCGGCCGTGTTCGCCTTCCTGAACTTCGGCAGCGTCGGCAGGTCGCTCGGCAAATCGACCAGCGATGCATTGATCGCGGCCTGCACGTCGCGCGCGGCCTTGTCGATGTTGCGGCCGATGTCGAACTGGAGCTGGATATTGGTGGTGCCGAGCGAGCTCGTGGACGTGATCTGGTTGATGCCGGCGATCTCGCCGAGGCGCCGCTCCAGCGGCGAGGCCACTGTCGCCGCCATCACGGAGGGGTCGGCGCCGGGCCGGCTGGCCGACACGAAGATCGCGGGAAAGTCGACGTTCGGGACCGAGGCGACGGGCAGGAACTCGTAGGCGACGACACCCAGCAGGAACAACCCGATCGACAGCAGCGTGGTCGCCACGGGCCTCCGAATGAAGGGCTCCGAGATCGATACCATCACTGCATCCCCTCGGTCGCGCCGGCAACCGGCGGGCCGCCGGATTCCGCCGGCGGCAGCGCCTGCTCGAGGCGGCGGTTGATGCGGTCGAGCGCGAGATAGATCACGGGAGTGGTGTAGAGCGTCAGCAACTGACTCAGCAGCAGGCCGCCGATGATGGAGATGCCGAGCGGAAAGCGCAGCTCGGCGCCGGTGCCGCTCTCGATCGCCAGCGGCAGCGCGCCGAACAGCGCCGCCAGCGTCGTCATCATGATCGGGCGGAAACGCAACAGGCAGGCCTGCACGATCGCCTCGTTGGGCGACATCCCCTGCCCGCGCTCGGCTTCCAGCGCGAAGTCGATCATCATGATCGCGTTCTTCTTGACGATGCCCATCAGGAGGATGATGCCGATCAAGCCGATCACCGACAGGTCCTGCCCGCACAGCACCAGTGCCAGGATCGCGCCGACGCCGGCCGAGGGCAGCGTCGACAGGATCGTGATCGGATGGATGTAGCTCTCGTAGAGCACCCCGAGCACGATGTAGATCGTGATCACGGCGGCGAGTAGCAGCCAGGGCTGCCCGGCGAGTGCCTTGGCGAATTCGGCGGCATCGCCGGCATAGACGCCGACGATGCTGTTGGGCATCTCGATCCGGGTCTCGATCGCCTTCACCGCTTCGACGGCATCGCCGAGGGCGGCGCCCGGCGCGAGGTTGAAGCTGAGCGACACCGACGGGAACTGCGCCTGATGCGAGATCGCGAGCGGCGCCGTGGTGCGCTTCAGCGTCGCCACCGCGTCAAGCGGCACCTGGGCGTTCGGCGCGCCGGCGGTGGTGCTCGCGGCGCCCGGCAAATAGAGTTTTGACAGGATCGAGGGATCGCGCTGGTACATCGGCAGCGCCTCCAGCACCACGCGGTACTGGTTGGCCTGGCCGTAGATGGTCGAGATCTGCCGCTGCGCGAAAGCGTCGTTCAGCGTGTCGGTGATCGCCTGCAGGCTGACGCCGAGCTGGCCGGCACGGGTGCGGTCGACGTCGAGCTGGGCCCGCAGGCCGCCCTCCTGCGCCTCCGAGGACACGTCGCGGAACAGCGGATCGCGCCGCATTTCGGCGACTAGCTTGCGCGCCCATTCGGACACCAGCGCCGCATCGGTGCCGGTCAGCGTGTACTGATACTGCGAGCGGCTCGACTGGGTCGAGATCTGCACGTCCTGCACCGGCTGGAAATAGACGGTCATGCCGGGAATGCCGGCCACCCGTTCCTTCAGCCGGGTCACGACCACGCTGACGTCGTCGCGCCGTTCGCCGCGCGGCTTCAGGGTCATGACGAGCCGCCCCACATTGGTGGTCGGGTTGACCGAGCCCGCGCCGATCACCGAGACCACGCCGACCACGTCAGGGTCGGCCTTGATGGCGTCGGCGGCCTCGGCCTGCCGTTTCTGCATCTCCGCGAACGAGACGTCGGGCCCCGCCTCCGTCACCGCCGTGATCGAAGCGGTGTCCTGCAGCGGCAGGAAGCCTTTTGGCGCGACGACATAGAGGACCAGCGTCGCGACCAGCGTGGCGAAGGTCACGACCAGCGTAAGGCGCTGATGCTGCAGAACCACCAGCAGCGTCCGGTGATAGAATTCCACGGTGCGGTCGATGAAGCGGCTGACGGAGGCCAGGCCCGGCACCGCCAGCTCCTCATGGGCGTGCCGCAGCAGCCGCGAGCACATCATCGGCGTCAGCGTCAGCGACACCACGGCCGAGGTCACGACCGCGATGGTCAGCGTCAGCGCGAATTCGCGGAACATGCGCCCGACCAGGCCCGACATGAACAGCAGCGGGATGAACACGGCGATCAGCGACACCGTCAGCGAGATCACGGTAAAGCCGATTTCGCTGGCACCCTTCAGCGAAGCCTGCATCGGGCCGTCGCCGTTCTCCATGTGGCGGACGATGTTCTCGATCATGACGATGGCGTCGTCGACGACGAAGCCGGTGCCGATCGTGAGCGCCATCAGCGACAGATTGTCGAGGCTGAAGCCGGCGAAATACATGATGCCGAAGCTGGTGATCAGCGACAGCGGCAGCGCGACGCCCGCGATCAGCGTCGCCCGCAGCGAGCGCAGGAACAGCAGCACCACCAGCGTCACCAGCACGACGCTGAGGACCAGCGTGAACTGCACGTCGCGCACCGAGGCGCGGATGGTGACGGTGCGGTCGGAGACGATGGTGAGGTTCACGCCGGCCGGAATGGCGCGCTGGACCTTGGGGATCTCGGCGCGTATCTGGCTGACGACGTCGATGACGTTGGCGCCGGGCTGGCGCTGGATGTCGATGATGACGGCCGGCGAGCCCTGGTACCAGCCGCCGGTGCGGTCGTTCTCGAGCCCGTCGACAATCTGCGCGACGTCGCCGATCGTGACCGGAGAGCCGTTGCGGTAGGCGATGATGACGGGCTTGTAGGCCTCGGCGGCGGCGATCTGGTCGTTGGCGGCGATGATGTAGGATTGCTGGGCGCCGTCGAGCGAGCCCTTCGGCCCCGACACGTTGGCATTGGCGATCGCGGTGCGCAGATCCTCCATGGCGATGCCATAGGCGGCAAGCCGCGCGAGGTCCGCCTGGATGCGCACGGCCGGCTTCAGCCCGCCGAGCACGGAGACGCGGCCGACGCCGGAGATCTGGCTCAAGCGTTGCGCCAGAAGCGTATCGGCGATGTCGCTCATGGCCCGCAGCGAGATCGTGTCCGAGCGCAGCGCCAGCGTCATGACAGGCGCGTCCGCCGGGTTCACCTTGGCGTAGGTCGGCGGGTAAGGCAGCGTCTTGGGCAGCACGCCGGCGGCCGCGTTGATGGCGGCCTGCACGTCCTGCGTCGCGCCGTCAATGTCGCGGTTGAGGTCGAACTGCAGCGAGATCTGGCTGACGCCGTACGAGCTCGTCGAGTTCATCGCCGACAGCGACGGGATCTGGCCGAGCTGCCGCTCCAGCGGCGCGGTGATCAGCGAGGCGATCACGTCGGGGCTGGCGCCCGGCAATTGCGTCGTCACCTGCACGGTGGGGAAATCGACCTGCGGCAGCGCCGAGACCGGCAGCGAGAAATAGCCGAGCAGCCCGCCGATCAGCAGCGCGATGCCGAGCAGCGAGGTCGCGATGGGCCGGCGGATGAAGGGTTCGGAGACACCCATGGGATCTGCCTACCGCCTAGGCGGCTGTTGTCGGGATCATGGCTGCTTGGCTCCAGATCCCGATGCGCCCGGCCCCGGAGCCGGACCAGTCTGCCCCTTCTGGTCGCCTTCACTGCTGTTGCGCTTGGCGCGATGCTCGCCGTCCTTGCCCTGCCATTCCTTCTGGCCTTCTTTGGCACCGTCCTTCTTCTGGCCCTCCGGACCGCGCGAGCGCTTGCGCGGGGCAAGATCAGCCGACGGCGTCTGGTCGTCGCGGCCGACGATCACCTTGGAGCCGTCGGATAGATTGGCAAAGCCCGTGGTGACGACCTTGTCGTTCGGCGACAGGCCGCTCGCGATCACCGCGTCATGCTCGTTCTGCTGCGTCACCGTCACCGGCTTGGCCGAGACGATATTGTCCTCGCCGATGACGTAGCTGAAGGTCCCGATCGGGCCGCGCTGCACCGCCGAGGTCGGCACCACCAGCGCCTGCGCCAGGGTCTCGACCTTGAGGCGCACATTGACGAACTGGCCGGGCCAGAGCTGGTAATTGGCGTTGGGGAATTCCGCCTTGAGCCTGAGTGTGCCGGTGGTCTGGTCGACCTGGTTGTCGATGCCGGTCAATTTGCCGGTGTCGATCACGGTGACGCCGTCATTGCCGAACACGTCGACCGCGAGCGCGCCCTTCGCAGCCGCGGCGTTAACCCGCATGATCTGCTGTTGCGGCAGGCTGAACCATACCGCGATCGGCTGCAATTGCGTGATGACCACAAGGCCCGTGGTGTCGGAGGCGTGGATGATGTTGCCCTGGTCGACCTGGCGCAGGCCGGCGCGTCCCGACAGCGGGGCCACGATCTTGGTGTAGCTGAGCGTTGCCGCCGCATTGTCGATCGCGGCCTGGTCGGCCTTGACCAGCGCCTCGGTCTGCGCGACCAGCGCGCGCTGGGTGTCGGCCTGCTGCTTGGAGCCGGCATTGGAGGCCGCGAGTTGCTCGTAGCGCGCGAGGTCGATGCGCTGGTTGGCGAGCTGGGCCTGGTCCTGCGCCTTCTTGGCGACCGCCTGGTCGTAAGTCGCCTGATAGAGCGCGGGATCGATCTCGCCGAGCACGTCGCCTTTCCTGACGTCCTGGCCTTCGGTGAAATTGACCGCGATCAGCTTGCCGTCGACCTGCGAGCGCACGGTCACGGTGTTGAGCGCGCGGATCGCGCCGACGCCGTCGAGATAGACCGGCACGTCCTGGATGCGCGGGGTTGCAGCCAGCACCGGCACCGGCAGATCGGGCCGCTGGTTGCGGTTGTTCGCCTGCTGCTGATGCGTGACGGTCCAGCCGACATAGAAGAGGCCGCCGAGGATCGCGAGCGTGATCAGGGTCATGACGAAGCCGCGCCCACGCGACCTCTTCGCCGTCCCCTCCTGGGCGCCCTGCTTGCTATCCGGCTTAAAGAGCATTGACCGGTTTCTCCATTCGCGGCTCCCAGCCGCCGCCGAGCGCCTGATACAGGCTGACGATGGCGAGTAGCCGTGCGAGTTGCGCCTGCGACAGCGCGTCTTCCGCGGTGAACAGCGTCAGCTGGGTGTTGAGCACGGTGACGATATCGGCGGTGCCGGCGCGCAATTGCTGCTCCGACAGGTCGAAGGCGCGGCGCGAGGCGGCGACGACGTCGCGCTGCAATTGCAGCTTGATCGTGGTCTGACGGATCGAGAACAGCGCGTTGTCCACGTCGGTGAAGGCCTGGATGATGGTCTTGCGATAGGTCTGGAGCAATTCGTCCTGCCGCGCCTTCGCATTCTCGAAATTGCCGAGGATCTTGCCGCCGTCGAAGATCGGCTGCGTGGCACTGCCGACGAGCTGGAAGAACGCTGCATGCGGCTGGAACAGCGACACCAGCGCCGAGCTCTGATAGCCGCCATTGCCGGTGAGCTGGATGGTCGGAAAGAACTGCGCGCGGGCATTGCCGATATTGGCGGTGGCCGAGGCCAGCTGCGCCTCCTGGCGGCGGATGTCGGGTCGCTGGGTCAGCAGCTCGGACGGCAGGCCGGGCGTCACGCGCGGGATCGCGACGCCGTTCAGCGAGCCGCCGGCGATGCGCACGCTTTCCGGCGGCCGCGAAACCAGCACGGCGAGCGCGTTCCTGTTCTGGTCGAGCGTCTGCCGCAGCGGCGGCACCAAGGCTTTCTGGTTGGCGAGCACGCTTTCCTGCTGGGCGACGTCGAGATCAGTACCCGTGCCGGCCTTGCGGCGCTCCCTGACCGCATCGAGGATGCGCTGCGCGCTCGCAATGTTGCGCTGTGAGGTCCTGATGCGGTCCTGCGAGGCCAGCACCTGGAAATAGGCGTTGGCGACGCTGGCCAGCGTCGTCAGCGCGACGGTGTCGCGATCGAAACGATTGGCGTTGGCAGTCTCTTCCGCCGATTGCAGCGCATCGCGGTTCTGGCCCCAGAAGTCGAGCTGATAGCTCGCACTCAGCGAGGCCGAATAGTTGACGACCTCGCGCCCGCCGATGGACAGGCCCGAGGCGCTCGAGCCGGAGGTGCGCGAATAGGTTTCGGACCCGCCGGTGGACAGGCTCGGCAGCAAGGCCGCGCCCGCCTGCCGCGCCAGGGCATCGGCCTGGACGATGCGGGAGACCGCAGCGGCGATGTCGAGGTTGACGGTCTGCGCCTCCTCCATCAGCTGCGTCAGCTCGGCAGTACGGAAGCCGCGCCACCAATCCAGCGGCGGGGGCGTATCGCCCTTGCCGGCATATTTGTAAGTCGTGGGAACGTCGAGCGCGGGATCCGGCAGATCCTGCGTCAGCACGCAGGCGCCTGAACCTGCCGCAAGGCACACCACCGCAAGCCAGCGCGCCGTACGACGCGTCCGGGACGCAGACCCCAAAGACCGCCGCATGGCGATCGCCGGAACACGCTGTGTCACATCCACCCCCCGCCGGGCAGATCGAGCCGCCACCGCAGAGCCGGATTAACCGATTCGCAGGCAGACAGTCGGGGGGCTTTCGGCAACTCGTGCACAGGTGATGCTTTCTGCGGAACCTTGAGCTTCATACTAGCCGGGCGCGGAACAGCGGGACAGTCCCGCAGGTGCGAACTGGCGGGCGCCCTGCTTTCCTGTCGAGACCTTACAAATGCAAGATATGGCTGTCTCGCAATGGTTTCTCGACTTTCGACGCCGCCGCAAACTGTGCTCAAGCTTACCAAGATTTCATGTGATATTGGGGCCACACCTGCAGAGAAGCCGTCGATCCCCTGCACCGTCCGGCAACGAGCTGCATGCGGCAGCGCCGCGATTGCGGCGCGCGGCCGGATGACTGTGGAAGCGGACGTCACGTGTTCAGCCTCGATACCCGGCTGCCGCAGGTGAGAACCATTTTCTTCCACGCTGCGACGCCGGCGGGACATATCATTCCACCGATGTCGAGCACCACGGCCCACATCGCCCGCGCTGATCTTTGCTGCGGAATATGGTTGCTCCTCCCGCCATTTCCACTGCCTTCGCCGCAGCGCAAAAGCCTTCCCCTTTGGGCTCCCAGGCACTAGGTTCTGGCCAACCAGATCAACCCTTTGCCAGTGATTTCCCCCGATATGACCATTCGAAACGACGTTGTCGAAGCCATCGGCAATACCCCGCTGATCAAGCTCAAGCGCGCCTCGGAATTGACCGGCTGCACCATCCTCGGGAAGGCCGAGTTCATGAACCCCGGCCAGTCGGTGAAGGACCGCGCCGGCAAATGGATGATCCTGGAAGCGGAGAAGCGCGGCGTGCTCAAGCCCGGGGGTCTCGTGGTCGAAGCGACCGCCGGCAACACCGGCATTGGTCTCGCCGTCGTCGCCAGTGCCCGCGGCTATCGCACCCTGATCGTGATCCCGGAGACGCAGAGCCAGGAGAAGAAGGACTTTCTCAAGCTGTGCGGCGCCGAGCTGATTGAGGTGCCGGCCCTGCCCTACGCCAACCCGAACAACTACCAGCATGTCGGTCGCCGTCTGGCCGACGAGCTGCGCAAGACCGAGCCGAACGGCGTGTTGTTCGCCGACCAGTGGAACAACCTCGACAATGCCAAGGCGCATTACGACTCCACCGGCCCCGAGATCTGGCAGCAGACCGGCGGCAAGGTCGATGGTTTCGTCTGCTCGGTCGGCAGCGGCGGCACACTCGCCGGCATCAGCCGCTATTTGAAGGAAAAGAACAAGGACATCCGGATTGCCTGTGCCGATCCGGCCGGCGCCGGCATGTATGAATATTTCAGGACGGGGACCGCCAAGGCCACCCCCGGCGACTCCATTACGGAAGGCATCGGGCTCGGACGCTCGACCGCGATCGTCGAGAGCGCGAAGGTCGATGACGCCTATCTCATTCCCGATGCCGAAGCGGTCACGATGATCTACGAGCTGCTCCAGCACGAAGGCCTGTGCCTCGGCGGCTCCACCGGCATCAACATCGTGGGTGCAATGCGCCTCGCAAAACAGCTCGGGCCCGGCAAGACCATCGTCACCGTGCTGTGCGATTCCGGCAGCCGCTACCAGTCCAAGCTGTTCAACGCGGATTTCATGCGCGCCAAGAACCTCCCGGTGCCGGAATGGCTGGAGAAGCGCAGCAACATCAAGCCGCCCTTCGTCTAGCGCGTAAAGCCGATCAGCTCCAGGTCGGACGCTGCGCGCCCTGCGACACCCGCGCGAGACGGTCGTTCGTCAGTGACGGCGGGGCCGCCTTCGTGCGCGACTGGAATGGGTTGGCATAAGAGCCTTCGCTGCCGGCGCCCGGCCAGAACGTGAGCGCCAGTATCAGCACGAGATTGACCAGCGCGCCGACGGCCGTGCCCTGGTGCTCGCCACCGATGGCCCAGGCCGGAAACCGGCCCGCGACGACGTGATCGACGATCATGAGCGCGATCCAGGCCGGCACCACGCAGACCGGGTCCCAGCCGATATCGCGGACGCGCATCGATTGCAGCATGAAGGTCGCAAATCCGAACAGCACCATCGCGGCGATGACCGCCCTGTTCTTCAGCAGATCTTCCGGCCGGATCAGGGCGGGCGACGTATCGTGAAAGACGGCCATCGCGATCGCAAAGCAGATCGCCGTCATCACGACGGCAAGCGCGATCGTCGCGAGGACGAAATGCAGGCGCCCGAGACGCGCATTGAAGCCGAACAGGAAACCGAGCATTGGCGCACCCTATTTGGCGCCATAGGCACAGCAATAGCTTTCGGAGCCGTGAAACGGCGCAACGGCGCGAGGGGGCATGGTTTCCCGAAGGCTAATTTGGGCGGTCCGCGTCAGGCGCCTCGCCTTGTCCGGCCGCCGCGGCACAATGGTCGCGCCAGAACTGGCGATAGCCCGCCTCGACCCTGCGTGTGTAGATCTCGACATTGCCCGCGGGCGAAGCTGCGATCCGGGCCGGCAACTCCGCGCGCAGCTGCGCCAGAAGCGCGGGCTGGGCGGCAAACCTGCGAGCGATCTCGATATAGCCCTCGTCGTCCTCGGCGACCCAGTCGGTGAGACCGACGGCCGCCACGATGGAGGCGCCGGCGCGCGACGAGGCGCCATGGCCGAGCCTGGCGACGACGGGAACGCCCGCATAGAGGGATTCCCAAGTGCTGATGCCGCCGTTCTGCGGGAATGGATCGAGCGAAATATCGACGTTCGCAAAGGCTCGCAGATGCTCGGTGCGCTCCGACGAGCCGAGGCACGTGACGTTCTCCTCGGCTATGCCCTGCGCCACGAAGCGCGCCAGGAGACCGTCGCGCACAAGCGGATCGTCAAGCAGGGTATGCTTGACGATGATCTTCGATCCGGTCATTTCGCGCATCAATTTCGACCAGACGCGGATGGCGTCGTCCGAGATCTTGTTGACGCGATTGAACACGCCGAAGGTCACATGGCCGTTGCGGAGCATGGGGGGCTCCGACGGCGGCACATTCAGGATCGGATCGATCGTGATCAGGCACGGCAGGTCGAAGACCTTTTCCGCCAGCAGGTGCCGCGCCGATGGCGGGATGAAGACGGGATCCGCGAGCACGTAGTCCATGCTCCGAAGGCCCGTCCCCGTGGCGTGCCCGAAACCCGTGACCTGAACGGGAGCCGGCTTGCGTGCGAAAACGGGAAGTCTGTTGCCGGTCGAGTGCCCGGACACGTCGATCAGGATATCGACCTTGTCGGCCTGGATGCGATCGGCCAGTTCGTCGTCGGAAAGCTGCCAGGCATCGACCCAGACGTCTGCCAGCGACTTGAATTTCTCCGTCATCTCGTCGCGCGACGGCGAGCACGAATAGCAGACGATCTCGAAATTGGCGCGGTCGTGATGGCTGAGCACCGGAAGCAGCGTGAACGCAGCCGAGTGATACCAGAGCTCGGCGGAGACATAGCCGATGACGATCCGCCTCTCGGGATCGAGCTGGCGGGGCACGAGCGTCCTTCGCGGCACCCTGGCGCCGACAGTTTCACCCCAATATTGTCGCGCGGCCTGCTGGACCGCGAAATCGGCTTCGGGGAGGTAGTCGAGAAAGAAGATCTTTCGCGCGATCAAATCCGGATCCGGCGCGATCGCCAGCGCCGCGTCGAGATGTTCGATCGCGGCTGCCATCTCTCCCTGGTTTGCGAAACAGGCGCTCAGCAGGGCGAGCGCGATCGCCGAGCGCGGATTTTCCTCCAGCAGCGTCTTGCAGGCCAGGATCGCCTGCGCCGTATTGCCCATGCTCAGCGCGACTTCCGCCTTGCCCCGCAAGGCCACCTCGAGCTTCGGCGCCAGCGCAAGCGCTGCATCGAAATCCGCGGCCGCCTGTGCCGGCCGCGACAGCGCGAGATTGAGCCGTCCGCGATGCGCCAGGACCTTCGGCGAACCGGGCCTGATCGCCAGCGCCGCTGCGAGGGCGGCGTCCGCCTCGTCGTAGTGCTTGAGCTCGAGACTGACGACACCCTTGCCGACCAGCGCCTCGGCGTGGCGCGGCTGAAACAACAGGGTGCGCTCGAAACTCTGCCTGGCGCGGTCGAACTGGCCCATCGCCAGCTCTGCCAGGCCACGGTTGCAGAGCGCATCGGCATAGTCGGGCTTCAGCCTGATGGCGCGATCGTACATCTCGATGGCCTGCTCGGGCAGGTTCATCTGGAGCAAGGCATTGCCGAGGCCCATCAGGGCCGGCGCAAAATTCGGCTTCAGCGCGATCGCCTTCTCCTGACAGGCGCGGGCCGCATCATATTTCTGCAGGACGAAGTACACGGTCGCGAGATTGCTGTGGGCCTCGTGCGAACGCGGATCGATAGCGATCGCGCGCTCGAGCAATTGTTGGGCTTCCTCAAGGCGCCCGCCTTGTTGCACGCACAGTCCGAGCAAATGCAGGGCGTCGAAATGATCCGGAATCGCCTGCAGGATCTGGCGGCAGAGCGCATCGGTCTCCGCATACCTGCCCTGGTCATAGGCGCTCGACGCAGCAGAGATGATGGCGTCCGCCTGCTTCTTCAATTTCTTCTGCAATCGCGCATTCTGGAATGCGCGCGCGCCGGCGCTGCTCAAAGCGTCTCTCCGGAGGCCGCGGCGCAATAGTCGCGCCAGAATTGGCGATAACCCGCTTCGAGTTCACGCGTGTAGATCTCGACGTTGCCGGCGGGCGATGCTGCGATCTGAGCCGGCAGACCCGCGCGCAACTTCGCCAGCAGCTCGGGCTGCGAGGCAAATCTGCGAGCGATCTCGATATAGCCCTCGTCATCCTCGGCCACCCAATCGCTGAGCCCGACGGAGGCCACGATGGAGGCGCCAGCGCGCGAGGAGGCACCGTTGCCGACCTTGGCTACGACGGGAACGCCCTTGTAGAGCGACTCCCAGGTGCTGATGCCGCCATTCTGCGGGAACGTATCGAGCGAAATATCGACCTGGCCGAAAGCCAGCAGGTGGTCGTCGCGCGAGGTGGTGCCGAGGCAGGTGATGTCCGCCTCGGCAATGCCCTGCGCCACGAAGCGTGCAACGAGGCTGTCGCGCAGCAGGGAATCATCGAGCAGGCCGTGCTTGAGGATGATCTTCGATCCCGGCAGCTCACGCATCAGGCGCGACCAGACCCCGATCGCCTGATCCGAAATCTTGTAGATGCGGTTGAACACGCCGAAGGTGACGTAGCCGTTGCGCAGCATTGGCAGCTCGGTCGGCTGCAGATCCGAGACGGGCTCCATCGTGATCAGGCACGGCAGATCGTGGATCTTTTCGGGAAACAGATGCCGGACCGACGGCGGAATGAAAACGGGATCCGCGAGCACATAGTCCATGGTCTGCATGCCGGTGCCCGTCGCGTGTCCGAACCCGGTGGCCTGGATTGGAGCCGGCTTTCGCGCGAAGACCTGCAGCCTGTTGCCGGTCGTGTGGCCCGACACGTCGATCAGAATGTCGACCTTGTCGGCCTCGATGCGATCGGCGAGTTCGTCGTCCGAAAGGTCCCAGGCGTCGACCCAGACGTCCGCCAGCGACTTGAAGACGGCGGTGTATTCGTCCGCTCCCGGCCAGGAATAGTAGCAGATGATCTTGAAGTTGGCGTGATCGTGATTGCGCAGCACCGGCAGCAAAGTGAGACCCGCCGAGTGCTGCCGGAATTCCGCGGCGACATAACCGACCACGATCTGCTTGTCCGGATCGAGCGGCCGCTTCGCCAGCGTCCGTCGCGGCAGCTTGGAGCCGATCAGATCCCACCAGTCGCGCCGGACCGCCTGCTGAAGCGCGAAATCGGCCTCGGCGCGGTAGTCCTGCAGGAAGATCTTGCCCCTGATCGCATCGCCATAGTCCGGGCGGACCGCCAGCGCGCGATCGAGATATTCGATCGCGGAGTCCATGTCGCCCTGGTTCGAATAGGAGAAGCCCATCAGGGCTAGGCCCATCTCGGAGCGCGGGTTCTGCTCGATCAAGGCCGCTGCCGCCGCCATCGCCTGCGCGGTCTTTCCCATCACGAGGCAGACCTGCGCCTTGCCGCGGAGCGCCAGCTCGAGCTTGGGCGAGATCGCAAGCGCCGCCTCGAAATCCGCAAGCGCGGGCTCCAGCCGTTGCAGCTCGTAACTGAGCCGCCCGCGCTGGGCCATGATCCTCGGCGCACCGGGTTTGATCGCGAGCGCCGTGGCAAGCTTGGCTGCCGCTTCCTCGAAATGCCGCAGCTCCATGCTGACCATGCCGCTGCCGACGATCGCCTCGGCGTGACGCGGCTGAAACAGCAGGGCGCGCTCGAAACTTTCCTTGGCGCGCAGGATCTGGCCAAGCACGATCTCGACCATGCCGCGGTTGCAGAGCGCGTCGGCATAGTTCGGCTTGACCTTGATGGCGCGCTCGTGCAGCTCGATCGCCTTCTCGTATTGGCCGAGATGCATCAGCGTGTTGCCGAGGTTGGTCAGTGCCACCGCGAAATTCGGTTTCAGCGCGATGGCCTTCTCCTGGCACCGCCGCGCCTCCTCGAAATTGCCGAGGTCGAAATGCACGGTCGCGAGGTTGTTGTGGGCATCGTGCAGGCGCGGGTCGAGCGCGATCACGCGCTCGAGCAGCTCCTGTGCCTCCTCCAGGCGCCGGCCGTCATGCGCGCACATCCCGAGCAGGTGGATGGCGTCGATATGATCCGGAAGCGCCTTCAGGATCTCACGGCAGAGCGCCTCGGTCTCGGCATATCGTCCCTGGCCATAGGCGGCGGCGGCGGCGGCGAGAATGGCGTCCGCCTGCTTCATCAATTTCTTCTGCAATCGCGCGTTCTGGAATGCGCGTGCGCCGGCGCCGCTGTTCTGCAAGGTTGCTCTCCGGAGGATGGCCCGGGACGAGTCTAACTGATTCGCAAGCCGGCCAGCCGGACCGGCCCTGCCCCGGGATTTCCCGGTGTTCGCCTCGGCTGATCCGGCGCAGCCGATGGCTACGCCACCCCGCCGCTTGCGGGGGCCGAGGCACAATAGTCGCGCCAGAACTGGCGGTAGCCCGCCTCGACCCTGCGCGTGTAGCTCTCGACGTTGCCGGCCGGCGAATTGGCGATCTGGCCCGGCAGCTCCGCGCGCAACTTGGCCAGATGCGCGGGCTGGGCGGCAAATTTGCACGCGATCGCGGCGTAGCCCTCGTCGTCCCCGGCAACCCAGTCCTCAAGACCGACGGCCGCCACGATCGACCCGCCGGCCCGCGCCGAGGAACCGTTGCCGAGCTTGGCCACAACAGGCACACCCGCATAGAGGGATTCCCAGGTGCTGATACCGCCGTTCTGCGGGAAGGTATCGAGTGAGATGTCGACATTGGCAAAGGCCAGCAAATGCTCGTTGCGCGGGGTCGTGCCCATGCAGATGACGTTCTCCTCGGCAATGCCCTGCGCCACGAACCGGGCGACCAGGCGGTCGCGCAGCAGGGGATCGTCGAGCAGCCCGTTCTTGATGACGATCTTCGATCCCGTCACCCCGCGCATCACCTTCGACCACACCCGGATCGCCTCGTCCGATATCTTGAAGATGCGGTTGAAGACGCCGAAGGTCACATAGCCGTTGCGGAGCATGGGCAGCTCCGAAGGCGGCACGTCCAGGATCGGATCGATCGTGATCAGGCACGGCAGATCATGGACCTTTTCGGCCAGCAGATGCCGCGCCGAATGCGGAATGAAGGTCGGGTCCGCGAGCACATAGTCCATGGTCTGCAGGCCGGTTCCGGTGGCATGGCCGAAACCGGTGACCTGGATGGGGGCCGGCTTGCGCGCGAACATATGGAGCCGGCTGCCGGTCGTATGTCCGGAGACGTCGATCAGGACGTCGATGCCGTCGGCCTGGATCCGATCGGCCAGCTCGTCGTCCGAGAACTGCGCGGCCTCGACCCAGACGTCGGCGCAGGCCTTGAACTTCTCGGTCATATCGTCCTGCAGCGGCCAGCAGGAATAGCAGACGATCTTGAAGTCGGCGCGATCATGATGGCGCAGCACCGGCAGCAGCGAATACGCCGCAGAGTGCTGCCTGAATTCGGAAGCGACATAGCCGACCACGATCTGCCTGTCCGGATCGAGATTGCGCGGCCCCAGCGTCCGTTGCGGAAGCTTGGCGCCGATCTGATCCCACCAGTATTTTCGGGCCGCCTGCTGGACCACGAAATCGGCCTCCGGCAGGTAATCCAGCACGAAGATCTTGTATCCGATGGCCTCCGGGAAGTCCGGCGCGATCGCCAGCGCCGCGTCGAGATGCACGAGCGCGGTCGCGATGTCGCCCTGGTTCGCATAGCATGCGGCCAGCAGTGCCATGCCCGCCTCTGACTGCGGATTGACCTCGAGCAGGGTCTTGACGCCCGCCATCGCCCCCGCCGTGTTCCGTACCATGATATCGACTTGCGCCCGCCAGCACAGCGCGAGCTCGTTCCGCGGCGATTGCGCCAGCGCGGCGTCGAAATCCTCCGCCGCCTTCTGCAGCCGGGACAGCGTCAGATAAAGCCGTCCGCGCTGCACCAGAATGCGCGGTGAGCCCGGCTTGAGTGCCAGGGCCAGATCGAGGGCGGCTTCCGCCTGCTCGAAATGCCGGAGCTCGAGGCACACCATGCCCTTGCCGGCGATGGCTTCCGCATGACGCGGCTGAAGCGACAGCGCGCGATCGAAGTTCGCCCCGGCGCGCTCAAACTCGCCGATCATCAGCTCCGCCATGCCGCGATTGCAGAAAGCATCGGCGTAGTCCGGCTTCAGCCTCAGGGCGCGCTCGTGCAGCGCGATCGCCTCCTTGGCAAGGCCCATGTGCAGCATCGTGTTGCCGAGATTGGTCAGGGTGATCGGGCAACTCGGCTTCAGCGCGATGGCCTTCTCCTGGCAGGCGCGGGCGTCCTTGTACTTCTCCAGCGCGAAATACACGGCCCCGAGATTGCTGTGCGCATCGGGCGATCGCGGATCGAGCATGGTCGCGCGCTCGAGCAGGAATTGCGCGTCCTCGAAATGCCCAGCGTCGAACGCCCGCAGGCCGAGCACGTGCGTGGCGTGGAAATGATCCGGAACCTCCTTCAGGATCTCGCGGCAGAGGATCTCGGCCTCGGCGAGATTGCCCTGCCCGATCGCCTCGATCGCGATGGACATGACGGCGTCCGCCTGCTTCCTCAGCTTCTTCTCCAGGCGCGCAGCCTGGTATGCGCGTGCGCCGACACTGCTCAAGGTCTCTCTCCGGAATCTGGTCCAAAGAAGAGACAGGTGATTCGGATGGTGCGAAGCTGGTGGCTCAGTCCCGCGGCGCCGCCAGGCGGCAGGCAGTTACCGCAGGATCTGGCTCAGGAACAGCTTGGTGCGGGCATGCTGGGGACTGGCGAAGAACTCGTTCGGGGTATTGGCCTCGATGATCTGGCCGGCGTCCATGAACACGACGCGGTTGGCGACCTCGCGGGCAAAGCCCATTTCGTGGGTGACGACCAGCATGGTCATGCCCTCCTCGGCGAGGTCGACCATGGTGTCGAGCACCTCCTTGACCATCTCGGGGTCGAGCGCCGAGGTCGGCTCGTCGAACAGCATCACCTTCGGGTTCATGGTCAGCGCGCGCGCGATCGCGACGCGTTGCTGCTGGCCGCCTGACATCTGGCCCGGAAACTTGTTGGCCTGGTGCGGGATCTTGACCCGCTCCAGGAATTTCATCGCGGTCGCCTCGGCATCCCTCTTGGGGATGTTGCGCACCCAGATCGGCGCCAGCGTGCAGTTGTCGAGCACCGTGAGGTGCGGGAACAGGTTGAAGCTCTGGAACACCATGCCGACCTCGCGGCGGACGGCGTCGATGTGCTTGAGGTTCGGCCCGAGCTCGATGCCGTCGACGACGATCTCGCCCTCCTGGAACTCCTCCAGCGCGTTGATGCAGCGGATCAGCGTCGACTTGCCGGAACCCGAGGGGCCGCAGATCACGATGCGCTCGCCCTTGCGGACCTCGAGGTCGATGTCGCGCAGGACGTGGAAGTCGCCGTACCATTTGTTCAGGCCGGAAATCTTGACGATGGGGTCGGACATGATGGCCTCGATCAGTTGCGACGGTGGGCGTTGAGACGGTGCTCGACGAACAACGAGTAGCGCGACATTCCAAAGCAGAACAGGAAATAGATGATCCCGGCAAAGGCAAAGCCGGTGAACAACGTCGACGGCGCCGACCATTTCGGGTCGGCGAACGAGGCCCGCAGCGAGCCGAGCAGGTCGAACAGCGCGACGATCGAGACCAGCGAGGTGTCCTTGAACAGCGAGATGAAGCTGTTGACGAGGTTCGGGATGACGTGGCGCAGCGCCTGCGGCAGCACGATCAGCGAGGTCGTCTTCCACCAGGACAATCCCAGGGCGGCGGCGGCCTCGCCCTGCCCGCGCGGGATCGCGGCGAGGCCGCCCCGAACGTTCTCGGCCTGATAGGCGCCGGTGAACAGCGCGATGCCGATCAGGGCGCGGACGAGGCCGTCGACCGTGAAATTGCCCGGCAGGAACAGGGGCAGCATGTAGGTGGCGAAGAACAGCACGGTAATCAGCGGCACGCCGCGCCAGAACTCGATGAAGGCGATCGAGAAGATCCGGATCAGGGGAATGCTGGAGCGGCGGCCGAGCGCGAGCGCGATGCCGATCGGCAGCGAGGTGACGATGCCGGCAACCGAGACCACCAGCGTCACCAGAAGACCGCCCCAGAGCCGCGTCTGCACGACGGCCAGCCCGCCATGGTCGAGCCCCATCAGCTTGATCACGATCGCGATGGCGGCGAACGTGGCGAGGCTCCACGCCAGCGGACGCCATCCCGTACGCACCCCGCCGCCCAACACGAAAGCGATCAAGGACACGACGGCGGTCGTGATGGCGACATCGGTCCAGACCGACTGGCCCGAGGCCTCGAGCTGGTCGCGCAGCCAGGTCAGCGGAAAGATCAGCCAGTAGATCGCCTTACCGACGAGCAAGATGAGACTGCCGAGCACCCACAGCAGCGGCGCGATGGCCGAGGTCTTGCTGAGACTGAGCAGGACCTGCCCGGCGCCGATGATGCTGTCGTCGAACAATTGCAGCAGGCCGGCGGTCCAGCTCAGGCCGAAGCCCGAGATGCCGCCGCCATGCAGCAGGAAGAATGCGACGACGGGAAAGGCGAAGAAGAACAGGCTGGCGTTGATCGCCTTCGCGGGCAGGCGCGGGACCAGCATCGGCACCAGCAGGACCGCGGCGAGCGCGAAGGTGAGGTTGACCCGCCAGCGCTCCGCCTCGGGATAGAAGCCATAGATCAGTTGCGGCAGCTTGGCCTGGATATACGGCCAGCAGGCGCCGGTTTCGGTCAGGCACGCCGTGCGGTCCGCGCCGGTCCAGACCGCGTCCACGAACAGGAATTTGACGCTGGGAACGATGGTGAACCAGAGCAACAGGGCACTGACGATGGTGATCAGGATGTTGGTCGGCGAATTGAGCAGGCGCGTGCGCACGAGGCCGATGAAGCCTGTCGTCCTTACCGGCGCGGGACGCTCGGTGAGCAGATCCTGGCGGACATAGGCGGATGCGGTGATATCGCTCATGCGCCCAGGCTCCGGCTGACGCGCCAACCGTAGACGCTCATGATCGCGCTGGTGAGCAGCGAGATCAACAGATAGACGCCCATCGTCATCGCGATGATCTCGATCGCCTGCCCGGTCTGGCTCAGCGACGTGCCGGCCCATACCGACACGAGGTCAGGATAGCCGATCGCGACCGCCAGCGACGAATTCTTGGTGAGATTGAGATATTGGTTGGTCAGCGGCGGCACGATGACGCGCATCGCCTGCGGCACCACGATCAGGCGCAGCGTGGCGCCGCGGCTGAGGCCGAGCGACGACCCCGCCTCCATCTGGCCCTTGTGCACCGACAGGATGCCGGCGCGCACGATTTCGGCAATGAAGGCGGCGGTATAGGTCGACAGCGCCAGCGTCAGCGCCACGAACTCGGGAATGATGCGCGCCCCGCCGGCGAAATTGAACCCCTTGAGTTGCGGCAGCTCGAGCGTGAAAGGCAGACCGAACACCAACATGGTGGCGAGCGGCAGGCCGAACAGCAGGCCCAACACATAGGGCCAGATGCGGATCGTCTGCCCGCGCTGGAACAGCGCGCGCCGCGCATGGATGCGCAGCGCCAGCGAGGCCACGATGCCGAGCGCCAGCACCGCCAGGAACGGCGTCAGGCCGCTGCCGCCGATCGGCGCGGGGATGACGAGGCCGCGGTTGCTGATGAAGGCGATGCCGAGCAGCGAAATGCTCTGCCGCGGATTGGGCAGCGCAGCCAGCACCGCGAGGTACCAGAACAGGATCTGGAACAGCAGCGGCAGGTTGCGGATGATCTCGACATAGATCTCGCCGACCCGCGACAGCAGCCAGTTCGGCGACAATCGGCACAGGGCAATGATGAAGCCGAGCACGGTGGCGAAGAAGATCCCCACCACCGAGACCACGAGCGTGTTGAGAAGCCCGACCACGAACACGCGCAGGAACGTGTCCGAGCCGGTGTAGGAAATCAGGGTCTGGTTGACGTCGAAGCCGGCATTGTTCCGCAGGAAGCCGAAGCCTGCGGCGATGTGCTGGTTCTCGAGGTTGGCACGGGTATTGGAGACGATTTCATAGGCGATCCAGCCCAGAACCGCCGCGAAGGCAAACTGGACGGCAACGCCGTTCCAGCCGGTCTTGCCGCCCAGAAGGCGCCTGATCTTCAGCGCGATCTGGGCCGGCGGTTTGCGAGCCTCGGTGCTCATCGCCGCTTCAGCGGTTCAGGCGATATCAGCGGATCGGCGGCGCGTATTGGAGACCGCCCTTGTTCCAGAGATTGTTGAGACCGCGGTTGATGGCGAGCGGCGAGCCGGCACCGACATTGCGGTCGAACATCTCGCCGTAATTGCCCACGGCCTTCGTGATCCTGACGACCCAGTCCTTGGTCAGGCCGAGCTGTTCGCCGAAATTGCCGTCGGTGCCGAGCACGCGCTTCAGCTCCGGATTTTCCAGCTTGGCCTTCTCGTCGACGTTCTTCGAGGTGATGCCGAGCTCTTCGGCGGTGACAAGCGCGAACAGCGTCCATTTCACGATGTCGAACCACTGGTCGTCACCGTGGCGGACCATCGGTCCGAGCGGCTCCTTCGAGATGATCTCGGGCAGAACCATGTGGTCGTTGGGATTGGCGAGCTTGAGGCGGTTGGCGTAGAGGCCCGACTGGTCGGTGGTGAAAACGTCGCAGCGGCCGGCCTCGTAGGCCTTGACGGTCTCGTCGTTGGTGCCGAACGCGATCACCTCGTACTTCATGTTGTTGGCCTTGAAGTAGTCGGCGAGGTTCTGCTCGGTGGTGGTGCCGGTCTGCACACAGACCGAGGCGCTGTTCAGTTCCAGCGCCGAATTCACCTTGAGCGACTTCTTCACCATGAAGCCCTGCCCGTCATAATAGGTCACGCCGGTGAAGTTGGCGCCGAGCGAGGTGTCGCGCGAAATCGTCCAGGTGGTATTGCGCGAGAGCACATCGACTTCACCGGATTGCAGCGCGGTAAAGCGGTCCTTGGCGGACAGCGGCACATACTTGACCTTGGTCGGATCGTTGAAGATTGCGGCCGCGACGGCACGGCAGAGATCGACGTCGAGGCCGGTCCAGTTGCCCTTGTCGTCCGGCGAGGAGAAACCCGGCAGGCCCTGGCTGACGCCGCAGGAGAGCGTGCCCCGATCCTTGACCGTCTTGAGCGTTTGCGCATCGGCGGCCTGGGCGGACAGGCCGGCGGCGAGAGCGAGGGTAAGAGCCAGGGTTACGCGTTTCATGGGCTGAAGGCCTTTCAAGGTCGTCTCAAGGTCAGGAATGTTGTCTTTGGGATCGTCTCTGCCGGGGGTAAGCCTTGCAAGAGTCATGCTGGGAAACCTTGCCGAACACCCGCCGATACCGGGAGGCCATACCTTAATCCACGCCGGTTGCGCCCGCATCTTTTAGCTGTGGCGCAAGGTCCGGTCAGACGATGGATCGAAGGTCGCGCAGGCCCCTCAACATGCAGCGACTGAATAGCACCTGCGCATCTCAGAACGACTGGCGAGCCGGGTCAAGGGGTTGACGGGAGTCTTCTGTGTTCTGTTATTAACGCGAGCGGCCTTTCGGCCGGCCCGCCAGGCGCAAACGCCCCGGCGGAAACGCGGTTTTGAAAGCAGACGCATGGATTCCTCGCACCCCTCCCAGCAGCAGGCCGAGACCCGGCTGGTCACCTCCGGCCGCGACACCAAGGCGCAGAAGGGGTTCGTCAATCCGCCGGTGTTCCATGGCTCGACCGTGCTCTATCCGACCGCTGAGGACCTCCATGCCCATCGCGGCGAGTTCACCTATGGCCGCCACGGCACCCCCACGACCAGGGCGTTCCAGGATACGCTGATGACCCTGGAGGGGCCGCAATGCGCCGGCGTCGGCATCGTGCCGTCGGGGCTGTCGGCGATCTCCACCACCCTGCTCTCGGTGCTGAAGGCCGGCGACCATATCCTGGTCGTCGACAACGTCTACCGGCCGTCGCGGAATTTCTGCAACGGCATGCTGACCCGCTTTGGCGTCGAGACCACCTATTTCGATCCGCTGATCGGCGCCGACATCGAAAAACTGTTCAAGCCCAACACCCGTGCGGTGCTGGTGGAGGCGCCCGGCTCGCAATCGTTCGAGATGCCCGACATCCGCGCCATCGCCGAGGTCGCGCATGCGAAGGGCGCGCTCGTCATCGACGACAACACCTGGGCGACGCCGCTCTATCACCGCTCGCTCGAGCAGGGTGTCGACATCAGCATGCAGGCCGCCACCAAATATATCGGCGGCCACTCCGACATCATGTTCGGCACCATCTCGGCCAACGCCAAGGCCTGGCCGCAAATCGCCGAAGGCATCCGCCTGCTCGGTGTCTGCGCCGGCCCCGACGACGTCTTCCTCGCGCTGCGCGGCCTGCGCACGCTGTCGGTGCGGCTCGCGCAGCACCATCGCTCCGGGCTCGACATGGCGCGCTGGCTGGCAGGGCGTCCCGAGGTCGCACGCGTGCTGCATCCGGGCCTCGAGACCGATCCCGGCCACGCGATCTGGAAGCGCGACTTCACCGGCGCCTCGGGCCTGTTCAGCATCGTCCTGAAGCCGGCGCCGCAGCAGGCCGTCGACACCATGCTCAACACGCTCAAGCTGTTCGGCATGGGATTCTCCTGGGGCGGCTTCGAGAGCCTCGCGATTCCCTTCGACTGCAACGACTATCGCACCGCGACCAAGTGGGCGCCCGGCGGGCCGACGCTGCGACTCCATATCGGCCTCGAGAGCGTCGACGATCTCAAGGCAGATCTCGATCGCGGCTTCGCTGCCCTCAAGGCGGCAATGTGAGCCTGCTCACAAGGCATCGCGCTGCGGGAACGAGCAGTCCGCGCAAACGTTAACGCCGATGCGCCAACAAATGGTTTGATCCCCAAGCATTTGGCGCTAGCCTCACCAATCGACTCTCAATCCGGACACGGAGCATGGGAACGTTGGTTCTGCTCGACCTGATGGGCGGCGTTGCGCTGCTGCTGTGGGGCCTGCACATGGTCCACAGCGGGATCCTGCGCGCGTTCGGTCCCGACCTGCGACGGCTGCTCGGCAAGGCGCTGGGCAACCGCTTCAGCGCGTTCGCGGCCGGCCTCGGGCTCACCGCGCTGCTCCAGAGCAGCACGGCGACGGCGCTGATCACCTCGTCGTTCGCGGCCGAGGGCCTCGTCAGCCTCGCCGCCGCGCTCGCCATCATGCTGGGCGCCAATGTCGGCACCACGCTGATCGTGCAGGTACTGTCGTTCAACATCGCCGCGGTCGCGCCCGTGCTGTTCGTGCTCGGCCTCGTCGCCTTCCGCTCCGGACCGCGCTCGCGGATCAAGGATATCGGCCGCGTCTGCATCGGCCTCGGCCTGATGCTGCTGTCGCTGCACATCCTGCTCGACACGCTGGCGCCGGCGGAGAACGCACCCGGCATGCGCGTCGTGATGGCTGCCATCACCGGCGATCCCGTGCTCTGCATCGTCATCGCCGCGGTCGTCACCTGGGCGGTGCATTCGAGCGTCGCCAGCGTGCTGCTGATCATGTCGCTGGCCTATTCGCAGTTCATCACGCCCTACGCCGCGCTGGCCCTGGTGCTCGGCGCCAATCTCGGCAGCGCCATCAATCCCGTGTTCGAAGGTGCCAGGCGTGACGATCCCGCAAGCTACCGCCTGCCGGTCGGCAATCTCGTCAACCGCGTGGTCGGCATCGCCCTCGTCATGCCGTTCCTCGGCGTGATCGCCGAGCACATGCACGCCTGGCAGCCGGATCTGGCGAAGATGACGGCCGCGTTCCACATCGCCTTCAATGCCGGGACCGCGATCATCTTCATCGGCCTGCTCGACACCATGTCGCGCCTGCTCACCCGCCTCCTGCCCGACCGCGTGCAGGAGACCGACCCGGCCCGGCCGCGCTATCTCGACGAGAGCGCGCTGGAGACACCGTCGCTGGCGCTGGCCGACGCCGCCCGCGAGACGCTGCGCATGGGCGATCTCGTCGAAATCATGCTGCGCAAGGTGATGTCCGCGATGATGACCGGGGACCGCGCACTGGTCGATCAGGTCTCCAAGACGGACAATGTCGTCGACAGTCTCGACGAGGCCATCAAGCTCTACGTGACGAAGCTCATGCGTGGCAGCCTCGACGAGAGCGAGGGACGGCGCGCGATGGAAATCGTCTCCTTCGCCATCAATCTCGAGCATATCGGCGACATCATCGACAAGAGCCTGAGCGAGCTTGCGACCAAGAAGATCAAGCGCCGCTTCCAGTTCTCGGCCGAGGGCGCCGAGGAGCTCGCCGCCTTCCACAAGCGCACGATGGAATCGCTGCGGATCGCTTTCGGGGTGTTCATGTCGGGCGACGCCAACGAGGCGCGCAAGCTGCTGGTCGAGAAGACCATGCTCAAGAACACCGAGCTTGCCGCCGTCGAGCGCCATCTCGACCGGCTGCGCGAGGGCCGGCCCGAGACCATCGAGACCACCTCGCTGCATCTCGACGTGCTGCGCGACCTGCGCCGCATCCACTCGCACATCTGCTCGGTCGCATATCCCGTGCTGGATGCGGCCGGCGAGCCCTATCGCAGGACCGAGGCGGAGAACGCCGCCCTGCCCGACTCCGGCGCGGCCTCGGCGCTGCCGCGCTAGGGCCTTCCTTGGTCAGCGATCCAGCGTCTTGGAGGCGCGGCCGCGGTTCTTGATGATCAGCATGATGTTGCGGATGTAGATGATGGTCGCGAGCGACTGGCCGAGGATGATGACCGGCTCGCGCTTCACGACGCCATAGACCAGCGTCATCAGCCCGCCGCCCATCGAGCAGAACCAGAACGCCATCGGCACCACGCTGTTGCCGGCGCGCTCGCTCGCGATCCACTGCACCAGGAAGCGCGCGGTGAAGAACAGCTGCGCGACGAGGCCGAACGCGAGCCAGAAGTCGAACTTGGCGACGAAGACGTCGTAGAGATAGTTGCTCAGCGCCTGACCGTATTGGATGATCATGCGTTCACCTCAGTCACATCTGGTGTCGGCTTCTTGCGGCGGATCAGCCACCACACGCCGGCGAGATCCATGATGCCGATCCATAGCCGGTCGAAGAAGCCATAATTGGACACGCCGGACCGGCGCGGCCGGTCGATCACGTCGACATAGGCAATGTCGAAGCCCTCGCGGCGGACGAGCGCCGGCAGAAAGCGATGCAGCCCATCGAAATAGGGCATCATCAGGAACACGTCGCGGCGGAACGCCTTCAGGCCGCAGCCGGTGTCGCGCGTGCCGTCCTGCAGGATCGCGTTGCGGACCTTGTTGGCCACGCGCGACTGGAATTTCTTGAAGCCGGTGTCCTTGCGCCCGACGCGCTGTCCCGCGGCGAGGCCGACCTTGGCGCCCTTCTCGACCGCCGAGATCAGGTCCGGCAGGAAGACCGGATTGTTCTGTCCGTCGCCGTCGAGCGTCGCGACGATCACCCCGCGCGCCGCGCGCACGCCGCTGCGCACCGCGGCCGACTGGCCGCCCGACCGGACGTGCCGCAGCTGACGCAGATTGCCCCGTTGCGCCATGACGGTCTTGAGGCGCTCGCCGGTCGCGTCCGTCGAGCCGTCATTGACGTAGATGATCTCGTAGTCCCAGCGGCCATCGAGCGCCGCCGTGATCTCCTCGATCAGCGGCACGATGTTGTCGGCTTCGTTGCGCACGGGAACGACGATGGAAACCGATGGCTGGGACGTCGACAAATCGAGGCTCGTGGTTGGAATTGGCCTGCCCTCGGGGAACCGGCGGCCCCGGCAGGCAGCCGCTTTTATGGGGCGGACGCCCCGCGGGCAACCCTTTTGAGGCGCCCCGTGACCGGCCCCGGAAGCGGCACGATGGTGCCGTCGGCGCGGATGGCGAAGGCGAGCCGGCGCGCCGCAAACCAGTAGCGGACCGCCATGGCGCCGACGATGCCGACCAGAGCCCCGGCGGTGACGTCGCTGGGGTGATGCGCGAGCAGCACGAGGCGCGTCAGCAGGATCACGATTGCGTATGTGAACATGAACACCCGCAGCCGCGGCCAGAGCGCGGAGACCGCAAACGCCAGCGCGAACGCGGTGATCGCATGGCCCGACGGCAGGCTGGCATAGGCTCCTGAGCCTTCGAACGGGACGAAGTTGAAGGGATCGGCTTTGCCGCCGACGAACGGACGTCCGCGGCCGATGAGATATTTCAGGATCTCGCCGACGAACACGGACAGGGCAACGGACAGAAACAGGAACTGCAGCCGCGTGCCGAAGCCCAGCAGCAGCGCGCGCCGTGTACCGTGAAGCCCCGCTGCGACCAGCGCCACGACGACCAGCACCACGCCCAGCACCGAGAGCACGTACTCGTCCTTGCCGAAATCGGTGAGGATGCGGATCGGCCACAGGCTGGGTGTGCCGCGCGCGGGCATCAGCTGGATCTCGGTCAGGTCGAACGCCAGCATCAGCGCGATGACCAGGGCCGCGCCCGCCATGCTGAGCCAGAGCGAGTGCCGCGCCAGCTTTCGCGCGGCCTCGGCGCGGCGCGAATGCGACGGCGAGCGCACGAGCTGCGCCAGCGCGCGCCCCGACACCGTGAGCAATTGCGCGGGATAGCCCGGGCGCGGCGCGCTATGGGTCGGGGCCGACATCCTATTCGGTGCCCTCCGAGCGGAAGATCGAGATCGAGATCGCGCGCCCTTGCGAGAAATTATAGCCGTCGATGCGCGCGCCGACCTTGTAGCGCAGTCCGATGGCCTCGGCGCGCTGCACGAAGCTGCGTTCCGAGCGCTGCTCGATCAGCGCGAAGCGACAGCTGCCCTGGCGCAGAAAGTCCGCCGCGCCCGAGCCGTCGGTGAGCAGCGTCTGCGTTCCCACCAGGAAGACGAGGCTCGGCTCGTGATAGCCCGCCGAAGCCGCCTTCGGCCCGACGCAGGTGACGCTGCGCAAGGCACGCGCGATCTCGATGCTCGGGAACAGCGGCGTCAGCGACGGCAGCACGATGCCGTAGACCGTCACGGCCAGCATGAGGGCTGCGACCAGCGCGTTCAGGACCGAACGTTCGGCGCGATTGGTGTCGAACAGCCACCAGGCGAACAGGCCGAAGATCAGCGAGGCCGCGATGAACGGCCAGGCCACGAAGGCCGGCTGCCGCGTCAGCATGACCGCGCCGACCACCGCGATGATCGAGGCCGCCGCAGGGATCGCGAACCACCAGGCCGAGCCGCGTGCGAGCCAGGACCGCGACAGCACGCGCCGTTCCAGCGCGCCGACGGTGAGGATCGCGATCGCGGGATAGAGCGGCAGCACGTAATGCGGCAGCTTGGTCAGCACCGCCTCGAACACGATCCAGGACGGGATCACCCAGGCCAGCAGGAACTGCGCGCCCGGCTCGCGCCGAGCCCGCCACACCGCAGGCGCCGCCATCGCCGCCAGCGGCGCACCGGGCCAGAACGTGATCCAGAACAGCGCCAGGTACAGGCCGGGCGGCGCGCCATGGGATTCCTGGGCGCCGAGCTTGCTGAGCATGTCGCCGCCGACGGAATCGGCGAAGAAGGCATCCCCGGCGCGCCAGAAGATCGCGATGAACCAGGGCAGCACCAGAACCAGAGTCCACATCAGGCCCCAGAGCGGACGCAGCTTCCACAGCCAGGAGGCATCGCGGTCCAGGATCGCGAGTGCGACGATGGTGAGGCCGGCGAACATCAGGATCAGCGGGCCCTTGATCAGGATGCCGACCGCAAGTGCGCTCCAGAAGATCGCGGGCCAGCTCCAGGGCGGATGCGTCTCGTCCTCGGCGCGCTGCCAGGACAGATAGGCCCGCGCCATCGCGCCCATCGCGGCGGTCACGCAGAACAGCAGCATCGCGTCGGTCTTTGCGAGCCGCGCCTCGACGCCGAGCAGCACCGAGGCGCACATCAACAACGCCGCGAGCACGGCGGCGCGGCGCGTGACGAACGCGAGCGCCGCCCAATAGGTCATGAGCACGGCGCCGATGGCGCCTATCAGCGAGGGAATCCGGTACACCCAGATCCGCAATTCGGCCTTCGGCAGCCTGAGGGCGGACGCGGCTTCAACGGCCGCGGATTGCAACCAGTAGATGCCGACCGGCTTCTTGTAGCGGACGTCCTCCTGGAAGCGGATGTCGACATAGTCGCCACTCTCGACCATCTGCTTGGTCGCCTGGGCGAAGCGCGCCTCGTCGCGATCGATCGGCGGGATGGTGAAGAAGCCCGGCAGGAACAGCAGCAGCGCGCAGAGCAGCAGGAAGGCAACCGCGCGAGCGTGGCTGGCCGTCGCGATATCGAGCATGGTCACGAGCCGGCTGCCCGGATTTACGGGCGATTTCGGCTCGCGGGGGGCTCCAAAACGGGGACTAGGGTAGGTCTCGGCCATTGGTTCCGCTTACGCTGAAACCGCCATCGCCACAACCGCTTAAGCCGGTGTCATTGAATTCGAATGACAACTGTGTCCGCGGCGCCCGTGGCATCAATCACGGTGAGCCGCGCAAAGCCGGGCCCCGGCGGATCGATCAGGCGCTGGCGGCGGCCGTCGATCTCGCCGCGTGCCGCGCCGTTAACCATGACGGTCATGGGCAGAACCCCGCCGGCGACCTTGACCGGCATGGCAGCGCTCTCCAGACCGCCCGAGCGATCGACGTCGATGCGCGAGCCGTTCAGCGGAAACTGGATGTGCAGCGCCTGCTCGCCGCCGGTCCGCACCAGCTCTCCGACCGGGCGGAACCGTTTGAGCGGCAGCGGTAGTTTGGCGTTGCTGGCAACCAGAGTTCCCTTCGGCGGCTTCGGCAACGGAGCCAGCGTCTTGCCGGTCCGGGCAAAGGCATCGAACAGGATCGGCGCCGCGGCGACGCGGCCGATCAGGCCGGGAACCGGCGCGCCGTCGGGCCGTCCGACCCAGACGCCGATGGTCATGCGTCCGTCGAAGCCGACCGACCAGGCATCGCGATAGCCGTAGGAGGTGCCGGTCTTGAAGGCGATGCGGTTGTGGGCGGCATTCTCCGGCGGCGGCGTGCCGAGCAGGACATTGCCGACCTGCCAGGCCGCGACCGGATCCAGGAGCCGCATCGGCTCGCGGTCATCGTTGGCGGCGACGATCTCGCGCAGCGGCTTGGTGGTTCCAAGCCGGGCGAAGCCCGCGTAGAGCTGTGCAAGGTCCTGCAGCGTGACGCCGACCCCGCCGAGCCCCATGGCAAGGCCCGGCGCTTCGTCCTTAGGCAGGATGAGATTGCCGCCGGCCTGCCGCAGCCGCGATGCCAGACGGCTCGAGCCGACCCGGTCGAGCAGCACGATCGCGGGCACGTTCAGCGACAATTGCAGTGCCTTCTTCACGGGGACCGTGCCCTGGAAGGTCATGTCGAAATTTTCCGGCGCGTAGGAGCCGAAGCGGACCGGACGGTCGTCGATCAGGCTGTCGGGATGGATGAAACCATCCTCGAAGGCGAGGCCGTAGATGAACGGCTTCAGCGTCGAGCCCGGCGAGCGGATGGCGCGGGTCATGTCGACCTGCCCTGCCCGGCTCTCGTCGAAATAATCGGCCGAGCCGACGCGCGCGAGGACATCGCCGCTCTCATTGTCGACCACGATGATGCCGACCGAGATGTTGGGCCCGAGCGCAATGGCGCGGTCGCGCGCCAGCGGCTCCAGCACCTTCTGCAAGGTCGCATCCAGCGTCAGCTTGATGACCGGGTTGTCTTTCACGGTCGACAGCGCGGTGTCGGAGGCGTGCGGCGCCAGGATCGGCATCGGCTTGCGCAGTGTCGGCACCGGCACGGACTTGGCTTGCGCCGCATCGTCAGCGCTGACCACGTGCTCCGAGACCATGCGATCGAGCACGCGGTCGCGCGCCTTGCGCGCGGCGTCGGGATAGCGGTCGAGCCGGCGCGTCTCCGGCGATTGCGGCAGCGCGACCAGCAGCGCGGCCTCGGCCAGCGACAGCCGCTTCGGCTCCTTGCCGAGATAGGCGATCGAGGCCGAGCGGATGCCTTCGAGGTTGCCGCCATAGGGCGCGAGCGCGAGATAGAGATCGAGGATCTGATCCTTGCTCATGGTGCGCTCGATCTCGATCGCGCGCACCATCTGCCGCAGCTTGGCGTAGAGCGAGCGTTGCCGCCGCGGCTCCATCAGGCGCGCAAGCTGCATCGTGATGGTCGAACCGCCGGACACGATGTGGCCGCGCGTGCCGAGCTGCAACGCCGCGCGCCCCAGTGCCAGCGGGTCGATGCCGTCATGGGCGTAGAAGCGCTGGTCCTCATAGGCGAACAGCAGCTTCAGATAGGTCGGATCGACGTTGGTCCTGGCATCGACCGGCAGCCGCCAGCGCCCGTCGGCCATCGCATAGGCGCGCAGCAGCTTGCCGTTGCGGTCGACGATGGTGGCGGAGACCTGGCGCGCCTCGTCGAGCGGCAGCGGGCCGAGGGAGTAGACCCAGCCGACGAAGCCGATGATGGCGAGGATGAAGGTGAGCGCGAGTGCGGAGAGGTGGCGATGGCCCCTGCCCCTCGCTCCGTCATGCCCGGGCTTGTCCCGGCCATCCACGTTCTTGCCGGTCGTGCCAAAGTTCGTGGATGCCCGGGACATGCCCGGGCATGACGACGGAGTTTGTGGCGCGACTTCGCTCATATCCGCTCGTCTCACTTCGCGGCCCGCACCTCGACCGTACCCGTGCCGGTGCGGCCGTAGCGCGAGGGATTGTACATGTCCTCGACATAGGCCTGCGGCAGGACGTATTTGCCGGGCGAGACCGCGCGCACGACATAGGCGACGGTGAACACCGACTTGGAGTCGGAGGCCCGGTCCACGGCCGCGGTGAAGCGATCGTCGCGGAACTCGGTATCCTCGGGCTCCTCGCCGTCGTCGATCCAGTCCAGCGTGCCGCTGTCGCCCGAGGAGACCAGCTTGGGATTGTCGATCTCCAGACCCGCCGGCAGATAGTCGGACACCATGATGTGGCCGTACTCCGGCTTGGCTTCGGTGATCTTCAGCACGACGGCAAAACGCTGGTTCTGCTTGACCTTGCTGATGTCGGCGGGCTTGCCGTCGAGCGTGAAGTAGCTGCGCTCGATCTTGAAGCCGTTCGATGCCGCCGGCTCCGGCGTCACCGGCGAGCCCGACACCGAGACCACCGCCTGCACCGGAGCGTCGCCGGTGTTGGTGATCTTCAGCGGCTTGCCGCTCAGTGTGTCCGACTTGTAGCTGCGGTAGAGCGCGGTCTTGACCGGCTGGCCGTCGACCTCGATCGAGAGGTTCTCCTTGGCGAGCGCCCGCGCCGCCAGCACCAGCCACGCATTCTCCTGCGTGGAGGTGTAGGGCGTGAGCCCGCGCGCGGTCTCGACCCGCGAGACCGCCTGCGTCAGCGTCGCCTTCGGCGCGTTGCCTTCGCTCGCAAGCGAGACCAGCGCCGCGGCATCGCGCAGCTGCGAGCCGTAGTCGGTGCGGCCGAACTCCAGCACCGGTTTTGGCGCGAGGCTGTCGAGCGCGGCACCATAGACGCGTTCGGCCCGGTTGCGGTCGCCGACCAGGGCGAGCGCCGCCGCAAGCTGCGACTTCGCGATCGGGGTTGCGAGGTTGCCGAGCTTGGTGTCGGCGAGATAGCGGAGGTCGCCGATCGGCGCTGCGCCGTTGCGGGCGAGCACGTAGAGGCCATAGGCGAGATCGCGGCCGCCGTCCTTCTCCGGCTCGTTGCCGTTGACGACCGAGTTGCGGATGCGGTCGAGCGCGTTCTTGAACAGGACATCAGGCACTGCAAAGCCCTTTTCGCGGGCGCGGGTGAGGAAGTCCGTCACGTAAGCATCGAGCCAGGCATCGTCGCCGCCCGCCGACCACAGGCCGAACGAGCCGTTCGAGCCCTGACGGGCCAGGAGCCGCTCGATGGCGTCGCGGATGCGCTGGTCGACCTCGGTGTCCATGGCAAGGTGCGCGCCGGCCGCGAGCTCGTTGACGTAGAGCAGCGGCATGGCCCGGCTCGTGATCTGTTCAGAACAGCCATAGGGATAGCGGTCGAGCGCCTTGAGGATCGTCGCCGCATCGAGCGCGGTGGACAGGCTCGCCGAGACCGAGACGCTACCCGTGCCCGGCACGAGGTCGGAGAACATGTCCGAGGTCAGCGTCAGGCTCTCGCCCTTCGCCAGCGTGCGGATCGAGCGCCGCGCCAGCACCTGCGTCGCCGCCTTGACGTCGAACGCATAGTGACGGGCCAAGGTCAGTCCATTCGGGCCCTTGATGTCGACGTCCAGCGTCGCCTGCCCTGCCGCGGTCGCATCGAGCGCGAGCGCGAACGAATTGCGCTGCTTGGCTGCGAGCTTGACGGTGGTGGCGGGATTGCCGGTCATCTTCACCGGGCCGCCGGTCTTGACGTTGATGACGTAGTCGCCGGCCTGGCCCTCGACATTGTCGATCTCGAGATTGACCGTGCCGTGGTCGCCGTTGAGCAGGAAGCGCGGCAAGGTCGTGGTCAGCACCACGGGGTCGCGGATCACGACGTCGGTGTTGGCGCGGCCGAGCTTGGTCGCGGTCCATGCCACCGCCATCACACGGGCGGTGCCGGCGAACTCCGGAATGTCGAAGCTCACCTCGGCGGTGCCGTCGGCCCCGACCGTCACGATGCCCGAGTACAGCGCCAGCGGCTTTTGCGAAGGCGGCGAGCCCTGCAGGTCGGCCGCGCCGGCGTCACCGCCGGACTTGATCTGGCCGCGCGTGCCCGACATGCCGTCGATGAGCTGCCCGTAGAGATCGCGGATCTCCGCGGAGAGGCGGCGCTGGCCGAGATAGTAATCATCCGGCGCCGGCGGCTTGTAATTGGTGAGGTTGAGGATGCCGACATCGACCGCGGCGACGACGATCTTGGCGTCCTCGCCGGGATTGAGCCCGTCGAGCCTGACCGGGATCTTCAGCATCGCGTTGGGGCGGATCAGCGCCGGCGGCGTCAGCTTCACCTGGAGCGTGCGGGTCTGCTTGTCGATGCCGAACCATTTCAGGCCGATGGCGCGACCCGGCATGCGCTGGGCGGCGGCATCGAGCGGACGGCGCAGCGTTGCCACCACGTAGGCGCCGGTGCCCCAGTCCTTGCCGACCGGGAGCTTCACCTGCGCGGTGCCTTCCTTGACGTCGAGGGTCTGCGTCGTCAGCAGGCGGTCGCCGAGCACGTTGACGGTCAGCTTGCCGGCAGAGCGCACGTTGACCGACACCGTCATGGTGTCGCCGGAGGCATATTGCGGCTTGTCGATGGAGGTCTCCAGCAGGTCCGGCGTGTCGGCGCTGCCGTCGGAGTACCAGCCGACGTCGAACTGCACCGAGGTCACGGGGCCGTCGGCATCGTTCGACTTCACATCCAACCGGTAGCGTCCGGGCTGCGGGCTAAGCGAGATGCGCGCCGGCTTGTCGGCCGCAATCGCGACGTCACCGTCGGCAACGCGCGAGGTCGACTTGACCGGCTCGTACTCCCAGTAATTGTTCTGGCGGTACCATTGGTAGCGCGACTCCATCTTCAGCAGCTCGTAGCGCAGGCCGTCGCGGCGCAGCGTCTGGCCCTCCGGCGAGACGAATACGATTTCGAACTCGGCCTTGTCGCCCTCGGCAACGTTCTTGTCGCCGAACAGCGGCTTGATGCCGATCTGCGCCGCGACAGGTGCGACCGGCAGCACGATCTTGCGCTCGACGGCGCGGCCGCCGGTCTCGACCATGCGGACGAAGATCTGCGCTTCCTGCGGACGCGTCGAAGCCGGCTGCTTGTCCAGCGTCACCGGGAAGGTCGCAACGCCATTGGCGTCGGCCTCGGGCAGGTTCTCCAGCGGCGTGCGCTCGTTCGAGGTGGCCTCCTCGTCGGCGACGCCGAACTGATAGCCTGCAAAGCCCGGACGTCCGGCCGCGGGCGCGACCAGCATGTCGCCTTCGAGCGCAAGGCCCGAGGCCGGCGCGCCATAGAGGAAATGGCCGTCCGCCTTAAGCTCCACTGGAGCGTTAGCTTTGATCAGCTTGTCCTTGGCGGACAAGTCGAATTCGATCCGATCGGGGACGTAGTCCTCGACCATGAAGGTGGTCTCGCCCACCGATGCGCCCTTCGGATCGGTGAACGCGCGCACCCGCCACGTGCCGGTGGGCACGGCTGAGTTGAGCGTCACGGACAGCGTGCGGCCGCCGGCGCCCTGGTCGGCCAGCACGGCACGGCGGTATTCGACGCCGTCAGGGCGTTCGACCACCAGCGTCATCGGACCGCCGGTCACGGCGTTGCCCTGCCCATCGCGCAGCAGCGCGGTGAGGAAGACGGTCTCGCTGGAGCGGTAGACGCCGCGCTCGGCATAGACGAAGGCGTCGGCGCCGGCGGGCACCGCGCGCCCCGAGACGCCGCGGTCGGACAGGTCGAACGCCGAGGTCTTCAGGCTCAGAAAGGCGTAGTCGGTCTTCTCGCCCGTAACGGTGAGCATGGCCGGGGACAGGCCGCCCTCGCCGCGCGCCAGGCCCGCCTCGAACAGCACGTGACCGCTCTCGTCGGTCTTGCGGGTCGCCAGGATCTCGTTGTTGCGGGCAACCAGCCGCACCTCGGCCTTGCCGACCGGATCGGTCGAGGCCAGGGAATTCACGAAGACGTGGATGCCGTCATTGCCGGAGTAAGCGGCCACGCCGAGATCGGAGACGATGAACCATTGCGTGGCGAGCTGGTACTCGTCGTCCGAGCCCGGGCCCTTGGCCGCAGCGGTCATCACGTAGACGCCGGGCTGCAGCTCGCCGAGCGCTTGGTCCACCGGGAATGCCGTGGTGACGTCCTGGTTCAGCGTCATCGCCGTCGAAAGCTCGCCGGTCCAGACCTTGACGCCGCGCTCGTCGCCGAGATCGCTGAGCTGGTATTTGGTCAGCGTCTTCTGGAAATCGCTGTCGACCACCGTGTTGATCAGGTTGCGGTCGCCGATCCGGAAGACGTTGATGTTGACCGCGGGTGTGTTGACGCTGACCACGGGAATGCCGCGCTGGCCGGTCCTGGGCAGCACATAGGCGCGGCTGGTGAAGCGCACGAACGGCTTGCGGTCGCGGACATAGATGTTGAACTCGGCCGATTTCGGCAACCCCTCCTTCACCGTGGACGGCAGGCCGGCGCGCAAATTGATGTTGTAGCGCTCGCCATGCTTCAGTCCGTCGACGCAGAGCTGCTTGCCCTCGGCCGACAATGCCGGCTTGTCCTGGCCCGCCAGCGCCAGGAACGGCGCGAAGTCGGTGCGCTTGGCCAGCTCCTCCGAGAACTGGAAGCAGGCGCGCGGGCTCGCTGAATCCGAGTCCACGGTGTAGTCGAGCAGGCGGAAGCCGTGCTCATCGCGCATCTTCTCGTATTGGCCGCGGACGTCGGCGACCTCGCGCATGTCGAGCGACAGCCGCAGCGCATCCAGCGCGGGCCGCCACAGCTTGCGTTCGGCCAGCGACTTGCCGAGCACGGCGAGCGCGTCGGCCTCCTCGCCCGGGTTTCCGGCGCGGGTGTAGGCGATGTAGGCGGCGGTCGAGGCGCGCTCCAGCAGGAAGGTCTGCTCGCTCGAGTTCTTCGGCCAGATCTGGAAGATCACCTTGGCGAGCCGCAGCCAGTTGCCGGCGTCCTCGGGCGTGGTGGCCGCGATCTGGCCGAGCACCGACAGGCCGGTGCGGTAGTCGTTGCGCTTGAAGGCGGCGTCGGCGTCCGTGCGCAGCGTCGCGCTGGTCTTGGCGACCGGTCCCGCCTCACTCTTGATCTGCGCCTCCAGCTTGATCGCGGAATCGGCGAGGTCATCGCGCTTGAAGGCTTTGTCGGCGGCCTGCGCGGCCGACAGGCCAAGCGCCAGCGCTGCGCAGATTGTGACGGCGCGAACAAGACCGATCATGGATGGACTCCCGGGAATCGCGGACGAACGCCGCTGGTCGCATGAAATGCGTGGAAAGGTGACGGACTCAAGGCGATGGAACCAAAGGTGCAAATCGTCGCATTCGCCATGACAAGGCAGGCCCAGAGGAGACCGGCCGAGACACCGCCGCGCACGCCGTCCTGATGGCGCAGCAACACCTCTCCGATCGTCCGGCGACCGCGTCCCGGAAGCTGTTCAGCGTCTCCGGCGATGTGATCCATCGTCCAGTCCGCTGCCGCTCAACCCGGCACCCTGACACGCCACCGTTCCGCTTTGTCGCGGCATTGAGGAAAACGGTTCGGTTCAGGCTTGGCGAAAGACCCAATTTTTCATATTGGCATGCTAGATGAACGGCCAGCCGCCCCGACCGGGCGGCTGAGGACGGTCCCGTAGCTCAACTGGATAGAGTAGCGGATTTCTACTCCGCGGGTTGCAGGTTCGAGTCCTGCCGGGATCGCCAGTGTTTCGGGCCTGAAATCAAGCACTTGGCGCCGTCCCGACGTCGTTCTGGCGCTCCCTTTTCGCGTTGCGCGGGGCTGCAAGCCAGCGCCGGCGGCGATAACGGTTCGGTGAACGAAACAACTTGCTTGTCGCTCGAAGCATACCGGAAACAGACGGAGCCTAGTCTGTCGCATCAGATCGATTGGGGAGACTGAAGATGATTGCCCTCAAGCTTATTGCAGTTGCTGTTGGCGCTGGCGTCGTTCTTTCCATGTATTTCGGCGACCTCGGAGCCGACGTCGTCCTCGCCATCATTTCCTGCCTGGCATGATCGAAAGCGCCCGCCGGCATGACCTGGCGGGATGACGGTTGAGGGGCATCCGCGGAGACCCCAAATGGCCACGCCCTGCTGCTCAGTGCCGCTGAGCATCTTGATCATGACGCGGGATGAAGTTGGCCCGCCGCTTTGATGGCTGCATGCCACGAACCCTTCCCCACGGCACGCTTGGTACGACGATGACCGCAGTCGGGCCGGCCGAATTTCGAGCACGGCCAGCGCCGCGAGCCCGCGAGTTCCAACGCATTTCAACGCCCAAGCTTCGACCGAACTCCCTGACGGCCGAGTTTGGCGCGCAGCTTGACATTTGATAATGCGGGAACTTTCGGCAATCTGATACATTGGAATTGCTGCTGATTTTTGAACTGTTCATCGCCGTACCGGATCCCTCAGGTCTGAGGAGTTGCCGTTGAACCGGGACTTAAAGGAATTCCGCAGACTGGAGCGCGCCTGCCGAGAGCACGCGGCCGTCGCTTCCTTCGACCTCGAGCGGGAGGGCCTGCTCATGGTGGCCGAGTATTATCGGAAAGCTATCGAGGCCCTGCAGCGTAACCCGCAGCGGACGGCCGATCTGTAAATTCCCAAGAGGCAATCCAGGAGCGGCGAGCGGTCATTGGCGTCCATGCGGCATCGAAGCGCACGGATCATCGGAACGCTCGGCAGAGCGCGGCGTTCTCCCGGTCCCGCCTGACGTTTCATTCCCAAGGATCGATCGTAATGGGTTTGCCTGCAAGCCGGCGTCTCACGCTCGCGCCGATGTCGCTCGTCCAAATCGTCAGGCCCACGATCACAAAGGCAAAACCCGCTAACGACAATCAGCTTGCCTGGCCCTTGATCGCGTTTCCCGTGGGATGGCACGCGTCGAATTGAGCGTCAGCCGGCCTGCTGCCGTCTGGAAGCTATGTGCACACGAAAGCCCTTCGCCTCGATCGCGCGGATCAGATCCTGAAGATCGGGTGAAAGCGCTTCACCATTATCCAGGGCCGCGTGCGACGATGCCACCAGTGCAGAAGGTTCGACGGCCAGAATTTTCGCCAGGCGCCGGACCGTTGATGCAATCGGTACGCGCTTGCGATTTTCCCACAGCCAGACCGAAGCGACGGAGACACCGAGTTGATCGGCCAGCGCGACCAACGTCATCTTCCTCGCCTGTCGAAGCTCGCGCAGGCGACCTCCGAAGTTCGGACTCTTGCTCGTCCTTGGCACCTCCAACTCCCCAGAGCTGAGCGCCTACGCGATTCCGGACGTGCTCGACACATCATATGTTAGGGGCAGATTCAAAATTGCCGAGCGCCGGAGCCGGGCGCATCAACCTTGGGAGCCGCCGGCTACGGGCGTCGCGCACCTTTTGCCGGCGGTCCGTTCGGACTCGCCTGTTCGAGACGAGCGCCAATCAAAGCCGCGTATTGCCTAAAGTTCCTGACCTCCGCCCGGCAAGTTGCTGCGCTTCTCTCAGGTCATTCCTCGCCGGGATGGCCATGGCTCGCACGCAACTCCATCTCCGTCACGATCGTGATGATTCCCATCCAACGTAACGTCAGCCGCTGATGCTCACCGCCGGGCCACCGTTCTTCACGAACGCGTGGGTGCCCCCTCCCCGGGCTTTGAACCGGCCACATCAGCCCTATCTATGCGCCGGGCGGCGTTACGCCCGAGAAGGACCCTAATGCCGCTGTCCGAGTGGACGAGAATGGCCATCGCATCTGCCGTGGCCGTGATCGCAATATCATTTTTGGCAATTGATGCCGGCGTCGTGAACACCGGCGCGATCGTAAAGCGCGTCGAGACGGCAAGGGCGTCCGTTGTCGATGCGGTGGTGCGGCAGCACCAGGTCGCTTTCGCCGTTCAGGCGTGGGCGCGAGGCAACGACAAGCCGCTTCCGGAGAAGCAGCATCTGGAGCAGTGCCTGGCGATCGACTGATCGAGGTCCGCCGTCCCGCGCATCATTTCCAATCCGCCCCCTTGTGCGTCCGCCACCACTCCGCAATCGCCGCAGCCAGATCATTCCATAGCTCCCCCGGCAGATCCGGCACCGCCACGCGAACGCTGAACTCGTCCGTGGTCGCATTGTGAAACCATTCGGTCGCGGCGAAGTCGAAGCCGAAGCTGCCGGCGTGGCGGATCGGGAAGCCCGCGCGGCCGAGATCGCGGCTCATCGCTTCTGCTGCCTGCCGCGCGCCGGCTTCGTCGAGGGAGAGCCTGCTGCGCAGAGTGACGTACAGCCCGTGGGTGAAATGAAGCTCGGCCGAGAGCGACCGGAGCTCGCGCGCGAAAAGCCGGGCCGCATGGCGGCCGTTGCGCAGGATGATTGCGATGCGTCGTTTGGTGAGAGCCCAATAGGCCTCCGTTCCCACAAACGGAGGAAAATGCGCCGGCAGCGGCGCACCGCCGAGAAGCCGCACGGCGTCACGCGTCGCTGCCGCGAGGCGCAGAGCCAGCGACTCTTCGGCGCGCTCACCGTCCCCGCCCACGAACACCGCAGAGCCGAGCCGCCCGTACTCCACGCCGAGCGAATCCAGCTTGGTATGGCTTCGCACCATCACCACCGGAATCCCGCTTCGCCTCGCCCAGCGCAGGACGCGCCTGATGCGACCCGACCGGCCGGCAAAGCACGTCGTGTCGAAAATCATGAGATCGAGACCCGAACCGTCACTGTGCAACGCTGCTGCGAACGCAGCGGCTGAGACGCAGGAATCCAGCAGGAGGATTTTCGGCGCATCGGCACGAACCAAGGCATTCGCAACCGGCAAGCTCAACGTGACCAGCCGCAGCTCCGGGACGAAGCGCTCGATCAGCTCCAATGTCTCGCCGTAGGAGCCAGGCAGCACCAGGATGTCGGCGCCGACGATGATCCGGGTGGCTGCAAGCAGCAGCGCGGAAATCGCGGCCATGCCGGAAGCGGTATAGATCGTCTCGCTGCAGCAGCCGGTCTCATGCTCGTAGAACGAGGGACCGTCCACCTGCAGATCCGCGCGCTGATAATCGTAGCTGAACGCAAACGGGCCGCTGGTCGGCGAAGCCGTGGCCGACCACGACGTCTCCGTCGCCTTCCAGTCCTGCAGCGCGTGCTCGGCGCGTAGCGCAGCCGTCAGCTGGAATTTGGTCTTGATCACGTCGTCCACCGAGCGCGGACACGGCGCGTGGCGCGGGTTGCTCAGGCAGCCATTCAGCAGCCCGATCTCCCTGTGCTTGCGTTTCAGATAGGCCTCGATGCTCTCCATGCGCTTCTTGGCGAAAACGTCCCGTCATTCAACGCCTGGCGCACGCAGGAGGTCCAAACATCAGCGATGTCGTCAATACCGACGCGGTCTCGACGGCGGAAACCGCGCAACGAACCCAAGCCCTTCGGGAGCTTTTGTTTGTTCACGATCCGACTCCGCTTCGTTCGCAAAGCACGAATCGCGACCGCGAGAATCCGCTCCGCGCAAACGTTAAGATGAGATTGCCGCGAGGCGGGCTCATGCGTTCGCGATCACGACCACTGGCCGCAACCGGTAGGCATCGATGGCGGCATTCGACAATAGCAGCCTGCGCCGCTCGCCGCGCAGCATCATGCGATCGATCCTGTTCAGGATGAAGCGCGCCGACTCCCTGTGCTCGCCCGTGAGGAGGCCGGACTGGTCGAGATATTTCCAGGCGATCTCGAACGACTGTGCGCGCAACTGGAGGTCGGTCATATCCGCACAACGTCGGCGCGGAACGGATGTTCATGATTTCGGCGGGACGCGGCGTGGCGCGCGATATCAGCAGGCTCTAATCCGTCTGCTCATCCTCGCGACGCTCGCGGGCAAGCTGATGCCAGGCGATGGCGAGCTCGATGAGCCGCTGCCGGTCAGGACCTTCGGCCGCTGCGGCGCGCTTCATTGCGGCCTCGGCTTCGTGCTGCGGGTCGTACTTGTTACACATGAGGCCCATTGTAGCCGCCCGATCTGGACAAGTGCGTGGCAATTTCGTCCGTATGATTGCGGAGAACGGGCGTTGTCGAGAGGGATTTCGGCACGCTTCGGTTGTGGTGGATATGAAACGTCACTCGCGGTTTCAACCGCGTCCGGGACGCTCGTGAACCAACGTTCGTCCTCGTTCGGACTCATCTGTGAATTGCATCACATCGGACGTCCGACCTGTCGCGGTAAACTTCGTCTCAACGCTTCCAGGAGCGCAAGGCGGCGTGGGAGGTCTTCCCGTCATGAGACAGGACGCAGCGGCTCAAGCCGGCATTCCGGCACAACGACAGAGGCCCGATCTGTTCGGCATCGCATGCATTGCGACCATCGGTATCGTGATGCTGGCCTGGATCGCGGGCCTGGTCTGGGGCGCGATGGCATTCTTCAACTGGCTGGTGTCCTGACGCGCGATCGGCTCGCATCCGCGCGACGGAATCGGCCCGCGCGAAAAGCAAAAGAGGCGGGCTTTCGCCCGCCTCTTCGATTCACATCCTGCGCAGCAGCTCAGTAGCAGGCGCGCGGATCGGCCTGGACGTACTGCCCGTTCGGATAGCGGTAATAGCAATTGCCCTGGGCCACGTAGTAGCCGGGGCGCGAGGCGGCCGTCGCGCCGGCGATGGCGCCGGTCGCGCCGCCAATCACGGCACCTGCGGCCGCGCCCGTCGCGTTGCCCGAGATCAGGCCGCCGAGCACACCGCCGACAATGGCCCCGCCCAGCGCGCTCGCACCGGGATCAGCCGGCGGAGGCGGCGGTGGCGGCTCATAGGCGACCGGAGGCGGCGCCGGGGCATAGGCCACCGGCACGTCGTCGTAATATTCCTCCGAGATGTAAGCGGGCGGACCGGCCATCCGCTGCGGATAATAATACCAGACGCCGCCGACGTCCCACCACCAGCCGGAACGGCCGTTATGGACTTCGCGGCGCCAGCGCCCGCCCTCCCAGGCGAGATTGCCCCGATAGGCATGTCCACCCCAGTCGCGCGCCGGCGCAGGGCCACGCGCGTAATTGCGGCCGGGCGGCGGTCCGCCGGCCTGGTGCGGGCCGGGACCGGGGCCGCCAGCGTGAGGCTGGCCGCCGGGCTGCGGCGCCGGCCGGGCCGCCTGCTGCGGCGGGGGGCCTTTGCGCATGTTCTGATTGGGCTGGGGCGGCGCACCGGCGCCCTGGCCGGCCGGCGGCGGGCCTGCGTCCCTGGGCGGCCTCGCCTCCTGCGCCTGCGCCGAGAGCGCGAGCAACGACATGGCCGAAACCATGGGAAGGAAGATCTTGATGCGGCTGGACGCACTCATGCGTGCTTGACCCCTACTCTCTCTGCCGTGGTGCCCGCGCAATAGACGATTCGTCTCGCGCAGGGTTGATGCCGGCTGACATAACTGACCTGCTTGATCGGCCAAGTCCCGTTACAAATGATTAAGATCACGGCAATTTTTCGGCTCGGCGCGGCCGCGGACGGCATCACGCAGCGCCTAGCGCGCCGGCTCGATCACATTGCAATTGGTCCGCCCCGACATCAGGCAGTCCTGCATCTTGCTGGCCGAGGTCAGATCCCGGGCGAGCCACCAGCCGACACCGAGGATCACGATCGCAATGATCAGCCCGGCAATGGCGCCGCGGCGATTGTCTGCGGATGGAGGTCGCGGCGGGGTTCCGGGCTTCTCGCCCGGATCGGGCTTGGATTTGGGCCTGGACTTGGGCTTGGACTCAGACTCGGGCATGGCGACCTGATGGCACGGGCGAGCCGGCTTTATCACCTCTGCGGCGTGGCGTCACATCCCGGTCGGCCGGTCCGGCTCAGCCGCGGGTCTGGCGGATCGCATCCTTGCGTGAGGTCTCGACAGCCGGGATCGCCTGCTGGGCGCGGGGTGCGCAGGTCGTGAGCACGAAGGCCGTCTGGCTGCACTCCCAGCCGGCGCCCAAAACGGTGTTCTCGACCGGCTGCGGACGGGCAAACAGCAATGCGGCCCCCGCCAGCGCCGCCACCACGAAGGTGAGCGCAAGCGCCTTGAGGCCTAGGCGAAAAATGGTCATGCCCGAGCTCCGTCTCGTCTTGGGGCGGACGCTAGGCGTAGCGTCGGGTGCCCACTATGAGGGACATCACAATTCGGCAGTTTTTCGGGGCTACGAGAGATCGTCGGGGAGCGATTTTTCGTCTACCTGATCGGCTGCGAATATGGGTGGCTTCGTGACGCGCGCCGATGTACACGCTTCTGCGTCGCGCGGCGCCTGCTATGCCCAGCCGACGTACCAACACGCAGTGATGTAGGATCGAAAGCGAGGAAGACAAGGCACGTCGATGAGCGGATTTAGGGAACCCGGCTTCGCAGACCGGCAAAAGGCAGCGCAGGACGCTCGCAAAAATCTTTTGAACAAATTCAAGTCGCAGCCCGGCCAGGACGACCCGGCGGTCGCGGCGCGCCGCGCCGAGCGCGAGGCACTCGCGGCCAAGCGCGCCGAGACCAAGGCCGCGCGCGAAGCCGAAAAGGCCGAGCAGAAGCGCATCGCCGAAGAAGCCGCAGCCACTGAAGCCGCGCGGATCGCCCGCGAAGCCGAAGAAGCGGTTGCCCGGCAGGCTGAACTCGAAGCCGAGCAGAAGGCCAAGCGCGACGCCCGCTACGCCGCCCGCAAGGCGAAGCGCAAGTAGCGCTCGCGAAGGCAGCGTTGCAAAGTCACGTTCAATTGAACTTGAGCTGAAGCGTTATTCCAGGGCGGTCCATGTGGCCGCCCCAGAATTTTTGACGTGAGCACACGCGCGCTGCTGTTTCGCTGCCGCGCGCCTCGACGAAGGCGAAGATCAGTTCTTCTTCATCATCCCGTCGTCTTTCTTCATCCCGTCCTTCGACATGTGATCCTTCTTCATGCCGTCGTCCTTGGACATGGTGTCCTTCTTCATGCCGTCCTTGGACATCGTGTCCTTCTTCATCATGCCGTCGTCCTTGCCCATCTTGTCCTGGGCAAAAGCGGCCGGAGACAGTGCGAGGCCAAGCGAGAGAACGGCAGCCGAGACGCCGAGCGCGATACGGGTACGAATGGTCATGGATCGTCTTCCCTTCGAGATGTGGTTGTCAGCGACGGACGCCGCTATCTGATCTCGACGGATCGACGGACGGACTTGTTACGGCGTCCCGATAAATTCTCCGGCCTCCGCGCATTCGCCGCAATCACGTTCGCGATATCCGGCCTCCGTCCGGAGGACCGTCGACGGCAAGTGTGCAGCGCAGCACGACCAGCCCTTGCCGCGGCATTCGGTCTCGAACTATCAGATGAGAGAACATCGCTTCCAAGACCGGCTAGGATGGGCCCGAACGCCGGTCTGAGAAGACCCGACCCAAATCACGCCAACAAGAACAGTCCAAAGAACCGTCCAAGGGGATCACACCATGATTACGCGCCGCCATCTGATCGCGACCGCCGCCGCCGCACCCGCCATCCTGCGCTTCGGCACCGGTACCGCGCATGCCGCCACCACGTTGAAGATCTCGCATCAATTCCCCGGCGGCACCATCGACAAGGGCGACTTCCGCGACCGTCTGTGCCGCATGTTCGCCGCTGAAGTCGCCAAGCGCAGCAACGGCGACATCGCCGCCGAGATCTATCCGAACTCCTCGCTGATCAAGACCAACGCGCAGTTCTCCGCGATGCGCAAGGGCGCGCTCGACATCTCGCTGTATCCGATGCCCTATGCCGGCGGCGAGCTGCCGGAAACCAATATCGGCCTGATGCCCGGCCTCGTCACCACCTACGACCAGGGCATGCGTTGGAAAAAGGAGCCGGTCGGCAAGGCACTGACCGACTTCCTCGCCGACAAGGGCATCATCCTGCTGACCTGGGTGTGGCAGGCCGGCGGCGTCGCCAGCCGTTCCAAGCCGATCGTCGCCCCCGAAGACGCCAAGGGCATGAAGGTGCGCGGCGGCTCGCGCGAGATGGACATGGTGCTGCAGACGGCCGGCGCCTCGGTGCTGTCGGTGCCCTCCAACGAAATCTACGCAGCGATGCAGACCGGCGCCTGCGACGCCGGCATCACCTCCTCCACCAGCCTGATCTCGTTCCGCCTCGAGGAGGTCGCGAAGTCGCTGACCTCGGGCGCCGGCGCCTCCTACTGGTTCATGCTCGAGCCCCTGATGATGTCGAAGGCGATCTTCGACAAGCTGCCGAAGAACCAGCAGGACGTGTTGCTCGCGGTCGGCGCCGAGCTGGAAGCCTTCGGCCGCAAGGGTGCGCAGGACGACGACGTCGAGGTCGCCAAGGTCTACGAGAAGGCCGGCGCCAAGGTGTCGGTGCTCGACGCCGCGACCGTCGGCAAGTGGCGCGACATCGCCCGCGACACCGCGTGGAAGGATTACGGCGCCAAGACCGCGACCGCGGCCAACCTGCTCAAGCTCGCCACCGACGTTGCGGCATGAGCCACGGTCCGCTTCCGGATCGTGACGACCAGGCGAGCGTTGCCGCGGGGACCGGCCCTGCGGCGGCGATCGATCGCGGTCTCGCCGTCCTCAACAGCATCATTGTCGTGTTCGCGGCCATCGCCCTCGTCGCAGCCTGCGCCATCCTGAGCTACAGCGTGCTGAGCCGCGCGCTGTTCAAGGCCGCCAATTACTGGCAGGACGAGGCCGCCGTGTTCCTGCTGGTCGGCGCGACCTTCATGACGGCCGCCTATGTGCAGCAGAACCGCGGCCATATCGGTATCGAGGCGTTCGTCGGCCTGCTCTCGCCGTTCGCCAACAAGGTCCGGCTCTGGCTGGTCGATGTCGCGACATTCCTGTTCTGCGCCTTCTTCACCTGGAAATCCTGGACGCTGGCCCATGAGGCCTATGTCGACGGCCAGGTCTCGAACTCGATGTGGTCGCCGCCGCTCGCCATCCCCTATTCGCTGATGGCACTCGGCATGAGCCTGCTCTGCGTCCAGATCCTCGTGCAGCTTGCGCTGCCCTTCGCGGGAGCCAGGCGGCCATGAGCGTTTTCGGTATCGGCCTCGCCTATGGCATCGCGACTCTGGTCATCATGTTCTCGGGCATGCCCATTGCCTTTGCTCTGGGTGCCGTCGCGGTCGTGTTCATGGGCATCTATATGCCCGCCGCGTCGCTCGATACAGTGACGCAGAACGTCTACGAGGAAATGGCCTCGATCACGCTGCTGTCGATCCCGCTCTTCATCCTGAAGGGCGCCGCGATCGGCAAGTCGCGCGCCGGCCAGGATCTCTACTCGGCGCTGCACGCCTGGCTGCATCGCGTACCCGGCGGCCTCGGCGTCGCCAACGTCTTCGCCTGCGCGCTGTTCGCGGCGATGGCGGGCTCCTCGCCCGCGACTTGCTCGGCGATCGGCTCGGCCGGCATCCCCGAGATGCGCAAGCGCGGCTATTCCGGCGGCTTTGCGGCCGGCATCATCGCCGCCGGCGGCACGCTCGGCATCCTGCTGCCGCCCTCGATCACCATGATCCTGTTCGCGGTCGCCGCGGAAAAGTCGCTCGGACGGCTGTTCCTCGCCGGCATCGGTCCCGGCCTGCTGCTGGTCTCGCTGTTCGGTTTCTACGCCGTGTACCGCTTCCGCCGGGAATATGCAGCCGCGGAAGCGATCTACAAGAACGGCGGCCCGGAAGCTCCGATCCTGGCGCGCGACGAGTACACGCTGGCCGAACGCTTCAGCGTGCTGCCGCGCGTGATTCCGTTCGTGCTGCTGCTCACCGGCGTCATGATCGCGCTCTATGGCGGCTATGCCACGCCGTCGGAGACCGCCGGTCTCGGCGGCCTGCTCGCGCTGGCGCTGATCGCGGCGATCTACAGCGTATGGCGGCCGAGCGACCTCGCCCCGATCATGAAATCGACGATCCGGGAATCGACCATGCTGATGATGATCATCGGCATGTCGCTGCTCTATTCCTACGTGATGAGCTATCTGCACATCTCGCAATCGGTCGCCGAATCCATCGTCGCGATGCATCTGCCGCGCTGGGAGCTGCTGTTCGCGATCCTCGTCATGGTCGTCGTGCTCGGCTTCTTCCTGCCGCCGGTCTCGATCATCCTGATGACGGCCCCGATCATCCTGCCGCCGCTCCGCGCCGCCAATTTCGACATCATCTGGTTCGGCGTGGTCATGACCATCGTGATGGAGATGGGCCTGATCCATCCCCCCGTCGGCCTCAACATCTTCGTCATCCGCAACGTCGCGCCGGATATTCCCCTGCGCGAGGTGATCTGGGGCACCCTGCCCTTCGTGCTGCTGATGATGTTCGCGGTGCTGCTGCTCTGCTTCGTGCCGGGCATCTCGACCTGGCTGCCGGATCTCGTGATGGGACCGGACGGGAGCAGGTGACGGGAGAAGCCGGTGGCGCAGGAAGGCCCAGGCATCGGCGGCTATCTCGTTCTCGCCCTTATCCTCCTGGCACCGTTCGTCGTTGGCTCATTGCTGGGCGTGGCGTTCACACGTCTCATCAAGTGTCGCGGCTGGCGGCCCCAGGTGATCTCCGTGTGGCCAATATCCGTGATGTTCGGGACCCTTGCTTATGTCATCGCGCCGGCATTGCTATTTGCCGCGCTCTCCGCGTTCGCAGATTCTCATCCACTGACGTTCCTGGCCGGGCTGGCGCTTGCCCTGTTCTACACGTGGCCGATATGGCTGCTGATGGGGCCGGTGCTGTTCATCTACGTCAACTACCTCAAGAACCGCCGGAAGTGGCTGAGAGACTCGACGGTGGTCTACCTCTCGGCGTTTTCGTTGGCGTCCGAATGCGCGTTTATGTTCTGGTTCTCGCATTGAAGCGCGGAAATTCGTAGGGTGGGTTAGACCAGCGGCTGCGCAAAGCGCAGTCGCCGGGCGTAACCCACCTCTTCTGTTTCCGCGGAGGCACACAGTGGTGGGTTACGCCCTGCAGCTCCGCTTCGCGCATCTGCAGGGCTAACCCACCCTACGATTTCTCCTTCCGCCGCCCTTTCGGCGCGATCGCCACGACCTGCAGCAGATCCTTGCGCACGGCCTCGATGTGCCGCTCCAGGAACCGGCAGGCCTCCTCGACCTTCTGCGCGCGGCAGAGTGCGATCAGGTGGGCGTGCTCCTTCTCGGCCGTCCCCATCGCCTTGGTGTTGGAGAGCTGCAGGCGCGTGTAGCGGTCGCTGGTCTGGAGCAATGACAGCACGATCGCGCGCGTGCGCGGCTGCGGGGCGTGCATATAGAGCGCCAAATGGAAGTCGGCGTTGAGCTGGCCCCAGTCGCTGACATTCTTGGCCTTGATGGCCTTCTCGAATTGCCTGTGGATGTCGTCGAGTGCGTCGAAATCGTCCGTGGAGAAATGCGGCGCCGATTGCGCCAGCAGGCGCGGCTCGAGGATGCAGCGCAGGTCGAACACGTCGTTGATCTCGTCCAGCGATAGCTCCGAGACGATCGCGCCCTTTTGCGGGACGATGCGCACCAGCCCTTCGGCTTCGAGCTGGAACAGGGCTTCGCGAACCGGGATGCGGCTGACGCCATAGGCCTCGCCAAGCGCATCCTGGCGTAGCTGCGATCCGGCCGGATAGGTGCCGTCGAGGATCGCCTGCCGGAGCTGGTCGACGATCGCAGCCGACAGGGTGCGATGCTTCAGAGGCTGTTTCATCTGATCGTCTGCTGTCCTTCCCGACTCGTCCGGCCGACGCGGTCCCTGTCTTGCATGTTGCGGCGCGCGACAAAAGTACGGAGCCCGGCAAAAGCCCGTGCCCAGCAAAAGCGCGCCCTGCCTCCGGATTGACCGCAATCTCCGTTTGACACCCCAAATGTATAAATTATACATTTGGCAATCGCACGACAAATCTTTGGGGGTTGGGGCCTCTTCATGATCGAGCAGACGATGCCGGCCACGCGCGCGCTCAGCCTCCGACGTACGGTCGTCCGGATGTCGGGTGCCCTGCTCGCCTTCGAGCGTCTGGCGCTGATGGGCCTGATGTACCTGCTCACGGCGCTGATCCTGGTGAATGTCATCACCCGCTACGCGCGCTTCCCGATCTACTGGATCGACGAATCCGCCGTCTATTGCGTGGTCTGGCTCACCTTCATCGGCGCTTCCGCGATGACCCGGCTGCGGCTCGACTTCGCGGTCACCATGCTGACGGAGCGTCTGTCCCCGCAGCGCCAGAAACTTGCAAAGGTGATCTCGACCGGCCTCGTCGTGGTGTTCGGCGTCGCCCTGACCGTCACCTGCGTGCTCTGGATGGATCCGGTCGGGCTCGCGCGCGCCGGCTTCGACGGGCGCAAGCTCGCGGCCGAGACCTTCAATTTCCTCTACACCGAGCGCACCCAGACGCTGAACTGGCCGACTTGGGTGCTCTATCTGACGCTGCCGATCTTCGCGGTGTCGATGACCGTGCACGGCCTCGCCAACCTGCTGGAAGATCTCGAGCTGGTGCCGCGCGTGCCGCCGAAGGGTTTTCAGCTCTCCGAACTCGACGGGGTCAACTGATGATCACGTCAGCCGCCTTCGTCGCGTTCATGCTGGTCGGCGTGCCGATCGGGCTGTGCCTGTGCCTTGCCGGCCTCGTCTACATCGCAGCATCCGGCAATCCCGTGCTGTTCCAGTCCTATCCGCTGCAGCTGTTCGGCGGCGTCGACAGCTATGGCCTGATCGCCATCCCGCTGTTCATCCTGATCGGCGAGATCATGAACGGCGGCGGCATCACGCGGCGCATCGTCGACATGGCGATGGCGTTCGTCGGCTCGCTCAAGGGCGGGCTCGCCTACGTCAACATCCTCGCCAACATGTTCATCTCCTCCATCCTGGGCTCGGCAACCGCGCAGGTCGCGATCATGGCCCAGATCATGGTGCCGGAGATGGAGAAGAAGGGCTACGACAAGACCTTTGCGGCCGGTCTCACCGCCTATGGCGGCATGCTCGGCCCGATCATTCCGCCCTCGGTGATGTTCGTGGTCTACAGCGTGCTGGCGCAGGTCTCGGTCAGCGACATGCTGATCGCCGGCATCGTGCCGGGCGTCATCCTCACCGTGATGTTCTGCCTCGTCATCGCGCTGATGGGATACATGTACAATTATCCCCGCGCCGACTATCAGACGCCGCGACAGCGCCTGATGACGATCCTGCGGACCTCGCCGACGCTGCTGATCCCGATCGTCATCGTGGGCACGATTCTGAGCGGCCTCGCCAACGCGACGGAATCCGCCGCCGTCGGCGCGGTCGCCGCGGCGCTGGTCGGGAAATACTGGACGAAAGAATTCGAGTTCTCGCAGCTGCCGCAGATGATGCTGCGCAGCGCGATCTATTCGGCCATCGTGCTGTTCCTGGTCGCGGCCGCGGCCGTGTTCTCCTGGGTCCTGATCTTCGGCAAGGTGCCGCAGGAAACCGCCGGCTGGATCCAGTCCGCCGCCAAGGACCCGGTCAGCTTCATGCTGATCTGCAACGTCATCCTGCTGATCATCGGCACCGTCATCGACGGCATTCCCGGCCTGATCATGACGGTGCCAATCCTGCTGCCCGTCGCAACCGAGGTCTATCACATCGATCCCCGGCAGTTCGGCGTCGTCGTCGTGATCAACCTCGTGCTCGGCCTTTTGTCGCCGCCGGTCGGGCTCTGCTTCTTCGTCGCGGCCGCCGTCACCGGCGCCAAGCCCGGGAAGATGTTCATGGTGACGCTGCCGTTCTTCGTCATCTCCTGCGTCCTCCTCGTGCTGCTGTCGCTCTATCCGTCGCTCTCGCTGATCCTCGTCAAATAGGCCCGTTCAAAAGGAAGCCCGACCATGCCGCTTTCACGCCGCCGCTTTCTCGCCGCCAGTGCCGCCGCTTCGGTGTTCGCGCCGTCGCTAGCGCTCGCCCAGGCCAAGGAATTCCGCCTCGGCCTGATCACGCCCAACGGCCATTCCTGGAACAAGGCCGCGCTCAAATTCGGCGACGAGCTCAAGGCCGCCACCAACGGCCGCCTGACCCTGACCGTGTTCCACTCCGGCCAGCTCGGCAACGAGCCCGCGCTGATGCAGCAATTGCAGTCCGGCGCACTCGACATGGGCTTCATCCAGGCCGCCGAGCTCGGCTCGCGCGTGCCGCACATCGCCGCGATCAATGCGCCCTACATCGTCCGCTCGACGCCGACCGTGGCGAAATTCGTGCGGCATCCGGCGGCGGTGAAGCTGTTCGAGGTGCTGCCGCAGGAGACCGGCACCATCGGCCTCGGCTGGGGCATCACCGGCATGCGCGCGGTGTTCTCCTCCAAGGACCTGAATTCGCTCGCCGACATCAAGGGCATGAAGCTGCGCATCAACCCGACGCCGGTCTATCGCGACTTCTATTCCTCGCTCGGCGCTGCGCCGACGCCAATCCCGACGCCGCAGGTGTTCGACGCCATGGCCAACGGCCAGGTCGACGGCCTCGAGGCCGATCTCGAATTCTCCTGGAACCAGCGCTTCGACAAAGTGTCGAAGGTGATCCTGCAGATGAACGCCGTCTTCATGCCGATGGCGGCCGTCGTCTCCGGCCGCGTCTGGCAGTCGCTCCCCGCGGCCGACCGCGAGCTGATCGCCAAGACGATCAAGACGACGCTGGACGCGCAGATCGACGAGCTCGCCGGCAACGAGCCGGCGCTGATCGAGAATTTCAAGAACGCGCCGATCCCGATCCGCCAGGTCCCGGCCGGCGACACCGAAGCCGTCATCGCCGAGTTCGACAAGATCTGGCTGCCCAAGGCCCCCGTTCTCGCCGAGCTGCGCAAGGTCGGCGCAACGCTCTGACCTTGACCGCCATCCTCTTCACAACTGCCGGCGGACCCAGCCCCCGCCGGCCTTTTCATCTGGAGAAGAACAATGAGCCGCCGCGTTTCCTGGGAAGGTGTCTTCCCGGCCGTCACCACCCAATTCCACGACGATCTCTCGCTCGACATCGACGCGACCGCGAAGGTGATGGACGGACTGATCCGTGACGGCGTCTCCGGCCTGATCGTCTGCGGCTCCGTCGGCGAGAACACCTCGCTGGAGCGCAAGGAGAAGGTCGCGATCATGGAGACGGCCAAGTCCGTCGCCGCCGGCCGCGTGCCGGTGCTGTGCGGCATCGCCGAGTTCACCACGGCCTTCGCGGTCGAGACCGCCAAGGAAGCCGCGCGCGTCGGCATCGACGGCGTGATGGTGATGCCGGCCCTGGTCTATTCGTCCAAGCCGCACGAGACCGCCGCGCATTTCCGCGCCGTCGCCAGCGCGACCGATTTGCCGGTGATGCTCTACAACAACCCGCCGATCTACAAGAACGACGTCACCCCCGACATCCTGGCCTCGCTCGCCGACGTCGAGACCGTGGTCTGCTTCAAGGATTCCTCCGGAGACACGCGCCGCTTCATCGACACCCGCAACATGGTCGGCGACCGTTTCGTGCTGTTCGCCGGCCTCGACGACGTCATCGTCGAGAGCGTCGCCATGGGCGCCGTGGGCTGGGTCTCCGGCATGTCGAACGCCTTCCCGCGCGAGGGCGAGACGCTGTTCCGCCTCGCCAGGGCCGGCCGCTTCGCCGAGGCGATGCCGCTCTACGAATGGTTCATGCCGCTGCTGCATCTCGACGCGCGCCCGGACCTCGTCCAGTGCATCAAGCTGTGCGAGCACATCATGGGCCGCGGCACCGCGCTGACCCGCCCGCCCCGCCTCGCCTTGCTGCCGCAGGAAAAGGCCGAGGTCGAGGCGATGATGGCCAAGGCGCTGAAGAACAGGCCGCGTTTGCCGGATGTCGGCCTGAAGGCGGCCTGACTTTACGACGCTCTCTCCACCGTCATTGCGAGCGAAGCGAAGCAATCCAGAGTCTTTCCGCGGAAGCAGACTGGATTGCTTCGTCGCTTCGCGCCTCGCAATGACGGAGAATTAGGAGGCCGCCCGCTTCTTATTCGCGTTCAGCGCGGAGGCCACGCGACTTACCGGCGGCTTGCCCAGCACGGTGCTCATCGCGTTCGTCGCCGCCAGCAGCTTCTCCATGTCCACGCCGGTCCTGATGCCCATGCCCTCGAGCATGTAGACGACATCCTCGGTCGCGACATTGCCGGTCGCGCCCGGGGCGTAGGGACAGCCGCCGAGGCCGCCGGCGGCGGCATCGATGACGCGAACGCCCTCCTCCAGGCCGGCATAGAGATTGGCGAGCGCCTGCCCGTAGGTGTCGTGGAAATGCATCGCGAGCTTTGCCGGCGGGATGTTGGCGGCGACCGCGCGCAGCATGTCCTTGGCTTTGCTGGGCGTGCCGACGCCGATGGTGTCGCCGAGCGAGATCTCGTAGCAGCCGAGATCCCACAGCGTAGTGGCGAGGTCCGCGACCGCCCCAGGCTTGATCTCGCCGTCGAAGGGACAGCCGAGGACGCAGGAGATATAGCCGCGCACAGGCACGCCATCCGCCTTGGCGCGCGCCAGCACCGGCTTGAAGCGCTCGATGGACTCCGCGACCGTGCAATTGATGTTGGCGCGCGAAAAGCCTTCCGAAGCCGCCGCAAACACGGAGACGACCTTCGCGCCGGCGGCGCGCGCGGCGTCATAGCCCTTCTCGTTGGGCACCAGGACGTGAAATTCGGCGCCCTTCACGTGAGCGACGCCCCGCAGCACGGCATCCGAGCTCGCCATTTGCGGGATCGCCTTGGGCGACACGAAGGCGCCGACCTCGACCGTATCGAGGCCGGCCGCCACCAGCGCCTCGATGAAGGCGATCCGGGCCTCGACGCTGACAGGCGTCTTCTCGTTCTGGAGGCCGTCGCGCGGCCCCATCTCGATGATGCGGACGGGATCACTCATGTCACTCTCCCGAGGCCTCGACCACGGCGAGCTCGACGCCCTCCTGGACGATGTCGCCGACCTTGCATTTGATCGACTTCAGCACACCGGCATAGGGCGCGCGCAGCGTCTGCTCCATCTTCATCACTTCGAGGGTGAGGATCGGCGTGCCCTTGTCGAGCTTGGCCCCTTCCTCCGCGAGCACGGCGACGACGGTGCCCGGCAGCGGTGCGGCGATCTTGTCCGCGCCGGTCTGCTCCTCGGTCTCGCCGCCGAACTGATCCACCCAGTGCAGGTCGAAGCGGCCATTGCGCGTGCGCAAATACAGCTCATGGCCGTCGATCACGGCCGCGATGGACGATTTGACTCCGTCGAGCGACAGGTCGAAGCCGCCATCCTTCGCCGCGATGGTGAACGCCAGCTCCCGCTCGCCGATCACCAGCGTCGATGGCCCGCTGCCGTAGTTCAGAGAGATCTTCTGCTCGGGCCCATGTCCGACACGGAAGGAAAAATTGCGCTGGCGCCGGCCGACGGGCTGCCAGCCAAAGGTTTGCCACGGTGAATTCGCTTGCGCTTGCGCGGCCTGCCGCTCCTCGTTGACGATCGCCGCCACCGCGGCGCAGAGCTCGAGCTCGCCGGGTGCCGGCGATGCCGAGGTCAGGACCGTCAATTCGCGCTCGATGAAGCCGGTGTCGATCGCATTGGTCCGCACCTTGGGATGCGTGATCAGCGCGGAGAGGAACGGGATGTTGGTGACGATGCCGCGAACGTCGGATTCTTCCAGCCCGCGGTTCAGCCGGTCGATCGCCACATCCCGCGTCGGCGCCCATGCGATCATTTTTGCCAGCATCGCATCATAGTAGGGCGAGACGCTGTCGCCCTCGCGATAGCCGGCGTCGATGCGCAGGCCGCCGGTCTCCGCCGGCAGACGCCAGGTCGAGATCCTCCCGACCGAGGGCATGAAGTTCTTGGTCGGGTTCTCCGCATAGACGCGCGCCTCGACCGCGTGGCCGTTGAGCTTGATCTCGTCCTGCTTTAGGGGCAGCGCCTCGCCGAAGGCGACGCGGAGCTGCCATTCCACGAGGTCGATACCCGTGATCAGCTCGGTCACGGGATGCTCGACCTGAAGACGCGTGTTCATCTCGATGAAGAACACGTCCTTGCCGTCGGAGACGAACTCGATGGTGCCGGCGCCGACATAGTTGACCGCCCCCGCCGCCTTTCGCGCGGCCGCACAGACGGTCTCCCGCTGGGCAGCGTTGAGCGTCGGCGACGGCGCCTCCTCGATCACCTTCTGGTGCCGGCGCTGCAGCGTGCATTCGCGCTCGAACAGCGAGAGCAGATTGCCATGGCTGTCGCCGATGATCTGCACCTCGATATGCCGGGGATTGTCGACGTATTTTTCGATCAGCATGCGGTCGTCGCCGAACGCGGCCTTGGCCTCGCGCTTGGCGCTGACGATCGCGGGCGCAAGCTCGGCCGCCGAGCGCACGATGCGCATGCCGCGGCCACCGCCGCCGGCGGAGGCCTTGACCAGGATGGGGAAGCCGATCTTGTCGGCAGCCTGCGATAGCGTTGCATCGTCCTGGGCCTCGCCGTGATAGCCGGGCACCAGCGGCACGCCGGCCTTCTCCATCAGCGCCTTGGAGCCGGATTTCGAGCCCATCGCGTTCATCATCCCGGCGGTCGGCCCGACGAAGACCAGGCCCGCATCGAGGCAGGCGTGCGCGAATTCGGCATTCTCCGACAGGAAGCCGTAGCCGGGGTGCACGGCCTCGGCGCCGGTCTTGCGCGCGGCCTCGATCAGCCGCTCGACATTGAGATAGCTGTCGCGGGCCCGCGCGGGCCCGAGCAGCACGGCCTCATCGGCGAGCGCGACATGCATCGCGTCGCGGTCGGCCTCGGAATAGACCGCGACCGTGCGCAAGCCCATGGCGCGCGCGGTGCGGATGACGCGGCAGGCGATCTCGCCGCGGTTGGCGATCAGGAGCGTGCGAAAACGGCGGTAGAGCTTTGAGCGGTCCATCGCATCACATCCTGAACAGGCCGAATTTCGTCGGCTCGATCGGCGCATTCGACGCCGCCGAAAGGCCAAGGCCGAGCACGAGGCGGGTGTCGGCCGGATCGATCACGCCGTCGTCCCACAGCCGCGCGGTCGCGTAATAGGGATGTCCCTGGCTCTCATATTGGTCTCGGATCGGCTTGCGGAACGTCTCTTCCTCGTCCTTCGACCAGCTATCGCCCTTGGCCTCGATATTGTCGCGGCGGACCTGGCTCAGCACCATCGAGGCCTGTTCGCCACCCATCACAGAGATGCGGGCGTTCGGCCACATCCAGAGGAAGCGCGGCGAGTAGGCGCGGCCGCACATGCCGTAATTGCCGGCGCCGTAGGAGCCGCCGATCACGACGGTGAATTTCGGCACCGAGGCGGTCGCGACCGCCGTCACCAGCTTGGCGCCGTCGCGCGCGATGCCGCCGGCCTCGTACTTCTTGCCGACCATGAAGCCGGTGATGTTCTGCAGGAACACCAGGGGAATGCCGCGCTGGCAGCACAGCTCGATGAAATGCGCGCCCTTCAGCGAGCTTTCGCTGAACAGGATGCCGTTGTTGGCGATGATGCCGACCGGATAGCCCCAAATATGGGCGAAGCCGCACACCAGCGTCGTGCCGTAGAGTTTCTTGAACTCGTCGAACTCCGAGCCGTCGACGACGCGGGCAATGATGTCACGGACATCGAACGGCTTGCGGCCGTCCACGGGCACCACGCCGTAAATCTCCTCCGCCGCGAACAGCGGATCGCGCGGGGGATGCATGTTGAGGTTCGGCTTCACCTGCGGCTTCAGCGTGCCGACGATGCGGCGCGCAATCCCGATCGCATGGGCATCGTTCTGGGCGTAGTGATCGGTCACGCCCGACTGGCGCGAATGCACGTCGGCGCCACCGAGCTCCTCCGCGCTGACGACCTCGCCGGTCGCCGCCTTCACCAGCGGCGGGCCGCCGAGGAAAATGGTGCCCTGGTTGCGCACGATGATGCTCTCGTCCGACATCGCGGGGACATAGGCGCCGCCGGCGGTGCAGGAGCCCATCACGATCGCGATCTGCGGGATGCCTTGCGAGGACATCTGCGCCTGGTTGTAGAAGATGCGGCCGAAATGCCGCTCGTCCGGGAAGATCTCGTCCTGCAGCGGCAGGAAGGCGCCGCCGGAATCGACCATGTAGACGCAGGGAAGATTGTTCTGCCGCGCGATGTCCTGCGCGCGCAGATGCTTCTTCACGGTCATCGGATAGTAGGTGCCGCCCTTGATGGTGGCGTCGTTGGCGACGATCACGCATTCGCGGCCCGCGATGCGCCCGACGCCTGTGACCACGCTCGCCGAATGCACGTCGCCGCCATAGAGGCCGTAGGCCGCGAGCGGCGACAGCTCGAGGAACGAGGTGCCGGGATCGACCAGCAGGTCGACGCGCTCGCGCGCCAGCATCTTGCCGCGCGAGGTGTGGCGGTTACGCGAGGCCTCGCCGCCGCCGCCGGCGACCTGGGCGAGCTTTTCGCGCAAATCCGCGACAAGGCCGCGCATGGCCTCGGCGTTGCGTGCGAAGTCTGATGAGGACGGATCGATGCTGGAATGGAGCGGCATGCAGGTCCCGGCTGGCTGGTGAGGTCTGAGAGGCCGCGGACAGGTTGGACCAGTTCCGCGACAATTCCAATCGGGCGGAGCTTACGCCGTCTCCGCCATCAGCTCGCGGCCGATCAGCATGCGGCGCACCTCGGATGTACCGGCGCCGATCTCGTAGAGCTTGGCATCGCGCCAGAGACGCCCGACCGGGAATTCGGATGTATAGCCGACCCCGCCAAGCGCCTGGATCGCCTCGCCCGCCATCCACGTCGCCTTCTCCGCGGAATAGAGGATCGCGGCGGCGGCGTCCTTGCGCAGGCTGCGCGCATGATCGGCGCGGTCGCAGGCGCGTCCGACCGCATAGACATAGGCCCGCGTGGCCTGCCAGGTCGCATACATGTCGGCGAGCTTGCCCTGCATCAGCTGGAAGTCGCCGATCGGCTGGCCGAACTGCTTGCGCTCGTGCATGTAGGGCACGACAGCGTCCATGCAGGCCGCCATGATGCCGAGCGGGCCGCCCGAGAGCACCGCGCGCTCATAGTCGAGGCCGGACATCAGCACCTTCACGCCCTCGCCCACCTTGCCCATCACGTTCTCCTCCGGCACCTCGCACTCGTCGAAGAACAGCGGATAGGTGTTGGAGCCGCGCATGCCGAGCTTGTCGAGATGCTGGCCGTGGCTGAAACCCTTGAAACCCTTCTCGATCAGGAAGGCGGTCATGCCGCGCGGGCCGGCCTCCGGATCGGTCTTGGCGTAGACCACCAGCACGTCGGCATCGCCGCCATTGGTGATCCACATCTTCGAGCCGTTGAGCACGTAGCGGTCGCCGCGCTTGTCGGCGCGCAGCTTCATTGACACCACGTCCGAGCCTGCGCCCGGCTCGGACATCGCGAGCGCGCCGACATACTCGCCGGAGATCAGCTTGGGCAGATAGCGCTGGCGCTGGGCGTCGTTTCCGTTGCGGCGGATCTGGTTGACGCAGAGGTTGGAATGGGCGCCGTAGGACAGCCCCACGGCCGCCGAGCCGCGCGAAATCTCCTCCATGGCGACGACATGGGCGAGGTAGCCCATGCTGGAGCCGCCATATTGCTCCGGCGCGGTCATGCCGAGCAGGCCGAGGTCGCCGAAGCGCTTCCACAGGTCTGCCGGGAACAGATTGGCTTTCTCGATCTCGGCAGCGCGCGGGGTGATCTCCGCCTCCACGAAGGCGCGGAGCGTGTCGCGCAGCATGCCGATGTCTTCGCCCAGATCGAAATCGATGCTCGGGATGTTCAAGGCGATTCCTCCGTAATTTGAGACCGAACCTAACGGGGACCGGGCCCTCTTGCAGTCGAAAAGGTTGCATTTTCCGCCAAACTTGGCGAGGATTTTCCGGAGGGATTTTCGATGCCTTTTCAGGTCGCAACCGCAGTTCCGCGCCGCGCCGTCACGCCTGCCGCCTTCGTCCGCGGCGTGCTGGCCGCCTATGCGCGCTATGGCCGCGATCCGGCCGAGGCCCTCGGCCGGGGCCAGGTATCCCCGGATCTCGTCAATTCCCTGGACGGGCGGGTCACCGCGGCCCAGTTCGAGGCGCTGGCCGGCCACGCCATGCGCGAGCTCGACGACGAGGCGCTCGGCTGGTTCTCGCGCCGGCTGCCATGGGGCACCTACGGCATGCTGTGCCGCGCCTCGATCACGGCACCGACGCTGGAGGTGGCGCTGAAGCGCTGGTGCCGGCATCACCGCCTGCTCACCGAGGACGTGCTGCTCGACCTCGCCATCGGCGAGGAGACCGCGACGGTGACCATTCGCGAGCTGCGCGACCTCGGCGCCTTCCGCGAATTCTGCCTGGTCACCCTGCTCCGCTACGTGCTCGGCTTCTCCTGCTGGGCGGTGGATTCCAGGATCGCGCTGCGCGCCGCCGAATTCCCGTTTCCCGAGCCCGGTCACGTCTCGGTCTATCCGACCATTTTCTCACGGACCATCCGCTTCGACGCGGCCCGCGCGGCCATCGTCTTCGACAAGCACTATCTCTCGCTGCCGCTGACGCGCAGCGCCGCCGATCTCGACAACATGCTCAAGGGTGCGCTCAGGCTGACGGTGCTGCCCTATCGGCGCGACCGCCTGCTGGTCGAGCGCGTCCGCCGCGTGCTGCGCAATGCGCGCGGACGGGTCCTCGGCGCCGAGGACGTCGCGAGCGAGCTCGCGCTCTCCACCCGCACCATGCATCGCCGCCTGCGCGAGGAGTCCACCTCGCTGCGCGATCTCAAGGAAGAAGCGAAATTCGAGCTGGCAAAGCAGGAGCTGATGCGTGGCCGGGTGCCGATCAAGCGCATCGCGGAGATCGCCGGCTTCCGCAACGAGAAGAGTTTTTCGCGCGCCTTCCGCAGCTGGACCGGCGCCAGCCCGCGCGAGTTTCGCGGGCGGTATCGGTAACGCGCACGCGAGCGGCGTCACCAAGCCCTACATTTACGGCCTCCGAGATGTCTCCCGGAGGCCGCAACGTCTCGAGAACCGTTCGGCCCGTTAGTTCGCGCCGGTCGCGCGATGCTTCGGCTGCTTGGCCTGCTTCGGCTGGAATGCAAGCGCGTCGTTGCTGGTCTTTGCGCCGCCGCCGGCCTGCGAGCACGAGCCACCGATGCCGCCGGCGGCCTGACGGCAGGCTTCCATCGTCGGATAGCCGCAGCCATGCGCGGCCTGGGCGCCGTTGGTGATGCAGTAATCCTCTGCCTGCGCGGCCGGCGCGGTCAGAACCAGAAACGCAGACGCAAACAAGGTCGCAGCCGAGGCTGCGATCGTCTTCGAGATCGAGGTCATGTTGTCTTTTCCTAGCTCAGGGTCCCACAAAAGAGTCCTCGGCATGCAACGCAGGCGAGGGTTCACACCCCGGATGTAGGCCGCCGCCAGGACCCGACAATCACGGTTCAGCGCATTGCAGGACTTCTCAAATCACATGTCAAAATTAGGTGAGTTACTAAGTAATATAATTCGGCTTTGGTGAAATCACCGATTCTGGCGCGCGGCCCCGGCTAGCCCGCCGGCAGCGGCGCGACCTCCTGCAACGGCAGCGGCACGTCCTTGGCAACGCCGAGCACGGGGAAGCTGCGGACGTTCTTCACGTTCGGCATGGCCGCGAAATGCAATAGCTGCTGGCGCATGCTCTCGACGCTCGGCGCGACGCATTTGAGGAGATAGTCGGTGTCGCCCGAGATCCGCCAGCACTGCTGGATACGCGGGATCGCGGCGATCGAGTTCTCGAACGCCTCCAGCACCGGCTGAGCCTGGCTGCCGAGCTGGATCGAGACGAACGACACCACCTCATAGCCGAGCCGCCGCTCGTCGATGACGGCGCGGACCGCCCGGATCACGCCGCGGCTGAACAGCGATTTCAGCCGCCGCAGGCAGTTCGGCGCGGACACGCCGACGCGCAGCGCCAGCTCGTTGTTGCGAACCCGCCCGTCCTCTTGGAGCTCGGCAAGTATCCTCAGATCGACGCCGTCGAGCTGGTCACGCCCCGCCATCCCCTGCCCTCGTCATGGTCCCGTCAAGCGGGCCAGCGAAGCACGGGGCGGAAGGGGTGCCAACCACCTTGGCTTCCCGAGGCTCAGAAAAACGCTGCGGACATCTCGCCCGGGGCCCATCCTTCGAGACGCCCGCCTGCGGCGGGCCCTCAGGATGAGGTCGCGTTTCGCGGTAGGATATCAGATCCTCATGGTGAGGAGCCCGCAAAGCGGGCGTCTCGAACCATGCAGGCCGAGCTTTCGCCCCCCGGAAACGTGAATGCCCGGGCCAAGCCCGGGCATGACGAATTCGACGTGCGTAAGTGCCGGTCGTTAGTGCGTCCAGGGCTCGCCGCGGCGGAACGAGAAATTGTCGGCATAGGCGACCGGGCGGCGGATCGATTCCTGCGGCTCGATGACCTGGTAGGCGATACCCTTGCGCTCGCAATAGGCGACCGCCTCGTCCTTGCTGTCGAAGCGGAGGGTGATCTGCTGTTTCATGTCGCCCGACGAGGTCCAGCCCATCAGCGGCTCCACCGACCGCGGCTGCTCCGGCTCGTAGTCCAGCTGCCATTCCTTCGTCTTGGACCGGCCGGATTGCATCGCGTTCTTGGCGGGCTTGAAAATGCGTGCGGTCATGAGTGGTCCGGGCCTCGTTTTGCGTCTTTATCGTTCAATTTCGATGCGTCAGGGTGGCAGTTGTTGCAAACCTCAGGGATAGTATAGAGACACCGATCGGGAACTGATTGGTGATTCCGGCCCTCCGGTAGCCTCTGCGACGGTATAGTCATTATGCTGCACCGTGACAATTGCGTACCCGCCTCCCGCGCCGGGATCCCGCCCGGCGGCACTGCCTCGCCGATTCCAGCGTATCCGTCCCCTCCGAAAGCTTCCGTCGCATGGCATTCCTGAACATCAACGCCACGCTGCCTGAAAAGGGCCGCGACCTCAGGCTCGACCTGTTTCGCGGCGTCGCCAACTGGGCGATCTTCCTCGACCACATCCCCGACAACGTGGTGAACTGGATCACCACGCGCAATTACGGCTTTTCCGACGCGGCCGACCTGTTCGTCTTCATCTCCGGCTACACCGCCTCCTTCGTCTATGCGCGGATGATGCTGGAGCGCGGCTTCATCGTCGGCGCCACCCGGCTGACCAAGCGGGTCTGGCAGCTCTACGTCGCCCACATCATCCTGTTCGTGATCTACATCGCCTCGATCAGCTATCTTGCGCTGCGCTTCGGCGATTCCGAGATGATCAACGAGTTCAACGTCGCCGGCCTCGTCGACAACGCCACCGAGACGCTGCGCCAGGGCCTGTTCCTGCGCTTCAAGCCGCTCAATCTCGACGTGCTGCCGCTCTACATCGTGCTGATGGGCCTGTTCCCGCCGGTGCTGTGGTTCATGCTGCGCAAGCCCGACCTGACCATGGTGCTGTCGATCGTGCTGTGGCTCGCCGCGCGCCATTACGGCCTCAACCTGACCGCCTATCCGGCCGGCCAGTGGTACTTCAACCCCTATTGCTGGCAGGTGCTGTTCGTGTTCGGCGCCTGGTGCGCCATGGGCGGCGCCCGGCGTTCCATGACGCTGATCAATTCGCCGATCACGCTGTGGCTCTGTATCGGCTATATGCTGTTCGCGCTCGTCATGACCATGGCCGGCCGCTTCCCCAGCTTCGGCGGCATGTTCCCTGAATGGCTGTTCTCGGCCTTCAACCCGAACGACAAGACCAACCTTGCGCCCTACCGCTTCCTCCACTTCGTGGTGATCGTGGTGCTGGTGATCCGCTTCGTGCCGAAGGACTGGCCGGGGCTGGAGTGGAAGGTGTTCGATCCGCTGATCGTCTGCGGCCAGCAATCGCTCGCGGTGTTCTGCGTCGGCGTATTCCTGTCCTTCGTCGGCCATTTCGAGCTGTCGATGAGCTCGGGCTCGCTGTTCGCGCAGCTCTTCGTCAGCATCGCCGGCATCGCGATCATGACGACGGTGGCCTATTACATCTCGTGGTCGAAGAAGCAGGACAAGCCGCTGAAGCCGCCGCCGCCCAAGCCGGCAGCTGCGGCCAAGGCGGCCTAAGCGAGGCGGCCTGAGCAGGACAGGCAGAAACAAGGCGTCTGGAGAGGCGGCGGCTAAGCCGCCTCCTCGCCGTCGAACTCGGTGAATTTCTTGTAGATCCAGTCGCGGCCGTCGTGGCGCCGCCAGACCTTGCCGTAAACCAGCTGCCCGTTGATCGAGCGTCGCGGCACGATCACCGTCCAGAGGTGCCAGATTTCGGTCCAGCTCGCTTGCGAACTGACGATTTTAAAGTTGCGATCGAAAGACATGACGCAGAACTCGACTGATACGCGCGCCGCAACGAACTGTGATCTTGTGTGAGCATGGATTTCAGGCAGCCGTCGCGGGCCAGGGCCGATTTGATCACGCCGGCGGAAGCTGCCGCAACAACCGCTCGCCCTTAACCTAACCGGTCAACCTTACCCGCCGCCGATGGCCGCCGAGACCGGTTGAAACCCGGCGCCGGCTTTTCTAGAATGGATGCGCAATTTGAGAACGAGCGCGCCGTTTTGGACGCGTGGCGATTTTGACTGACATTGATTTTGAAGAATGACTTTCTCCGCTGGGGCGATCGCAATGAACCTGCAGTGTGTATGTCTGCGCCTGGCGGTGCGTTCGACGCCGCCTGCCCCGCTGCTCCTGACATCCGTTCAGGAGCCGCCCAAGCCCGCCAACGACAATCAGATGGTCTGGCCGTTCGTGCCGTTTCCGCCCGGCTGGCACGCGTCGAGCTGATTGCGCCTGGCCTGGAAAAGCGCAACGCCGCACAAGCGGAATATCATCGCTTGGCGGCGTCCGTTTAGACATTGGGCGCTGAAATCCCCAACACCCTTATGTCTGTTGCGACAGCCAAAGGTTCGATGAATCCCAGGTAATTCTGCGCCGCGAGCGGTGCGGCTAGACGGCGGCGGCACTGGACGTGCTGCCGGATGCGCTCTGGGCACCGGTCCCGAGCGCGCCTTGCGCGTTGTAGGTCTGCCCCGCCTGATGACCTTGACCACCTTGCGCGCTCGCGGACGTCTGGACCTCGGTCGTGCCGTCGGAATAGGTGATCGTCGTTGTGGTGACGCCGTCGATGGTGATGGAGACCTCGCTGACGATGGTCTTGGCCGACCCGCCCCCTCCCGATCCCGCGCTTCCGCCCGCCGACTGCGACGGCGACGCCGCCGATGTCGATGACGTCGCCGATGTCGACGAAGCCGCTGACGTCGAGGATGCCGCAGACGACGATGCCGTTGCGGTCGATGCGGATGTCGTCACCGCCGCACTGGTTGATGCAATCGCACTGATCGACATGAAGCCCTCGCTCGAAGATGTCCTCAGGCGACGGCATTGCCTGCCCGATCGTCTCCTTCAACGCGGCGGTCGGGCGAAGCAGGCGCGGAAGGGCGTGAAAAAATAGGCGAGGCAGTGATTTTCCGCCTTCGGGCGCAGCAACCAAACAAGCCCGCGCGCGTTGCTGCTTTTTCCCACCAATTATTCCCCCCTCCTTTCTGCCTTTTTCCCTCTCCTGGCACCCGCGAGCGTCGCAGCCGGCGCGCCCGTTGCGGATGACCAGTCATCTCGTCTCACGTCCGTGTGAGCTGGAGCGCGGCCGGTGAATTTCTTCGACCGAGCAGAGACCAATGACAAGCAGGCCGCAAGGCAAGGGGATGCTGTGAGCCAGATTGATACGACCGAGAAACTCGAGAGCGCGCCTGAAGCCAAAAACTCGTTGTTCGCACTCTGCGGCCTCGGCTTTGCCGCCATCGCCATGCTTGGCTGGATCTGCGCCCTCGCCTGGATCGCCTGGCGTCTCGCCGACTGGCTGCTGTTCTGAAAGCGCCGGCCGCAACCGTCGCGATCAACCCATCAGGTCAGAAATGATAGTTCACGCCGGCGGTCGCGGCGTGAATCGTATCCCTGAGCTGGTTGACGGACACGCTGTTGACGGGACTGGTCAGCAGGATCGGGCCCTTGGTGCCGAAGTCGTGGTAATTGTATTCGACATTGGCCGACCAATGCTGGGCGAATGCCCATTCGACGCCGGCACCGGCGGTCCAGCCGGTTCGCGTGACCGTTGCGCTCGGATCGGTCAGGACGCCGACGACGGGACCGATAAACGCATCGTCGATCGTCTCGCGCGTCCAGGCAGCGCCGCCGCGCACATAGACCAGCCAGCGTTCGCCATAGACATAGCCAAGCTTCGCGGTGGCCGTGGCGAGCAGATCATTCCTGAGACTGAACTGCGATGGCACGACGAGGCCGAGCGCCGGGAATCTGACCGAGGCAGCATGGCTGTTCGTGAGGCTCGACCAGGCGGCCCTACCTTCTGCGCCGACGACCCAGTTGGACGCGAACTGGTAATTGCAGCCGATCTGTCCGCCACCGACGAAGCCCGTCGAACTGAAATCAACCGTCGCACCCAAATTGCTGATGGTGCGGTCGTCGCTCACGACGGCGCCGAGATGCCCGCCGAGATAGCAGCCGGTCCAGCTGAATTTGAAGGGCGCCGCCGGGGGCGCCTTGAGCGCGAGGTCAGCCGCAGATGCCGTGGTGACCACGAGAACGGCGAGCGCCGCCCCGCTGAAAGCTTTCTTCATGCCGCGACATTCCCCATTGCCCACGCGGAGATGTTAGCACGGCGAGCTTTCGCAGAGGTTGCATACTGGCAACATTACGCGGAAATTGCGAACGAAGCCGCACGGCGACGAGGACGGAATAGCGTAGAATCGTGCGTCAGAATCACAGCGAAAAAGCTTAGAAGATTCAACGTCAGGCGTGGTCGGGGCAGCTGGATTCGAACCAACCCCAACCCATTGAAATCGTTAGAGGCGATTCTGATACCTCCGCCAAAACGACCCTGACGGGCTCCTAAACGGCCCTGCGATTCTGACAGTCCCCGCGCCGCGTACCTGGCGCAGTTCCAACTGTCAGGACCTCCATGAAGCACGCGATCCCCCGGTCCGCGCTCGAGCATCACATCGCCTTCGTCGGCAAGACTGGCAGCGGCAAGACCGGCTCGGCCAAGAGCGGTATCATCGAGCCGGCCCTGGCCGCCGGCGAGCGCGTCTGCGTCATCGACCCCACCGGCGCCTGGTGGGGCCTGCGGCTCGATGCGGACGGCAAGAGCAAGGGACTGCCGATCTACGTGTTCGGCGGCGACCACGGCGATTTCCCGCTGCTCGGCACCCAGGGCGAGATGATGGCCGAGGCGATCGGCGAGACTTCGACGCCGGCGATCCTGGACACCACGCGGCTGAAGACGACCGAGCGCATGCGGTTCTTCACCGACTTCGCCGACACCATCCTGCGGGTGAACCGCGGGCCGCTTCGGCTGGTCATTGACGAGGCGCATCTGTTCGCGCCCCAGGCCGGCACGCGCGGCGCTGGCGCGATGCCGGACATGCTCCACGCCGCAAACAACCTGATCAGCCTGGGCCGCTCGCGCGGCCTGCGCGTCGTGCTGATCAGCCAGCGACCGGCCAAGGTCCACAAGGACAGCCTGACCCAGGTCGAGACGCTGGTCGCCATGCGCCTGATCGCGCCGCAGGACCGTAAGGCTGTCGAGGAGTGGATCGCCGACCAGGCCGACAAGGAGACCGGACGCGACATTATCGCCTCGCTGCCAACGTTGAAAACCGGCGAGGCCTGGGTGTGGTCGCCCGAGGCGAACTTCCTCAACCGCGTCACCTTCCCCCTGCCGAAGACGTACGACAGCAGCAAGGTCCAGGGCACCGGCAAGGCCGCCAAGCGCCTGTCGCCGATCGACGTCGAGAAGCTGCAGGAGAAGTTCGCCAAGGTCAAAACCGAGGCCGAGGCCAAGGACCCGAAGATCCTGCAGCGGCGTGTCGCCGACCTCGAGCAGCAGCTGAGGAAGGCGCAGGCCTCGCCAGCGCCGGCGGCCGATCCAGCCGCGATCGCCGCGGCCGAGCAGCGAAGCTATGCGCGCGGGCTTGAAGCCGGACTGCGCCAGGCTGGCGACTTCTGGGCCGCTGCGTCGCTCGACGTGCGGGGCGCCGGTCAAAAGGTGGCCGAACTCGGCAACCATCTTGCCGGCTTGGCTCGCAAGGGCAGTTGGGCTCTCCCCACTAAAGAGAAATCGGACCTGCAGACGGGTAATAGGCTCCCCGTGGGTGCTCCGAAGCGTGAACCGGCTGCGACACCGGCACCACGCAAGCCATCGCCTGCATCTGCAGGTGGCGATGGCAACCTCTCCGGACCGCAGCGAGAGATCCTCGCCTCGCTGGCCTGGTGGGCGGCCATGGGCCACGACCAGCCCAGCAAGGCCCAGGTCGCGGCCGTCGCCGGCTGGAAGGTCAAGGGCAGCCATCTGCGCAACCGTCTGGCCGAGCTGTCAAGCAAGGGCCTGGTCACCTATCCCCGCGTCGGCTTCATCCAGCTGACGCCGGAGGGAGCGGCCGCGGCGCCGTCGGCCGACACGTCGCAAACGCTGATCGAGCGCATCAACGCGATGCTGTCGGGCCCGCAGCGTGAAGTGTTCGAGGCGCTGCTCAACCAGCCCGAGGACAGCTGGACGCGCCAGACGCTGGCCGAAGCGCTCGGCTGGGACGCCGGCGGCTCGCACCTGCGCAACCGTCTGGCCGAGTTGAGCTCCATGGAAATCGTCACCTATCCCTCGCGCGGCGAGGTTCAACTGCAGGGGTGGGTCATCCAATGAAAAACAAGCTTATCGACCTCAACGACCATCTGTTCGCCCAGCTCGAGCGGCTATCCCAGGAGGAACTGACACCGGAGCAGATAAAGGTCGCCGACGGCAGTAACGCGGCAATGGCCGAGCTGAACGAGGCCCGCGCGACCGGACTGGCGGCCCGCAAATGAAACGACCACGGCTCACCAATCTCCAGATCTGGCTTTTGCTCTTCATCGAGAAGCAATGCGGCCTGACCGGCCGCACGATGCTCAAGCCGAAGCACCGCGAGCTCGTCGTCGCACTGTGGCGTCGTGACCTGGTCGAGATCTGGTGGCGCCAGCCGCCAGAGGGCAACCGCCCGCGCGGTCCATATTTCTCGCTCACGGCCGACGGCTTTCAGTTGGCCACCGCAATCCTTGCCGCCCGCGCAGAGCGGGCGCGCAAGCAAGTAGGAGCGCGCGTTCCACTTCAATCGCCGCCCGCGCTCGCGGCTTAACCAGGAGACCATGATGACGAAGATCAGAGACTACGACCCGACCAAGGGTCAGGCATTCCAGGGCGACGTCGCGATCATCCCGATTCCGGACGGCATCGAGATCTCGACGGCAGAGGAAATCGCCCCCGTCAAAGGGCGACTGATTCTGCAAGAGGGTGAGGTCAGTGGCCACCACCACGCGATCGCACTGACGCAACGAAACTTCCAGATGCAACCGCGCGAGACGGGCGATCCTCTGCTTGCGACGAAATCGCCAAAACTCCGCAAGGCGCTCGGCGGCATACAGAAGGAAACTGGCGGCGTCGCCCGCATGTATCGCGACGATCGCGCGGTGTCGGAGATGGTGCGCCAAGGAGTCATTACACGCACCGATCTCGCGATCGGTTGCCTCGTGATTGTGGGGGCGCCGATGTCCGTGACGCACGAGGAGCATGACGGCATCCGCCTTCCGCCTGGCCGCTACCTGATCGGGCGCCAGGTCGAGAGCGCCGGCGCCGAAGAGCGCGTCGTGCGCGACTGACGAGACCCAGCAACTTCGCAAAAACAGGAGAGGCAAATGAAGCGTATCGAACGACTGACAGACGAGCAGAAGGCGGAGTTGCCGGAGTTTCGCGAACAGTGGCGTGCGGTCGGCTTGTCGACCGCACGCATTCACGAAGAGGCTGCGCGGAGCGCAGTCCGCAATCTTTACAAAGCTGCGGACTGCGCGGAGCCGCTCGCGGTCATCACGCTGGCCTCGCCCATGGCGTGCCTGCTCGCCAGGGCAATCTGTGAGAGGCCACTTCAGCAAGGCTTGAGCGAGAACCAGAGGAAGGTTCTCGAGAAGAAGCTTCGGGGCCAGCTTGGGGGCCAGCTTGGGGGCCAGCTTCGGGGCCAGCTTCGGGGCCAGCTTGGGGACCAGCTTCGGGGCCAGCTTGGGGACCAGCTTCGGGGCCAGCTTGGGGGCCAGCTTGGGGACCAGCTTCGGGGCCAGCTTGGGGGCCAGCTTGGGGGCCAGCTTGGGGACCAGCTTGGGGGCCAGCTTGGGGACCAGCTTCGGGGCCAGCTTGGGGACCAGCTTGGGGACCAGCTTGGGGACCAGCTTCGGGGCCAGCTTGGGGGCCAGCTTGGGGACCAGCTTGGGGGCCAGCTTGGGGGCCAGCTTGGGGGCCAGCTTGGGGACCAGCTTGGGGGCCAGCTTTTCCAGGAGACCTATTTCATCGGCGGGATGGATGCCTTCTGGCTCGCGTTCTACGAGTTCGGCGAAAAAATTGGCGCGCGCTACGGCGCGCGCACGAAAGAGCACTTCGATGCTTACCGTACTTACGCCCTGACATGCGGGTGGCTCTATCCCTACAAGTCGATTGCGTTCGTCTGTGACCGTCCGGAGGAATTGCATTTCGACGCGCAACGCCGGCTGCACTCCGGTCATGGGATGGCTGTTCGCTTCCGCGACGGCTGGGGCGTCCATGCCTGGCACGGCCTGCGCGTGCCACCGCGACTAATCGAGGCGAGAGAGTTTGACCCAAACGCGATCGAGGCCGAGGACAATGCGGAATTCCGCCGCGTCTTGCTCGAGCGCGAATATGGCGGCCGCAGCGGCTTCGAACTCTACGCCGAGCAGCGCAATGCGAAGCTGATCAGCGAGGATGTCTCGCACGGCTTCCCGCGCCGCCTCCTCGAGGTGACTGTCCGCGGGCAGCGGCTTCGCGTGATCGAGGTCACCAACGGCTCGCTCGAGCCGGACGGCACGCGGCGACGCTTCCATCTCGGCGCCATGCCGGGCGAGACGCCGCACGACGTCATTGCGGCCAGCTACGGCATAGCGCCGAAGCATTACCGCGAGGCGGTGCGGAGTTGATGGCCCTGCCGCCCGTCGCCCTCTCCGATCACCACCGCTCGCCGTTCGACGAGGCCGTGCTGATCGTCGACGGCCGCGAGGAGAACACGATCACGATCGGGTGCGAGGGCTCGATCGAGATCGCCCACGAGCTGGTGCTCTGGATCAACAACCAGGAACGCATCCTCACCGCGCTGACGGCCGCCGAGCTGGCGTTGTCGGCGGTGGAGAGCGGAAAGACCGCGCCCGAGCTGCTCCGCTCGATCGGCGCGCTGTGCAAGCAACTCAAGGAGCTGACAGGGGCCGCCGCATGACAGGTTTAGCTTTAGACACCATCTTCACCCGCCACCAGGTGCTCTACGAGGAGATCGCCAGGTCGCACCCCTCACTCCTCAACGGCAAGGTGATCTGCGGCCGCTGCGGCAAGTCGCGCCAAGTCGACGCGGCGAAGTGCTTGCGCGACGGCTGGCCGAAGTGCTGCGGCGCGACCGTGCATCTGACGTCGGCGGAGGGCGGCAGGTCATGAGCCGCAAGCAGCGCAACCGCCCGCGTTACGTTTACCGCTGGGACCGCAGCGGCCGGAAAGGCCAGAGCTGCGACGTGCCCGTCCGCGGCAGCCGCAACTCCTGCCTCGTCGTGTTCGCCGACGGCTTCAAGATGGTGACGAGCCGCAACGCTATCAGGCGGGAAAAGCCGGAGGTGCGGCCGTGACGAAAGAGCTCAAACCCGTCGACGCGAAATATCTTCGCGACGCAATTCGGCTGAAGCCGGGCGACCGCCTGCATCGGCTGGTGGCTCGGCTATCCGACACCTATATCGACGATCTGAGCGACGCTCGGATCATCGAGTTGGAACGGTTGGCAGATACATTTCGGCTCACTGGCGCCGACGGCCGTCGCTTATGACTGAGCAGCTCGACATGTTCGGCGCACTACCGGCGCCCTCGCCCGCTCCGCCGAAGCCGGTCGCCCCGCCCCAGCCCGCCGGCGTGCACTGGCTGCACGTCACGACCAAGCGCGCCACCACGGCCTGCGGGATCTCCGTGCCCGCCTTCTACAAGAACCTCGGCGCCGGCTATGCCGCCGACGGCGAGAAGATTGCCTGCACCACCAACCGCGACGGCGGCACCGTGACGTGCCCGCGCTGCATGGAGGAGATGTCTTGAGAGAAAAGCATCAGGTCAATCCTCACTGGCGCTGTTTCTTTTGCGATGAGGTTTTCACCACCCGCGGCTTGGCCGCCGAGCACTTCGGCACCGAGGTCGGTTGCGACTATCCGACGCCTGCGTGCCAGATCAAGGCGCATGAAGGCCACCTCGTCACCTACATCCGCAAGCTCGAGGAAGAGCTCGGCGTCTGGAATCGAGAGAGCCATCAGATCCAGCAGGCCATCTTGACCCTCGAAGGCGAGGTCGCAGCGCAGGTTCGGCAAGCCGAGGAGCGCGGCTATGCCCGCGGCGTCGAGGACATGAAAAAGCAGGGGTTCTGCGTCGAACCTGCGAGGCACGAACAATGAAAGCCCTCACTATCTACCAGCCCTGGGCCTCGCTCATCATGATCGGCGCCAAGCCCTACGAGTTTCGCAAGTGGGACTATCGCACCCGCTGCCCCGCCGTCGAAGGCCAGCGCATCGTCATCCACGCCAGCGCGCGCAAGGTCGATCCGCGCGAGGTGCAGGATATCCTCTACAGGCTGTGGGCCGGCGAGCCGACCGGCCTGAAACACGAAAAGGCGCGCCGGCTGCTGGTCAAGATCGGCTTCAAGCCTGGCGACGGCGGGCCGATGCTGCCGACGGCGCACGGGCTCGGCACCGCGATCCTCGGCACGCCGCGCAAGGCGTCAGAGATCTTCGGCCGCGGCCGCGATTCCGATCGCATCGACCACCAGGTCTGGGCCTGGCCGCTCATCGACATCAAACCCTTCGAGCCGCCGATCCCGGCCCGCGGCGCGCAAGGCTTCTGGACCTGGCCGGAGAAGGTAGCAGCATGAAGCTGATGCTCGAAGCAACGCCCGACACGACGCGCGTGCAAGGCGCGCCGGCGCGGATCTGGAAGGGCAAGACCGAGAGCGGCATCGAGGTGACCGCCTACATCTGCCTGATCCGGGTCCGCAAGGACGACGACACCTCGCAGTTCGAGCGCGAGCTGCGCGAGGTGCAGGTGCGGCCCGAGCTCGTCTCGATTGACCTGAGGATGATCATTGACTGACGACGCCGGGGCGCCCTCGATCGTCGACGATTACTTCGCGATCGCCAACCGCCTTCGCGAGATCAAGGGCGGCCGCCGCTGCGACTGCGGCGGCCGCTTCGGCCACAACTACGGCTGCAACATCTTCCGCTGCCATGTCTGCGGAACGCTCTGCGACAGCGCGCCGGCCGACGGCCCCGCGATCTGCGCTGCGCACTGCCCGGATCACGACTACCGCTACGAACGCGGCGAGGGCCACCGCTGCATCGTCTGCGGCAGCGAGCCGCCGCCGGATTGGTTCTCCGTCGATTAGCGGAATCGACTCCCCGCGGCGGTCGTGCTTGTTACGGCCGCCATGGATCTCTTCCTCCGCAAGGTCAAGCACCCCAACGCCCCCGACAATTATCGCGTCCTGATCAAGCTGGACGGCGACGACGAGATCGAGGTCGGCTCGATCGGGATCAAGGCGTTCACCAGCGGCGATGCCGCATGGACGTGGGGCATCGACACTGTCATCCCGCTACGTGCGATGGAAGCGCAGGGCCGCGGCGCAGATCGGCGGGACTGCATGGCGAAGTTCCGGGCCGCCTGGGACAAGCTCGCGGCGGATCCGGGCCGCCTTGCTGAATTTATGGAAGCCAAGCGGCGAGCGAGGCGCAGCGCCTAAGCGCCGCGATTCGCATTTCCGAGGCCCGACACCTATCTCCCAGACATGCGTTCAGAGTTCGATTTCTGCCTGCCGAGCCGCGGCAAACAGGTTCCCGCCGGCCCGGACTGGATCCACGAAATCAAATACGACGGCTTCCGTCTCCGCGTGGAGCGCGAGGGCAAGCGCGTGCGCCTCTTCACCCGCAACGGGCACGACTGGACCAGCCGCTTCCCCTGGATCGTCGAGACCGCGCTGAAGATCCGCAAGGAGCAGTTCATCATCGATGGCGAGGCCGTGGTGCTCGGCGTCGATGGCGTCAGCGACTTCGATGCGCTGATCTCGCGCCGGCACGACCACGAGGTGCAGCTCTATGCCTTCGACGTCGTTGCGATCGGCGGCGAGGATCTGCGGCCGCTTCCGTTGCACCTGCGCAAGAACAACCTCGCCCAGCTGCTGCGCAAGAACAACCTCGCCCAGCTGCTGCGCCGGCATCCGGAAGGCATCTTCGTCGCCCCCTTCGAGCAGGGCGAGATCGGCGCGGACCTGTTCCGGGCGGCCTGCAGGATGGGGCTCGAGGGCTTGGTGTCGAAGCACCGGGAAAGATCCTACCGCGGCGGCCGCCAGACCCATTGGGTGAAGGTCAAGAACCCGGCGCACCCCGCCATGACGCGGGTGAAGGACGCGTTCGCCTGAGGCGATTCGGCCATGATCCCAAGGCCCTGTAACCATTCCTTCAGGTGATTATGGAACATTTCCGGCCGCGCGCGGTCCTTGTCCCGCATCCCGCGCTGCCCATGGATCCGCCGATGCCCGCCAAGAGCGCCAACGAGCGCCGTGCCCTCGCCCACGAGCTGCTCGGCCTCGAGCGCAAGCACGCGGCCGACTTCGCCCGGATGGAAGACATCAAGCGCGCGCTGCGCGAGATCGCGACCGAGGAAGGCGAGAACTTCAAGGAAGAGTTCGCCGGCGAAGGCGCCGTGAAGGTCGCCGGCAAGAAGGACGGCGAGTTCAAGGGCATCGTCCCGGAGCTCAACATCGAGGCGTTCCTCGCCCTCAGCGAGCGCCGCCGGGCGACCCTGCAGGAGAACGGGCTAGTCGCGATGAACTCGAAATATGGCCGCCCGTTCTACGGCTCGGTCACCATCGAGGTGTTCTGAAAACTGCCGTCATCGTCACCGCCGGCGCGCGCCGCGGGGCGCGCGGCTGGATCCACGGCGAGCTCGGCAATCTGCATCCGCAGGCGACGCGCGCCCTGGTGCACATCGAGGCGGCCGTCATCCCGATCGCGATAGCCAGACTCGCAAGAACGACACAGCTCGATCTGTTCAAAACGGCAAAAGACGCGCCGACGGCTGAAGCCGACGGCGCATCTGATGGGACTTTGTTCGGCGGGTCGGCGCCTTAATGGCCGAGCAGCACCCTCGCCTTCTCCCAGATCGTCAGGATCACGGCGATCGCGCCGAATCCGCCGCCGATCCAGGCTCCGATCTTCACCACGAACCAGTTGATCGCCTTGGCGCGCGCCCACACCAGGTAGAGCTCCTCGAGCTGCTTGGCCATCGGCTCCAGCAGCTTGTCGTGGCCGTCGGCGCGCTGCTCGAGCGAACTGAGCCGCTCGGCGGTGGATGCGCGCGGGCGGGTATTTGCGAGCTTCGCGACGCTCATTTCTCCTCGCCCTTTCCGGCCGCAAAGGCGGCCCGTTCGTCCCTGTGGCACTCGGAGCCGCTCTGGATGCGGCTGTTGGCCTCGTCCAGCGCGTCGTCCGAGCGGGCATAGGCCACGCGGGCGTCCGTCTTGCGCGTCACAGGCGGCCGCGGCACGGGCTGCAGGAAGGCGTCACACACCGCCGGCAGGTCGACCGCGAGGCGGGTGTCGCCCTTCTCGAAGGTCGCGAGCCTGCCCGCCGGGCCGCACGCGGTCAGCAACATCGCCGAGCTCGCAAGTCCCGCCAGCGCGCGCAGGCTTGCCCGGGGCGGTCCCCATGGCCGCGAGGAGCTTCCGTTCATAGTCGTCCGCCTTTCGCTTGTTCGCGGCCGCCTGCCCCTCGAGCGTGGCCAGCCGCGGCCCGTACTTCTCCTGCAGCTTCTGCTCGACCAGCTGGTCGCGCTCGGCCTGCGCGTCGATCGCCGCCTTGCGCGCGTCGGCCCATTGCGCCTCGACGTCGGCGCGGCCGACGCTGTCGCCGTAGAGCGTGCCGGCATAGGCCGCGCCTAGCAGCACGGCCGCGCCGATCGCCGGCTTCAGCAGGCGCGGGTCGTAGAAGACGGCGGCCGCGATCGCGAGCAGGACGCCGACCGACAGTCCCGTCCATTCCGAGACATGCGCGATCGTGCGCCATGCGGCCGCGACGTCCGACAACGCCTCAAACATGATCGTTCACCAGCTTGTTGCGACGGTCGAACCAGATGAACACGGCGAGCGCGAGCACGGCGCCGCCGATCAGGGCCTCCGGCCGGTGCACCAGGCTCCCGGCGACATCGAGCAGACCGAGATCCGCGACCTTGCCCTGCAGCTCGCGGGCCTGGTCGAGGACGTCGTTGGCCTGCTTGACCATCCAGGCGATCGCGCTGGCGCCGATCGACAGCGCGGCGTTGCCCGTCTTCGACTGCGCCATCGTCTTGGGCGGCGGGTTGCGCTCGGCCTTGGGCGAGAACACCACGTCGGGATGCGGCGCCGGCGGCGCCTCACGCTGGTCGGGCGTGTTGAACCAGGCGATCTCGGCGTTGCGCCGGTTCACCAGGCCCTGCATGCGCTCGCCCTTCGAGTAGACGTACTGCAGCAGCTTCGCCGGCACCTCGTCGGCCCGGCCAGCATTGATCAGCCTGATCGCCGCGATCGCGCCGGACGGGCAGTTAAACCAAGTGTCGACCAAGGCGTCGAACTGGTGCTGGCTAACGGCGACCTTGAGCGCTGCGTTCACCGCCCGCTCGCCGGGCGCGAGATCCCGCGAGAGCAGCTCGTCCGCCTGTTGGCGGGTCAGGCGCAGGCCCTGGGTGATCTTCAGGCCGCCGGCGGCGTCGGTGTGTCCGAATCCGATCGTCAGCGTGCCCTTGACCGGACCGCCGTCCCATTCGGGATAGGCGAGCTTGCCGCCGATGCGCCGCTTCGGGACCTTGTCGTCGTAGACGTACAGGACGCACTCCTCCCACGGCTCCGTAAGGCGCTGCCGGGCCGCCTGGCTGAGGGTGCGCATCACGCCACCCTCACGGGCGTCTCCGCCGGCGGCGGCGGCACCGAAGTGGGCGGCTCCTGGGAGGCGGTCAGGCTCGGCGAGGCCTCAGGCTCCTGGAACCCCGGCAGCTGCGACCGCAGGTGCTCGAGCTCGCCCTCGACCATAGCGAGCCGGGTCCCGAGCTCGGCGACGTCGCCCTCGAGCGTGGCCACCAGGGCCTTCCCGGCACCCCAGCGGGTCCGAACCCAGGCGAGCGCCGCGGGGACGACCTTGGCCGCGCCGCGGTAGCCGAAATACGAGAGACCGACGCCGGCGGCGCCGGTGAGAACGGACAGAATGTCCACCATGGCCTGTTGCTCCTCTGCATTAAGGTGAATCGCTCGCCGCCGTCGCCCGAGGGTTGTTCGCCATCAGGTTGCGGTGCTAGGGTCCGCTATTCGACGGAATGCGATACTTTTGGTCGGTTTGGATGATCTGGTCGCTTCAGACCCTTCGCTTCGCGGCATCCCTGCTCGTCGTCTACGTCCACGCTTCGCAACTCGGGTTGCTGATGGCGGGCGAGCGCGCCGCCTATGCGGCGCAGCTCGAGAGCGTCGGACAGACCGGCGTTGATATTTTCTTCGTGCTGTCCGGCGTCGTGATCTCGATCACCGCTGCGAAGGAACCGTCGGCCTCGCGGTTCTTCTGGAGACGCGTGCGACGGGTGCTCCCAATCTATTGGGTGGCCAGTCTTCTGCCCGCGCTGCTCGTCGTTGCCGTCGGCGGCCTGCAGTGGCGAGAGACGCTCGCCACGATCTCGTTATGGCCCGCCACCGACATCCTTGCACAGCCGGTTCTGCCGGTCGCCTGGACCCTCACCTTCGAGCTGCTGTTCTACGGCGCTGCGGCGCTGGTCTTGACCAACCGCGTCTGGCTGCCTGTCCTCGCCGGAATATTTGTCGGATCGTTCGCGTTGCGATCGGCAGGGCCGGTCTTTCAAATTCTCGGCAACCCCCTCATTGCCGAGTTCCTCCTGGGCTTGGTGGTCGCTCGCCTGCCGTCCTGGCGCCCGGCGCGATGGGGCGTCCCGATCGGCGCGGCCGCACTCGTCGCGGTCGGCTTTCTCGGTCTGGGGCCGCACGACAACATCCTTCAGAACTACAGCGGCGAGAACAACGCGCAGCGCGTCGTCGTTTGCGGTATCCCGGCGGCGCTGATCGTCTACGGCGCGATGCAGTTCAACCTGAACCGCGGTGCGTTGACCTATCTCGGCGGGATGTCCTACGCGCTTTACCTGTTCCAGGCCGTGGGAATCGGGATCGTCTATGCCCTGCTGAAAAGCCACTCGATCGTGCTGCCGCCAGGCGCGATCATCGCGCTGGCGATCCTATCCTCGCTGGTCGTCGCCTGGATCGCGCACGAGGCGATCGAGCGGCCCATGCTGAAAGCGCTTCCTCTCGATCTCAGACCACCGAGATCTGCGGATCGAGATAGTAGGTTGCCGACGCCTTCGCGGCCTTCGGCCTGACGTAAATGAAGCCCTTCTGCTGCGGCGTGACCGTCACCGCGACCTTGAAGGCGGTGGTGCCGCCCGACCAGGTCGAGGCGTCCGACGATTGCGCCGCGGCGGATGCGAGCAGATTGGCCTTGGTCGCCGTGGCGCGGGACATGATCGGCGACGAGCTCGAGGACAGATATTCGACGTCCATCCAGAATTCGTCGTTGTTCGGCACCGAGCCGCCGGTGGTGACGCCGTAGAGCGTGATCGTCTTGGCGACGCCGGCGCTGTCGATCCAGACCGGAATCGGCTGCGCTTCGAACGGAAGCGCCCAGAGCGCGTTCGCGGTCGTGACGATCTTGATGCTGTAGCTCGTGGTGCCGTCGCCGCCGCCGCCGGTGCGGGTGACGCCGGTGTCGACCACCTGGCTGCCGGCATAGGCCCAGCGCTCGTCGCGGTAGTTCACCGCGCCGCTGTCGCAATTGACGACATCGATGACGGTGTTCGGGCCGCCCGGCTGGCCGATCGTCACCGAGGCGTTGATCTTGCAATCCGTCAGGTTGAAATAGCCCTGCAGATTGACCGAGTTCGAGAACAGCGTCTTGCCGCTGCCGGCCGCCGACAGGTCGACGCCGCGGATCGACATGCGCGCCTGGCTGTTGCCGGTCGAGCCGATCAGCGTCGTCGGCACCGCGGCGCCCGCGAGCGCGCTCGGCGTGTCGCGCCAGACGATGTCGCCGAGCCAGACGGCGATACTCTGCCCCGTCCCGGAGAAGGACATCGGGGCATTTTCCAGGGTGACGTTCGACCCGCGCGCGCCGGCATTGGATCCGAGGTTGATGGTCGGGCTCGTCGTCGACAGCGTGCCGTTGCGATAGACCAGCGTCGAGACCGAACCGGCGCCGAGCGTGAACGCAAACGCGCCGCCGGCCGATAGATTGATGCCGTCCCAATACTGAACATTGCCGGTCGCACTAGCGACAGCAAAAGTGCTCGCGGAGCCCTCGGCGATCGTCGCGCCCGACGTGACGTCACCCGATTGCGGCGGCACATGCGCCGAGCCGACGCAAAGGAAGTAGCAGGGCGAGCCGAGCGCGCCGATGGCAAAGTTCATGTTGCCCGACGTCGTCTCCTGGTGCGCCGAGTGGAGGTAGAACGTGTTGCCATTCTGGCCCCAGCCTGAGGCGATCGCATTGATGGCGCGAGCGTGCGGCGCTTGCCAGCCGGTGAAGTTGCCGACGGCACCGATGCAGGTCCAGACGCAGGTGTTGTCGTTGGTGGTGCCGCCGGCTGTGGTGTTCCAGCTCGGCTCCGAGCCGTTGCCGGCGGTACCGGCGGTCGAGTTGATGAAATAGTGCGTGCCGGCGACGTTCTTGATGATCTCGCCCAGCGTGACAGCCGTGTTCTTGACCGTCGACCACGGCACCGTGTTGGTGGCATCACCATTGACTGCGGCAACGCCCGTGCACTCCTGAAGGACCGCCGTGCCGTCGGTGGTCTTGGCGCCGCGGGTCAGCGTCCAGGTCGCGTCGGTCGTGTTCGCCGTCGTGCCGCCTGTGATGACCACGAAGACGCGCTCATTGCCCGAGCTCGGCGCCGTGAACTGGCGATAGAGCGCGCCGGCGGACACAGCCGTGTTCTGCGGCCGCTTGGTGACGGCGAAGTACCCGGTGGTCGCCCCGTCGCCATAGTTGACGTACCAGACGGTGTCGTGGAGAGCCATGCGGGGCCTTTAGGTCTGGTTGACGACGGATCCGGCCAGCGCCGTCTGGCGCGCCGTGCCGTCCATGTTGATGATGACCGCCCCCAGCGGCGTCGACAGCGCGACCTGGCGCGCGGTCCCGCCGCCACCACCGCCGCCGCCCCCGCCGCCGCCGGCGCCGCGAAGCAGCGATTGCACGAGCGCGCCCGGGATCATGTGGCCAGTGCCTTGTGCACGGCGAGCAGAACCTTGCCGTCGTTGAGGACGGAATAGGTGATGGCGTCGCGCGCGCCGTTGGTGTTGGACAGCGACAGGCCTGCGATGCCGCCGGCGGCCACGTAGGACGAGCCGGACGGGATCACCAGCGTCAGCGCGCCGGTCACCGGGAACCACTCCAGGATGCCGCTCTGCCCCACCTTGGCGTTGGCGGCCGCTCCCAACGTGCGGCTCGAGCCGACACCGCCGGTGCCGGTCAGCTTGGCGTTGATGAAGGTCGAGAAGTCCATGGTGACGGTCGACGCGTCCGTCAGCGTCACGGTCCCGGCGGCCGACCAGATCTTGTCGGTCGACAGCGCCTTGCCGGGTGTGTTGTTGAGATACTGCGCGGCGGTCGCCTCGTTGAAGGTCGAGATCGTGCCGAGGCCGCCCAGCGTGAAATCGTTGGTGACGATCAGTTCGAGACCGTTGGCGGTGCCGTCGGTCTCGACCATCGCCTTCTTGCCGGCCGCCAGATTGATCGTCGTGGTGCCGAGCTTGATCGCCAGCGACTGGGTATTGCCGGCGTCGGAATTGTCGACGATGACGGCGCGCGACACCGCGCGCAGCGTCAGCGACCGGCCGACCGTCGTGTTGCCGGTCACCTTGAATTTGCGATAGCGCAGATAATCGGCTGCCCCCACGGTCTGGTTGCCCGAGCTCACCGAGATCGACTGCACGGCCGTCAGGAAGCTGTCGAGCTCCCCGCCCTTGTCGTTGGCCGTGGTCTCCGGGTTGGTCTGCCCGTTGACGAGCTGCACCAGGCCGAGATTGTTCGACGTGATCAAGGTCATGCTTCAGATCCCTCAGGACAGCGCGACCGTCGCCGCGGCTTCGAAGCCGCGGCCGACCGAGAAGCCGCCGTCATGGCCGACGCGGTAGGCGCGAAAGGTCAGGCTTGCCGGCATCGAGCCGAAATCGGCGGTGATGTCCGCAGCCACATAGGTCTTGCCCGGCGTGGTCGAGGTCAGCGTGCGCAGCACCGTTCCGCCGGAGACGATGTCGAACTGCCACTCGTCCTCGTCCTCGCTGTCAGTGACGGTCCAGTCGACCGCGGGATGCGCGCCGAAGCGCGAGCGGCGATCGCAAGACAGTGCGATGTCCGAGCCGGAGATCACGGCGTCGAGATGCACGGGCGCCGGCGGCTTCTCGGCATTGCCCGTGACGGTCGCAAGATGCGGCCGCGAGGCGAACAGCGGCTGGTCGATGCCGACTCCGCGGTAGTAGACGGCCTCGCCGAGCGCGCCCGTTGCAAAGGCCGAGGTATAGACGTCCTGCCCGGCGATCGGCACGAAGTAGTCGCCGACCTGGTGGGTGCCGCAGAACACCTCCGTGCCGTAAAGGCCGCGCGACAGGCCGGAGAAGGTATAGCTGCCGTCGGCGTTCGCCGTGATCGTCTCCCAGGCAATCACCTCCCAGCGGCCGGGCGCGCCGATATAGGCAAGCGTGGTCTCGTTCATGCGGTCGGCATAGGTCACGCTGGCAAAATCGGTGAAATCTCCGATGCGCGGCACCACCGAGAACGTATTGGCGTAGTCGGACATGAACGGAGAGGCCGTGGTACCGAGCGCGGCAATCACCGTGCCGAAGTGCACCACCTGCGATTCCAGCGCGGTGCCCGCGGCGGCCACGTAGTTGACCCCGTCAAAGCCGTAGAAGAACTGCGCCCCGCTCCAGGCGGCCTGGCCGAGCGAAGTAGCCACCCAATTGAAGGCGAGCGCGCGGCCGCCGAGATCGCCGCGTGCGGCGAACAACGGCCCATCGAGCAGGATCGCGTCCGACGACGGATCCGGCAACGAATAGACGAAGGGTGGCGTCGCGCCGGAGGAGCCCAGCCCCGTGAACGAGGTCTTCGTCAGGATCGCCTGCAGCGTGATCTGGTTCTGCAGGGATCCGCCGAGCGAGGCCTGCTTGACCTTCGCGGTGTAGGAGTTGCCGCCGGAGTGCACGAGGCAGATATCGCCGGGCGTGACGGCGCCGAGCAGCGGCATACCCTGCAGCGTCAGCCGCGTGCCGCCCATGATTCGGCGATAAAGCGCGGCGGTGCCAAGCGTCACCGCCTGGTCGGCGGTCATGATCAGCGGCGTCGAGATGGTGTCCTTCTTCAGGCTTTCTGTAGTCACCGCGTTGACCGGCCGCGTGATCGTCTGGGTGGTCGGCGCATAGTCCAGCGATGCGTCGGGGTATACGACGTCGAGACGGCTGGCGAACGAGCTCGCCTGCTCCTGCATGACCGTGATCGGCCCACCGCCTTGGCCGGGGTCGATGCACATCTCCGGCGTGATTGTGAAATCGATCGGTGGATCGTCTGGGATCCGGAAAAGCCGGATGGACTGGTCCTGCACGTTCTCGTAGCCGAGCAAATCCTGGTGGATCCTCAGGAAGTCCTGGAAATCGAGGTCCTGGTCGATGACGACGCCACCAAAGGTGTCCGGAATCCCCGAGATGGTAACGGCGCCCGGCGCGTAACCTGCACGCTCGGCCAGGGCCAGTGTAAGGTCGCTGAAGGCATAGGAGCCCGAGCCCGTGCCGCCCGGCCGGTACATGGTCGGCGCGCCGCCGCCGGCCGGAAAGCGCAGGAACGATTTGGTTTCGCTGTCGAACAGATAGGTACCGCTGACGGCCGGCCCCGTCAGCGCGGTTTCCGTGCCGTCGGCGAGGTCGAGCAGCTTCAGGCTGCCGCCGGCCATCGCGCCGAAATAATGCGCACTACGGCGCCAGCGGTCGGTGGTCGACACGGTCGGTGCCGCGCCGGCATAGGGCTTGGCCATGGTGAAGGACAGCGTCTTCTGCCACCGCACTGAAGCGTCCGAGCAGCGGTACTTGGTCGCGAGCCCCGCCGGCGAGAACACCAGGAGGCAATCCTCGGACGGCATGTAGTGAACCAGATTGGCCTCGAGATCGGCCAGCGTGGTGATCGTGGCGGTCTCGTGATCGGCATCGATCACCACCTTGTGGACGTGCGCCTGGCTGCCGATCCAGAATACCGCCTGCCCGCCTTCCGATTTGCCGCGGCAGATCGAGATGCAAGTTGCGGAGACGGACGGCGCGGCGCCCCCGAGATATTCGCCGGTGTCGACGATGCGGCGCATGATGTTGGTGGCCGCATTGTAGGCGAATACCTCGAGGCGTCCGTGCAGCGACAGCATCGCGAACAGATAGACCGGCTGCGCGTGGACGGTGTCGACGCTCCAGGCAAAATTGTTGATGAGGTCGGTGATGTTTTCTGCGTTGAACTTGGTGTCGCTCATCTCGCAGACGACGCGGCCCGTGAACGGGTTGATCAGCACGAATTTCTGGTTGAGGAAAAGCCCGTCCGCGACTGCGAGCAGGAGCTGCAGCCCGTCGATATAGTCGACCTGCGCGATGGCAAGGCTGGTGAAGGCCGACGACAAATTGACGATCGGCAGCGAGTAAAGCTCGCTGTGTGTGCCCCACAGCTCCGAGGCGACAATGCGATACGCCGTGATGTCGCAGAAGTAGACCGTGCCGGAGGCCCAATCGATGCCGGGCTGGTTGGAGACGCTCTCCCCGGTCGAGATCGTGAAATTCTCGGTCGCAACGCTAGAGAAGGTGTCATCCGCGATCACGGCGCCGAATAGCGGTTCGACCAAATTGCCGTTCTCGTTGAACAGGTCGAGCGGGAAGTTGCGGAACACGATGTAGTGCTGACCGCGGAAAGCCTGCGTCAGGCCTACACCCCTGTCGGCTTCGATGGTGGGGTCGACCGGCTGGGTGTAGCTGCCGGGATAATAGGTGAAATTCAGCCCCTTGGCGTTGACGATCGGTGAGATCGTCTTGTCGTAGATGACGGTCGCGGCAACGCCGGCGTCGCCCCCGGTCGCGACGCCACAGCGGATCTGCAGCACGTCGCGCTTGCCGTTCGACGACAGCGGCTGGCCGAAACTGACGGCGATGTCGCACACCACGGCCGTGCCGCTGGACGCGACCTGCGCCTGGGAATAGATCACGCCGTTGCGCGAGACGGTCCCGACGTCAGCGGCCGAGATCGCCCCCGTCAGCGTGATGGTTCGCGGTTTGGTGTACCAGAGCACCCGTCCGCGCAAAAGGCGCTTGCCGGCGGAGATCGGAATCGGCTTGCCATAGAGCAGGTCCGAGACCAACTGCAGCTGCTGCTTGGGCAGCGGCGTCGGCGCCGGCGTCGCGTTGGCGCTGAGGGCCACAACCGGGGCCGGCCGCGGCGGGCTGACCAAAAAGCCGCCGGCATAAGCCGTATAAGATCCGCCAAAGCCCGGGGAGCTCGTGGTCGCGACGCCGCCTATGGTGCTGCTGAATGCCATCAGCCCTCACCCTGGAAGTTTTCGGCGTTCGCGAATCGGTCGGCGCAGTCTTCCTCTCTGCGTTTGAAACACCCCGGTGAAATATCGAGGATGTCTCCAACCTGCAGCAATGCGGCGACCGGCATCCACAGCGACACGGTCCTGCTCCCCGCGTCGTAGGCGCGTACGTCGAGCTCCAGGTCATAGTTGCCGTTGACCGCGACCCAGCCCATCGCGAACGAATCCCCGACAACGCGCGCATCGGCCGGGTCGGAGATGACGAAGTCGTGCCCGTTTGCGGAGACGCTCGCTACGGTGACGGTGCGCAGCCAGGCCTCCATCGCAATCGCAGTGACACCGCCATCAATGGTCGAGTGGCCTACCGTCGTGTCGTAGCTCGGCTGTAGAGCCGCGGTCGTACCCGCCGTCGTGACCTTGTAGAGCCGGTTGGCGTAGTCCGCCGGGGTGCCGGCGGTGCCGGAACGGACCCTGTAGAAATCGCCGACGGCGTATGCAGTGTTGCGGATGACATCATCCGGCCTGACCGGCATCTGGCACCTGCCGGGGCTGGACGGATTTACGTAATCGCCGAACTTGGCGCGGCACGTGCCGCTGTAGTTATCGACCACGACCGAGCGCGCAAGCGAGATGTCGCTGCGGAACTCGATTTTGAAGCCGGTCGCGTCTTCCGAATAGGTCTGGTCGCCGGCGACCCCGGCAAAATCCCAGCTCGATACCGACAAATCGGAGAGATCACAAAGCCGCACCGTACAGACGGAATTCTTGAAGCGCCCGAGCGCCACCTTTGCAGGATCGAATGCACCGCCACTCGAGAGAGTCGTTGTGATCTCGCAAACATTTCCGCGCCCGTCGTCGGACTTGGTGATGCGTGAGAACGACGTCGACAGCCGTGCCTCGTAAGTCACGGGCCCAGTGGCGATGGTAACGTCATGATCGGCATCCGTCAGCCGTGCGATCGTGCCGTCCTTGCACAGGATCTCGTAGAGGCGAACGATCTGCAGATCGCTGCGCGACAGGTCGAAGGCGAGTGTCAGGGGCACGGGTCAGCGCTCGAAAAGTTCTTTGAGCTGGAAGCCGGGCATAGCGATCTTGCCGGCGGTATCGACCCTGATGGGCATCTTGCCGGCGAAGCGCACCGGCGTCTTGAAGGTCGCGACGACCACGGTGATGTTGGCAGCTGCCGCCGGCGCCGCCGTGAAGCGGATCAGCCCGAGCGGCTGCACCGTGAAAGCCGCCGTCGGCGTTCCGTTGATGGTGATCGAGATCGAGCTCGAGTCCGGCCGGGTGATCGGCCGCTCGTAGGTGACGGGCGAGACCAGCGCGCCGTTGGAATAGGTCTTGAAGAGATAAAAATCCTTGTTGGAGCCGTTGGCGATCGAGACACCGCCCGGGCTGTCGATACGCTGGTTCGCGATCGTGCTGTCGTACCAGTCCTTGTGCAGGAAGCCGATGGTCTGGCCGTGCGCGAGATAGAGGTCGCCGATCGCCTGGCGCAGCGCCTGGTCGCGGATGCCGTAGCCGATGCTGAAGGATCGCGGCCGGCGCGTGCTCTTGCGGTTGATCTGCTCTAGGCCGGACCACGACGTCAGCGCCTCGACGGAATCGTCGAGGATGGTCTGGGCCCCGCGCTGCACCGCCTCCGGCAGCTCAACGTCCTTGACGGTGACGGTAATGGTCATCGGCGAACGTACTTCATCATCGCGGCATAGGCGTCGTTGGCCGCCTGCGAGGCCGCGTCATGCACGAGATCGACGTCGCCGCTGTCGTTCACGTAGATCATCGGCTGGAACAGCATCTGGACGTTCGGCGCCGCCGGCGGAGCGGCCGCAGCGCCGCGCAACTGCACCGGGACGGCGCCATGCTGAAGCGGAATGATCGCCTCCGGCTCGTAGCGCTCGCCCGCGAGCGAGATCGTTGGGCTATCGACGATGCCTCCGCCCGCGAATGCCCGCAGCTGGGCCGGACCGTACTTGGTCATGATGCCGCCGGTGGCGAAACCGAAACCCTTGACGTTGTCCTGGGCGTAGAGCGAGGACAGATAGCCGGGCAGCGAGGCCGTGTTCTTCTCTGTTGCGTCTGTGTTGTTGTTGATGGCGTCGACCAGCGACTGGATGTTCGAGTTGAGGCTGGAGATGGCCTGGTCGCGCGCGATCGTCTCCGGCAGGGTCTGCAGCCAGGCCAGCTGCTGCCTGAAATTCTCGAGCTGGGTGCCTTTGTCGGAGGTCTGCGAGTTTTTGATCTGGGTCAGGGTGTCGACCAGCGAGACCTGCTCGCTGTTGTCGGTTGACGACGACCGGTAGGCCTGGGCCGCAGCGATTGCGCCGGCGAGGTCGCCCGAGCCAACGTAGCGATTGACGATGTCCTGCAGCGACGGGCTGGCGAATTGATTGACGCCGAGGGAACTATACGTTTGTCCGACACCGTTACCGTAAAGCGCTTTGGCGCCAGAATTCGGATTCTGACCGCCGGTAAACGAACCGCTTTGGGTCATGACATAAGGCGTCGAAGACCCGCTAAAGTTAGCAGCCTCCGGCGCATTCGCCTGTGCCGGCGTCAAACCACCGAGTCCCATCGGCAGAAAAGCGCTGGCGCCAAAATTGACCGACTGCGCACCGAACATTGCGTTTGCAAATGCATTCGCCTGTGCGGCGGCTTCGGCCGCATATTTTGCCAGGATTTGCATTTTCAGCGCCGCCGCAGCCGACGCATCCGCTCCCGAATTGATCGCATTGCGATACGCGATTGACGCCGCCGTCGTGGCTTCCGTGCCGTTCTGCCGCGCCTTAATCAGTTCGACTTGGTCCTTTAGAGATTGCACTTGCTGCATCACGGCGGTGGTCGCATTCGCCTCTGCGATTGCGCGCTGTTCGGCGGCGAGCCGTGCGGCTTCTTCCTCCGATACTCCTTGAGCAAGAAGATTGTTGAACGTCGCAACTTCCTGCGCCGCAATCTTCTGCGCGCCCGTCACAGCCTGGGCAACACCCAATAGACCACGCAAGTTCGTCAGGGCAACAGCCGTTTGCGAACTGACGCCGCCCCATTCGGCCTTCAACTGGTTGACGACGGCGGCCTGACGAACCGTCGAATCGAGCGACTCTTTAGTGAGATCGCGCTGATATTGCAGGACTTGCAGCGCGTCGTCAGTCCTCCCCGGGACACTAACGCCCGGCATGTTGGAGTCGCTCAGCGCCTTGGCTTCGCCGAGCTTCCGAATGGCCTCGTCGAATTTGTCCATGGCGTCAAGCTGCGGAAGGATCGCGCGGGTGATGCCATCCGCTTCGGCGGAAATCTTGTTGAACTGCTTGAGGATGTTGTCAGCCGAGAAACCGTCGACCTTCCGTTGAGCTTCGTCTACCCTCCGGTCGAACTCTTCGAGGCTTTTCAACTGAACCAGTTCGCCGCGATCGTTGCGACCAATCATCGCAAAGCCGGCAGCTTGACTGGCCGCCGCATTGTCGCGGTCCTGCTTCGCTTGTTCGAGTTGGCGCCTCGCTTCTACAGCGGGGTCGGTCGGCGCCGGACCCGCCTTGATATTCGACAAGACGTTCGACAGCGCGTTGTAAGCTTTCGTCAGAACACCGACGCTGTCCGCGGCCTTTTGGTTATCGGCCGCGGTGCCATCGATAATCATCTGAATGGCTTTGATCCGGTCGCCTTGAACCTGCAGGTTGCGAATCGAGTCGAGCGTTGAGGCGTTCAGAAAGCCATACGTCTGATCAAGCTTCTTGGCAGCATCGACAAGGTCGCCACCGAGCAGCCCGGCGAATTCCTTGGTCGCGGTGCTCGCATCCTTGCCGGTCAGAACCGAATAGCCGTGGATCGCGTCGCCGACACCTTTCAGCGCAGAAACTGTAATGTTCCCGGTCTTCGTGAATTCGGTCGCGACCTCGCGTGCCGATGCGATCGAAAGACCGGTGGCGCTTGAATTCGCTTCCGCAAAGCGGTTGATGTCAGCCGCCGTTGTGCCGGTACGCGCGCCGATGCCGATCAGCGATTGATTGACCTTGTCCTGTGCGTCCGACCACTGAAAGGCCAGATAAGTCGCCGCCGCGCCGATTCCGAGCAGGCCGGCGGTCGCGAGGCGCGCCGGCGTCAAGACGCTGGACAGGCCCGAGGTGACCTGGCCGAAAAAGCCCTTCAGAGTTCCTTGGCTGTTGGCAAAGACGTCGGCGACCTGGGTGCCCTGCTGGATCAGCACGGTCCCGAATGACTGGCCCGAGGTCAGGCCGACGAAAACATCCTGCGCCTGGCGCGACAGGTTGGTCAGCTCATGGCGAGCGAGCCCTGCCTCTTTGCCAACGGCGATGGTGGCCGTGGCCGCCTTGCCGGCGCCCTCGACCGTGCGCTGATAGCTCTGGGCAATCAGTCCCTGCAGCTCGCCATAACGCTGATCGTTGACGATGCCCTGCTTGCGGGCATCGTCAAGCGTCTTCTGGTCCTTGGTCAGCTGCTGCTGCGCGCGATACGTGGTATCCGCGCGCTTCTGCAGGCTCTCGAAAGCCCGCTCGACCGAGAGCGTTGCCCTGCTCGTCTTGTCCGAGTTGACGACGACGTCGTCCATGGCGCCGGCGAGCTTCTCGACCGACGCGGTGGTCTGGTCGACATTCGTCGCCTTGCCCTGGATGTCGATCAACCTGACGACGTCGTCAGCCATGCTCGTCCTCGCTGGGCTCGGTTTGGCCGGGGCCCTGTTCGGCTTTGACTTTCAGGAGCTCGTCGTCCATCGCGCGCATCAGGCGCAGGAACAGCACCCGTTCCTCGCCGCAAAAGCCGCCTCGCTCGGCGTAGGCGTCGAGTGTGCGCCAGGCGATGCGGCGGGGTTTGTTGGCGATGATCATCACCGGCGGCGCCCCCGGCGCGCTGGGCAGGAGCTGGGTTTCCTGCAGGTATTCGCGCTCGTCGATCAGATCGCCGAACGCCTGCCAGTAGAGCCGCGCCCACCGCGGGATGCTACGCGCCTCCGGCGGGATCTCGTCTCGTTGCTCGAGCAGCACCGCAGCGTCAGGTTCATGCGCGGCGAGCTCCTCGAGCCATTCGTCGGTGCCCTGCCGCGTCAGCTGGTAACGGAGGGCGCTGCGGAGTTTTTTTCCAGATCCTCTTCGAACTGGAAATTCACGCGCTCGACCTCGCGCGCGCACCACATCACGGCGTCGCCGAGAGCCTCGTTGTCCCGGTCCGAAAGCAGCTGTTCCGCCAGCTCGGGCGAATAGACCTGGTCGAGACCATCCCAGCCGTGCAAGAGGTGCTCGGCGATCAGCTGGGCCTGCCTGGCATAGGCAACGTCGTCCGGAATACGCTCCTTGCCGTACTTCTTGGCGAGATCGCGCGACAGCTCATCCATCGCGATCTTGTAGGCTTCCTTCGACGGTCCGGAGACAAGGAAGCGCGCCGGCGTCGAGCCATCGGGCGCGGCCGCGAGGCGGTAGACGATCCAGTCGCCGTCAACGATGCGCTTCCGCGGAACGTTGAACGAGGAGAGCTTAAGCTTCGACATCGATTTGCCTTTCGTCGGATAAAGGGTGGCGGGCAGCGCGTCCGACCGCGCCGCCCGCCTGTTGCGCGCAACTCGCCGCCAGGGGACGGCAGCGAGGGTTTTTCCCGCAGGTCGGAGCTTTGCGGGAAACCGCTCAGATCTCGACGTACTCGTAGCGGTCGGCGATCAGCACCGCGCCGGTCGCGGTGTCGCGCGACGCCTTCGCCGTCAGCGGCAGCATCACCTTGGTGTTGCGCCCCGAGGCGACCGGGTTGCCGTCGGCGGTGTTGGTCAGCCGCGGGAAAAACCGGGTGAAGGCCTGCCCGTCCTTGACCAGGTAGGAGAACAGCGACGTCGGCGTCGAGTTGAAGAACTTGTCGATCAGCGTGCTGTCGCCGTAGTAGGTCGACATCTTCACCGTGATCTCGCAATCGCCCTCGGTGTTGCCCACAGGGCTGTCCTGGGTGATGTCCTCGTCGCTCTGCAGGCCGTTGCTGATGGTCCATTCCAGCGACTGGCAGAAGTTCGGGCCGGCGAGCGGCGAGCCGCCCTCCGACAGCCGCCCGGCGTTGACATTGGAGGCGAAATTGCGCGCGGTCGGTGCGGCATCCGGCGAGGAATCGAGCGAGGTCGTCGACTTCGAGCCGCCCATGCCCTTGAAGGCATAGACGCCCTTGACCTTCCCCTTCATGTTCCAGGTCTCGGTGTACGTGTCGACCTGCATGCCCTTGCCGACGTGGTAGTTCGGCACGGCCTGACCGAGGAACCCCTTCTCGATCGTGGCGGTGCGCTGGGTGGTGCCGTTCTTGATGCTGTCGGGGTACCAGACCTTGATGGTCTTGCCGCTTCCGTCGTCGGTGGTCCAGCCCGTCGGCAGGTTCGAAAGCGTGATCGCGTGCGCGGCGATCGCGCTGATCACGACGAAAGTGTTGAGCGCATCGGTCGCGAAGCGATCGCCGGCGGCGGATCCGCCGATCTTGAGCGACTTGCCGACAAACAGGTCCGTGAACGTGGTGAAGTCGAGCACGCTCGAGGCAAGGCCGGTCGAGGTCGCCGAGATGTCGCCGGAGGCGCCGACGAAGCCGACCACCTTCATTCGCGCGGCCGCCGGCGGCGCAGCCTCGTCCGTCAGGATGCCGGCACCGACGGCCGGCACGGTCGCCGAGCCGGTGGTGATCTTGGCGATGCGGTTGTTGCCGGAATTGGTGAAGCCGGAGAGCTGCACCAGCTGGCCGGCAATGAAGGCGGCGCCCGTGGTCACCGCGATCACACCGCTCGAGGCCGTGACGTTGGTGATGACGCTGTCCGCGGTGCCGTCATTGTCGCGGCTCGGCGAATTGGCCCAATCGTTCATCATCTTCGACTGCCACAGCACCGAGGACAGCGAGAGATCGACGGGATAATAGACGTTGACGTTGAGGCCGCCGTTGACGTCCTTGAACACCTGCGTCGGGTCTTCCTGCATGCGGTCCGAATTGACCTCGTCGCCGTCGATGTAAGTCGGCGTGCGCATGTTGAGGCTTTCGCCGGTCCAGCGCGCGGTGCGCATGCGCGGGGTGTTCGGCGTCGTGCCGGGGGTGTTCTCAAGGACGCCGGTGATCCGAACCCGATTGCTCGAGGTCATGTCAGTCTCCTAAGGTTTTGGGGATCAGGTTGGGAATCGACCGACTGTCGGAGATCGGGTCGGATTTGCGCGGACGTCAGGCCGTGACGATGAACTTGCGGGACTTCATGGTCTCGAAGTCCAGCGCCGAGCCTTCGAGGTCCTGCGCGGTGACCGCGTCGCCGACCTTGAAGCGGCGGTTGTGCGTATTGAAGGCCTTGCCGACCTTCGTGCCCTTCGGCGCGGCCGGCGCCGGCGTCGTTGCAGCAGCGGTGTCGTTGGAAGCCGGGTCCATAGCAGTTACTCCATCCAGTGAGGGAAGATCAGTCGTCGACATCGTCGAGCGGCTCGTCGGTGATCCACCATTCGACATAGGCCGGGATCACCCACCAGGCGCCGGAGATCTCGCTTCGGCGACCCTCGCCGATGCCGGCATCGCCGAATTCCAGGCTGTCATCGAGGAGCCGCGTGCCGCGGAAGAGATCCACGAGCTGCTTGGCCAGCGTGCGGCCTTCAACGGCGCCCTGCCCCTTCGGCACGGTGACATCGAGAAAAAGCGTGCCCTTCTCGTCCCAGCTGTTGCTTGAAACCGGGTCGGCGCCGAGCGACTGCATGTCGTAACTGCGGCCGGCGAGATTGACCTCGACATAGGTCGCCGGCGGATTGGGCGGCAGCGGATGGCCGTCCTTGTCCTTGTCCTCGTTCTCAAAAGCGAGCGGCGTCTTGGTCCACGACGCCTCGAGGTGGCTCCGGATCGCCGCGTAAACGCGTCCCGATGCCATCAGCGCAACCCGATCACGATACAGGGATTGCGATCGGCCCCACCGGCGCCCCCGATCGCCGAACGATAGGAGAAGCGGATGCGCGCGACGTTGCCGTACTGGCGCTGCAGCCGATCGGCGACCACGTTGTAGACGCCGTCGGGAGCCTGTCGGGATTGCGGCGGCCGCTTTCCGCCAGAATGCACCGTGCCCTCGATCTTGCGGGCATAGGCCGTGAGATTCATGATCACCCATTCCCGCGCCGGCGGCGCATTCTTCGGGTCGCTCACCTGGACGCCGTCGGCGAACAGCACGTGAGAATTCTGGTACCGGCCGGAACGGTGTGGCGAGAAGCGCTCGAGCTCGGCCAGCGCGACCACCGGGATGTCCGAGACCAGCTCGAACTCGTAGACGATCCGCCCCGCTGGCCTGACCCGATCTTCGCTCGCGCCTTCCTGACCGTCGACGAACGTCCGGTAGGAAGGCACTCGCCCGAGCACGCGCTCGTTGGTTGCCTTGCCCTCGGCCAGGGCCTGCCGCGCGAACCGCGCGAAGGCCGCGCTCTGCGCCTCGGGCGATAGCGTCCTGTCGAGCAGGATCTCGAGATCGCGCCGAACAGGCTGGATGCGGACGGAAAGCACCTATCCCTCGCATTCCATCTCGAGCGCGATCAGGACGCCGGCGAGACGTCGCTTCCGATCGCCCGGATCCAGGATCGCCAGCTCCTTGCCGTCGTCGAGCACGACCCGGTCGGCGATGGTGACCGGCAGGACCGATGCCAGCGTGTCGACCAGGGCGATGATCTTGTAGCGGTACTGCACAACTGTTCCGGACGTGGCCGCCGGGCCAAGATTGAGCACGCGGGCTGTGGTTTCCGTATCCGCAGGCGTCCGCGCAGCACCCGAGCCGGAGTATCGGCGGATCTTGATCGTCTCGCCCTCTTCGGCGATGAACGCCCGATGCTGGGCCAGGGACTCCTCGGGCGTCATCCGAACACCCGCAGCGGGGACACCAGGCCCTCCATCGTCGACCTCAGCAGCTGATTGGCCTCGATCGAGACCGCGTAGCGCTTCTCGCCCAGGCCCTCGACCTTGTCCTGGGCCAGGAACAGGTTGGTGCCGGCGCTTGAGACCAGGGCCCGGGCGCCCAGGGCGACCGCCTGGAGGATCTGGGGCGGCATGCGGTCCGGCGTCGCCGGGCCCGGATCGGCCCCTACGGCCGCCGGATAGCCCGCCTGGAAGCGAATGCGGACCGCCTGGATGTCGCAGCGTGCCTGAGGCCAACGGCCGCCATAGAGCGGCGCAATCGCCTGCTTGCCCCGCCCGCCGGCGTCCAGCACCCGAAAATCGGTATCCTCGACCAGCGTGCGCTCGACGCCGTCGAGGTCGTCGTATTTGACACTGACAATCGCGATCAGCGGCGGGAAAGGCAGCGCGATCGCCGGCGGCGGGTGACGGTGATGCCGGCAATCATGGTCGGTGAAGCTCGGAAGCCTGAGCTCCCAGGTCTGCGGCCGCAGCGCCCGGCCGAGCCAGCCGCCGGCGGCCGGATCGAGCTCGCCGGTCGTGGCGGCGATCGCCGCCGTCAGGATCGCGTCCTGGCCGGTCCCCGAGATGCCCAGCGCAGCCTTGCAGGCCGTCAGGGTCAGCACCGCGTCGGTGGGCGCGGTGATGAGAACCCGCGACTCGCGATGGTGATGGCCCTCACGCATTGGCTTCCATCCTGGGTCCCGCCGGCTGGCAGCTCGTCGTGAATGGCTGCAGCGTTCCCCTCTTTCCGCTCTTCCGGAGCTCGTCCGCGGCGACCTGCGCGACCCTGGCGCCATAATGAGCGCTTTGCGCCTCGCACTCGCCGCGCGAGGCGAACGGGAATGTGACGGCCTCGGCATAGGGCACCGGCGCCGCGGCATGGAGGTACAGGATCGACACGACGGTCTTGAGCACGAACATGCCGCCCTCCTCCGCAAGGTCGTCGTTTCCTCGCGGGGTTGCCCCCGCGAGGACTTGCGCGCCGTTAGGCGGGCGGATTGGCCGCGGGCTTGCGCAGCGGGCGCAGGATCCACTCGGCAGACACGAAGATGTTGCCGGAATCGTTGCCGGCCGGCGTGATCGTGGCGCGCACATAGCGCTTGATGCCGCAATACCCGACCTTCTTCAGCTTGTTGTCGTCACCCGCCGCGGTGAAGCCCGCCAGCGCTTCGGTGCCGTTCAGGTAGGCGTCGTCGACCGCGGACGCGTCCGACAGGTTGGCGACGTCGCCGTCCTCGATCAAAACGGTAAACGTCGCGTTGGTGTCGGTGTTGGCGCCGAGATTGATCGCCAGCATGCAGCCGTCGTAGCCGAGCAAGTCGACGATCTGGGAGACCATCGGCGTGTTGTCGGTACCGGCAGCGGCGGGCGAGATCGCGCGCTTGAGGTCGAGATTGTTCATAATGTCGCGCATCGTTGCGACCCTTTCGATTGTTGATGTGGGGAGTTTGAGGAGCGAGCGCCGGCGGCCGCGGCCGCCGGCGGAGTTCGCGTAAGGCCCGATTAGGACGTGCCGAACTTCATCAGCTTGATCGCCTCGAAGTTCACGACACCGCCGCCCGTGCGCTTGGTGGTGTAGAACTTGATGTACGGCTTCGAGGTATAGGGATCGCGGAGCACGCGGATGCCCTGGCGATCGACGATCTGGTAGGCCTGCTTCAGGTCGCCGAACGCCAGCGAGTAGCTGTTCGAAGCGATCGTCGGCATGTCTTCCATGCGCGCCACCGGGAAGCCCATGATGGTCTCCGGCTGGCCCGCCACGAACGAGGGCTGCCAGAGGTAGTTGTTCTGGCCGTCCTTGAACTTGCGGATCGCGGTGATCGTGGTGCGACGGGCGAACCAGGCCGCGTTGGGCAGGTACTCGTTCTTGAGCAGGCCCATCAGGTCGTACAGTTTGTCGCCCTTCGCGGAGGCCGCGAAGTCGGCATCGACGCCGGTCGCGAGATAGCCGATCGAGCCCCAGGTCACGCCGGTGCCGCTATCGGCGGCAACAGGGTAACCCAGCACGAAGCCGCGGATCTTGTTGGCGGCGCCGGTGACGAACTCGGTGTTCTCGAAACGCCCGAGCTTGCTGCCGGCCTTGTCGCCGAGCCAGCCTTCGACATCGAAGGTGGTGTCGTCGAGAAGGTTCTGCGTCGCCTTCGGCTCGGTGTCGAGGTTGAACACCGGGATCTTCCATTTGCCGACCTGCGCAGTCGTGGTGTCGCCCGAGGTCGAGCGCTCGCCGGCATAGCCCGCGCCGCCCTCACCGAGATCCTCGATGCCTTCGAGCTCGCTGACGCCGATGGTCCGGACGTCGGCGTACTGCCGCACCGGGCTGGTCTCGTAGACCTTCTTCACCAGCTTGCCGCTGGTGTCCGGGGTGACGAAATAGCCGCCATCCGGATCGGAGCCGATCGAGAGGGTCTTGACCTCTTCGGGCGTCAGGCTCTCCTTGCCCTCGCGGGCGTAGTGATCCCAGGCCGCCTTGTATTCGTCGTAGCCCTTGGCGTCGATCTCGACGACGGGCTTGCCGCGTTCCTTGGCGATCGCCTTCAGCGTCACGTTGAAGGTCTTGACCTCCAGCGCATGCTTGCCTTCGTCGGTATTCGACAGGCCGAGCTTGTTGAGCTTGCGCTCGATGTCGTCGATGTGCTTCTTCTCCGCCGCGATCGCGGCATCGAGCGCAGCCTTGCCCTCGACGGCCTTGTCGAGCGCCTCGGTGATCTTCGTGAGCTTCTCGGTCGTCACGACGTCGGCAAGGCCTTTCTTGATGCCTTTCACCTCCTCGTCGTGAGTGTCCTTGAAGGCCTTGAAGGCCTCGCCGATGCGGTCGAACACCGCCTTCAGCTCTTTCGGCGTGTCGGCGCCGAGCATTGCGCCAAACTCGGCGGTGTGAAGCAGATGGTCCGAATGGGCCATCGCGGGATGGATATCGAAACCGAGCACCGCGACTGCAGCGATCACCGTGATCGCGAGCAGGCCGGTCACCAGAACACCGTACTTTTTCATGGGTCTATTTCCCTGTGAGGATGCTGATCAGGCGGTCGACGGACGCGCCCACTTCCGGTCCGTCGCCAGCGTCCCGCATGGCTTCGAAGGACTTGAAACCAGACGCGGCAATCTGCTTTGCCTGGGCACTCGAGAACCCGCCTGCATCCCGCAGGAAGGCCTCGAAATCTCGGATGGAGCCGGACTTGACCTGGGTGACCCGCGCTTTCGGGTTCGCCGGCATGGTGACGATCGACACTTCCATCAGGTCGACCTTCTTGAGCGTCCGCCGCGGCTCCTCTGGGCGCGACCTGGCGCTCCACTCCTTGGCCACGTAGCCGATCGACAGGCCGTTGATAGCCGGCCGCGGCTGCATCTTCATCAGCGTGTAGAGCTCCTGGCCGCGCGGGGTCGGCGCCAGCTTGCCTTCGACGACGAGGCCCTTCGAATCCTCGTGCATGTCGGACCAGACGCCGACGGGGACGTTGTCCTGGCCGCCCAGGAACGAGCCGTGCTGCGACAGCATCGCCGGCCAATCGTTGGCGCTCTTGGCGCGCGCCAGAGTGTCCTTGAAGGCGCCCGGCGCGATGACGTCGCCATAGGCGTCGACGTTGCCGAACACAGCGCCGTAACCCGAGAACGACATGTCGCTTTCGCTGCCGGCGAACTTCACCTCGAGCAGCTGGCAGGCAAGGCTGGTGTGCATGGGCTAGTCCTTGGGCGGAGGGGTGGTTTCGCCGGGCGATTTGGCTTGCGGTGACGGCGGCTGCGGCTTGCCGTTGCCCCACGAGACGGGATTCCAGTCGAGCAGCTCGCGCGCCTCGTTAACCTCGGCCATCGGCGTCGAGCCGCCCTTGCCGAGCATCTGCATGATCGCGTCGATGCGGTCCTTGAAGGCGCCGCGCTGGATGGAATCGAGGTTGAACTTGGCGCGCAGGCCTTTGAGGTACAGCTCGCGGCCGATCAAATTCTTGCCGATCGAGGTCTCGACGCGCCGGCAGGGCGGCAGCAGGCTGAACTTGATGTGGGCGTCGAAGAACTGCTCGGCCGAGGCGAAGGTCGGCGAGGTGTCGCCGGCGTGGCCGATCATGATCGGCATAACCCGCGCCAGGCGGCAGATCTCCTCGACCTGGTGCTTGCGCTGCTCGAGGGTCTGGGCGTCGACGCCCTTCATGGTCTCGGAAATGTACTTGGCGGCGCGATCGAGGATCAGCGGCTCGCCGGCTTCCGCGGCCTGGTAGTCCTTGATGAACTTGCGGAGATCCTCGTACTGCTCTTTCTCGAGCACGCCCTCGACCGAATAGGTGCCGCTGGTCCGAAGGCCGTTTTTGTAGAGATGCGCCTGGTCCGTTTCGATCGCCATCGACAGGCCGAGGGCCTCGCGGGCGACCTTCAGGAAGTCCATGCCCTGCCAGCCGTTCCAGGACGGCCCGCGGATATGCCAGATCAGGTCCTGAGGGAAATTGCGCGTCTGCCCGTCGGGCCCGCGGACCTTGTAGGTGATGGAGAGGTCTTGGTTGCGGACCGGCGTAACCAGGTGCGGCTCGATCGGGATCAGCTCGTCCAGCTGACCGCGGACCATGCTCCTGAAGGCGTAGAAATTGAAGCAGGTCTCGAGGTGGAAGATCAGCGTCTCGAAAAACTCAAACGTGGTCTGGGTTTCGTTCGGCTGCACCGTCAGGATCGGATAGAGCGGGCTCGATTTGGCGAGCTGCTTGCCGCCGGCGTCGAGCTCCTGGAACAGGTCACAGGGCGACTGGCCGATGTCTTCCGCTTTCACCCGGATGCAGGCGAAAAACGTGGCCGTTGAAAGTGCCGTGTCGACGTTGACGGTCTGTCCGGAGCGCGACGACCTGCGGCCATAGACTTCGCGGAACAGCGACAGCGTGCCGTCGAGATTATCGGCGCTCTTGGTGCCGATCCTGTCGGTCAGTGTGCCAAACAGCCCGCGCATCAGCGCCTGGCCCGCGGTTTGGCCAGCAACAGCGCGAGCGCGATCAGCATGAGGCCGCCCGCAACATAGGCGGCCGGCCGATAGATCTCGGCGATGCCGTACAGCATCAGCCCGGCGCCGGCGAGCCCGGCGCAATCGCGCGCGATCGCCGGCACGGCCGCGGCCGAGAGCTTCAGGATTCGCATCCGGTTATCTTCCCCAGAACGACTTTTTGGGAGCCTTGGCGGGTGTCGTGGCGGCGCCGGTGGCCATCGCCAGCGTCACCAGGCCATCGATGCGGCCGCGCGAGGCCTTCTTGTCGAAAGCGCGGTTTTTCATGCCGTCGATGTCGACGACGGCGTTGGCGGCGCACATGTACGTCACCGGCGAGGCCTCGATCGTGATGGTCTTGGTCAAAATGCGGTCCTCGAACCGCTCGATCGAGCGCGGCATGCACAGCCGCTCGATCGGTTTCTTGTCGTCGTCGAGCTTCTTGTAGAATAGGACCTTCTTGCCCTGCCCGTGCGCCACGATCTTCAGGCCCTTGCCGGCCGCCTGGTCGGGCTCCTCGCAGAGCCACACCGGAAAGCCGATATCCTCGCAGGCCTTCATGAAGTCGCCTATGCCGGCCGGATCGAACACCAGCACTTGGACGTCAAATTCGGCGCAGAGCTCGGCGACCTTGGCCGCGACGAAGGTCTTGTCGATCACCGCGCCGGGCACGGCCGTCAGCCACTTCTCCTCGGCCTGGACCCATTGCTCGTAGGGCGCATTGTCGGACTTCGCGCGCTCGGCGAGGCCCTTTTGCGTGGTCCAGTACCAGGTCTTGGCCCAGAGATGCCCGTTTTCGTCGATCCACACCGCCGTCAGCGCCGTGAGATCGTTCTTTTGCGACAGATCCAGCGATAGCCAGCAGCGGCAGGCCTTCAGCGCCGGCAGATTGACCTCGCCCTGGACGGCCGCCCAGGCTTCTTCCGCGATCCAGAACTCGATCGAGCCGAGCGGAATGCCGAAATACAGCCGCTTGACGGACATCGCCGTCGAGATCAGCACGCGCGCGGTTTTGACCTCGCCGCGGATGTTCTCGATCGGGAACGTGACGTTCAGCGCCGGCAGCGCCTTGACCCAGCAGGCCTCGTTGTCGAAGACGGTCTCGTGATCGGCCTTGTCGACGCGGCAGATGAAGGCAAAGGCCTCGTCGTCGACGATCTGGCCGCGCGCGACCTTCTGATAGAACTCGGAGTACTCCGTGCCGACGATCTGCGACGTCGCCGGCGTGTTGGTGCCCAGGATCATCAGGGCGTCGCCGAACATCTTGGCGATCGCGCGCTTCCAGGTCTCGATCGAGTTGTTGTTCTTGAACTCGTGGATCTCGTCGGCGAGCACCGCGATCGGCCGCGGCCCGTTGATCGAGTCGGTGTTGGCGAGCGCCTGGAATTTCGACCCGGTTTCGGGGTGCTCGATCTTCCAGGCGTTGTCGAGCTCGCCGCGGATGACCACCTCGGCCCGCGATTCCAGCGTGTCGACCTCGTCCGGCGGCGTGCCGGGGATGTTCGCCCGGCACATCGACGATGCGTCCTTGAAGAGGACGTTCGCGGTCGCCTTGTCCTGGCCGATCGAATAGACCTCGGCGCGCGGGACGCCGTAATAGCCCATCAGATAGAGGCCGATGCCCGCCATCAGCGGCGATTTTGCCTGCCCCTTTCCGGTCTCCAGCCAGCCGGAGCGGAATCGAAGTCGCCCCGAGGCGGTCAGCCAGCCGAACAGCGAGCCGACGACGAACAGATGCCAATGCAGCAGCTCGAACGGCTGGCCGGCTTTCGGCCCCGCGGTGATGGGCAGCACCGCAGGGAAGAAATCCAGCGCGCGGCGCGCCTTGACCTGCGGCCGCCAGAAGATGCCGCGGCGCTCGCCGTCGACGATATCCCGCAAATGACGCTCGCCGGCATGGCGGACGAGCTCGCCGGCGACGATCCTGCCGTCGACGACGTCGCGCGCGTAGGCGGTGACTGGATCGTCAGGAAACTGCCTTGAGGAAGTGATCAGCGGGGCGTTGCTTGCGGTTGGTCCGCTGGACTTTGCCGGCATTGTTGCGCCGTCTCGGCGAGATGCCGAGCTCCTCTTCCACACGCGCGGCCGCGGCCGCCGCCTGCTTCATCACTCCCCAGGCGGGATGGACCTGCGGCACCTTGGTTTTCTTCGCCCGGCGCACCACGCCGTTGCGCGCCACGTCGCGCGAGGCTCGCTCGAACTCGACATAGAACAGCACCAGCCGCTTGATCGCCGGGCCGTTGACGATCGACAGGGTCGACGCCGCCTTCATTTCGGCGATCACGCGCTGCCAGGCCTCGCTGGCGGTCTCCCGGTCGATTTTCAGCCTGAACAGCTTCGCCCAAACCGGCTCGAGCGGCTCGTTCTCGTCGACGGCGACTGGTGCCGATGGCGCAACCGTTGCTCCGAAACCCCCCGTCAAATTTTTGCTCCCAGTGCGTACGGCGCTCGGAGACCGGTCGCAGAGGGGTCACCCCCCGAGATTTGGTACCCCGGGGGATCGGCGTTGATTTTGCTCATGATTTCGGCCTGTTCCACGGGTGATCGGCCGCTACCGGCCGGCCTGACGTGTCGCACCCGACCTCGTAGCCTCGAGCTTCGATGCCCTGCTCGATGATGTCGTGACATGGGGCGCAGGAGCTGGCCAATTCGCCATTCCAGAAAAGCTGTTCGTCACCGTTATGCTTGATGACGTGGTGCGCAACCGTCGCGACCTGGACGAGTCCCTTGGCCTGGCACCGTTGGCACAGTGGCTGCCTGGTCAGCTGGTCGGCACGCCGGCGCTTCCACCGTGTGGTGCCGTACCATTTGCGCCAAGGCTTCTCGGCCGCGCGTTTGGCGTCGGCCCGATCAGCAGGCATCAATCGATCTGCAGCTCGGCCCGCGCCTTGGCCAGCAGCTCGTCGACTACGCCCAGCACGATGGCCGCAGTGATGATCTGCGCCGTCAGCGTGTCGGTGTGAAGCCGATGCCGCACCGCCTCGCTCTCGAGCTCGCGGTAGATGTAGTGGCGAAGCCAGGCGTGGGCGACGTCGGTCGCCCTGGGTGGCAGCTGATGGGTTTCCTGCGCAGCAGCAGCGTCCATCGTGCTCCTCAAAACAATGAGGCCGGCATCGCTGCCGGCCTCAAAGGTCAGGTCCCACCATCGGAGCGGGGGATGTCAGCGCTTGCGAGCCCGCGCTGTCGTCCTCCGCGCCGTCGTCTTTGCCTTGGCCTTGGCTTTCGCCTTGGCCGGCTTCTTCTTTGTCGCTGTGGCCATGAGCCCTCCTGTTGCCGCGGGCGAAGCACCCGCAACCAGGATGGAATCACGGACCGATTCGGCCGTCAAATCCTGACGTCCGGGAAGAGCGATTATCGGACTCCAGCCGCGCCCGAGGGTATGATCTGCGCCCCGCCACGAATCTAGGAGCGAGCACCACAATGAGCGATGCAGACAATGTCCAGCCTGAGGAAGAGACCCCGTCCCTATTCGATCAAAACGAGGGAGTTGACTGGTTACTCGCATACGTCATCGGATTGGCCGAAAAAGACATGAGCTTGAGCGTTATTGTAACGGTCGGGGGTCAGGTCATCTCAGGCATTGTCATCAGCGGCCGCAAATATATCGATGAGATCACGGCCCAGATGAAGGCCGCCACCGTTAACGGGGCTCCAGACGAAGCCGGCTCCTGGGGCGAAGCCATGGCAAGCATGTTCGGCGACTTCAAGCAGGTGTACGCCCCAAAAGACGACATAGCCGAGGAAATCGCGACGAAGCGCAACTACCTTCATCTGCAGGACGTGTCGATCGTGATGGGCAACCAAACGCACAGTTTCGGCGTGTGGCGCATCCAGCTGTCGAGGGTCGATGGCTTCACCTTCGGAACCTGGAAGTAGCTCGGTTCACAAAAAACCTTCGCCGGCGTGATGGTCGAAATCGTTCTCGCGCCGGTCGTACTCTTTGAGCGTGTCAACCTTCACGTGGCGTGACTGCTGCATAACCTTCAGCGGGTCGACCTTCGCCTCGAGCGCGCTGGTGATGAAGCCGGCGCGCAGCGAGTGGCCGGAATAGCTTCTGGGATCGATCCCGGCACGGGCGCAAACTTCCTTAACAATGCGTGCGACTTGCCGATCGGTCAGCGCGCCGGAGCCGACGTTGCCGTGTCGATCGACGCTGCGGAACACTGGCCCGTCCGAGATTCCGGCCGCCTCGAGCCAGGCGTCGAGCGCATCGACTACGCGCATCTTGCCGTTGGGAATCGGCAGAGCGGCACCCTGCCCTTCCTGATCGGTCTTGGACCGCTCTACGTGCACCAAGATCCCGCGCGCTCGCCGCTCGATGTTGGCGACGTGGATCTCGACGAGCTCAGAGCGCCGGAATGCGCCAGCGAATCCGATCAGCACCAGGGCGCGATCGCGCAGGCCTCGTTTGTTTGCGGGGATCGCCCCAATGGCCTGGCCGAGCAGCTCGGCGGTGGCCGGCGCCGCCTTGCGCTTGCGCTTGCCTACGCGCCGGCGGATGCCGCGCATGACAGCCTTCACGCCCTCGAAATTCGTCGGCGGCTCTAGGCCGGCTGCCTTGTGGGCCGCGGCGATCGCCGATGTGCGCCGCTGGATGGTGGATGTCTTCTTGCCACCGTCGGCGAGCTCTGCGAGGTACCGCGCGACGTCGATCGGCTCGGCCGGTAGTGGCTTGACGTCCTGGCGCTGGCACCAGCAGGTGAAGTCGTCCCAGTCGCTCTTATAAGCGCGCCTGGTGTTGTCGGACTTCTCGGCTTCGAGATAGCTTCGGACCGCTGCGAGCGGATCGACGAGCTCGCGGCCGGGATTATGCATTTTTATGCATTATGCCCGGCCGCGGCCGGACGTCAGTCGGCCTTGATGAAGTCCAGATAAAACTTCTGGCCGGGTTCGATCTGTCCGACCAAGGCCGGGTTTGCAATCGTCAGCGTAAGGTCGCCCGACGGGCTGAACTTCGCATAGGTGTTGTCTTCATCCAGGCCGTCGGCGCCGTAGGCTTTCGCGGCTACCGCGTTGCAGGTGATGCGATCCGAGCCAGTGAAGCGCTCGACCTTGCTGACCTGAAATTTCGCGCGCATGAACGCCATGGGATTTTCCTTCTTGCTTGTTAGCCCGGAGACCGCCGGGCGCGGTATCTCAACGTACGTTCAGGTGCCGAGGCGGCGATCGCCGATCGCGCAGCGCCAAGCCGCCAGCCGATAGCCCGGGCGATCGCGCATCCAATCCGCGAGCTGCGGCGCTCCCATGAGGCAGGCCTGCAGCGATATCTCCGCAAAATCCGAGGTCGTGACCGTCTCTTCGTGACAGTCCGCCGGAGCGCCGAGCCTGCAGATAACCGCGAGGACCTTCAACACGGACGGTCTCGCCCGCTTTCGCGTACGGCTGGAAGCTCGCGAGCGGCGATCGTGAGATCCTCGACAATGTCGACCGTGGCCTTAGACCCTACCTTGTAAGCCGGCGAGCCCTCAGTCGCGTCTTCGAACCTGACGCTGACCTTCAGGCCAACCTGCTCTCGGTGAAGGCCGAGCATGGCCAGCACGGCGTCGCCGACAATTTGCTCGAGCTCGTACCGATCAATGAGCCTGCGGTGCTCGCGACGGTGGATCTCGGTGCTGATGATACGCTTCTCGGCCATCGAGCTCCCCTTCCTGGCGTCCGCGAATTGCTGTTATCGGACGTCAGCCCCAGCGGCACGTGGGCGGCCGAGCTGTTCCGGCTTGGCGTCGATCGAGCACCAGGATTGTCCGCCCCTCGACGTGCACCACACGGCGGCTTTCGACCTGCCGGCCGACCGACGCCGGTACATCCGCGGCGTCCGATGGCACGACCTGGTCGCCGCAGCGCAGCCGCGTCGCGAGGGCGCGGACCTGGCTGGCTACTTCCGAGCGCTCTTCGTAGAAGGCGTGCGGATTCGCATTGGAGATCGGCCTGATGCGCGCAATGCGCGCCGCGAGCTCCTCGAGCTCCCTGGCCGTGGCGACGTCAATCACATCACCGCCCCCCAAAACGCAAAAGCCCGCGAGCTCGGGCATGAGCGGCGGGCGAAACTTGTCAGCTTGCATTTCCATGCTGCCTCGATCGACGGCGTCCGACAAGACCGAACACGCGTCGAAGCGCATCGAGACCTTGAATAAGGTAAATGAGCTCTTGCTCGTCGATCGGCTCGCGGAACACGGCCACCGCGTTAACGGCTTTGAGCGATCGTCGCGACAGCCTCGTCAGCGCCTCGTAGGCGCGGTCGTAGCGAGCTTTCGCGGCCGCGCAGGCACAACTCTCCGGCTCGATGGCGCAGAGCAGATCCGCCGCGCATGGCCGGCCGCGGCTGTGCGCACCACCGCCGGCGCCGCCGCCCGGTGCCTCGATCGTCGATCGATACGAGCCGACGACCTGCGCATACATCGAGCCGGCATCGTAGCGATCGCGTTGGGCCTGGCTGTCGAAGTCGCCGAGAAGCTTCAAGCGGCCGGCCGCCCACAACCGGCCGATCGGCGATTCCGCCTCTTCCCCGGCCTGGTACTTCTCCGCCTCGAGCTCGCTGACGCCTTCGGCGCGCAGCTGATGCGCCAGCGCGCGCCGGTGCGGTTGCCGGACGGTGCGCACGCTGTTGTCGACGTCGGTTTTCTTCGCCTTCTTCAGGGAGCCGTCGGCGTTCCGGTAACCCCTCTTCCGCTTCCGTCCCGCGCGCGCCATCCGAGATCTCCTGATCTGGCGCGCGTTGACGGGTGCCGCCTTTCCCGTCGCAGCTCTCACGAGCCACGCCCGCCTTCGACCAGGCGCAGCACCGGCGGCGATCGCGCCGGCCGCTCGCTCGGGAATTCAGGATCGAGACCGGTCGGCGAAAACGCGACATCGGCGCCGACGATGATGGTCAGTGAATCGCGGACCGCAGGCCGGCCCGGCGTGGTGAGGAAGGCGGCGATCGAGATGGGCGGCAGGTGTCGACAAGACAGGCGCAGGAGCCGCGCAGCCTGGTCGAGCACCGCGCGACGCGACGGGCCCGAGATCTCGACCAGCGGCCAGGTGACGGCCAGCGAGCAGCCTTCGGGCGACGGTTGGTGGAAGCCGGGCGTTGCCGCGGCGCCATCCGGCAGCAGGAAAGTCAGCCTGAGAGGTTGGGGCGCGGGACGCATGGCACGATAACCCCTTCAATGAGAATGGGTTAGCCCGGCTGGCTGATCAAACCGTTAAAGATCGAGGTTAAATGTCCGCAAGTGGCCGCACGACACCGCCGTCCGCTTCCATGGCCTTGGGCTCGCGGCAGACAATCTGCGATCGGGGAATCAGCAGTATCGACCATGCGTCGGCGTAAGCGGCGGAGGCCGCTGGCCGCAGCAGGCGGCATTGCAGGCTGTCCAGCTCGGTCGGTCGGGCGCGGAAAACCTGCATGCGGACATAGACGAATTCCCCGGCCTGCAGGTCGCGGACCTGGTTGAACCGGGCGCCAATCTCGCCGGGTGGAAACCCCGGTGGACCGTCAGTGGGCATGAAGCCCCTCCCCGCCGCAACATATCGGGGAAACTTCCGAAATTGCAACCAGTTAAGCTACGGGTTTCACGTAGAACGCGAGGCCTAGAACAGTTCGCCGATCTCCGTGACGCCGGCCTCGACCTCGTCGAGCGCCATGTCGAAGGCGTCGCAGACCCGCTCCAGGCCGGCAAAGAAGCTCGTCGCCGGCGCCGCCGGGAGCGTCTCGGCGAGCGCCCCGGCGACCCTGGGGTTTTTCACAGGGTCGATGTGGTCGCGCACGCGCTGTAGCTGCTGGTGCACGGCGATGGTCCTGTGCAGCTGGCCGACAAGCCGCTCGAGCAGCTCCTGGCCGCGGCTCTTCTCCGGCGCCGCCGGAGCCGCTGTCTCTTCGTCAGCCATCGCCCCTCCGCTTCAGCGCCATGGGCGGCAACGGCAGCGCCGGCGCGATGATCTCGGCCGCCTGCCGCGCGACCTGGTGCTCAATCAGCTTCTGGAACGCCTCGCCCTTTGCGTTGGTGGCCAGCGAAGCGTGCACGATGCCGGCGAGCGCCGACACGTCGTGACACAGCGTCTTGTCCCAGCGCGCGATCGCCTTCGTGACTGTCGACCGAAGACAGCTCATACGGCTGGCAATGAGGGCCTCGCCGTCCCCCTTGAGCCATTGCAAGGCCTGCGCTTTGTCCGCGAACGATGCTGGATCGATGGGCGTGAGGTTGGCGCCAAGCGATGTCACGCTTCTTACTTCTCTGCTCTGCTCTGGCCGTAACGTCACGGAGTCACGGCGTGACATCTCAACTGCTTCTGGTGCCGACGCTTTTTCGGTCACGGCCGCGTCACGTGACGCGTGACCTGTCACGCGCGTTTCGTGACGTTTCGTGACACCGTCCGCGCGGTCGCGCATGCGCTGGCGCTGCTTGCGCTCGGCGGCGGTGAGCGGCCTGCCCCGTTTGGCGACCTGGTCGGCCGTGGCGCCGGCGCCGCTGAGGATAGCCGCACGCAAGGCCCGGTCGCGATCGCGCTTGCGGGCCTGCCGCTCTGCCGCGGTCGGATCCTGGTCGCTGTCCGGATTGCGCGCCCAGAATGTCACGACATGCTGCTGGTCGATCCAGCCGACGTCCGCACGCTCGAGCTCTGCGAACACGCGCAGCACCATTTCGACGTCCGCGCCCCAACGTACAGCCATGGCCTCGGCGTTGAAATCGCCGACATATCCGCGCGGCTGGCCTTTGTTAGCGTGCAGCTCGAGCCGGACAACCAGCGCCTCGACAACTGGCAGCGGCGCCTGCGCTCGCCGCGCCACGAGGGCCCAGCGGATATCGTCGAGCAGATCGGAGTGCAGGCGGCTCCACGGATAGCGTTTCAACGACGGCTTCTTCAAGCCGGGCTGACGCTCAGCGATCGCGCGGCCCGCCGCCGTCGGATTGCGAAACCGCTCCGTCATGGCGCGGCTCCGAGCTTGCCGGCTTGGTTGCCCCAAGTGTCCCAGCCCTTGCGCGCCGTCCGCGAGAACAGCTCCACCCGGCGCGCACCGGGCATGTACGTTTCGCACCAAGCGTAGGCCTCTTGCGGCTTCACCGAGTGGCCTTCGGCGAGGCCGTCAATGAAGTTGCGATGCGACCGCGAATTCTTCGGCTCGCCATAGACCGCGAGCAGGAACGGCTCGCAAGCCGATCGTGCGCGGTAGCCGGGCCCGAACGCGATGCCGCCCTTGCTCTTGCGCTTCAGCCAGGCGCCGCCGGTCACGTACCGGAAGCCCCAAGCGTGGATGCACTCGCCCACGGGCGATCGCCCCGCATCGAAGCCGGTGAAGTGCTTCTTGGGATCGCCCCCGTGCAGCAGCAGCGGCCAGGTGCACCATACGAAGAGGATGCAATCGTCCGCCGCGAGCTGGTGCACCGGCAATGCCCTGATGTCCTCGAACGACATGGATGCGTAGTGCTGGGTGTGGCTCTTCTTCTCGCCCTTCTCCGACCGCATCTGCGTCGGCCACGGCGGGTCGATCATGATGAGATTGTAGGAGAGCGGCCGCAGCGAACCGAAAGGCCAGCTGCCCACCCTGCCATCGAAGTGCTCGCTTACGGCTTCGCCGCGGACGTCGAACGGATCTGCGGCGCCGTCTGTCATGAGCGTCCCCGCATCGATGTCGAGTCGATGTCGTAGGGTGCCAGCACGTCGGCCGCGGGCGCGTGCGCGATTCGCTCGATCGAGATCGCCAGCGCGAAGGCGAGCGCGACACCAACCCAAAAAGTTGCTCTGTCGATCGGCGGTAAATCAGCGAAGTAGCGGATGAACGCCGAGCGCCTGACGCGTTCGCGCAAGATTCTCATAACAGCCCCAGCGACTTGTGAGTGATGGAACGCGGTGACGACTCGTACGTACGAAAACGGAAAAAGTTATCCACAGGCGCTGTGTGAGGCGCTTAGGTCTTGCGCAGGATTCGACTCTGTGTCGTCGGCCGTGATGACTCCCGCGCATGAACCACCGCGATTCCATCAGGCAGCACTCAACTTTTGGGCGAGCGCCCAAAGCAGCGCCTCTTTGTTGCGAGGGATGTCCTGACGCCACAGCGAAGCCGGGGCAGAATGGCCGCACTTCGCGAGCTCGAGCGCCATCACGAGGAAGTAGCGCGACGGGAAAGCCCCATCGGCGCCCCAGTCCCACACCCGCTTGTAGCTCTTGCCTGTCAGCTCGCTCACGCGGTCAGCGCCCAATGCGCCGATCACCTCCGCGGCGGTCGTCAGTTTTTTCGATTCGGACTTCGGCATGCCCAATCGATATTCCTGAAATTCAGGAAAGGCAAACATACAGAAATGTTAAATAGCAGCGAATCTGCGCGCGCGGCACCTTGGCGCGCCATGGGGAAGAAGGGTCGGCCGGCGACAAAGCCGGAGCGCGTTGAAGAGATCCCCGGCCAGGCCGATCGCCTGCGCCGGTTGTGGAGCGCGTACGATTATCCCACGGCGGCTGCTTTCGCGCGTTTCCTCGATATCCCGCTGACCACCTATAATTCTTTCGAGAATGGCGCGCCGCTCAGCAGGCAGGCCGCGTTCCGCATTGTGCAGAAGATTCCCGGCATCACGTTGGACTGGCTCTATTTTGGCAAACCCGACGGGCTTCCGCTCGACGTTGCTCGCCGCTTGGGACTGTTCGACCCACCCGGAAAGCGCACGAGCTGACCGCCATCCGGATTGACCGGCGCCGTCGGCGGTGGCTCGAAGCTGAGCCTGAGGATCGACTCCACACAATCCAGGACAAGCAGCGCGTCTTCCTCGTCAGGCGGCATCTGCGCAGCGATCGCCATCGCTTGCCGCCAATGTGACGGCGTCGGCCCCCCATCCATGGCCGCACTCCACTCAAGTCAAATGCTTACAATTATTCATATTTTCTAGAGCAGCGATCATTCCCCGAAATCCACAACTTGAACAGGGGGAAAAAGCGGCATTTCCGCTCAGGCGCACAAACTCCGGATTTTCAGGATGTTTATTCTTGACCATCCGGATTTTCCGGATCATGTTGATCGCATCCGGCGATTCCTAACCCCGCCGGCCGATCCTTCGGGGTCACTCCCAACTTGGACCAACGCGGGCCGGATCGAATCCCGGCCAGCCTCGGATCCCCCAGATCCGGCCCGCGCTTTTTCAAAACCGCCATGGAGGAAGAGATGGCTCCCACCTGGCAGCTGATCGAACTCGTTGCTCATGGTGTCGGCCGCTGCGCCGAGGCGCAGAACCGCTGGCAGCCTGCTGGCTTCATCTTCGTCGAGGAGCTTTATCAAGGCTCGACGCGTATCTCGAACCGGATCGAGCAGTTCGAGTCGATCATCAAATTCATGGCCGCCGACGCGCGCGAACACCATCGCGCCTACTGCATTCTCAAGTTCAGCGACAACGGCTGGATCGTCGACGACTACGGCAACTGCCTCGGCGATCGCATCGACGTCAACGCGCACCTCGGCGAGATCCGGCGAGGCGCGGCATGAACGACCTTTCACGCGGGTATAGCTCAACGAGAGCGTCGGCAGCTTCCTCTGCCGAAGACGGTCGTATCGAATCGACAACCCGCTCCACCTTCCGCGACGTGATGCTCGCCGAGATGCGCGCCCGCCTGCTGCATGCAGCCGCGGCCGGCCTGCAGATCGACGCCCTCGCCTATGGCGCCGGCCGCAAGGACGGCGAGGAAGGCGAGTTCGCGCCGGGCGACTGGGACCTCTTCTCCTACGCCAGCGGCTTCGCCTTCTCGCGCCAGTTTTCAACCAAGAGGAAGACGTCATGCGTTGCGACGCAGTCGAGCTGAACACGCGGCCGCGTACGGCCGGCATGGTGTGCGCCGGCTGCGGCTGCACCGACGATGCCGCCTGCGAGGGCGGCTGCTTCTGGGTCACACTCGAGCCGGTGCCGCTCTGCTCGCAGTGTGTCACGCCGGAGGCCGAAGAGGCTGGCGGCAGCTTCTTCGGCGCCGAGCGTTGCCCTGCCTCCATCACCGGCGCCGGCCACGTCCAGCTCTGGCTGAACGAGACGTCCGGCTACTGCGCGCGTTGCCACACGGGCTTCACGACATGAGCGACGCCCGTGAGCAGAAGCTGATCCTCGAGCAGGCGCTCAAGCTCGTCATCGAGGTCACGCCCCGCATCACGCGCGGCGTCATCAACGCCTCCCAGGTGACGTCGCGCCCTGCTGCGCGCCGGGAGGCCGATCTGCAGGAAGCGCTCGGCCAGGCAAAACTGTTGGTGGGAGAGCTGAAGCTGCTGCAGCGACGCCTTGGCTGGGAAAGGGATGCGGCGTGATGGCGAGCGAAGCCGACATCGACGCTGCCGCCGCCGCCATCCGGCGCTTGATGGACGAGCCCGGTCTCGACCAGGCCGGGCCGCGGTCGATCGCCATGGCCGCCCTCGAGGCCGCCGAGCGCGCGCGAAGCGGCAGCCGGCGCCTTACGCTCAGCGACTGGTCGCCCAACGAGACGGATTGGGACAATGCGGCGCGGCTCTACGCGCAAACGCGTCACTGGAGCCGCCATTTCGGTCCCGACCCCGAGAGCCCGGCCTGCCGCTGCCCGCGCGCCATCCTGGCCAAGTGGAAGATCGACGCGGAGATCCTGCGATGACGTCGCCGCGTGGCTTCAAGCCGGCCGAGCTCGCCTGGGCGATGCGCCTCGCCAAACAGGGCGCGAGCTGGCGCAAGATCGGCCTCTCGCTCGGCCGTGCCGGCGGCAGCGGGATCCGGCGCCAGCTCGATCCGGAGTTTCGCGAACGGCGCAACGTCTACGATGCGCAGTACAAGCGCAACTGCCGCCCGTCGCGCGCGCGGGGCCAATCCGGAGCGCCGTCATGAGCCCCGAGCGCAGCGACGTCGGGCCGAACCTCGATCGGGACATCATGCTGTGCCGCATTGCCGACGCGCAGCTGGCGATGCGCCTGAGCTGCTGTCCGCCGCAAGGCGCCGAGCAGCTGCGCATGACGCAGCTCGTGATCCGCGACTGCATCAAGCGCATGCAGAAGAGCGAGGCGCCATGAGCGGTCGAGAGCGGGACGAATCGGACGGGCTGTACGTCGACTGGGATGAACTCCAGCGACGGGTGTCGCCGGCGCTCGGCCGGGATCGCTTTCGCGCAGTCATCAAGAACGCACAGGAACGCAGCGGTTTTCCACCGATGCGACCGGCCTGGGGCGGCTTTTACTGGCCCAAGGTGAGGGAGTGGCTGGACTCGGACAACGAGGTTGGAACACATGTTGGCGTCGCAGTCGCTGAAGACGGTCCGGAAAACTTCGATGCCCCGCCGCGGAAAAAGGCCAGGGTTCAAGCGCGGTCGGCACAACCTGCCGTATTGGATCGCGAGCCAGGTCAATCCGAACGCTCCGGACTATCCGGAGAGGTGCATCCCTTTACCCCCAGACGCCGATGACGAGACAATCGACCGGCTTTGTCAGGAGAATACAGCCGAGCTCGATCGCTGGGTGGCGGAGCGGCGTGCCAATCCGGAGGCACAGCTCACCAAGACCAGGTACGACGGCACCATGAAAGCGGCCTGTCAGATCTATCAGGAGCACCCGCTCTCGCCCTTCAACCACAATATCAGCCACACGACGCGGCGCGGCTATCTTGCGGATCTGAAGGTCATTCTTGGCACGGTGGGCGCACGGCGCATCAAGAACGTGACTGTGCTCGACGTGCAGGCCTGGTACCGGCAATGGCGCAAAGGTGTCGAATACGTTGACGACGAAGATCCCACCATTCGCTGGACCGGTCCGGAGCGGGTCGCGCGCGCCCACAATGCCGTTGCGATGGTGCGCACCGTGCTGCGCTTCATGGCCGCGCTACGCCATGCCGATTGCAAGCTTTTGGCCGAGGAGCTCGCCAAGATCCAGTTCGAACGCGAGGGCGCTCGCGAGCAGGAGCTGACGTACCAGCACGTCCGCGACTTCCTGCGCGCCGCCAGCCAGATGGCCGAGCTGGGCACGCTCGAGCGCGATCGCGCGCTCTATATGTCGATCGGCGTTGCCGCCCAATTCGAACTGATGCTGCGCCAGGGCGACATCATCGGCAAATGGTCGCCGCGCAAAGCCGACGCCAAATTTCCGGCCGGCATCGAGCTGCTCCACGTTGAGGACGAGACCTGGGCTGGCTTCTTCACCTGGGAGAAGATTCCCGGCTGGCGATGGCGCACGCGCACATCCAAGTCGAAGTACCGCGCCGCGGCCGAGTTCGATCTGCAGATCTACGACCTTCTTTTCCCGCTGCTCGATCAGGTACCGATCGACGAGCGGACCGGCGCGATCGTCAAGGGCGAGCACGGCCTGCCGATCAGGTACCGGACGTATGCCAAGACGTTCCGCAAAATCGCACGCGTCGCCGGCATCCCGGACGAGGTTTGGAATATGGACGCTCGCGCGGGCGGCGCGACCGAGGCCGAAGAAGCAGGCGTCGATACCGGCCTGATCTCGGACGGCCTCACCCACACGAACAAGGAGACCACCGTGCGCTACCTGCGCCGGCGGGCAAAAAAGATCGTCACCATCGCCGAGGCGCGCAAGCAGTCGCGCGCCGCCGGAGACGATGACGGAACGAGGTAAGAACCGCGACTCAGAATCACTCAGAATCGCAGAGGAAAAGTGTAGGAGATTCAACGTCGGGACTGGTCGGGGCAGCTGGATTCGAACCAACGACCTGCAGTACCCAAAACTGCCGCGCTACCAGGCTGCGCTATACCCCGAATGTCCGGCGAGCCCCGTCGATACACGCTTCCAAAGGCGCCAGCAAGCTTACAAACCGGCGCCAGCAAGGCTGCCAATGCCCCGCCGGACGGCGCTATTTGCTGCCGAACAGCGGGTGGCCAACGCGGTCGCCGGGGCGGATGCCGTATTTCTGCGCGGTGCCCGCCACCACCTCCAGAACGGCCCGCGCCGGTCCACCGGACGAGATGATTTTGGTCGACAGGGGCTCGGTGTTTTCCGCAATCCGCAGGATGCGGCCGTCGGCGCGGATGAAGATCATGTCGAGCGAGACATAGGTGTTCTTCATCCACATCGAGATTTCCTGCTCGGGATTGAAGTCGAACAGCATGCCTTTGCCGTCCGCCAGCTCCTTGCGATACATCAGGCCGGTCTGCTTCTCCTGCTCGGTCGTTGCCATCTCCACCGAGAACACCTGCACGCCGTTCTTGGTGACGATCTCGAGCGGCTGGAAGCTGGCGGCTCTGGCGGGCGCGCTCGCGACGGCAAGGCCCGCGATGACGAGGACAGCGGCCAGCCAGCCCCCGGCAAGGAACCGGAAGGGCTTGCGATCAGACTTCATGGCAAAAAGCATGGGGAATGGCACTCGAGGCGTGGGAATGGACCAGTCCTACGCGGCGACCGCCGGAAAAGCCAGAGGCGCGCCGGTCGGCCGGCGCGCCTCTGCTCACGATTGCGGGAATTGGTCGGCGGCTAATGCGACTGCAGGCCAGGCGACCCGGTCTCGGGATGGATCTCGGCCGCCATCATGCCCTTGGAACCGGGCCCGAAGCGAACCAGCACATATTGCCCGGGCCGCAACTCGGTCATGCCGAAGCGGCGCAGCGTCTCCATGTGCACGAAGATGTCGGGCGTGCCCTCGCCGCAGGTCAGGAAGCCGAAGCCGCGGAGCCGGTTGAACCATTTGACCTGGGCCCGCTCCAGTCCGCTGGTCGCTGTGACCGTGACATGGGTGCGCGGCGGAAGCATCTGCGCCGGATGGATCGCGGTCGACTCGTCCATCGAGACGACGCGGAAGGCCTGGTAGCCCTTGGCGCGCTGGATGCATTCGACAACGATGCGCGCACCCTCGTACGCGGTCTGGAAGCCGTCGCGCCTAAGCACGGTAACGTGCAGGAGCACGTCGGGCCAGCCGTTGTCCGGAACGATGAAGCCATAACCCTTGGATGCATCGAACCATTTGATGACGCCGGTCACCTCGACGAGGTTGGCGCTCGCCTCTCCCAACCCGGTGAAGGGACTGAGCGCTGTGTCGCGGCCGACGCCATGCTCTCCCGGCGTCAACCGCCCTGGCGCAGTGCCCTGTCCGGGAACTCCAAGCTTCTTGGACTCAAATCCGTCCGACGACCCCATAACCCCGGACCCCACACTGCCATGCAACCCGCCACATTGGCGGCGCTCGAATCACGCGTCTTAAGAGAATGTTCTCAATTGGACGCGACGCGAATCTTTCGACTCAAAAGATAACACTCCCGGTTGAGAGGCATAGACAAAAAAGAGATTCGCCGGAACCTATGAACAGCTTGCACAGCCGCGAATCAAATTGATGCCTCAATTACCGACAAAGGGGCCGAGGGTTTCGCCGATGTCGTGGCGGATGACGAGATCGGCGATGTCGTCCTGTTCGGTCGGCTCGCGATTGATGATCACCAAACGTGCACCGGCGTTCTTCGCCATCATCGGAAAGCCTGCGGCGGGCCACACCACAAGCGACGAACCGATCGCGAGGAAGAGGTCGCAGTGCTGCGACAACTCCGTTGCGCGCTGCATTTCATCCTCGGGCATCATCTGACCGAACGAGATCGTCGCGGTCTTCACCGGTTCGTCGCACACGGTGCAGTTGGGTGCGGCGCCCTCTTCGTCGAATCGTCGCTTCACCCAGTCGAGCTGATACGCTTCGCCGCACCCGATGCACTTCGCGTAAGTTGTATTTCCGTGAAGTTCAATCACGTGCTCCGCGGCGAATCCCGACGCCTGGTGCAGATTGTCGATGTTCTGGGTGATGATGGCGGGGATCTTGCCGGCGCGGTAGAGCGCGGCCAGCGCCCGATGGCCCCGGCCGGGCTTGGCCGCGGCAAAGACCTCCTCCATCGCAAAGCGGCGGCGCCAGGATTCGTCGCGCGCGTCCTGGCTGGCGACGAACTCGCCGAACTCGATCGGACGGTAGCGTGTCCAAATTCCGCCCGGCGATCGGAAGTCCGGGATGCCGCATTCGGTCGAGATGCCGGCGCCGGTGAACGGCACGATGGTCCTGGCTTCGGCGATCATGTCGCCGAGACGTTCAACGCCGCTACGAAGATCTGACGCAATCATGGGCAAGCCATCCTGACTTCAAGGCATGGCTCTATAGCATGGTCCGCGCCGGTCGTTGGTGCGTTCCCGCCCCGCAGCGGATCAGACTCAGTGCATCGATGGCGAGTCGATCCACGCGATCTTCGCCAAGCTCAGCGCCTGATTTGCACTTGCGATTTGGCGCTCGGGCTAGCTGCGTCGCATCCAAGCGACAAGATTGCTGACGCTCTTATCCACCGCGAACAAACGCATCGCGTGACGCGCGCAGCGAAGCGAAGCTCGGCAATTTTTTCCGACCATCGCTTATCACATTCCTGCAATGCCTCCTCCCCATTGACGCCCCAATCAGAAGCGCCAATGCATGTGTTGACGCGACTCAAGCTGATTGCGGCGGCAGGACTTGAGTGCAGTAGTGCACACATACTCACGTGTAGAGGGGATTTGACATGACCGAAGATGAACAGCGCAAGATCCGCGAACGTGAAGAGATCGCCGCCCGTGTCGCCGCCTTCCGTGCCACGCAGGAAAAATTCAAACGTGAACGCGAAGAGTATTTCGTATCGACGCTCGAGAACGCCCGTAAGGTGGAACGGCCCTCGCTCTGGCCGTAGGACGCGTTTGATCGACGCGCACGAAAAAAGCCCGGAGCATCGCTCCGGGCTTTTCGCTTATTGAGCCGTTACCAGTGGCTATAGTAGTGGCGGTGCCGGTAGTACGGGCCGCCATAATAGGCGTACGGGCCCGATCCGTAGTAATAGCCCGGCCCGTCATAGTAGCCGTAGCGCGGACCGTAGTAGCCGTACGGATGCGACGCGGCGACCGCGCCCGCGGTGATCGCGCCGGCGGCGAGACCGAATGCCAGGCCCGGACCAATGCCGCGACCGCGCGCCTCAGCCGGCGCAGGTGCAGCGATCGCCGTCACGCCGACGGCGGCGACGGTGGCCAGAACTGCCAGTGTCTTCTTCATCATGCATTCCTCCTTCGCATCTCGCGGGGACAACGCGGGCCGGCTGCGATGGTTGCGCGCAGGGTGGAACCGAAGGCTTGCAAAAAATTGCCGAACAAGCGGAACGAAATCGCGCCGGCCCGGTTGAGCTTGCGAGTGCGGAGCCTCCGCTATCCGGTAGAGGCAACAGCACGAAGCCCCGTCAGCATCCTCCGCGATGCTGGCGGGGTTTTCAGTTCCACGGGAGCAAATGGCAGCAGACGTTAACTGCTGCCAGCGCGGGCGGACACGAGGGAGGAAGGTTTTGCCGTTATCCGCTTTGCTGGCCCGTATCCGCAGGCTTGTGCCCAAATCCGGCGACCAACATTACGACGAGATCGTGCGCAATTTCGGCGTCGGAACGCTGCGCCCGCCACCGACGCCGATGAGCGACGGCGAGCTGGCGCGGGCGATCGCCGAGTTCCTCAGGGAACAGCCGTCATCGGAGTCGGTCGCCACTCTCGGCAGGCGGCTCGACCCCTCTTCCCGTCTCTGACGGGCCGAAGCGCGACAACCATTCGTTCCCGTTTGCGCGCCCGAGAGAGGTTTCTTTTCGCGATCCCGGAACAAACGCGCGGTTTGCACGTTGAGGTTGCCTTCACGAACGAGGCCCGACATGCCCGCGTGGCTCGAGGTTCTGCTCAATCTGTCTGGCTATGCCGGTTTCGTCGCGCTTGCGAGCCGCGGCGGCGCGTGCACGCGCGCCTCCGTCGACGATCGCATCGCCGGCGACGAGCGCTAGCTAGTTGGTGTGCGGCGCCTGGCCCGCGGTGCGGACCAGCCGGTCGGCCTTGACCGCGACGCGCGTGTCCTCGAGTGGCGGCCGCAGCGAGAAGCTGATCACCACGAAAGCGAGGCAGAACAGCGAACCGACGATGGCGACGCGCCGGTAGGTGTGGCGGTCGCCTTGATAGAAGGACGGTTCTGAAAAAGGTGTCATGAGAAATACGTTGGCAAAGTTGCTTCTTGGCAAAGCGGTTTCTTGATTGTCCTTGCAGGACATACCTACGCCAAGCAGCGGCGATCGCAACGCAATTGGGCTTTTAACCTAACCGAATAGGGTTATCCGCGTCCGCGCAAGCTTCCGTTAGGAGTTGGCGCGGCACAGCGCCAGCCGAGCCGTCGCGCATTGTGGTGCGCTCCATCCAGCAAACGGGTTCGTCGATTTTCATCCGGCCCCGATCAGGCAAAGGCGCGCGCCGGCTCGTCTCACTGGCTCGTTCTGACACAGGTGCCGCATCGAAGCGCGGGCAGCCACGCCTTGTTCTGCATCCGACTCCATTTCGTTCCCGAAGAACGAATCGGAGTCGAGAAAACCGGCGCGAATCTCTTCCTAACGAATGATGAAGTCGGGCACCGCCGCGGTCTCGCCAGCAGATATTTTCGACAGCGGCATTTTCGACTGGGCCGCAAACACGATGACGAACTCGCGGCACGGCTCGCATCGAAAACTTTTGGTCGAACTCGCGGTCATCGGCCTTGCGCATCGCGGACATGTCATGGGGCGCGAACGCTGATCCAGGATGATCGTTCCTGATCGACCCCGCGGCCAATCCACCGCTGGACAATGCCATGGACGAGAGCCGGCTTGCGATCAGAAACCCGACGCAACGGACACGCCACGCGGCAATGCCCGATCACAGGCGGGCGCCCTGAAGGACGCCGCGCTTACCCGATGTCGCCGAGGTCGAGCGCAGCTCAAGCCGCGCGCCTGGCTTTGCCCTTCTCGGAAAAGCATTCGAGGATCTGGATGCGGAGCTCTTCCGCAGCCGGGCCCTCGACCTTCCTGAGCTCGTTCCAGAGCCTGATCACTTCGCGTTGTTTTTCGACGGTCATGAGTCACCTCCAAGGTGGACTCACAAGAACAAACTAAGAACAAAAAGTCCAGCCCTCGCGCGCGATTTCCGCGAAATTCTCTTGAACCTTCCGCGCGCTGCGCAGACTCAACAGAACTGGGGATTTCAGCGCCCAGCAACATGACAGCGCCGCTTGACGAACATACTCCGTCACCGCGGCGCTGTTGCTTTTTGGATTTTCAACCTTAAGTTAGAGGTGGAGCTGACGGCCAGGCGCTGAAATCCCATCGCCGTCAGTTTGGAAAGCCCCGTGCGAGAGCGCGGGGTTTTTTCCTTTGACGCCTCGCAAGCGGTTTCGTGGACGCTCATCGCGGGAACGCCTCTCCGCCCTGCCCGTTAATCCGCCGAGGGTGACGCAATGCCAAGGACGTTTTTCGCCGTCGAGGTCGTCAGGCAGGTCGAGGCGACAGTCGAGATCATCGTGGAAGCTGCGGATGAAGATGCCGCGCAAGCCGCAGCGCTCGCGCATCTGAAGGCGCGCGGCAACGAATATGAGTGGCTCAATCCGAAGTCGGAATTCATCGTCTGGCGCAAGCGGCCGGTCGACACGCCGCCGATCGTGGACGTGACCGCATGATCGAGGCGCACCAGCTTGCGCGCCACGAGTCATGGAACGGATTGCGCGCCAGCGCATTGTCACGGTGAATTCAGTGGTGCTGAGGGCTGTGCGACGCGGCCGTCAGCTTTGAAGAACCCCGCAGCCCCCGCGCGGGGTTTTTCTCTTTTTGGAATTGGCGGGGTGAACCTTTTCGGCGCCCGCGCGTCTAATTAAATGAAGCTTCCCCCAGGCTTCACCCCCACCAGAAAGCCCCGCTTCCCCCAGGCGGGGTTTTCGCGTTTGCGGGGACGAGCCGCGCCGCCGGCCTTGCGTGCAGCAGGCGGCGCGATCGCCGTATCAGACGGCGTCCTTGGCCACCTTCAGCGGCGAGGCCTTTACCGACTTGCTGGCGGGCTTGGCCGCGAACTGCATCGGCTCCTTGGTGAAGGGATTGATGCCCATGCGGGCTTCGGTCGCCGGCTTGTTCACGACCGACATCTTCACGAAACCGGGAATGACGAACTCGCCGGATTCGTTGAGCTCCTTGTATCCGACGGTGGCCATGTACTCGATGACCGACTTCACGTCGTTCTTCGCAAGCTGCGTGCCTTCGGCGATCGCATCGATCAATTGAGTCTTGGTCATCTTCGCCATGTCGAGAATCCTTCTGAATTGGGTGCGCGTGAGTGTTGAGTTCACTCCGCCGGGCACATGACAAAACCGCGCAGCGCGCTTCGTGGTCATGCCGACGGTCAGGAAGTCACCGGGCTTAGAACCCATCGAGGCCGAAAACGCAAGCCGCAGTTTCACGGCCATCCCGTCACTTTTTGCTGCCGCGTGCCGCCTGTTGCGCGAGATCTCGCGCGCTATATCAGCCGCGACATGGCGAAGTTGTGTCCACCACAATCGCCGTCACCGCGCGTTCGCGATGCCATTGATATAGGTCGCCGGCGGCTGGCCCAGCGCCTTCCTGAACATGGTGATGAAAGCCGTGACCGATTCATAGCCGAGCTCGGCCGAGACCTGCTGCACGCTCGCGCCCGCGGCGAGCTCGCGGATCGCGACGATCAGATGCAGTTGCTGACGCCAGCGTCCGAACGTCAGTCCCGTCTCCTTGACCACGAGACGCGCAAGACTGCTCTCGCTGAGCGCGAGATGGCTCGCCCATTCCGCAAGCGTGCGACGGTCCGCCGGATTGTCCGCAAGCAGCGTCGCAATGCGCTTCAAGCGCGGCTCGGCCGGGAGCGGCAGATGCAGCTGCTGCAGCGGCATGCGCGGCAGCTCGCCGAGCAGCACGCCGATCAGTCGCTCGCGCCGCGCCTCGTCGTGCTGCGTGCCGTCGGACAATTCGACGATCAGTTCGCGCAGCAGGGGCGAGATCGAAATCGTGCAGCAGCGCCCGGGCAGCCGGCACAACTCCGGCTCGACATAGACGAAGAACAGCCGCGCATTCGCCGTCGCGCGATTGCTGTGCGCCATGCCGCCGGGAATCCAGACCGCGCAATGCGGCGGCACCATCCACAGGCCGCCCGGAACGCGGCAGGTGACGCCGCCGCCGAGCGAGACCACCAGCTGTCCCTTGCGATGGCTGTGCTCGGGCACCTCGCCCTTGGTGCCGTCGGCATCGACGCGCACGGCAATGACCGGCGCGGACCGGTCGTCCACATCGAGGTCGAGCCAGGGATAGCTGAGGGGCTGCCGCATGATTGACGGTTTTTGACGATCGATTGCGATAATACGCAAATTCATCCATCGCGGAAGCCGATAAATGCGAGGTCGCCCCGAACAGGAGTGCGACCATGCATGCCCTCACCTCCCCAAAGGCCGCCGGCCTGGGCCGGATCGTCCGCACACAGTCCGGCCAGGTCCGCGGCCAGGCGCGGGACGAAAGCGGCGTGCTGGCATTTGCAGGCATTCCTTACGCCGCACCGCCGGTCGGGCCGCTGCGCTGGCGCGCGCCGCAGGCCGCATTGCCCTGGCACGATGTGCGCGACGCCTCGGCCTTCGGCGCGGCATGTCTCTCCTCACTTGCGCATGATCCCCGCCCGGGCCCGCGCAGCGAGGATTGCCTCACGCTGAATGTGTGGACCGCCGCCACGGCATCAGACGAGAAGCGGCCGGTGATGGCCTGGATCCACGGCGGCGGCTTTCAGTTCGGCTCCTCCGCCAATCCCTCAACCGACGGCCGCCTGCTGGCGGCGAAAGGCGTCGTCGTCGTCAGCTTCAACTACCGCCTCGGCATCCTCGGCTTCCTCGCCCATCCCGATCTCGACACCGAAGCGCCGTCGGGCAATTACGGCCTGCAGGACCAGCTTGCGGCGCTGCGCTGGATCCGCGCCAACATCGCCGCGTTCGGCGGCGATCCCGACAATGTCACCCTGTTCGGCGAGTCCGCCGGCGCGATGGCCGTCGGCATGCTGATGGCCTCGCCGCTCGCCGATGGCCTGTTCCACAAGGCGATCGGCCAGAGCGGCGCCTTCTGGGACGGCCGTCACGGCCCGCTGCAAGGCTTCGACGAATCCCGCGCGCGCGGCCGCACTTTCGCGCGCCGGCAAAACAACGCGTCGATCGCAACGCTGCGCGACCTGCCGGCCGAGCAGTTGATCGCCGCCGCGCCCTGGAGCTTCGCGCGCGATCACGTCACCGAAGCGTTCTCGCCCAGCATCGATCGCCATTTGATCCCGGATGCGCCCGCGCGACGTTTCCTGCACGGCGATCAGATGCAGATCCCGCTGCTGGCCGGCTGGAACGGCGCGGAGGAATTCCCGTTCATGGCGCGCTCTCTCCCGGCACAATCCGCGCAGGCTTTTCGCACGGCCGCTGAAGCGATGTTCGGCACGGCGCGCCTTGCAGATTTTCTAAAGCTCTACCCCGCCGGCACCGACGTCGAGGCCCGAGCGTCCGCCGCCGCACTGACGGGCGACATGGTGATCTCCGAGCAATGCTGGCAGTGGTTGCGGCTGCACGCTGCCGGGGGCGCTGCGACTTACGGCTATCACTTCAACCACACCTCGCCCTACACGCCGGTCGCCTCGCACGTCACCGAGATCCCTTTCGTGTTCGGCACGCTGACGCCGCAGCAGATTGTCGGCAGCACGGCGCCGCCGGCTGAAGAGGACCGCGCGTTGTCACTGACGATGATGGACTATTGGATCAACTTCGCGCGCCGCGGAGACCCCAACGGGCCGAGCCTGCCGTTTTGGCCTGCTCATGGCGGGACCGGCGTGGTGCAGATCCTGGGTACGACGATCGAACCCTGCAAAAATCCGCAGGCCGATCGCTTCGCCTTCCTCGGCGGTTTCAGGGAGGATGGCGTGCTGCCGATGCGCTGGCGCCCGCTGGCCGGCGGCGATCGCTAGTCCGCCGCAATGAAACGCAGCGTGCCGGCGCGGCGCGTCGGCTGGCCGGTGTCGTTGGTGTGATTGACGCCGTCCATCACCGGCACCTCCGGGAAATCGAACGGGCTGACGCCGTCGAGGCACGCCACGTTTACGGCATAGAGGGTGGTGTCGGAGCGCCGCTGATGATGGGTGTAGATGCCGCAGCCCGAGCAGAAGAAGTGCTGCGCCGTCCCGGTATGAAAGCGGTAGCTGGTCAGCGCGTCCTCGCCCGTCAGGAACCTGATCCCGCCCATCTCGGCCATGACCACCACGGCTCCGCGCATCCGGCAGTAGGAGCAGGTGCAGCGACGGATCGAATTGAAGCCGTCGCTCAGCGTCGCCTCGAACCGCACCGCGCCGCAATGGCACTGCCCTGCCCGAATGGTCTTCTCGCTCGCCATCGTGTCGGTGTCTCCTGTTCCGATCCCTCTATGCCCGGTCCCGGTGGAAACAAGGAGTCACCTCGCCGTGAAACTTGTGACTTGAGACGTGTCGTTGACACTTCAGTAACCCAACGCATCCAAGCTCGCGTCAGTATCGTTGCGTTGGAGTATCCCCACAGTGCTGGATTTTCACGAGCTGCGTGAACTCGCGGCTGATGTTCGCGTGTTCATCGACGTCGCAGAGGACAAGGCCGAGGCGCTCAGGGCCGTGATCGCGGCCTATGACGTGGTATTGGCGATTTTCCCGGCAAGGGAAGGCATGGGCCTGCACGTCATCAAGGGCAAGGAGATCCTCGACAGGATCGCAGGCGCGCGCAGCCACGCGGTCTACAGCCACACCGCCATCGCGGTTCCCGACCTCGCCCACGCCGAAGCCCTCAAATACCTGACCGCGCCGGTCGAGCAGCGGATCGCGGCTTAGAGTCCCGCAGCATCACGCAGCAAACGCGGCCTCATCCTGAGGGCCCGCCGCAAGGCGGGCGTCTCGAAGGATGGGCTGCAGGCAAGCTGTCCGCCAGATCGTCTCGAGAAGCGATACACCTCACCTGCTGCCGAGGCGGCGCCTCAGATCAGCCGCCCGGCGGCTTGTAGGACGAGCGCAGCTTCGCCGCATTCTGCCGCACCTGCTTGATCTCGTCCTGCGTGAACAGGCGCGTCAGCTTCACGTTCTGCAGTGTGCCCGCCGTGACGGTGAGCCCGGAGATCGCCGGCGCCGCGCTGGGATCTGGCACGTCGAAGATCACGAGAACGCCGGGGCCGTCGGCCGCGACGCTGTACATCGAGACCAGCTTGCCGCCGGCCGCCTCGATCAGCTTCGCCGCCGCTTCCTGGCGATTGGTCGTGGGATTTTCCAGAATGGCATTGAGCGCGCGCGGTGTGTATTGCCCTGTGAGACAGAAATGCATGGCTTGCTCCGTTCTGAAATGAAGACGCGCATCGCGACGAGCTGATCGTCACGATGGTGGGCTCTGAAATGAATGGAGTGCATCGCCCGCCGTGGGCATAAACGCCGCCAGGTACTGACGAGGTTTCGGCACACCTCGTTGGCGGCTCGCCGGCGAACATACAGCAGCCGGCGTGCGCGTGAAAAGCGGTTTCGCCAACCCGCTCGAGGGAAACGTTGTCCCCCGGTTCCCCGCTACCTCACAATGACCGATACGAGGAACGCTCCATTGTCCCGCGAATTGATTCATCTCAAGACAAGGAGATTGCGATGAGCGTTGAAGGCAAGGTCAAGGAAGGCGCCGGCTACGTCAAGGAAGAGATCTACGAGCACGGCAAATCCCCCGAGAGCCAGAAGAAGGCCCAGGAGGGCCGCGACCTCAGGAACGAGGGCCGCGTCGAGGACGGCAAGCCGCCTAAGACGACGAAGCCCGGCACCGGTCACTAGACCGACCATTTCGGAGAACCGCTCCTGACGATGTCAGGGGCGGTTTTATGTTGTCACATGACGGGTTGGTTGGCCGCTCGCTTCCCTAGCGGCCATCGTCCTGCATGTCCCTGGTCGCGAAGTGGCAGCCGAACGCGACGAGGACCAGCGCGAATGTCGATCCCAGCAAGATTCGCAGCGTCTGTCCCATCTCCGCGCTCACATAGCGGACGTCGTGCCGCTGCGCGTAGCGCTCGGGATGCGCGGCATCCGGCGCTTGGGGAGAGATTGTCGTCAGCACGAGCCAGACGACGGTGCCGCAAAGCGCTGCGACTCTCGCAACCGTCCTCAGCCTTTGCAGCCAGCGCTTCATGCCGCCCTCGTCATGCGCGGATCTCCGCTTCGCTCTTGCCGGACTCGTTTCCACGAGCTCCAGGCTCCAAGCCTTTAGTCGCCGGGATGCGCCATGATGTTCAGCGCGGGGACTTCCGCCGCTTTCCGATCGCCCTCGCCCCGGCTGGCAGGATGCTCCGGCTGTTGTATATGGTCGGACGTTTCTCGCGAGGGCCTGATGAAGATTGCCATTGTTATCGCCGGTGTGATCGTTGTTGTCATTGCCGCCCTCGTGGCGATCCAGCCGGGCTTCCTGAAGCCCGCATCGCTGGCCGACGTGAAGAAGTCCGACATCCTCGGATTTTCGCCCGGGATGACATCCGAGGAGACCAACAAGGTCATCACACAGCGCCGCTACCGCTGCCGCCAGCTGCGCGACACCTTCACTCTCGAATGCGCGGTCGATGGCGCAAAACTCACGATCGACAGCGACGCTGCCGATGACAGGCATCCGATCCGGCGCGTCCATGCGGAGCTGAGCAATCCCGGGCCGCAAGACGCCGCCGTGAAATCGATCTCCGACCAGTTCAACGCCCAGCCGGTCAAGGACGCCCGCGAGGGCTGGATATGGATCGTCGGCCGCGGCTTGAGACTGAGCTACGACGGCGCCGCCTTGCAGCTCGTGGACGAAGCCGAAGAGAACAGGCGCAGCAAGGACGGATCGAAGCGCTAAAGCGCGGGAGATTCACTCCTGTATGTGCCTCAACGAGCGCCACGCGTCCCACATGAGAAGTCCATCGGACTTGTTGCCGTCCTCGAATTGTCGCGGAACGAGATTCCATGCCGCCAGTCCGAGATGGGCAAGTGCGACGGCCCAAAGCATCCTGTCGAGCCAATGCGGCTCGCCTGACAGGTAGAACGCGAGACCGGACATGCCGACGACGAGGTTGACGGCTATTCCCCCGCCGGCGAGCACCGCTGTCGTCAACGGGCCGCCGTAATATGCGTCATGCTCGACATGGCCGCTGAATGGGATGGCGTGGACCGAGAACGTGGTCGCGCCAATTCGCCAGCCGAACAGTCGTCGCCCCTCCCCGATGACAACGCCCAGAATTGGGACGCCGGCAATTCGACCAAACAGAAGGTGACCAAGCTCATGCAGCACAACGGCGGAAAATGCAGCCAATAGCATCCGCACCGTCAAGGTCGATATGAGGCCCTGGGCGATCGATTCCCAATTCATGCATGCATCTCAAAAATTGGCCCCAAAAAAATTGGCCCCATGTGACGCGATGCCAAGACCCTCGATTCAGGCCTTCGTCGCCGCGAACTCCACCCGGGTTCATGATGCCGGCCATCCCGGCCTCACGTCGGCAAGACATCTGAGACGATCATCTGCGACGATCACACATGCGCGCCACGCGTCTTGCGCTGGCGACTGGACGGGCTAGCATCCCCTGCAACCACAGGGCGCACGCAACGGACGCCTGATAAAAGGGAGGTCATCAAGACGACCAGCAGCGCCCGGCGCCTTTTGCTGATGGCCCTCACCTGCGCCGCCACACTGAGCGTCGCCTCCGCCGGCGAGCTCAATCCCGCAGCCGTCACCTACAAGCTGCCGGACCAGATCCCCTGGGGCCCGGTCGACGCGCGCGGCGCGCAGACCGCCGTGGTGGTCGGCGATCCCACCAAACCCGGCTTCTACATGGTCTACAACAAGTGGACCAAGGGCAATCATTTCAGCCGCCCGCACTTCCACCCTAACGACCGCTACATCGTGGTGCAGCAAGGCACCTGGTGGGTCGGCTCGGGCGCGAAATTCGATCCTGATAACGGTACCGTGCCGCTGCCGGCAGGGAGCTTCGTCACCCACTATGGCAAGCAGGTGCATTGGGATGGCGCCAAGGACGAGGACGCCGTGCTGCTGATCATGGGCGAAGGGCCTGCGACGAGTACGGGGGCGGAGGAGAGGTCGGGGGAGGCGCGGTCAATTCAGCAAAAACACTAATCCTGCAGGCTTCCGCCATGTTCACGCCGGCCAACTAAAATGGATGAGGCGAGATAAACGCCAGAACAAGCCCTCTTCCGCGGGCTTTTGCCTCGAATTTGCGGATGCGAAGTCCGCGGAACGTATTTCAGCCGCAATCTCCTGAGCGCTTTATAGCGAAGAAGAAAATTCGAATGCTGCAACTCATCATCCTCGCGCTCGCCGTTCCGCCTGCGATCCTCGCCCTCGGTTACCTGATTTGGCATTTCTGGCCGCTCGTGCATTCCACGACGGTTTCCCCGAACAAGCTGGATGAGTACAAGGCGATCCAACAATGTCTCGCGGCAGGGTTCTGTCCGGCCCCTGGGCCGCTTACTTCGCGATCAAAGCGCCCACACTGAACAAAGCCCCTCATGTAGGGGCTTTTTCGTCGCAATACCTCTTGGTGCCCTCGTTCTCCAGATACTTCTCCTCGTAGATCCGTCTAAACAGCGCCAGCACCCGCTTGCAATACTTTCTTGATGTCGTCGGCAGCCCAAATCTCCTTGGCCCTCAACAAGCGATCAGCCAATCAACCCAAACCGGTGGCTTGAATGAAAACTGCTCTTCTCTTCGGCGCCACTGGCTTCATCGGCTCACATTTGCTGCGCGACCTGTTGGACAGCCCTGACTATTCGCGGGTCATCGCGGTGGCTCGCAAGCCGCTGATGCTGAATCATCCGAAGCTCACGGTGCTGATCGGCGATATCGCTTCGCTCCCCACGCTGAAGCCGCAACTGGTCGCGGACGAAATCTTCATTGCGCTGGGAACGACGCGCAAGCACACGCCTGACGAAGCCGAGTATTACAAGATCGATCATGATTATCCGTTGCTGGCGGCCGCAACCGCGAAAGCGAACGGCGCGCGCTCGGTGTTCCTGGTCACGGCCGTTGGCGCCAACGCCGGCTCCGGCGTGTTCTATGTCAGGACCAAGGGTGAGGTGGAGCGGGACATTCTCGCGCTCGATTTCGAGCACACCCATATTTTCCGCCCGTCGATGATCCTCGGCGAGCGCGACGAGGACCGCCCGCGTGAACGTCTCATCATCGCAATATGGAACGTGATCAACCCGCTGCTCGTTGGCCCGGCCGACCGGTATCGCGGGCTCACCGGCAACGAGATCGCGCATGCCATCGCAAAGGCCGCGCGGCATCAAGCGGGGAAGGTCCGGATATATCATTGGAAAGAGATGTCCGCACTGCTTCGGACGTGACGCGGCCTGAGGCGAACGAACCGCACTCACGCACATTTGCCCCCGCCCCCTGCCCCTCCTCCCCGTTTCCTGCTATCTCTCCCCCGCCGTCCCGGCCCAAAGCAAAACCCTCCGTCCATCAAAGGGAGCAACAACCATGCGTTACCTCCACACCATGCTGCGCGTGCGCAATCTCGATGTCGCGCTGAAGTTCTACCAGGATGCGCTGGGGCTGAAGGAGGTGCGGCGGATCGAGAACGACAAGGGGCGGTTCACGCTGGTGTTCCTGTGCTCGTCGGACGATCTCGAGGCGCTGAAGAAGCAGCCGCAGACGCGCGGCGCGCCGCTGGTCGAGCTCACCTGGAATTGGGACGAGGAGAAGTACGGCGAGGACCGCTTCTTCGGCCATCTCGCCTATGAGGTCGATGACATCTACGAAACCTGCGCGAAGCTGCAGAAGGCCGGCGTCACCATCAACCGTCCGCCGCGCGACGGCAACATGGCCTTCGTGCGCTCGCCGGACCTGCACTCGATCGAGATCTTGCAGAAGGGCGATCCGAAGCCGCCCGCGGAGCCGTGGCTGTCGATGCCGAATACCGGCCATTGGTAGGCCCATAGCGCAGGAACAAGCCCCCATCCCCGGCGTTCACCTCAGGACAATACGATTGGAGGAGAACGCGATGGGACGCGGAATTTTGCTGTGGCTGCTGGGCGTGCCGATCCCGGTGATCATTTTGCTGTGGCTGTTCTTCGGCCACTGACGTCAGGTTCGATTTGCGATGAAAAGCTCCGCCTTGGGCGGAGCTTTTTGCATGAGGGGCCCGACGCAATCGCCGACGCTGCCGTGAGGAAATTCCGCTACGAGATGGCTCGTAACCCGGATGGAGCGAAGCGCAATCCGGGGTTCTTGCACAAGCAACAGCGGTCCCGGATTTCGCTTCGCTCCATCCGGGCTACGACACGACGACGCCGGGAAACGCCGCGGAGGAGCTTCATGCCTGACACCAAGCTGACGATCTGGGGCCGCGCCAATTCGGTCAACGTGCAGAAGGTGCTGTGGTGTCTCACCGAGCTCGGCCTCGCCTATGAGCGCATCGACGCCGGCATGCAATACGGCAAGACCCGCGAGGCCGATTATCTCGCGATGAACCCCAATGCGCGGATTCCGACTTTGGTCGAGCACGACTTCGTGTTGTGGGAGTCGAACTCCATCATGCGCTATCTGTGCCTCGCCCATGGACGGGGCACGCCGATCTATCCGGAGGCGCCGAAGCTTCGCACCAGCGTCGACCGCTGGCTCGACTGGACGCTGTCGGCGGTGCAGCCGGTGGACCGCCCGGTGTTCTGGGGCATCGTGCGCACGGCGCCCGCCGAGCGTGACATGATCCAGGTGCAACGCGATGCCGACACCGCCGCCGAGGTCTGGGCGATCGCCGACCGCCTGCTTGCCACGCGCCGCTTCATCGAGGGCGAGCAGTTCACGCTCGCCGATATCGCGATCGGCTCCTATGCGCGGCGCTGGCTCGGCGTCGAGGGCATCACGCGGCCGGCCCAGCCGCACCTGACGCGCTGGCTCGCCGAGCTCGGCAAGCGGCCCGGATTTGCGCAATTCGTCGCACCGCCGATGTCGTGAGCGGGCGGCGCGGCCTAAGGCTCGCTGCGCGCGCGGGAAATCGCCGCTTTGACGCGGGACGCCTCGCGCCGCCGCTGCGCTTGACGGCTACTGTGCATGGGGTTGTTTTCGCACTTTTTTGTTTGGACGGTGCGATCAGCGCCAGCCGCGCTCGACCAGCAACACGCAAAAGATCAGCACGAGCGTCACCGCGGCGGTGGCGAGCTTTGCCGTCCAGCTGAGGCCGCGGCCGACCCACCACAGCAGCGCGCAATACATCAGCACGGGGACGATGATGTCGAGCCGCACGAGATCCTGCGTCATGCGGCCTCAGCGCCTGACGGTGGCGTCGACGCTGATCGAGCCGCCGATCTTCACGCAGGTGCCGGTCGCCTCGACCATATGGAAGCCGCGGCCATAGGAGGCGCAGGCGTTCGCCTTGGCGGTGCCGGCGCTGCCCTTGAGCGGCAAGGTCTTGCCCGTCTGCGCCGGCTCGGCGGCCGGCAGGCGCAGCGCCTCGGCCTGAGCTACGGACGACGTGATGAGCAACGAGATCAGGATCAGGAGCGGTGCACGCATGCGGACGTTCTAGCCCGCCCGGCCGCTGCGCGCCATCCGGCCTGAAGCCGTCAGATGAACCGGACGCCGGCCGACCTGCCGCGGCGCCAGATCACCTGGCAGCTCCGCCCGGTCCGCGCATCGCGCGCGAAGGCCATCCGGATCACGCCGGGCAGCTGGCTCGCGTCATCGTCCATCATGATCTTGGCGCCGGTGTCGGAGATGTCCTCGACCAGGCAATGCCGCGCCGCGAACCCGCCGTCGAGCGTGATCCAGGCGTGCCGCGACAGCAGCTTGCGGGCTGCGCGCTTCTTGGGTTGTGGCATCGGCGAAATTCTCCCACCCCAGCGCTATCCCAGGGAACCCTAAGAAACCGTTGAAATCGCCTCGGAATGTCGGCCGGGGCTGCGCTGTCCACCGGTTCCAAAAGAGGCTCCCGGATGGCTTGCCCGCGGCCGCAAAGGCCACTATACGTTCGCCCGCTGCAAGCCGCCGGGCACGACTCGGACTGGCCAGCGGCCGTGCCGCCCAAAGCGGCGGGGCCTTGCGTTTGCTCCCTTCGTCTATCGGTTAGGACGCCACCCTTTCACGGTGGAGAGAGCGGTTCGATTCCGCTAGGGAGCGCCATCCGCGACACGGCTCGCGGGATGCGGCAGCGAAATTCACCCCTTTCATGAACCTCCCTACCCTTGGCCGCCGACCAATCGTCGATTGGAACCGGACGAGGCCATGGACCCGCGCAAATCCCCTTCGGACGGCCGGCCCGGCATCGCCCCTCCGGCGCCCGCCTGGATGCGCCGCATCGCGCCTTACGCGCCGGAGCGCCGTGCCAGCATGCTGGAGCACATGGCGCGCGCTAGGTCGCTGCCGCGGCCGCAGGCCGCGCCGAAGCCATCGCGCACCGACGGCGTGGAGATCCTCAGCGACGTCATCGGCCATGTCGTCCTGTTCGGCATGATCGCCATTCTCTGCATGTCGCGCATCCCCCTCTATATCGGCGCATTCCTGTTCCTGACCGACGGCGAGCGCATCGAACGCATGTTCGCTGCGACCGGCATCCGGTTCGAGCCGGCTGCGTTCGGCCCCGACATCGTCAAGAGCTTTGCGTCCTGGTTCGGATGGTTCGCCCTGCTCGGCGCATTGAAGGGCTCGGTCCCAGCCCTGATCGCGCGATGGCTGCCTCCGGCCGAGTCGTGGTCCGTCATCGCCGGCATCGCGCTTCTGCTCGCCTGCATCGAGGTGTTCGGCTCGCTCGCGATCCGGCGCATCCTCGTGTGGTCGGGACTGGAGCACCGTGTGCGTGGCCCGATCTGGACGGCGATCAAATTGCTGATCGCCCTCGGCGTGCTGGCTCTGCTGATACTGCTCGGATAGGTGCCGCCGGGCGGCCTCAGCCGCATCCGGCAATGACGATGCCGTGAGACTGCATAATTTCGTCCACGATCGCCTCCGCGCATTTACCGGAAATTTACCCCTGCTCGTGAGCGCCGGTATCATTTGCTTAGATTTTGATTGCTACCGTGAATTTACGGAAGCAGTCCGAAACACAAATTGGCGCCCATGTCCGTCGCAGAGTTCCTCAGGCAGCGTGCAGTGGAAGTGACGGTCAGCGGCAGCTACTCGCTGCCGCGCTGGTACGATTGTGAGGGCAAGCTGCGCAGCTTCGCCTGCCGGACCAAGCGCGTGTCGCCGTTCCGCATGATCGTGGACGTGCCCGTCGTCGGCAAGGTCGGCGAGCGCCTGACCTCCTATTTCCAGGACTTCGGCGAGTTCCAGTGCACCATCAGCGCGACGCTGAAATCGGGCTTCCTGATGGAGCTCGAGATGACGCGGGCGCGTCGCGCCTGGATGTCGGAAAAGCTGACCTGGCTGGAGAAGAAGCAGAAAGACGACAGCATCCAGGAGCTGCGACGTGACGCGCGCTTCGTCCCGCAGATCTCCCATACGCTGCTGACGCTTGCCGATGGCAGCATCCATCCCTGCTTCATCATCGATGTCTCCACGGCCGGGGTCGCGATCTCCTGCGAGTACGATCCGCCGCTGGGAACCGCCCTTGCCGTCGGCGCCTGCGTCGGGCGCGTCATCCGCAAGTTCGACAATGGCTTTGCGGTCAAATTCGCCGAAAAGCAGTCGCGCGACGACCTCGATCGCCTGATCGTGCGCTCGCCCCTGCTGCAGTCGGCCTGAGCAGCACCGGCCAATCTTAACTCTTTCTTAACTAAACGCTGGAGGCGGAGGCCCCTGCGCGTTAGGGTGTGACCCGGTACGTCCGCAATCATTGCGGGCCTTCAGTATTGGAAGTTCCGGAATGTCCATCGCCGAGTCCGCCCCGGCTGCAATCGCAAGCACCACCGTCAGCGCAGTTAGGCCGCAGCTTCCGCCGGGTGTCGTGACCGAAGGTCCGCTGGTCCAGGCCAAGCTGCGCGAGAGCTATCTCCTGCTCGGCATCCTCTATGTCGGCGCCGTCGCGGGCATCGTCTGGGCCATTACGCAAGGCGTCGGCAAGGTCGAGCTGTTCACGTTCGCCTGGATGTTCGCGCTGACCACGTTCGGCATCGGCGCCGGCATGCACCGCCTGTTCGTGCATCGCAGCTTCCGCACCGGCCCGATCATGCGCGTCTTCTTCTGCGCCATCGCACAGATGGCCGTGCAGGGCTCGATCGCCAAATGGGTGGCCAACCACCGCCGCCATCATCTCTATGCCGACGACGTCGGCGATCCCCACAGCCCGCAATTCGACGGCTTCGGCAATCGCTATGTCAGCGCTTTGAAGGGCTTCCTGCACGCCCAGGGCAGCTGGGTGTTCGACCAGGCGACCACCGACAACGAATACTACGCCAAGGATATCCTCGCCGATCCCATCGCGATGTTCTTCGTCCGCACGCGCTGGGTCTGGTACGGGATGTCCACCGTGTTCATCCCCGGCGTGGTCGGCTACACCTTCGGCGGCGTGCACAGCATGATCGGCTGCGTGCTGTTCTCCGGCCTGCTCCGCGCCTATCTGCTGATCCTCACCAGCCAGCTCACCGGCTCGGTCTGCCACGCCTACGGCTATCGCCGCTTCGAGGTCGACGATGCCTCGACCAACGAGTTCGTGACCACGATCCTCACCTTCGGCGAGGGTCTGCACAACAACCATCACCGCTTCCCGCGGGACGCCTATATCTCGCATGCCTGGTGGGAGATCGATCTCAACGGCCTGATCATCCTGGGCCTCGAAAAGATCGGCCTCGTCCACGACGTCTTCCACGCCTCGCACCGCCAGCTGGAGCGGGCCGAAGCGCAGGCGGCCTCGACGGCGCGCTGAAGCGGCAGGCGGCGGCCGCGCCTCGCGGCCGTCTTGCCTCCGCATCGCCGCCCTATCCTGGCCCCATTGCGGGATCAGCTTTTGAGCGTCCGTGCCGCGTGCCGGACGTCATTTGCGGACTTGCGATCGGGGGACCGGATGGCAGTCAACAAGATTACCTGGGACAGGGTCGGCCGGGTCACCGAGCCCGGCCGCTACATGTACACCTTCGGCTGGCTCACGATCACCGCCGGCGATCTCGAGATCTGGAAGCAATATCCCAACGCCGCTTTCACGCTGCTCGCGGACCACGCGGAGCCGGAGACACTTGTCGGCGAGGAATTCCACCTCGGCGCCTTCGACATCACCCCCGAAGCGCCACCGCCCTTCACCACGCACTGACGCCGGCCGCATCGCGAAGGCCGGCGATTCGAGCTGCGCAAGCAGCGCTGTGGGAACGGCTCTGCTGCGCAAAGTGCAGGTCACGGCGGGAACACCTGGCATGTGCGTTGCTTAACAAATGCCATGATACACATCCCAGCCGTCGACCAGGCCTTCCTGCTGCTGCTCATCGTTTTCTGCCTCGCCACGTGCCTCGTGCGCGTCTTCTGGCAGCTGGAGCAGGTGCGGGCCCGCCGGATCGCATCGCCGCCGCGCCGCCCGCACAGCGGAGCGTGACGAGACCGATCCGGGCCGCCGTGCGTAACACGGGAAAACCGTCCGTGATCGCGCGGACATCCAGCATGAATCGAAGAAGCTCGCACATTTCGTTGATCTGACTTGCCAATTCGCCCGCCGCCAGCGAAATGACGTCGTTGCCGTGGATGACGAAGCGATCCTGTCATGCAATTGATTGTGCACGTATTCTACACATGACGGCCCGGATGAACGTTGGCTGTCGCGCTCGTTAAGCGAGGCGACAGCCGGCGCATGACACATGGTCGCATCGGTAGAAGTGGCTAAGCGGGCCAAGGGAACCTATTTTCGGCGCCGATGTACCTGATTGAAGCGTTACCCACCGTCATCGGAACCGCCGCCATCGCTCCGGCGCTGCTGATGCTCTGGCTCGTCATTGCCGCCGAGGAGCGCCCGGGACCGCCGGCCCAGGTCTGGACCGCGTTCCTGCTCGGCGCCGCCAGCATTTCCCTGCTGGGCCTCGCCCGCGCCCCCTTCGCCAAGATGGTCGCCGCCCCCGACAACCCCTGGGCCGCACTGGCCATGCATTCGGTGTTCGGCGTCGCGCTTCCCGAGGAGGCCGTCAAGGTGATCGCCATCGTGCTGGTCTCCTCGACCAAGCGGCGGACCTTTGCGAACCCCATGGACACCGTGGTCTATGGCGCGGCCGTCGGCCTCGGCTTTGCCGCCTATGAGAACCTCGCCTACCTGGTCCAGCACGCCGAGATGTGGCGGTCTCTGGCGGCCCTGCGCAGCGTGCTGACCGTGCCGTTCCACGGCGCCCTCGGCATCATCGCCGGCGCCTACCTGACCATTGCGCGCGCCGGCACGGCGCTGGGTGCGAACCGACACAACCGCGATTGGGCCCGTCTCTCCAGCCGCCTGCTGATCTTCGGCGGCCCGCTGGCGCTGCATTCGGCCTTCGACTTCCCGCTGCTCACGCTCCAGCGCATGCCGGACCTCGATCCCACCCTGCGGATGTGGCTGGGCGGCGCGAGCCTCTTGATCGGCTTCAGCTCGATCGCTTTCGCCATCCGCCTGGTCCGGCGCGTTGCCCGCCACCACGCGCCCCGCACCGAGATCGCGCGGGAGCGGCTCAGCCAGCTACGGCGGATGTGGGCCCTGCTGCTGGCCGGCGGCGGCGTCGGCTTTCTCGGCCTGGCCTTCGTGCTGACCTCGATCCATCACTGGCTGATCAACCCCGAGCGCAACCTGACGCTGGCACTGATCCCGATCGGCTTCGTCTCGATCCTGCTCGGCCTTGCGCTTCTGATCGTCACGATCGCGATCTACATTCTCGGCCGCAACCGCGTTCGCACCAGTGGCGAAGGTTTTTCGTCGGCGCACGGCGGCGGTTGAGCCGCGGGTGGCGAGCGCGCTGCGCAACGGTTAGATTGGGTACATCCGTTGCCAATGTGGGGGTCACCATGACTTCGCCCGAGGATTTTTCACGGCTGCAGTCCGCCATGAGCGAGGCGGTGAAGTTGCACTGGAAGGCCTTCCTGTTCGAAGGCATTCTGCTCGCCGTGCTCGGCATTGCCGCGCTGATCGTGCCGCCGCTCGCAAGCCTTGCCACCGCGATCTTCCTCGGCTGGATGTTCCTGATCAGCGGCATCGGCGGGTTGATCGTGACCTATTGGGCGCGCGCCACGCCGGGCTTCTGGTGGTCGCTGATCTCGGCTGCGCTCGCCGTGCTTGCCGGCATGCTGCTGCTGGCGCGGCCGATGCAGGCCGTGCTGACGCTGACCATCGTGCTCGGCGCCTACTTCCTCGCCGAGGGCGTCGCCACCATCATGTACGCCCTGGAGCATCGCCGCGAGCCCGGCGGCCGCTGGTCATGGCTCCTGATCTCGGGCCTCGTCGACATCGCGATCTCCTTCATGGTGATCACGGGGCTGCCGAGCTCGGCGGAATGGGCGATCGGTGTCCTCGTCGGTATCAACCTGCTGTTCGGCGGCGCCACCCTGATCGGCGTGGCGCTGTCGGCGCGCAACAGCAACACCTGAGCGGTCTCGTCACCCAAAGGGCCGATTGGGGGGTGACAAGCCGCCAATGGCACGCTATATGGCCAAGCATGATCACCGTCGCCACCAGCTATTTTTGGTACTTTAGCTACGACAGCTTGCTGGCGGCAGGAGGATCGCGCTCAATCTGAATATTGAAGCAAACGTCCGAACAGCCGCCAGACCTGGCGGCTTTTTTATTGGCCGGCAGGTTCTGAAACAAACAGGAGCCCGCCGTGCTGAGCACGACTGACGATCTTCGTATCCGCGAACTGAAAGAGCTGAGCACGCCGGAAGAGGTGATGCGGGAAGTCCCGCGCACGCTCACCGCGACCCGTGTGGTCATGGCGGCGCGCAACGCCATCCATGCCATCCTCAACGGCCAGGACGACCGCCTGCTGGTCGTGGTCGGCCCCTGCTCGGTGCATGACCCCAAGGCCGCGCTCGACTACGCCGAGCGCCTCGTCAAGCTGCGCGAGGACCTCGCCGACCAGCTCGAGATCGTGATGCGGGTCTATTTCGAAAAGCCGCGCACCACCGTCGGCTGGAAGGGCCTGATCAACGATCCCGATCTCGACGGCAGCTTCGACATCAACAAGGGCCTGCGGCTGGCGCGCAATGTGCTGTCGGCGGTGAACAATCTCGGCCTGCCTGCGGGCACCGAATTCCTCGACATGACGACGCCGCAATACATCGCGGATCTCGTGTCCTGGGCCGCGATCGGCGCGCGCACGACCGAGAGCCAGATCCACCGCGAGCTGGCCTCCGGCCTGTCCTGCCCGGTCGGCTTCAAGAACGGCACCGACGGCAATGTCCGCATTGCGGCAGATGCGGTGAAGTCAGCCTCGCATCCGCATCATTTCATGGCCGTCACCAAACTCGGCCGCTCGGCGATCGCCTCGACCGCGGGCAACGAGGACTGCCACATCATCCTGCGCGGCGGCAGCAAGCCGAACTTTGACCCGGCAAGCGTTGCCGCGGCCTGCAACGACCTGGCGAAATCCGGCGTCGCTCCGCTGGTGATGGTCGATGCGAGCCACGCCAATTCGAGCAAGAAGCCGGAAAACCAGCCCATCGTGACGGCCGATATTGCCGGCCAGATCTCGGGCGGCGAGAACCGCATCATGGGCGTGATGATCGAGAGCAATCTCGTCGCCGGCCGCCAGGACGTGGTGCCGGGCAAGCCCCTCACCTACGGCCAGAGCATTACGGATGGCTGTATCGATTGGGCGACCACGGCAACCGTGCTCGAGCAGCTCGCTGACGCGGTCGAGATCCGCCGCAACACCCAGCGGGCAGGACTGCACGAGCGGTCGGCCTGAGGCCTAAAGGCGGGCGGGGCGATGCTGTTCGCGCCCTGCCCGCCGCGATGTCCTGGGCATGGTCTTTCGGAAAGCCGCTTCACATTCTGCGCTAACGCGGCCCTTCAGGTCCGGGCCCTGCGCTGATCAACAGCCGCGGCAGATGCTCTTGATCTTCTTGTCGAGCAGAGCGTCTTCCTTGTTCACGGGATTGTTCGGATCGCTCAGATTCTTCTCGCTCGGCACATCGCTCGCGCGCGGCTGGCGATGACCGACAGGGGCCGGCAACACAGATCCAGAAGATGCACCGCTTGAAGTCGATCCCTTGGAGCCGCCGGTCTGTGCCACAGCCGCGCCACCAAGCAAGACCACGAGCGATGCTGCCAGCATGATCTTCGTCATTTCCGTTCCTCCATTCTCGACGGGCGCTCCCACCATCTCCGCTCAGGTCTCGGGCGGATAGAGATGAACTTCGCCGCAATAGTCGACGATACGATAGCGCGTTTCGGCCGCCGCATCACGCGCGTCGGGTGCGGTATTTTGTGCCGCCAACACGTAATTCGGTCCGACCGGCGACTTGCCGGCGCCGCCGGGAATATCGATGACATAGTCAGGCTGACACAGCCCCGAGACCCGCCCGCGTAACTGCCGCATCAAAGCCTGCCCCTCGGCGAGCGTCGTTCGCAAATGCACGGTGCCCGGTGCGAGATCGCCGTGATGCAGATAGTAGGGCTTGATGCGGCATTCGACGAAAGCTCGCATCAAATCCGACAAGGCGGCGACGTTGTCGTTAACGCCGCGCAACAGCACGGACTGGCTGACCATGGGAATGCCGGCGTCGACCAGCCGCGCACACGCGGCGCGGGCACCTTCGGTGAGCTCACGCGCATGGTTGGCGTGCAGCGCAACCCAGGTGGTCGCGCCCGGAACCTTGAGCGCCGCGACCATCTCCTCGCCGACGCGCGCGGGGTCGGCCACGGGGACGCGGGTGTGGAGGCGGATGATCTTGACGTGATCGATGGCGGCGAGATCGGCCATGATCTCGCTCATGCGACGTGGCGACAGCATCAGGGGGTCGCCGCCGGTCAGGATCACCTCCCAGACCTCGCTGTGGGAGCGGATGTAGTCGATCGCGGCGCGATAGGCGCTGTCGGAAAGCGCATTCTCCTTGCCCGGCCCGACCATCTCGCGGCGGAAGCAGAAGCGGCAATAGACCGCGCAGACGTGAACCAGCTTGAACAGCACGCGATCGGGATAGCGATGCACGATCCCAGGAACCGGCGAGTGCGGGTGATCGCCGATCGGATCGGCGCTCTCGCCCGGCTGCAGGTCCAGCTCCGCAGCGGTCGGAACGAACTGCCGCGCGATGGGATCGTCGGCATCGGAGGTGTCGATCAGCTCGACCAGCGCCGGCGTAATCGCGACTGCGTAGCGCGCGGCGACGCGCTCCAGCGCCGGCAGCGCCGCGGCCGGCACGAGGCCCTCGGCTACCAGTTCAGCCGGCTCGCGCAAGGTGCGTGCAAGGTTGGTCTTCGTCATGTCTCACTTCACGTTTCATCTGCAGGCGGTGTCCATACCACCTGATCAATCCGTGTTGCGCCGCTCGCCAGCATCACCAGCCTGTCGAAGCCGAGCGCGACGCCGCTCGCTTCCGGCATGGCGGCAACTGCAGCCAGAAAATCCTCGTCCAGCGGGTAGGCCTCGCCATAACGGCGCTGCTTCTCGGCCATCGATTCCGTGAAGCGCTTGCGCTGCTCCTCGGCGTCGGTCAATTCGCCAAAGCCGTTGGCGAGCTCGACGCCGCAGGCATAGACCTCGAACCGCTCGGCGACCCTGGGATCGCCAGACTTCACCCGCGCCAGGGCCGCTTCTGGAGATGGGTATTCGAGCAGGATGGTCAAACGTCCCTGCCCCAGCTGCGGCTCGACATGCTCGACAAGGACCTTGCTGAAGATATCCGACCAGGTGTCGTCCTCGGCCACACGGACCTTGCCGCCGGCCGCCTGGGCCAGCGAGGCACGGTTACCCTCGCCGCCGGAGATTGTCGACAGCAGGTCGATGCCGGCGAAGCGGTCGAAGGCAGCCGCGACGGTCAGAAGCTCAGGCTCGGCGAAGGGATCGGCGGTCCGCCCCCGGAACGAGAAAGTCCCGATCCCGGTCGTTTGCGCCGACCGGGCGATGACATGGACGGTATCGGCAATGATGGCGTCATAGGGGGCGCTGGCCCGGTACCACTCCAACATGGTGAATTCGGGCAGATGCAGGTCACCGCGCTCGCGGTCGCGGAACACCCGCGCAAATTCGAAAATCCGCTCCTCCCCGGCCGCCAGCAGCTTCTTGCAGGCGAATTCGGGCGAGGTCCGCAAGTATCGGCTGGCCCTGCTGCCATCCGGCCGCATGATTTCGGTCCGGGGGGCGTGCAGATGGGTCTCGTTGCCGGGGGAGACCTGCAGCACGGAGGTCTCTACCTCGACAAACCCCCGTTCGGCGAAAAAGCCCCTGAGAGACCCGGTAATGGCCCCCCGGGCCCTGAGGAAAGGTCGACGGTCGAGGTGCCTGCCGGGCGACCAGAATGGCGAGATCGGCTTGTCCCCAGACATTAACCGACCGCCCCGCAGGCCAGTAAAAAGCTGGCATCCAGCGGCAAAATCAGTATGTTGCGGCCCGAAACGGGCGCCGAGGTCTGATTTGAGGCCCCAAGTCCCCCATCAATTTGACCACGTCCTGGCCGCAGCCGGGCCAAGCAAGCAGGAAATACAGCTTTGAGAGTCATCGCCAGTTCTATTCGCAAGGGCAACGTGATCGAGCAAGACGGCAAGCTTTATGTCGTCGTGAGCGCCGAGAACATCCATCCCGGCAAGGGCACCCCGGTCAGCCAGATCGAAATGCGCCGAATCTCGGACGGGGTAAAGATCTCCGAGCGCTACAAGACCACCGACCAGGTCGAAAAGGCCACGATCGAAGAGCGCAACTACACCTTCCTGTACGAAGATGGCGACGGCTTCCACTTCATGAACCCCGAGACCTACGATCAGGTCCAGGTGCCCAAGGACGTCGTCGGCGACGCAGCCGCGTATCTTCAACCGGAGATGATCGTCAAGCTGTCGACCCACGACGTCAACGTGGTCTCGCTCGCCCTGCCCCAGCGCGTGACGCTGGAAGTGGTCGAGACCGAGCCGGTGACCAAGGGCCAGACCGCCTCGTCCTCCTACAAGCCCGCAGTGCTGTCCAACGGCATCCGCACCGCCGTGCCGCCGCACATCTCGGTCGGCACCCGCATTGTGGTGATGACCGAAGACGGCTCCTACTCCGAGCGCGCCAAGGACTAAGAGGGATCAAAGCAGGTGCCGCCAGGGGGCGAGACAGTGGTTGGGAAGAGTTTCCGCTTCGTCTTGCTGCTTCTGGCGTCGCTCTCGCTCCTCTATGCCGCTCCGCTGGCCGCGGACGAGTTCCGCAGCCCCTCACTCACGGCCCTGCGCGTCGATTGGCGCGCAGCGCTCGACCAGCTCCGTGCCGAGATCAACAGCCGCCCGCAGATCTCGGGCGACTTCATCTTCGTGCCCCGCCGCTCGGTGCCCCGTTACGATCCGCGCGCAACGCCGGCCCTGGTGCAGCTCAACGGGGTCTCCTCGCAATTCTTCACCGGCATTGCCCGTAGCTCCGTGCCCGTGCTGCTGCCGTTCGATGCGGGGGCCTATCTCGAGGCCCGGCGCAACGGCGCACCAGCAAGCCTGTCGCTGTCGCGCTACCAGGCGGATTTCAATCCGGTCGACATGTTCGATGCCGGTCCCGCCGGATACAGCGCGACCTTTTCGCTCGAGCCCGGCGCCGGCGACGGCATGCCGAGCCGCGTCTATGCACGACCGGTCGAAGTGCAGATCACGGGCTCGGCGCTGCTCTACGACATCGCCGACCCCAGCGGCGGCAAGGGGGAGCCGGTCAAGCCGCTCGCCACGACCTATCCGGACCTGCGCAGGTTCATCCGCGAAGGTTACGTCCGCTACGCCTTCACGCGCTTTGGCGTCGCCTATGTGGTGTCGGTGCAGTGTCTCGACAGCGTCGCAAAGCCAAGGCGGCTGGCCTGCAAGGAGGCCTATCCGGTTGCCGAGCGCTTCCTGAAAGCGCTGCGCGTCGCCGGCGGCCAGCGCATCCGGCCGCTGACGGACATTGCCTCCGGCGTTCTCGACCGTCCCGCGGCGCGCTCGCCGGATTTCAGCTATCGTCCCAGCGGCGACATTATTCCCAACACCGGCTATCGCAACAAGAGCGGCCGTCCCGACGTGATGGCCTATGCGCAGATCCGCTTCCCGCTGGACAAGGCCCCCGCTTTCGTGCGCTCGCAATCCTACGCCAAACGCGACAGAAGCGAGGGCGTGACCTCCTATCCCTGGCGCGACAATTTCTGCGAGTCCCGCAGCTTTGAAGTCTGGCAATGCGCCGGCGGCTACGGCCATCAGGGCGAGGACATCCGCGCGGCCGAGTGCCCCCAGCCCGGCGAGGGCCGCGAACCCTGCGATCCCAAGCAGCGCGCGGTCGTCGCCGTACGCGACGCCGTCGTGATCCGCGCCTCCAAGGACCAGGCCGCGACGCTCGAGATCAACAGTCGGACCGAGCACATCCGCTTCCGCTACATGCACATGAATCCGCACGCGATGAATGCCGACGGCCTGCTCAACGGCCGCATCGTCGCCGAAGGCGAGAAGATCGGCGTGGTCTCGAACTATCTCGACCATCCCGCCGGCACCTCGCTGCACCTGCATTTCGACGCCCAGGTGTTCACCCGCGACGGCTGGATCTGGGTCAGTCCCTACGTCACGCTGGTGTCGGCCTATGAGCGCCTGATCCGGGCCCGCGGCCGCGAGATCGGCCCGGAGATCGCCGTCACGTCCCAGCCGGTGGCTCATGCGCTGCCGGAGGACGTGCTCAAGCCGGACCTGCGCGAGGGATCCAGCAGCGACGAGAATTGACGGTTTGCTCGTTCCAAATCCGGGCGGTGCACGAGAGGGTTGTCGCGCGCGACCGCCGGCCCGAACGAAAAAGGGTTGGTGTTGATGAGTGTCGGACTGATCGGCCTTCTCGACGAGATCGCGGCAATTGCAAAGGTGGCAGCCGCCTCGCTGGATGATGTCGCGAGCCAGGCTGCCAAAGCAGGCGTAAAGGCCGCAGGCGTGGTCATCGACGACGCTGCCGTCACGCCCAATTACGTCATCGGCTTTGCCGCGAAACGCGAACTGCCGATCGTCGGCAAGATCGCGGTCGGATCGCTGCGCAATAAGCTGCTCATTCTGCTCCCAGCTGCGCTGCTGCTTGGTTATTTCCTGCCTTCTGCGGTCACGCCGCTGCTGATGCTGGGCGGAGCCTTCCTCTGCTACGAGGGTGCCGAGAAAGTGCTCGAGGCGGTGATGCCGCATCATGCGCACGAGCACGAAGCCCAGCTTCAGCCGATTGCGTTGAACGCCCAGTCGGTCGAGGACGAGAAGGTCGCGAGCGCCATCAAGACCGACTTCATCCTGTCGGCGGAGATCATGGCGATCACGCTGGCGGCCCTCCCGGCAGGCAGCATCTGGACGCAGGCGCTGGTATTGGCGGTAGTCGGCTTCTGCATCACGGCCGGCGTGTATGGCCTGGTGGCCCTGATCGTGAAGGCCGACGATGCGGGCCTCGCCCTTGCGCGCCATGACGGCGCCTCGGCTATTGGCGGCGCGATCCGCCTGCTGGGACGCGGCCTCGTGCGCGGCATGCCCGGCTTCCTGAGGGTGCTGAGCACCGTCGGCACCGCCGCCATGATCTGGGTCGGCGGCGGCATCATCCTGCACGGCATCGAAAAATATGGCCCGCCCGCGATCGGCCACACGGTCCATGCGGCAACCGAGGCTGCCGCCCACCTCCTCCCATCCGTTGCCGGCCTCATGGCATGGTCGGTCGAGGCAGCCATCTCGGGCGTAATCGGTCTGCTTGTCGGCGCATTGGCCATTCCGGCGGTTGAATACGGCTTATCGCCGGTGTGGAAGCGGTTGAGGCGATCCTGATCGTTCCGAAACTAGCAAGCCGCCCCTCAACTACTCCAGCAACGTCGTCAGTTGCGCGCCCTCGTCCGCCACGAACACGGCGATCAATTCTGCGGGCTCCGTCATGCTGGCATTGGCCGAGACGAGATGCGTCGAGCCCGGCGGCTCGAAGAAGGACTGGCCGACGCCGAATGTCTCGACCGGGCCGCCGCCAAGCTGCGAGCGGATCTCGCCCTTGGTGATGTAGGCGGTCACCGAGCCGGCATGCCGATGCGGCCGCGAGAACCCGCCCGGACCGTAGAAGACGCGCACGATGGTGACGCGCTTGCCCGGCACGTTCGGCAAGGCGTAGGAGCCAATCGGCTCGACCTTGTCGAGCGGCGAGCTCTCGGGCGCGGTGGCGCAGAGCGGCGCCAGCGCGCCGGAGACGGCGTCGATCGTCAGCGGCAGCGCCTTGCCAATCGCGAACGCGCAGGCGAGCCCTGCAACGGCAGCGAGGGCCATCGAACGCGACGGCATCGGACGTTGGGCGGCGGAAAAGCTCATGGCTGTCATCGTGATCTCCCTTGGCTGCATCAAGATGCGGCGGCGGCCGCGGCGACCGGCCGCCTCGCCGGCGTCCAGCGGAACGCCGCACCAAACCGGTTCCAGACGTTGATCGAGGCCACCGCCGAGGTCAGGTAGGTCAGCTCCGTCTCGGAGAATTCGCCAGAGGCTTCCGCGTAGATCTCCTCGCTGACACCATCGGGCAGGCAGGTCAGCGCCTCCGCCCAGGCCAGGGCCGCCCGCTCGCGCGCGGAAAAGATCGGCGCCTCGCGCCAGACCGCGACCAGATGGAGCTTGTCGGCCGGCACGCCGATGCGCTCCGACAGCAGGACATGATGCTGCACGCAGAAGGCGCAGCCATTGATCTGCGAGGCGCGCAGCTTGACCAGCTCGAGCAGCTGCTTGTCGAGGCCGGCCTTGGCCGCCAGCTGACCCAGCGCCAGCACCAGATCATACGCGTCCGGCGCGATCCTCTTGAAATCCTCGTATTCGCTGCGGGCGTGTGACATTGCCGTGCACCTCGTGTTATTGTAAGAGTGCTTACATTGTATAAGAGCTCTTACATGACGCGCAAGACCGCCGACATCACAAGATCGAAGGCCCCGCGGAAGGTCTCCACCGACGAAGGCGCCGTGCGCGTGCCTGCCCCGGGCGAGGGCAAGCGCGGCGAAGACGGCTATCTCGGCTATCTGCTGCGCCAGGCCCATGCCGCGGTGCGGCTGACCATGGAGCGGACGCTCGCCGATCTCGGCGTGACGTCGCCGCAATTTGCGGTGCTGACGATGCTCAAGGCCTATCCGGGCCTATCAGGGGCCGACGTCGCCCGCCTCACCTTCCTGACGCCGCAGACCGTCGGCGTCATCATCCGCAATCTCGAGCGTGACGGCGCGATCGTGATGACGCCGCATCCGGTCCACGGTCGCATCCAGCAATGGACGCTGACGGCGCGTGGGACGACGCTGCTGAAGGCCTGCCGCGAGCGCGTGATCGCGCTGGAGAAGCGCCTCGCCCGAAACCTGGATGACAAGGCCGAGACCGCGGTCCGGCGCTGGCTCGCCGGCATCGCCGCCGATCTGCAGGAAGACTAGCTGAAGGGGCGCAGCCTAGTCGCCCCCGCCTCCGTCACCGCCGCCGTCACACCCGCCGAAATCGGGGAAGTCACCGCCGGTGGTGCCGTCACCCTGAATGCCACGGCCAAAATTCTCGGCGATGATCATCAGGATCACGACGAACAGGCCCGCGCCGAACGGCCAGGGGTTGGCGCCAATGATGTCGAGCAGCTCCCGCATGCGCGTAGTCTGCGCAGACGGAAGCGAACCGACCGTAAAGCGCTTGGCATAAACTGGGGGATATTCAGGTTTACGATGGAGGACCTACCCGCCCTTCAACGATTTCTTAACCTCGCGATCCGACCAGCTCTCGCCGGCTGCGATCACGCGGACGCGGCTCTGGTCCGCAGCGTTCACCAGCACATGCGAACTCACCCGGTCGCCACTCGGCTCCAGGTGCAGATCGGTTTCCGGCTTCCAGCCCAGCGTGGTCGCGAGATCGCCGGGAAAGATCTGCCATTGCGATCCGTCGTCCAACTCGACGACGTGGCTCTCCGCATGCGCGCGTATCTTCATTCCACCCCGTTTTCCCGATGAACGGAAGGGCCCCGGCACTCAAGGCCGGGGCCCGATCCGTCAGTCGTTGTCGTGATGAATCACGGTCTTGCTGCGATTGCCGAATTCATCTTCCTTCTTGATCACGGTGGTGCGGCTCGCCGGCTCGCGCTCCTTGATGACCGTGGTGCGGTCACGTTCGCGGACGCGATAGTCCGGGGACTGGCCGACCGTGACGCCAGCGCCGACCGGGCCGACGTGAACGCCGACCTCATCAGCGAACGCGGGGGCAGCGATGGCGGTGACCATGGCGGCGGCAAACAGGTATTTCCTCATCTTCTCCTCCTCTTGTCGTGCGGAGGGAATGCAGGACTGCGACACTTTGTTCCGAGGGAACGGCGCGTCCGTGCAGTTCCAGGAACCGGCTCACACGGGCCATGTTTCCCGCTAGAATGCGCCCATGAAACAAGCTGATTCCTCGCACCATCGCATCCGCCGCACCCTGCTGAAATCCGCGCTCGGCGCGGCAGCGCTGATGGCGTCACCGGCAGGCGTCCTTGCCGCACCTGCAGGCTTCGACGAATGGCGCGAGTCCTTTCGCGCACGGGCGATGGCGAAGGGCATCTCGGCCGCGACCTGGCAGCGCGCGATGGGCCGGGTCGAGCCCGACATGAGCGTGTTCAAGCAGATGCGAAACCAGCCCGAATTCCACGAGCAGGTCTGGCAATACATCAACCGCCGCGTCTCCGACTGGCGCATCATCAACGGCAAGATCGCGCTGAAGAACAACGAGGCGCTGCTCGCGCGCGTCGAGCGCGACTTCGGCGTCGAGCGCGGCACGCTGCTGGCGCTGTGGGGCGTCGAGTCCGCCTATGGCGACCCGCTGGTGCAGCAGAACCACATGACGCCGGTGTTTCCCTCGCTCGCCGCGCTCGCCTGGAACGAGCCGCGCCGCAAGGCCTATTGGGAGACCGAACTGATCAATGCGTTGCGCATCGTCGACAAGGGCTGGAGCACGCCGGAGGAGATGAAGGGCTCGTGGGCCGGCGCGATGGGACACTCGCAATGGATGCCGGAGGTCTGGCTCAATGTCGGCATCGACTATGATGGCGACGGCAAGGTATCGCCGTTCGGCAAGCCCGACGATGCGCTGGGCTCGACCGCTAAATACCTCGTCAATCGCGGCAAGTGGCGTCGCGGCGAGCACTGGGGTTACGAGGTGCGCGCATCAGGTGAGGCGAGCGGCAGCCGGACCTATGCAGCCTGGCAGGCGGCGGGCGTCAGTCGCGCCGACGGGCAGCCATTCCCGCAGCCGAACGCGACGGCGCAGATGTGGACGCCTGTCGCGGGCGGACCGACCTTCCTGCTCGGCCCGAACTTCTATTCGGTGAAGAGCTACAATCCTTCCATGAACTATGCGCTGGCGATCTGCCATCTCGGCGACCGCTGCCTCGGCGCGCCGCCCTTCATCCAGCCGTTCCCCGGCTCCGAACGTGCGCTGACGCTGGCCGAGGTGCAGGAGATGCAAACGCGCCTGACCAAGGCCGGGTTCGACACCGGCGGCACCGACGGCCGCGTCGGCAACGACACCATGAAGGCCGTAAAGGATTTCCAGCAACGCGCCGGCATCACGCCGGCGGACGGCTATGGCGGGCTGAAGGTGCTGGCGAAGCTGCGGCAGGGGTCGTAAAGGGCCGTCGCTAATGCCGATATTGCGGTTCTTCCGCATCGAGCTGCCTGCGGATCGCAGCCAGATGCAGCCGTGCGGATTCGGAATCGCCGTCGCGCATCTGCCTGTAGGTTTCCGCCGCGATCGCGGGATCGACGGGCAGCACCTTCCGGCCGGTCGACATCGCCAGCACCTGCACCTCGGCGGCGCGTTCGAGGTAATAGAGATCGTCCCAGGCCTCCGCGATGGTCGGCGCCAACACCATGACGCCATGATGCTTCATGAAGACGATGTCGGCATCACCGACGGCGGAGGCGATGCGCGCGCCCTCGCGGTTGTCGAGCGCGAGGCCGTTATAGTCGCGATCGACTGCCGTGCGGCCATAGAACTTCAGCGCGGTCTGGCCGGCCCAGATCAGGGGATCGCCCTCGGTCATCGACAGCGCAGTCGCATAAGGCATGTGGGTATGGAAGGCGACTTTCGCGCGCGGCAGCAGCCGGTGCATCTCGGCATGGATGTAGAAGGCGGTTGCCTCAGGCACGCCCTCGCCGTCGAGCACGTTGCCATTGAAGTCGCAGATCAGCAGCTTCGATGCGGTGATCTCGCGGAAGGCATAGCCGTAGGGGTTGACCAGGAAGAGATCGTCATGGCCCGGCACGACGGCCGAGAAGTGATTGCAGATGCCCTCCTCAAAACCGTTGCGCGCGGCCATGCGGAAGCAGGCGGCGAGGTCCTCGCGTGCAGTGCGGATCGCATCGGTCGCGAGATCCGGACGGTTCGAGCGGAACGGCGCGGGCGAGGAGGACGAATGAAGGCTGTGCGCCATGGCGAAGGACACCTTTGTCGGTCGAGAGCTTCGCGTTGTACAGGGGCTGCGCCTGCGCGTCAGCCCCCGTGGGCGCCACCCTGCCCTGCGCCGCTCAAGCGCGCCGCGGCACGCCGCCGGCATTCATGCCGCCATCGATCACGAGCTCGCTGCCGGTGACATAGCGCGAGGCATCGGAGGCCAGGTACAGCACGCCGGAGGCGATCTCCGCGGCCTGTCCGGCGCGGGCAAGCGGGGCCACGAGCCGGGCGCGCTCCTCCGGATCGATCGGCGCATTCTGGCCGGCGCCGGTCGCCCCGGTCGGGATCTTGCCCCAGATCGGCGTGTCGATGATGCCGGGATGCACGGAGTTGACGCGGATACCGTCGGCCGCGATCGCGCACTCCATCGCTATCGACTTGGCGAACAGCCGCACGCCGCCCTTGGTCAGCGAATAGGCCGACAGGCCCGGCGAGCCGCGCAGGCCGGCGAGCGAGGACATCATCACGATCGAGCCGCCGCCGTGCTTGCGCATCAGCGGCAGGCAGTGCTTGACCGAAAGAAACACGCCGTCGAGATTGATCGCGTTCTGCTTGTGCCAGTCGGCGAGCGTCATGTCGACGATCGACGGCACGGAAATGCCGATGCCGGCATTGGCGACGAGCACATCGAGCCGTCCGTAACGCTTTGCGACATCGGCGACGATTTCGATCCAGCGCTCCTCGGAGGTGACGTCCTGCTCCAGGAAGATCGCCTTGCCGCCGGCTTTGGTCACGCGCCTGGCGAGTTCGGGGCCACGCAGTTCGTCGATGTCGGTGATGACGACAGTTGCGCCCTCGCGCGCGAACAGCTCGACGATCGCCTCGCCGATACCCGACGCTCCGCCTGTCACCAGCGCGACCTTGCCCTCAACCTGCCCTGCCATGTTCACTCCCTTTTTTGTTGTTTGAGCGATCCATTCTTGACGCATGACGTCGCCGGATCTTGCGTTTATCTGATCACGGACGGCCCCTGGTCCGGCAGCGCGATGTCGATGACGCGGAACTGCACCCGCTCGGCGCCCTGGTAGCGATCCACCGAGAGCGAGCCGGCGACATGCACCTGCTGGCCACGGTTCGCGAGCAGCGCATTGCCGAGCTTCTGGCCGATCGAGCGGAACGCGATGCCGTTGACGATGGCGCCGTCGCCCGACTTGAAGCGCAGGCGCAGATGCGCCTGGCCGACCTCGTCGGCGAAGACAATCTGGTGACCCGGCAGCGCCAGCACCGGCTCCGGATTGCCGCTGCCGAAAGGACCGGCGCGATTGAGCGTCGCCGCCAGCTCCGTCGTCACCGCACGCGCGGAGACCGCGCCGTCGATGTAGAGCTCGTTCACATGGCGCGCCTCGGCGACGTCCTGCGCCAGCGCATTTTCGAGATAGGCGCGGAATTCGGCGAGCTTCTCTTTCCGCAGCGTCACACCCGCGGCCATCGCATGGCCGCCGCCCTTGAGCAGAATGCCGTCGGCAACCGCCTGCCGCACCGCCTTGCCGAGATCGACGCCGGCAATCGAGCGGCCCGAGCCCGTGCCGATGCCGCCGGGCTCGAGCGCAATGGCGAAGGCGGGCCGCGAAAACTTCTCCTTCAAGCGCGAGGCAACGAGGCCGACCACGCCCGGATGCCAGCCCTCGGACGCCGTGACGATGACGCCGAGCTTGTCCTCGAGCCCGATCGAGGCCAGCGCCTCGGCTTCGGCCTGGGCTTCAGCCGCCTGCTCGATGACGCGTCGCTCGCTGTTGAGGCGGTCGAGCTCGGCGGCGATCCGCGCCGCCTCGACACTGTCGCCTTCCAGCAGCAGCCGCACACCGAGATCGGCGCGGCCGATGCGCCCGCCGGCATTGACGCGCGGGCCCAGCATGAAGCCGAGATGCCAGGCTTCCGGCGGGCCGTTGAGCCGCGCCACGTCCATCAGCGCGGTGTGGCCGACATGGTCACGCCGCCGCATCGCGATCAGCCCCTTGGCGACGAAAGCGCGGTTGAGGCCGATCAACGGCGCGACGTCGGCGACCGTCCCGAGCGCGACGTGATGCAGCACGCCGAGCAGATCGGGTTCGGGCATCTCGGAATTCCAGAAGCCGCGCTGGCGCAGCTCGCGATTGACCGCAACCAAAGTCACCAGCACGAGGCCGACGGCGGCGAGATGGCCGAGGCCCGAGAGATCGTCGAGCCGGTTCGGATTGACCAGCGCGTCAACCTCCGGCAGCTCCGTGCCGGCCTGGTGGTGATCGATCACGACCACGGACATGCCGAGGCGTTTGGCTTCGCCGAGCGGCTCGATGCTGGTGGTGCCGCAATCGACGGTGACGAGCAGCGTGGCGCCCTTGGCCGCGAGGCCTCGAACCGCTTCGACGTTCGGGCCATAGCCCTCAAAAATTCGGTCGGGAATGTGGATCAGCGGATCCAGCCCGCAATGCCTGAGGTGCCAGGCCAGCAGCGCTGCCGAGGTCGCGCCGTCGACGTCGTAGTCGCCGAAGATCGCGACCTTCTCGCCCCTCGCCGCGGCATCGGCGATACGCTTGGCGGCGGCTTCCATCTCCGTCACCGTGAACGGGTCCGGCATGAGCTTGCGGATGGTCGGATCGAGGAAGTCGGGCACGGCGTCGATGTCGACTCCGCGGCTGGCCAGCACCCGCGCCAGCAATTCCGGCAACTGGTGCCGCTGCACGATGGCGAGCGCCTGGGCCGCCCCGCGGGCATCCAGCCGGTCGCGCCAGAGCTTGTCGGTGAACGAGCGCGCGACGCCCAGGAACGCCTGGGGCGCTTCGACGGGCAAGGCTGTGGCAGGCGGCGTCATGACGAGGCTATCGGTTGGGGAACTCGGATTCCGGGCGATCACGCTGGCTGCCCGGTACTGGATTGGCCGGGAAACTCCGGTGATTTGCAACGGCCGGGTCGCACAAAGCAGTGGATCGCCAGCCGGCAGGCCGGTGTGACTATCATTTAGGCATTCCGCAAAACAGCAAATTAAGCAGGCGTTAGGCGGAATCCTCGAAAAAGAATCGTATTCGATCTGTAAGCATTTGTTCCGGGTTCATTGCAGATCAGGCCTCATTGCCAAGGGAAGTCCCCGATGTCTGCTGCGCTGGGTCTGAAAGCCAAGCCGATCGCCCCCGAACCCGCCGACGATGATTCCGACATCTCCGCGCTGATCAATCGCCTCACTGCGGAGGTCAACCAGATCGCGGTCGACAAGACCAAGGCGATCCAGCAGATCACCAACCAGATGAAGATGCTGGCGCTGAACGCGCTGATCGAAAGCTCGCGCGCCGGCGCACAAGGCGCGGGTTTTGCGGTGGTGGCGCAGGAGGTGCGCGGCGTCGGCCAGCAGGTCGAGACCATAGCACGCGAGCTCGAAACCCAGCTGACCAAGCGCACCGGCGACCTCGTCGCCTCGATCGACCGCATGAGCCAGCGCTCGCGCGGCGAGCGCATGGTCGACCTCTCCCTCAATGCGGTCGAGCTGATCGACCGCAACCTCTATGAGCGCACCTGCGACGTGCGCTGGTGGGCGACCGACTCCGCCGTGGTCGATTGCGCGGCCTCGCCGGCGCGGGAGGCTGTGAGCTATGCCTCGCAGCGCCTCGGCGTGATCCTCGGTGCCTACACCGTCTATCTCGACCTCTGGCTCTGCGACCTCGACGGCAACGTCATCGCCAACGGCCGCGCGGATCGTTTCCGTGTGGTCGGCCAGAACGTCGCCCACACCAAATGGTTTCGCGAGGCGCGCACCTTGCGCTCCGGCGACGACTATGTCGCCGGCGACGTCGAGAACCAGCCCCTGCTCGGCAATGCGCAGGTCGCGACCTATTGCGCCAGCGTCCGCGCCGGCGGAGAGGCCCACGGCGCGCCGATCGGCGTGCTCGCCATCCATTTCGACTGGGAGCCGCAGGCCCGCGCCATCGTGCAGGGCGTGCGCGTCGGCGACACTGACAAGGCACGCGTGCTGCTGGTCGACTCGAATCTCCGCGTCATCGCAGCTTCCGACGGCCAGGGCATCCTCAGCGAGCGCATCTCGTTGTCGCTGAACGGCCAGCGCTCCGGCTTCTACCAGGACCGCTCGGGCACGATGGTCGCCTTCCATGCAACGCCCGGCTATGAGACCTATCGCGGCCTCGGCTGGTACGGCGTCATCGTCTGCGCCGCGTAAGGCGGGCGCCTGCCCAACCAAAGTTGCGAAAACAACCCCATGCACAGTAGGCGCGGGATTGTTTTGTCTCATATTTTTCTGTCCGCCCCGGCGGTTTGACCCGTCGGGCAAAACACGGGCATTCTGCGATCACGGCCGCCGCTAGGCTCTGAGGATATCTGCCGCGCCCGCCGGCGATATTGTGATCCCGAGCGTCTGCGACGGACGCTCTCCGAACATCGCCAAGTAGTATTGCGAGAACCGGCCGAGCTCGTAAAAGCCCTGCTGCATGGCGACGGCCGACACGGTGGTCGAGCCGGGTGCGCTCTCGCGCAGGATGGAATGAACCGCGCAGAGGCGCTTGTGCCGGAGGAAGCTGACCGGCCCGAGCCCGAACACTTCCTGAAAAGCGCGGTGCAAGGTCCGACGCGATACGCTCAACGCCGCGCAGATCTCCGACACATGGACCGGGCGCGTGCCCGCCTCGTCGAGATACTCCTCGACCCTGCGGATCAGCCGCCGTGCGGAAGGCAGCCAGCCGGTATCGTCCGGCGGCAGCGACGACATGACGTTGGCCGCCATGCACTCGACAATCGATCGCTTCCAGAAATCCGCTGTCGAGGGTGTCAGGCTGCCGGCGCGGGTGCGCAGATGCGACATGATCCGGACCAGACGGCGCGACGCGATCGCGCCGCTGTGGATGTCCGCCCGAAAATGGCCGCGGCTGCGCCAGGTCTCGGGATCGCACAGCCGCGCCTCGCCGCCAAAAAGGGATGCAACCTCGGCGAGATCGAAGCGCATCGCGGCATAGGCGGACGCACCGTGGAAAACGCCGTCGTGATCGAGCAGCGGCGGGATCACGAGCACGTCGTTGAGCTGCATGTCGAACGACCAATGGGCAACGCGATCCTCGGCCGCCAGCAACATCCCGATAATCAGTTTGTCATCGCTGGAGACACGCTGCGTGCGCATGCCGACATTGAAGGTGCCGATGCTGAGCGAAAATTCCCCGATGCCGATATGCGACAACGATCCGCGCAAACGTCCACGGCCGAGCTGCATCACGTCGACATGGGAGCCGTGAACGGCCTGGTGGAGACCTTCGAAACCGTCCAGCTTTCTCGAATCAACCAGAAGGAATTGCCCCATGGCTGCACCCTGATACTGAAGCGCGACAATTCTGCGGCAGGGAAAAGCGAAATACCACTACAACGCGAGGTGTACATGGCTGTCCGACCTCGCGTTTTGAGGCAAATCTGCGGCGAATTTGACGCAGCATCTGCTATGCCCAACACTGGGCATTGCTCAATTCGCACCATGAGGCAACGGGTCTCACGTCGCGCTCGGCGTGCTGGCACAAACTGCACATTACAGGCCGCCAATCTTCGGATACCGTTTGCAACCTTAGCGATATTGATTGAAAGCGCTCTGCGGAAGACAGGGCGCACGTGGTGGTTTTGCCGCGTGCAGAAAACCGTGCGCGCAAAGGAAAGAGCTGTTGACGCAAATATGCGCGTCCCATCTCTCCCCCGAGCGCCAAGAAGGAGGGGACCAGACAATGCGTCCAACATGCTGGGCAATACGCAGTCGCCGATACCCGTCAAAGTCCGCGCCTTAGCGTCAGGTGGAATTCGCGCATCGGAGTTTCCACCATGCTGCGGGCGGACCTGGGTCATTGCGAGTGGCTGCCGGATGACCCGAAGTCGGGCGAGATGGTCTTCATTCCCGGCGGAACGTTCCGCATGGGATCCGACCATCATTACCCCGAGGAGGCGCCGAGCCATCGCGTCTCCCTCGACGGATTCTGGATCGATTGCACGCCGGTTACCAACCGGCAGTTCAAGCAGTTCGTCAACGCGACCGGCCATGTCACTGAAGCCCAGATCGTGCCGAACGCCAAGGACTATCCCGGCGCGGTGAAGGAGATGCTCTACGCGGGATCCCTGGTGTTCTCGCCGCTTCCGCGCATCACCGATCTCGCCGACTGGAGCCAGTGGTGGTCCTTCATGCGCGGCGCCAACTGGCGCCACCCCTACGGCCCCGGCAGCAACATCAAGGGTCTCGACGACCATCCGGTCGTGCACATCTCCTATAGCGATGCGGCGGCCTATGCGCGCTGGGCCGGCAAGGATCTGCCGACCGAAGCCGAATGGGAGTTCGCCGCACGCGGCGGCCTCGAGGCCGAGGAATTCGCCTGGGGCGACGCGCTGATGCCCGGCGGCAGGCACATGGCCAATATCTGGCAGGGAAACTTCCCCGTCCAGAATGTCGGCGAGGATGGGTATGAGCGTACCTCGCCGGTCATGGCCTTTCCGCCGAACGGCTACGGCCTCTACGACATGATCGGCAATGTCTGGGAGTGGACCTCGGACTGGTGGTCATCCCGGCACGCCGCCGAAGCTGCAAAGCCCTGCTGCATTCCCAAAAACCCCCGCGGCGGCCGCGAGGATGCGAGCTACGACCCTCACCTCCCCGACATCAAGATTCCCCGCAAGGTGCTGAAGGGCGGCTCGCATCTCTGCGCGCCGAACTATTGCCGCCGCTACCGTCCGGCCGCACGGCACGCCGAGCCGGTCGACACCTCGACCAGCCATGTCGGCTTCCGCTGCGTGATGCGGCGCCCCACTGGTCTTCTCGAGCAAGAAGGAACTAGGGCAACGTAGGGAGTATCGCATGCGTAGCGAGTTGGAGAACAAGAACAACCCGTCCCGGGCTAACCAACCGATCGATCGCAGACATCTGCTGCTAGGAACATCCTCGATCGTCGCCGCCGCGGCGCTGACGTCCGAGGCGATTGCGCAGGCTCAGAAAGCAGCCCCCGCCCCGTCGCCGTCGCCGGCGCCGGCCGGCCGCAGGCCGAACATCCTCGTGATCTTCGGCGACGACATCGGCCAGACCAATATCTCCGCCTATTCCTTCGGCGTGATGGGATATCGCACCCCGAACATCGATCGCATCGCCAAGGAAGGCATGATGTTCACGGATTATTATGCCGAACAGAGCTGCACGGCCGGACGGTCCTCGTTCATCACCGGCCAGTGCACGCTGCGGACGGGGCTGTCGAAGGTCGGCATTCCCGGCGCCGCCGTCGGCCTCCAGTCACGCGATGTGACGATCGCCGAATTGCTCAAGCCGCTTGGCTATGCCACCGGCCAGTTCGGCAAGAACCATCTCGGCGACCGCAACGAATATCTGCCGACAGTGCACGGCTTCGACGAATTCTTTGGCAATCTCTACCATCTCAACGCGGAGGAGGATCCGGAAAACCGGTTCTATCCGCGCGATCCCGGCTTCCTGGAGAAATTCGGACCCCGCGGCGTCCTGCGCTGCAAGGCCAGCGATCGCGACGATCCGACCGAGCACCCGCGCTTCGGACGTGTCGGCAGGCAGACGATCGAAGATACCGGCCCGCTGAACAAGAAGCGGATGGAGACGATTGACGACGAAACCTCGGCCGCAGCGATCGATTTCATCAAGCGGCAGGCCCAGGCCAAGACGCCGTTCTTCTGCTGGTTTAATTCCACCCGCATGCACTTCCGCACCCATGTGCGACCTGAGCATCGCGACAAGGCCGGCTTCACCTCTCGCACGGAGTATGCCGATGGAATGATCGAGCACGACGCGACCATCGCGACGATCCTGAAGACGCTCGACGACCTCGGCATCGCCGACGACACCATCCTCCTCTACACCACGGACAACGGTCCGCACCAGAATTCCTGGCCGGATGCAGGTACGACGCCGTTCCGCAGCGAGAAGAACACCAATTGGGAGGGCGCGTTCCGCGTTCCCTGCCTGATCCGGTGGCCCGGCCGCATCGCGCCGGGTTCGGTCTCGAACGAGATCGTGAGTGGGCTTGACTGGATGCCAACCCTGCTCGCCGCTGCCGGGGACCCCGACGTCACACAGAAGCTCCTGAACGGCTATCAGATTGGCGGCAAGACCTTCAAGGTCCATCTCGACGGTTACAACCAGCTTGCCTATGTGACCGGCCAGCAACCGAACAGCGCGCGCAAGGAATTCATCTATTTCAACGACGACGGCGATCTGGTTGCTGCACGCGTCGAAAACTGGAAGGTGATCTTCGAAGAGCAGCGGGCAACCGGTACGATGCGGATCTGGGCCGAGCCGTTCACGAAGCTTCGCGTCCCGAAGATCATCAATCTTCGCTCCGATCCCTATGAACGCGCCGATGTAACATCGAATACGTATTACGATTGGCTGATGTCGGATGGCGCCGGCGTCATCGTGGCCGGCCCAACCGTCATCGGACGGTTCCTGGCGACGTTCAAGGATTTTCCGCCCAGTCAGCGACCTTCGAGCTTCAGCATCGACCAGATGGTCGAGAAGATGCAGCAAAGCTTCGAAGCGGTGCAGAGTAATTGACCGTGGCTGCGCAATGGGAAACGAGGCGGCCGCCGTGCTGGCACTGGCGCGCCGCCACGATACGCGCGGTCCGCTGCGCCGTGTTGGCCGCGATCGCGCTCGCCTCCGCGGCCGGCTCACGCGCGATGGCGGAGACCGATCCCCTGCCGTCCTGGAACGCCGGCGCGGCGAAGGCGGCAGTGATCGGTTTCGTCGCAGCCGTGACTGCGCAAGGCGGTCCGGACTTCGTCGCACCCACCGAGCGCATCGCCGTGTTCGACAATGACGGCACGCTCTGGTGCGAGCAGCCGGTCTATTTTCAGCTCGCCTTCGGCCTCGACAGCGTCAAGGCGTTGGCACCGAAGCATCCCGAATGGAAGCAGCAGCAACCATTCAAGGCATTCCTCTCCGGAGACAAGGAAGGCCTGGCGTCGCAGGGCGAGAAAGGCTTGCTTGGACTGTTGGCGGCCGCGCATGGCGGCATGACGACGGACGACTACTCCGCGTCGGTTGCCGGCTGGCTCACCCACGCCCGGCACCCGCGCTTCGACCGCCCCTACAACGAGCTTGTCTACCAGCCGATGGTCGAACTGCTCGCTTACCTGCGCGCCAACGGCTTCAAGACCTTCATCGTTTCAGGCGGCGGCGTCGAGTTCATGCGGGTATGGGCCGAGAAGGCCTACGGCATCCTGCCCGAGCAGGTCGTGGGCTCGTCCGGCGTGACGCAGTTCAAGATCGGCGCGGACGGCCAACCGGTCCTGATGAAACTGCCCAAGGCCGAGTTCATCGACGACGGGCCCGGCAAGCCGTCCGGCATCAACCGCTTCATCGGCCGCCGTCCGATCCTCGCCTTCGGCAATTTGGACGGCGACCAGCAGATGCTGCAATGGACCGCGGCCGGATCCGGCGCACGCTTCCTCGGCATCGTCCATCACACCGACGCGACCCGCGAATACGCCTACGACCGCCAGTCCAGGATCGGAAAGCTCGACAAGGCCTGGGACGAGGCTGTGCAGCGCGGCTGGACTGTCGTCGACATGGCGAAGGACTGGAAGACGGTGTTTGCGTTCGAGCGTAGCAGCGCTGGAGCGTCGCAATGACGAGTGCCGCGGGCGACGGGGTCGAAAAAGCAAAAGCCAAGCAGAGGTACGACGATGTTTGATCAGACGCATTTGGCACGATTGGCGGGCAGCCTTCTGGTGCTCGCGGCGGCGGGGATACCGATGTCACCCCGGCCGGTATCGGCCGCCCCGCTCTCACCGATCGCAATCGCGCATGACGTTGCGACCTCGCCCGACATCATCCAGGTTCGCGCCGCCGCTCGTCGCGGCGGTGCGGTGGTCGGTCCCCGGGGCGGCGCCGTCGTGCATCGCGGCGGGGCCGTGGTCGGGCCACGCGGTGCGGCCTATCGCGGAAGGACCGTTGCCGTCGGCCCGAGAGGCAACGTCGCGGTTCGCAGCACGACAGCCGTTGCCGGGCGTGGCGGCTGGGCACGGCCAGGCTGGTACGGCTGGCCGCGTGGCGGCGCAATCGCCGCGGGTGCCGCGATCGGCGTCGTGACGGCAGCAACGGCTGCCGCGTGGGCGGGCGCGGCGCCAGCGCCCGGCATGTGCTGGTACTACACGGACCAGTCCCGGACCCAGGGCTTTTGGGACTATTGCCAGTGACGGCGGCGCTGCGATGACAACGGGACAGTCGTCATGAGCGGCTACGACATCTTCGCCTGGATCGTGCTGCTGATCCTGCTGGCCAGCGCGATCGGTGTCGTCTGCATCGCAGGCTGGCTGCCCGGCCACATCGCAAAAACGCGCAATCACCCGCATGCGCAGGCCGTGACGGTCGCCGGCTGGATCACGCTGTTCTTCGGCTTCGCGCTGTGGCCGATCGTCTTCATCTGGGCCTATCTCGATGTTCCCTCGCGCAAGGCGGGAGATGCGTGATGGGCGTTGCGATCTTCAACACCTATCTGGTGCTGCTCTTCCTGCTGGTGCACTTCGGCGTGGTGCGCTTCAACCTGTTCTGGAAGGCCTCACCAGCCATCGTCATGGTACTGCTGCTGTTCGGCCTGCTGATTCCGATGGGCTGGGGCGCGCCGCAAGGCAACGCGCTGGTGGCGCGCAACGCGGTCGCGATCGTGCCCGACGTCTCCGGCGAAGTGACTGACGTCCCCGTCGTCGCCAACGTACCGCTTAGATCCGGCGATGTGCTGTTCAAGATCGATCCGACGCCCTACGCCGCGCAAGTCAAGGCGATCGACGCGCAGTTCAAGCTGGCAAGGACGCGCCTCGGCCAGATGACGCAGCTTTACGAGCGCGACGCCGGTCGCGGATTCGACGTCGAGCAGCGCCAGTCCGAGGCAGACCAGCTCTCCGGTCAACTCGAGGCCGCCCAGTGGAATCTCGAGAAGACCGTGGTGCGCGCGCCGGCCGACGGCTACGTCACCAACCTCGCACTGCGCAAGGGCGCGCGGGTCGCGAACCTGCCGCTGTCGCCGGTGATGGCCTTCATCGACACCTCCAACACCATCATCGGGGTCGAGATCGACCAGATCGACGCGCGCTACATCGCGGCCGGCCAGGAGGTCGAGGCGACCTTCAAATTCGCGCCCGGCCGGATCTTTACCGGCAAGGTCGAAAGCGTGCTTCAGGCCATCGCAACGGGCCAGACGCAGACCTCGGGCACAGCGGTCGCGCCGAAGGCGATCGAAGCCGCGCCCTTTGTCGTTCGCGTCAGGCTCGACGATGCCGAGTTCGTTCGGAGTCTGCCGGCCGGCAGCGCCGGCACGGCGGCGATCTACACCGACCGTGCCAAGCCGACCCACGTCGTCCGCCGCGTGTTGCTGCGGCAGGTCGCGATCCTGAACTACGTCAATCCATTCTAGGCGAGAGGACAGATGAAGACAGCAGTGCTCACGGCGTCGTTTCTCCTCCTGACTTCGGTCGCGCAGGCGCAGTCGCCGACGGTGCCTGTGACGATCGACAATTTCGGCCGCGCGGAGTCCGACCTCTATTTCAACAATGGCGTCAAGGAAGCGGGCGGGATCGGCAAGCTGTTTCACCATCGCGAGCCGATGGCGATGGACAAGCAGGGCGTCATCCGGTCAAACCGCGATACGCTGTATTCGCTGGCCGTCGTCGACCTCGATGCCGGGCCGGTGACGATCACCCTGCCCGATGCAGGCAAGAGGTTCCGGTCGCTGATGGTGATCAACGAGGATCACTACATTGTCGGCGACATCGAATATCGCGCCGGCAAATACAGCTACGACCGGGCCAAGGTCGGCACACGCTACGGGCTGATCGGGCTGCGGACCCTCGTCGATCCCGGCGATCCCAAGGATGTCGAGACGGTCCGCGCCGTCCAGGACGCCGTCACGATCAGCCAGAAAGCGCCCGGCAAGTTCGAGATCCCGAATTGGGACCCGGTCAGCCAGAAGAAGGTGCGGGACGCCCTCCTCGTGCTGGCCTCGACCGCAGGCGGCTTCAAGAATGCGTTTGGCGCCAAGGGACAGGTCGATCCGGTCAGGCATCTGATAGCCACCGCTGCGGGCTGGGGCGGCAATCCCGACAAGGACGCCACCTATCTCAGCTTCAATCCCGACAAGAACGACGGCAGCACGGTCTACAAACTGACCGTGCCCGGCAACGTGCCGGTCGACGGCTTCTGGTCAATCAGTCTCTACAACGCCGAGGGCTATTTCGAGAAAAACCCCTACAACGCCTATTCGCTCAACAACCTGACTTCGGTGAAATCGGCAGACGGCTCGACAGTCGTCCAGTTCGGCGGTTGCGACGGCAAGATCCCCAATTGCCTGCCGATCATGAAGGGCTGGAACTACACCGTGCGTCTCTATCGGCCGCGTCAGGAAATTTTGAGCGGCAAGTGGAAATTCCCGGAACCGAAATTGGTGAGCGGCACATAGGGCAAGGGAGGTCGTGATGAGAGGGGTAACCGTTGCTATCGCCGCCGTCATGCTGTCTGCGCTCGGCGCGCAGGCGCAGACCACCTCGGCGGACGATCTCGCCGCGCGCAACATCCAGCGCCGTGCGGTCGAGGCCATGATCTGGGGCATGCCGGCGGTGAACACCGACCTCATGCTCCAGACCATGCTGAAATCGACCAGGGCGAAACCGAACGAGATCGTCTACTGGTCGAAGCCGGTGAACTGGAAGAACCAGACCCTGACGCCCAATCCGGATTCGATCTACTTCATGTCGTTCTGGAATGTGAAGGATGGGCCCATCGTCGTCGAGATCCCGCCGGCCGAGGGCGGCTCGATCGCCGGCAACATCGTGACGCTCTGGCAGATGCCGCTGGAGGACACCGGGCCTGAGGGCGCCGACAAGGGTCAGGGCGGCAAGTATCTGATCCTGCCACCGGGCTACAAGGGCGAGGTGCCCGCGGGCTTCATCGCGCTGCAGTCCGACGTGTTCAGCGGCTTTGCGCTGCTGCGCTCCAATCTCGCCAGCCACAGCGATGCGGATGTCACGAAGTCGGTCGCCTACGGCAAGCGCATCAAGGTCTACCCGCTCGCGAATGCGAAGGAGCCGCCGCCGACCAGCTTCACCGACGCCTACGATGTCATGTTCGACTCGACAATTCCCTATGATGCCAGTTTCTACCGCGGCCTCGACCGCGTGGTGCAGAACGAGCCATGGCTCGATCGCGACCGCGCCATGATCGACCAGCTCGCGACCATCGGCATCGTCAAGGGCAAGCCGTTCAATCCGGACCCGAACACGGTCGCGCTGCTCGATCAGGCGGCACGCGAGGCGCACGCGCTGCTGGCCCGGATCTACGATGCCGGCTTCCCCGTGATCAATCCCGGCATCCGCTGGTTCCCAGCCGCGGTGCCGGAGATGGTGAAGGCGGCCAGCGGCGGCTACGGCGATCCGAATGCCTATCCGGTCGACATGCGCGGCGTGACCTACACGCTCGGCTACACCGGCATCAAGCGGCTGGGGACGGCGCAGTTCTACCTGATGGCCAACAAGGACAAGGACGGCCAGGATTTCGACGGCAGCGGCACATATCGCCTGAGCGTGCCCGCCAACGCGCCGGTGAAGCAGTACTGGTCCGCCACGGTCTACGACCGCGAGACACATGCGCTGGTGCGCAACATGCCGCGTGCCAGCCGCGCCTCGATCAGTCCGGGCCTCCAGAAGAATGCCGACGGCTCGGTCGATGTCTATTTCGGCCCGAGGGCGCCGGATGGGAAGGAAGGCAATTGGGTGCCGACCGACCCTGCCCGCAAGTTCGAGCTGCTGTTCCGCCTCTACGGGCCGGAAAAAGCATTGTTCGACCATAGCTGGAAGCTGCCGGACGTCGAACGCGTCGCAACGACGGTCGGGGGTGCGACGAAGTAGCGGGGCCGCTCGAGCTATGGGGTGGACGATGGGACCAGGGAGACGAGACATGATGGGACTTCTGCGAAGAGCTGCATTCGCAACCGCGTTGACGACCGCGTGCCTCACCGCGCAGCCCGTCCTCGCGGCCTCCGGCGGCGTCAGCTTCTGGCTTCCCGGTATCTTCGGCAGCCTCGCGGCCGTGCCGGTGGCGCCGGGATGGGCCTATTCGACGATCTACATACACCTCAACGAAACGGCGGGCCGCGGCCAGAACTTCGTCACCAGCGGCGGCATTCCCGGCTCGGTCACGGCCGGCCTCAATGCCCATGCTGACGTGCTGGTCCAGGGCATTACCTACACCTCGCCGATGCCGGTGCTCGGCGGTCAGGCCGCCTTTACCGTCCTCACTGCGCCCGGCAACATCGGCGTCGGCATCGACGCCACGCTCACCGGTCCACGCGGCAACACCGTTTCGGGCGGTGTCAACGACAACCGCACCACGCTGACCGACGTGTTCTATCAGGGCACCCTGAAATGGAATCAGGGCGTCCACAACGAGCTGGTCTACATCACCGGCAACATCCCGAGCGGCACTTATGATTCCAGCCGGCTTGCGAATTTGAGTTTTGGCTTTCCCGCGATCGACGCGGGGGTCGGCTACACTTATCTCGACCCCAAGAGCGGCCACGAATTCTCTGTCGTCGGCGGCCTCACCTACAGCTTCATGAACGGCGCGCTGCAATACCAGAACGGCATGGACTTCCACATCGACTGGGCCGCCTCGCAGTTCGTCAGCAAGACCGTCCATATCGGCATCGCCGGTTATTTCCTCCAGCAGATCACCGACGATACCGGCCCCGGCGCCAAGCTCGGCGGCTTCCGCGGTCAAGCTGTCGGCATCGGCCCGCAGATCGGCTTCATGATCCCGATGTCCGACGGCTATCAGGGTTATCTCAACATCCGCGGCTACAAGGACCTCGAGGTCGAGAACCGGCCGACCAGCTGGTCGACCTGGGTCACCTTCTCGCTTTCACAGGCCGCGACGCCGCCCGCCGCGACAAAACCCATCGTTCGAAAGTACTGATGGAGGCATCAGCACAGCTCCGATGACCGGGGAGAAGACCAGCAAGCGCGTCTTTCGCATCGGCTTCCAGACATCGATCATCACGGTGTTCGTGGGCGTCGTGCTGCTGGTCGGCCTGACACTGGTCTATCTCAGCTTCGAGCGCGTCACGGCAATCACCAGGACCGCAGCGAGCGGCTTCATCGAGAAGGTGGCGCAGCTCGGTGCCGACCACGTCGACGAGCAGTTCAAGAACGTCCGCGACAATCTCGACATCCTGGCCGGCCTGCCGGCGATCCAGGAAGCCGACATCGCGGACAATGCGCGGCTGTATGGCCTGATGGCGGCGATGCTGCGCAACAACCCGCAGCTCTTCAACCTCTATGTCGGCTATGAGGACGGCTCCTTCATCGAGATGGACGTGATCGACCGCGCCAAGCCGGCGTTCAGGGCCGGCCTCAGGACCGATGAGGATGCGGCGTTCCGCCTGGTCGTGATCTCGCGCACGTCAGGCAGCCCGCCGGTCACGCAATATCTGTCGGAGAATCTCATCGCGGTCGCGGAGGTCCCCGGCCCCACCGGATACGACCCGCGGCAGCGGCCCTGGTATGTCGAGGCCTTCAAGAACGACAAAACCCTGCTGACCGGGCCTTACGTGTTCTTCGCCACGGGCGAGCCCGGCTACACGCTGCGGACGCCGCTGAAGGAAGGCCGCCGCGGCGTCGTCGCCGGCGACGTGCTGCTGAACCGGTTCGAGGACATGCTGGCGGAGCAGAAGCTCGGCCAATCGGGCCTGGCCTTCCTGTTCAACGACGCCGAGCGCATCGTCGGCCATCCCGCAATGAGCCGCCTGATGGCGGAGATCCCGGAACGGCAGGACGACCTGCCGCAGTTCGGCGCGCTCGCCCTGCCCGCGATGGCGCCGATCATCCGCTCCTGGCGCAACGGCGGACCGGCGCAGCAATTCTTCGACGACGACGCGGGCCGGACCTACATTGCGGCGGTGCATCGGCTCGAGACGACCGGGTCGGCCAATGTCCGGCTCGCCATCGTCGCACCGCTCGACGAGTTCTATGCAAGGATCATCAGCGAGCGGCGCACGCTGTTCGCGCTGGCGCTGGCCTTCGTCGGCGCGACGCTGCCGTTCGCGTTCTGGCTGGGGTCGCGGATGGCGGAGCCGCTGCGCAGGCTGGCCGAGCAGACCGACGCGATCCAGCGCTTCGACATTGCCGAGCGGCCGCGCATCCGTTCGGTCATCGCCGAGATCGAGGAGCTCGGCCGCTCGATCTTCACCATGCGCAGCGTCATCAGCAGCTTTGCGAGCTTCATCCCCCGTCCCATCGTGCGGCAGCTGATCGAGACCGGCTCCGCGCTGCGGCTCGGCGGCTCCAGGCGCGAGGTCACCGTGCTGTTCACGGATGTCGCCGATTTCACCGCCAAGACGGAGCGCGCCGACCCGTCGCAGGTGATGATCTATACCTCGCGCTATTTCGCCGCGCTCTCGGACGAGATCATGCGGCACCACGGCACGGTCGACAAATATATCGGCGATGCCGTGATGGCGTTCTGGAACGCGCCCGCGGACGATCCCGACCACACCGCCAATGCCTGCCGCGCGGTGCTCGCCTGCCTTGCGGCGAACCAGGCGCTCGACAGGGACTTCCGGCGCGAGGGCTGGCCGTCCTACGACACACGCTTCGGCCTGCATGTCGGCGACGCCGTGGTCGGCAATGTCGGCTCGAGCGACCGGATGAACTACACCGCGCTCGGCGCCACCGTGAACCTGGCCTCGCGTCTCGAAGGCCTCAACAAGAACTACGGCACGCGCGTGCTGGTCAGCGCGGCCGTTCGCGCGCGCGTCGGCGATGCGTTCCTGTTTCGCAGCGTCGACAGCATCACGCCGAAGGGATTTGCCGAGGCGATCGAGGTCAGCGAGTTGCGCGGCGAACTGGCGCTTGCCAACGAGGCCGAGATTGCGATGTGCCGGCGCTGGGACCAGGTGTTTGCGGCGATCGCGCGGGACGGTGCGGCCGAAGCCGTCCTGGTCCAGCTCTCCGGATTCCTGCACGACTATCCCAAGGACCCGATCGCGCTGTTTCATGCCCGGCGACTACGGCCCTCGGCCGAGGGGGCGGCGGCATGAAGAACTCCGCCGTCGATCGCCGCCAGGTGCTGCGCCGGGGCGCGGCGCTGGCGGCCGCGTCGGTGATCGCGGCCCCCGCCATTGCGCAGGCCCGCACGAAGCTCCGGCTCGGCTATCTCCATGTGGTCGCCGTGGACGGCCACATCTGGACCGGCCTTGACCGCGGCTCGTTCGACCGCGAGGGCATCGATTTCGAACTGTACGAATTCAGCACCGGCCCCGAAGTCTTCGAGGCCCTGACGCGCGGGGAGCTCGACGTCGCCTCCGCGGGCGGTGTCATCTCCAACTACCTGGCACTCGGTCGCGGCCGGGGGTTCCTCATCAACGACATCGAGGTCGCGACCGCACAGCTCTGGGTCCGGCCATCGCTCGGGGTGAGCAAGCTCGCCGATCTCCGGGGCCGGCGGATCGCGACGACCGCGAAGACCACGGCGCACATCTTCCTCGACCGGGCGCTCCGCGCCAACAACATCAGGCCGTCCGAGGTGGAGATCATCAGTTCGAGCATGCCGGAAGCGGTCAAGGCGTTCATCGCCGGCGAGGTGGCGGCCGTCGCGCTCTGGGTGCCGTTCAACGTCGCCGTGCGCGAGGCGCTGCCCGACGCCGTGAAGCTGGTGGATGCTTCTGCCTTCTATCCGCAATCCGCGGTGCTCGGCGGATGGGCGGCGCGGACGGATTACTATGCCGCAAACAAGGACGTCCTGAGCCGGATCATCCGCGGCTGGATCGACGCGAACGATCACATGGTCCGCAACCCCGCCGCCGCGGCCGGAGCGCTTCAAACCTACTACAAGCCGTCACGTCCGGCCGATCTCGCCGAAGCCTTCAAGGCACAGAAACTCTACTCCGCGCGCGAATGGCGGCGGCTCTACGCCGACGGCACCGTCGCGAAATGGCTACAGCAGGTCAGCGATTTCTTCATGACGGACGCCGGCATCACCGATGCGCTGCGCGCGTCCGATTATTTCGATACGAAGCTTTACCTCGCCGCGGTCGGATAGCGATCGTCCACGAACGCGACCGGCGTGCCTTTCGCGACGCGCGCGGCGACCCGCTCGGCGTCCCAATTGGTCAGGCGCACGCAGCCGTGGGATTCCGCCTTGGAGATCTTGTCGGGCGACGGCGTGCCGTGAATGCCGTAGCCGTCGGCGGAGAGGTTGATCCACACCGTCCCAACCGGGTTGTTCGGACCGGGCTTGATGGTGAAGGGCCTGCGGGACTGGACGCCCTTGAAGCGATAAGCGGGATTGTAGCGATAGAACGGATTCTTGCTGACTTCCGTCACCTTGAGCGTGCCTGACGGCGAGGGCTTCTCCTCGCTCCCGACCGTTGCCGGATAGAATCCGATCAGCGCGTTCGACTTGTCGAACAGCTTGACGGTCTGCCTGACCTTGTCGACCTCGACCCGATCGGCCTTGGCCGATGTCTCCTCGCCAGTGCTCGCAGTGTCGACGACGACGATGCTTTCGCCGGCGCGATCGAAATGGCGCCCGGGATTGAGCGCGGCCAGCAGGCGCTCGCTCATGTGAAACTTCTCGGCCAGGGCCTCGCGCGGACTGGTGAAGCCAAGCTTCGGGATGTCCTTCATATCCTCCATCTTCGAAGGCAGCTTGTTCAGGAACGGACCCGCCACATCCTGCTCGGTGATCGTGTAGGCCAGCGTCGCCGGCCGGCCGTCGGCCCGCAGCGCCTTCCAGACCTCCTCCGTCGGCGTGTCCGAACCCGGCAATTGCCGGGCCTCCGCGTAGGCCCGCAGCGCCTTCTTCGCGTTCTCGCCGAACCTGCCGTCGATTTCGCCGGGCGAGAAATGGGCCCTGTCCAGCAGGACTTGCAGACGCACGCCCGCAGGCGTCGGCTTGTCGTTCGAGAGGCTCTTCTTCGATGCCTCGGCGGCGTTGATCGCGTCCGCAGTCATCTCGGCAGCGAACGCCGGCGTCGCCAGGACAACAACAACAAGAAAGATGCAAGCCTGCCCCGTTTTTGTCAGCACCATAGCCGCCTCCTCGCTCAAATCTTCGGCCGCTGCGTCTCGAATTCTTCGGCTGCGGCGCCAACCAGTTCGCGGTACCTGTCTTCGTACTGTCGCGCCATTCGACGTGACGTGAAGCGATCCTCGAAGCGGGCGCGCACCTTTCTTCGATCCAGCTCGCCCAATTCACCGACCGCGTTGACGGCCTGCTCCTCGTTCTCGACGATGAACCCGGTCAGGCCGTGCTCGACGACCTCGGGGACCGATCCGGAGCGATAGGCAATCACCGGAGTTCCGCATGCCATGGCCTCGATCATGACCAGCCCGAAAGGCTCCGGCCAATCGATCGGGAACAACAGGGCGGCGGCTCCGGCGAGGAAGGGTTGCTTCTTCACGTCGTCGACTTCGCCGACAAGCTGGATCGTCTCGCCGTCGATCTGCGGCTCGAGCTGTTTCTTGAAGTACGCGGTCTCGGCGCGTGGAATCTTCGCGGCGATGCGGAGAGGCATCCGGGCCGCGCGCAATGCGAATGGCATCCTCCGGACCCTTGTCCGCCGTGAGGCGGCCAAGAAAAGCGAGATAGGATCCCTCCCCATGGAGGGGACACAACAGCTTCGACGGCAATCCGTGCTGGACCGTGCCGAGCCATCTCGCATCCGGCAGTGGCGCGCGCTGGTGATCGGAAATCGAGACGAATCCCGCGTCAGCGAACTGACGAACGACTTCTGGGAGCCCAGGCAAGTCGAGCCGGGCGTGCATCGTCGTCAGGAACGGGACGCCAAGGCGACTGAGCAACGGCAGATGTAACCAGTCGATGTGGGCGTGGATCACGTCGAAATCCCTGGCCCGCTTCGCGATCGCCTCCATCAGCATCGCCAAGGCTGCGCTGTGATCCGCCCCCTTCCGGCCGAGACGCAGCGCGCGAGGCCATACGGAATGGAGTTTCCCCGTCGTCCGGGAGTCGGCGCTCGCAAACAGCGTGACCTCGTGGCCGAGTTCGACAAGCTCGTCCACCAGCCATGCCACCACCCGCTCGGTGCCGCCGTAGAATTTTGGAGGGACGCTTTCGGCGAGAGGAGCTAGCTGGGCGATGCGCATGAGAGCCTGCTACACCGTTGAACGGAGGATCAGCACGATGGCCGCGGACAGCAGGTTCGAAATCGCCAGCAATGTCCAATCCGGTCGTGCGCTTCCGCCCGCCAGGCGGCACGCGAGGTTCTCAATGAGCCCTAACATTCATCACCGGAAAGCCGCTCGAGATAGGCAAGCCCGAACCCCGCGAGTTCCTGGGCATCACCGTTGCTCTCGCGCGCTTCCCGCCTTCCTTGCAAATGACGTTCCAGGAGGCAACGACGGCCGTCCGCGGCATCGACATCGCGATGCCGAGCGCGGTACACGCACCATGCGGTATCGACCGCTGTTCGTAGCGGACCGTCGTCGACCATGTTCCCAGCTCCGACTTGGAGATGTTCATGGCACGCCAACTCGTCGCGGCGGCGGAAGTTTCCACTATTTCCCGAAAGTCTAATTCTGCGCGCAAGGCGAGCGCGATTAGCAGGCGCTCTCTTGGCGCGTGCAAATCATCGCGTGCGACGCGCCGCCATCTCCGCCGCGAGCAGCAGTGCGGCGCGGCTGGCACCGATCGAGGCGATGCCCTGGCCTGCGATGTCGTAGGCGGTGCCGTGGGCCGGCGTGCAGATCGGGAATGGGAAGCCGCCGAGCAAGGTCACGCCGCGATCAAAGCCCATCAGCTTCATCGCGATCTGTCCCTGATCGTGATACATCGTCAGCACCGCGTCGAAGGCGCCGCTCTTGGCGCGCAGGAACACGGTGTCGGCCGGAAACGGGCCCTCCGCGGCTATGCCCTCCGCCTGCCCGGCCGCGACCACGGGCGCGATCACGTCGATCTCCTCGCGGCCGAAATTGCCGCCGTCGCCCGCGTGCGGGTTCAATCCGGCGACCGCGATGCGCGGCCGCGCGAAGCCGGCCCTGCGCATGCACTCATCGGTGAGCCTGAGCGCGCGATGAATGCGCTCGCCGGACAGCTTTGCCGCGACGTCCTTGAGCGGGATGTGCGAGGTGACCCGCGCGTTCCAGAGCCGGTCGAGCACATTGAATTCGCTTGCGGGCGTCCTGAGTCCGACGACTTCCGCGGAAAACGCGATCTCGTCGTCATACTCGGCACGGGCAAGCCGCATCGCCTGCTTGTTGAAGGGCGTGAAGCAGACCGCATCGACGCGCCGGTCGCGGCCGAGCTCCAGCGCGTGCCGGTAATTGGCCAGTGCGAATTTTCCGCCGGCAAGGGTTGCCGTCTTCGGAGTGACCTCTTTGGGATCGAGGTGACCAAGATCGACGAACAGCGCCTCGCCCTTCGCCGCGCCCAGGTCGGCCCCCTGCTCCACTATGGTGAGCTCCGGCGTGACGCCCGCGACCCGCGCGCCTTCGTCGAAGATGCGGCGGTCACCGATCACTGCGATCCGGCAGCTCGCGCGGATGTCGTCCTGCACCACCAGCTTCGCCGTCAGCTCCGGGCTGATGCCCGCGGGATCTCCCATCGCCAGTGCAATGAGCGGCTTTGCGGTCATATGATCACCTTCTCCTGAGTCGTCTCGTTGGCGGTTGGCGCGGGCTTGCGCAGCAGGCGTGCGAGTTGCAGCACGAGCGGAAGCAGCAGTAGCGCGATGCCGCCCACGATCAGGCACGTCACCAGCTTGTTCGCGAAGAAGATGCCAAGCGAGCCCTTGGACAGCAGCATCGACTGCCGAAACGCATCCTCGGCCTTGTCGCCGATGACGATGGCGAGCACCAGCGGCGCCAGCGGATAGAACAGCTTCTTGAAGAGATAGCCGACGACGCCGAAGCCGAGCATCATGACGACATCGAGATAGGAGTTCGACACCGAATAGGCGCCGACGACGCAGATGATCACGATCAAAGGTGCGATGACGACAAAGGGAATCCGCATCAAGGCGGCGAAAACCGGGACGGTCAGCAGCACCAGAACGACGGCGACGATATTACCGACATACATCGAGGCGATCAGGCCCCAGACGAAGTCCTTCTGGTCGACGAACAGCATCGGGCCGGGATTGAGGCCCCAGATCATCAGGCCGCCCATCATGACGGCCGCTGTGGCCGAGCCGGGGATGCCGAGCGACAGCATCGGCAGCAGCGCGCTGGTGCCGGCGGCATGGTCGGCCGTCTCCGGCGAGATGATGCCTTCGACCTCGCCGGTGCCGAAATATCGGCCGCGGCGCGAGAAGCGGCGAGCGATGCCGTAGCTCATGAAGGAGGCCGCGGTCGGGCCGCCCGGCGTAATCCCCATCCAGCAGCCGATCGCGGCGCTGCGCAGCAGCGCAACGCTGTGGCGCGGCAGCCGGCCAACGGCACGGAACACCTCGCGCCAGTCGATCTTGGAGGAGACCGCGCGGGCATGAAACTCCTCTTCGACCGCGACCAGCAGCTCGCCGATACCGAACAGGCCCATCACCGCGACGACGAAGTTCACGCCCTTCACCAGCTCGTCGACACCCATGGTGAGGCGGACGCTGCCGGACACCGTGTCGATGCCGATGGCGGCGATGGCAAAACCGATCGCGAGCGCCACCACGGTTTTGATCGGGGCCGCGCCGCCCATGCCGACGAAGCTCGCAAAGGCGAGAAAATAAACCGCAAAGTACTCCGGCGGCCCGAAGGCTAGCGCGACCTGCGCCACCCAGGACGCGAGGAAGGTGATCAGGATGACGCCGATCAACGCGCCGAAGGCCGCCGAGCCGAAGGCGGTGGCGAGCGCCGTGGTCGGCCGGCCGTCGCGCGCCATGGGATAGCCGTCGAAAGTGGTCGCGACGGATGACGGCTCGCCCGGGATGTTGAACAGGATCGAGGTGACGGAGCCGCCGAACAGCGCGCCCCAATACATGCTGGAGAGCAGGATGATCGCCGACACCGGCTGCATGCCGAAGGTGAGCGGCAGCAGCAGCGAGACCCCGTTCGGCGCGCCCAGCCCCGGCAGCACGCCGACGAGAATGCCGAGCAGCACGCCGACCACCATCAGCGCCAGATGCGGCACCGTGACCGCGATGGTGAAGCCGTGGAGGAGCTCCTGGAGATTATCCATCGGCCTCCTCCCTCAGAAGCCGAGCGCGGCGGCCAGCGCACCGTGCGGCAGGCTGACCTGGAACATGCGCTCGAACACGACATAGAGCGCCAGCGCCGTGGCCGCCGCCATGGCGACCGCTCGCGGCAGGGATTGATGCCTTGGGATGGCCAGCACGGCGAAGACGTATCCCGCCGAGGCCAGATACATGCCGAGCAGCGGAATCGCGGCGACGAAGATCGCAGCCGGCACGAACAGTCCGGCCAGCCGGCGCAGTTCGAGCGGCGTGATGGCGATGGGCACGTTGGCCAGTGACGCCGCCGGCACAAGGCCTCGCACCAGGTTGTAGAGGCTGCCGAGCACGACGATGATCCCGGTCAGGAACGGAAACGTACCGGCGTCCACGCCCGCGCTTGACCAGCCGATGCCGTTGTCGAGGCTCTGGACCACGACGGCCACACCGAAGCTGCCGGTCAGGATAGCGGTCGCAAGCTCAAGCGCGCGGCGCGAGATCATCGAGAGCTCCAGTCAGGTGGCGTGCAGCGATCGGTGAATGACGCACGCGTTCTGCAAGCCATCAGGCGTCGTCCCGGCGAAGTTTGAGGCACGCCCCGCCTCACTTGACGAGCCAGCCCTGCTCGCCCGCGACTTGCTTGACGTGCTCGAGGTCCTCCTTGATGAACTTGTCGAACTCGGCGCCGGTCAGGAAGGTGTCGACCTGGGAAGTCTTCTCGATGTAGTCCTTCCACTCTGGTGTCGCCTGCACCCTCTTCATGAGGTCGACATAGAATGCCGCCTGCTCCGGCGTAACCTTGCCGGGCAGCCACACGGTGCGCGGCTGCTCATATTGCTTGATGTCGAGCCCCTGCTCGACACAGGTCGGAACGTCGCTCCAGCCTTCGCTCGCGGTGACCTTGGGCCCCTGCGGCAGCCGCTTCGGGCTGAACACGCAAAGCGGCCGCTGCGTGCCGCCGCGCCACTGCCCGATGCTCTCGCTTGGATTGTTGACGTGGGAGTCGAGATGTCCGCCGGCGAGCTGCACGGCGGTCTCGGCGCCGCTCTTGAAGGGGATGTAGGTCAGCTTGACCTTGCCGGCCTTCTCGATCATGCGGGTCAGCACTTCGTCGGTGTCCTTGGACTGCGCGCCGCCCATTTTGAATTCACCCGAGGCGGCCGCCTTCAGATAGTCGCCTGCGTTCTTGTAGGGCGCGTCCTGCTTGACCCAGAGCAGGAACTCGTCCTGCGCCATCGCGGCGATCGGGGTGAGATCGGCGTAGTTGAAGGCGACCTTGGAAACGAGCGGCTGCTGCCAGGCGTTCGACGTCCCGAAGATCACCTTGTACGGATCGCCCGCGGAGGCCTTGCCGTAGACATAGCCTTCGGCGCCGCTGCCGCCGCCCTTGTTGACGACGACGATCGGCTGCTCCGTCAGCTTGTGCTTGGTGATGATGTTCTGCACCGCGCGGGCGAGATTGTCGGTGCCGCCGCCGGGCCCGGCGGTGGCGACGAACTCGATAGGCTTTTGCGGCTGCCAGGCGGCGAGCGCCGGCACTGTGCCGGCGAGCACGGCTACGGCTGCGGAGAGCAGGAATGTTGACGTCCGACCCATGATTTCCTCCAGCTGATTTTTGTCTTTGTTCTTGTCAGTCGTCTCGGGGTCCGGTCAGGCGACGCGTTCCTCGCGTATCCTGGCCGCCGAAACGATCGCGCCTTCTTTTTCGAGCGCTTCGATCTGCGTCTTGTCGAACCCGTACTCGGCCAGCACCTCGCGGGTATGCTCACCATAGACCGGAGCGCCCGCCGCCACTTTGCCTGGGGTCTCCGAAAACTTGACGGGAAGCCCGATCGTCTTGACCGGGCCAAGCGTGGAGTGCTCGACCTCGACCACCATCTCGCGCGCCAGCGTCTGCGGATCGCGCAGCGCCTCCAGCATGTCGTGCACCGGGCCGCATGGCACGCCCTTCTCGTCCAGCGCCGCGAGCCAATGCGCCCGCGACTTGGTGCGGAACCGCTCGCTGAGGACGGCTTCGAGCTCCTTCAGATTCGCCATGCGGTCGGAACCGTTGACGAAGCGCGGATCGGCGGCGAGCTCGCTCGCGCCGAGTGCCTCCAGCATCAACAGCCAGTGCTTCTTGTTGGCGCCGCCGACAACGAGCCAGCCGTCCGAGGCCTCGAACGCCTGATACGGCGCGTTGAGCGGATGGGCCGAGCCCATCGCGCGCGGCGCGGTGCCCGCGGCCAGCGCAATGGTGGACTGCCAGTAGGTCTGCACCAGGGCGGCCTCGTAAAGCGAGGTCTCGACCCACTGCCCCTCGCCGGTCTTGAGGCGATGGGTATAGGCGGCGAGAATGCCCATGCTCGCGAGCAGGCCGGCGGTGATGTCGGACAGCGGCGGGCCGCACTTGACCGGCGGGCCATCCGGGCGCTCACCGGTAAAGCTCATGATGCCGCTCATGGCCTGCGCCACCAGGTCGAAACCCCGGCGGTGCTTATAGGGGCCGGTGCGGCCGAAACCGGACAGCGAGCAGTAGATCAGCGACGGATATTGCTTGTGCAGGTCTTCATAGCCGAAGCCGAGGCGCTCCATGGCGCCGGGCGCGAAATTCTCGACCAGCACGTCGGCATCCGCGATCAGGCGCCGCAGCACCTGCTTGCCGCCCTCGGTCTTGAGGTCCAGCACGATGCCGCGCTTGTTGCGGTTCATCATCAGGAAGGACGCCGCCTCGTCGCCGATCTTCGGCGGCACCGAATGGCGGGTGTCGTCGCCGTTCGGCGATTTCTCGATCTTGATGACGTCGGCGCCCATGTCGGCGAGCATCAGCGTGCAGGTCGGCCCCGCCATGACGTGGGTGAGATCGACGACCTTGAGGCCGGCCAACGGTCCCTGATGGCGGGAAGCGGATTGCGAATGTTGCATCGGACGTCCTATTCGCCGCGCCATTGCGGCGCGCGCTTGTTGAGGAAAGCATCGAGCCCTTCGCGAAAATCCTGGCTCGTGTAGCACATCAGGATGAGGTCCTCGCCCTCGTCCTGCGTCAGCCGCCGCTGCAGACGCGCCACCGCCTGCTTGGTCGCATTGAGCGTCAGCGGCGCATGGCTGGCGAGCAGCCGGGCGACCTCATCGGCCCGCCGGTCGAGCGCAGCGAGGTCATCGACGACCTCGCCGAGCAGCCCGACGCTGACGGCCTCGGGGGCATCGACCAGACGCGCGGTGAAGATCAGGTCCTTGACGCGGGCAGCACCGATCAGCGCGGTGAGACGGCTGACGTTGGACATCGACAGGCAGTTGCCGAGGGTACGGGCAATGGGAAACCCGATCTTCGCGGTCCTGGTGCCGATGCGGAGGTCGCAGGCTGCGGCAATGCCCGCGCCGCCTCCGGTGCAGAAACCGTTGATCGCGGCGATGGTCGGCACGCGGCACTGTTCGAGCGTGGAGAGCACGCGATCGATCCGGTTCTCGTAGTCGATCGCGTCCTGCGGGGTCCTGAACTCGCGGAACTGGTTGATGTCGGTGCCCGAGGCAAAGGCCTTGTCGCCGGCCCCGCGCAACACCAGCACCTTGATCGCGGGATCGCGGTCCGCTTCCTCGCAGATCGCCGCGAGGCGTTCGTACATGGCGAAGGTGAAGGCGTTGCGGGCCTGCGGGCGGTTGAACGTGATCCGCCCGATGCCGTCCTTGCATTCAAAAACGAGGTCGTCCGCTTCCGCAGCCAGGTCCATTTCCTCATAGCCCCTTGTTTTTTACATTTTTGAATGCAAAATTTGCGATTAGCAAGCAGGAACTTCCGAGCTTCGACCGATTACTTGGCTTTTTGCATTCAAACTGGAGTCTCAGTCCCCATGCTTCATGAGGAGGTCGTCGGCCGCATCCGCGCCATCCTGCTCGACGGCGAGATCCCGCCGGGCGCGCGGATTCCCGAGCGCGAGCTGTGCGAGCGGCTCCAGATCTCGCGCACACCGCTGCGCGAGGCGCTCAAGGTGCTCGCCGCCGAGGGTCTCGTGCAGCTCCTGCCCCATCGCGGCTCACGCGCGGCGAAGCTGACCGACAAGGACATGCGCGACCTGTTCGAGGTCTGCCAGGGGCTCGAGGCCCTCGCCGGCGAACTCGCCTGCGAGCGCATCAGCGACGCCGAGATCGGTGCCATCGCCGCGGCGCATGACGAGATGGTGCGGCATTATCGCGATGGCGATCTGATCCAGTACTATCGCGGCAACCGCGCCATTCACGAAGCCATCGTCAGTGCCGCCGGCAATCCCGCGCTGACCGGGGTCTACGCGTCCGTGACCGCGCGCATCCGCCGCGCGCGCTACGTCACGCCGATGACGCCGCAGCGCTGGGCGCTCGCCGTGAAGGAGCACGAGGCGATCCTCAACGCGCTGCAGCGGCGTGACGGCGTCGGCCTCTCCCATATCCTGCGCGCGCATCTGCGCCACAAGCGCGAGGAAGTCCTGCAGGCGGGTTTTGCCGAGACGGAAGCAAGCGACGTTGCGCTGCGGATCGCGTGAGATTCCCGCCGGGCGGATTTCAGGGACACAATCGCGACACAATCATTGATTGTTTCTTAGCCGGCGCGCGATCGCGCCAATCCGTTTCCTCTTGCGAGCTTGTCTGAACCGGCGCAGCATCGCGCTACCGGCTCAGGGCCGCGCATCACGCGCGAACAATCGCGCGGATCAAGACAGAAAATGGAGGAACGAATGACACTCGATGTCTCGCGTCGATCCCTGCTCGCGCTTGGCGCAGGACTTGGTGCCAACGCGCTGCTCGGCAGCAGTGCGATGGCGCGCGCACCCAGACTCGGCACCCAGACGCCCTACTGGCACCGCTTCATTCTCGGCGATGCCGAAGTAACCGTCGTGTCCGACGGGCCGTTGCCGCTCGGCGATCCCTCCGGCACCTTCACCGGCGTTCCCAAGGAAGACGTGAAGAAGATGCTGTCGGACAACTTCCTGTCGCCCGACAACGTCGTGCTGGAGCAGAACTCGCCGATCGTGAACACCGGCGACAAGCTGATCCTGTTCGACACCGGCATGGGCTCGTCCAAGATGTTCGGCAACACCACGGGACGTCAGCAGAAGAGCATGATGGAGGCCGGCATCAAGCCGGAGGACATCGATGCCGTGGTCTGCTCGCACGCACATATCGACCATATCGGCGGCATCGTGGATGCCAACAACAAGCCGCTGTTCCCGAACGCGCAGATCTACATCTCCCAGACCGATTTCGATTTCTGGACCGACGAGGGCAAGATGGGCAGCGCGGCCAAGGACTTCGTCGTGCACGCTCGCAAGAACCTGCTGCCGGTGCGCGACCGCATCGTCTTCTTCAGGGATGGTCAGGAATTCCTGCCCGGCGTGCAGGCGATCGCGGCGCCCGGCCATACCGTCGGCCACACCATCTTCATGGTGTCGTCAGCCGGCAAGTCGTTCGCCTTCCTCGGCGACCTCTCGCACCATTCGGTGCTGCTGCTGGAACGGCCGCGGATGGAATTCTCCTACGACACCGACCCGAAACAGGCGGCGGAATCCCGCGTCAAGCTGCTGACCATGCTCGCGGCCAACAAGACGCCGGTGATGTCCTATCACTTCGCCTGGCCGGGCTACGGCCATGTCGCCAAGGCCGGTGAAGGATTCCACTATTATCCCGAACCGATGCAGATGACGCTGTAGCGGCGGCATCAAGCCCGGGTCGCGCGTGTGCGGCCCGGGCCGATCGTCCGGAGCGCAGGGACACAATCCCTGACCCATTCTCCCCTTCCGCGCTTCCGGAGCATTTTTCGGCAATGCAGGCCCGTTCCAGGCAAGCGCCCGCCGCATTGCTCGGGTAAAACTCGCTTCGCATCATCGTCCTCGACGCGAGCGCGTAACGCCCCGTCGGCCTTGCCCCTCACGTTCGAAAACTGCTCGGGAGACTTGCTATGAAGATCGTCGTGATCGGCGGCAGCGGATTGATCGGATCCAAGCTTGTGGCGAAGCTGAAGCAGCGCGGACACGAAGCCGTGGCGGCCTCGCCGAAGACGGGCGTGAACGCCGTCACCGGCGAAGGCCTTGCGGCCGCGCTGGCCGGCGCGGACGTCGTGGTCGACGTTGCCAACGCGCCGTCCTGGGAACCCGCCGCCGTGCTCGAGTTCTTCCAGAAGTCGAGCAAGAACCTCGCGGCGACGGAGGCTGCAGCGGGCGTCAAGCACCACGTCGCGCTGTCGATCGTCGGCACCGATCGCTCGCCCGACATCGCCTATTTCCGTGCCAAGCTCGCGCAGGAGATCATCGTCAAGGCATCGCCGGTGCCCTACTCGATCGTGCGCGCCACCCAGTTCTTCGAATTCCTCGGCGCCATTGCGGACATGGGTGTGGCTGACGGGCGAATCGTAGTGCCATCGGCGGCGTTCCAGCCGATCGCGTCCGACGACGTGGCCGCGTGCCTCGCGGAGGTGGCGACGGAGCGGCCGCTGAACGGCACCATCGATCTCGCCGGGCCGGAAAAGGCGCCTTTCAACGAATTCGTCGCGCGCCGCCTGAAAGCGGCCGGCGACAGCCGTCAGGTCGTGGGTGACGCCAAGGCCGGATATTACGGTTCTCCCATCGTGGACACCTCACTGGTCCCGCTCGGAGAGGCACGGCTCGGAAAGACCGCGCTCGCGACGTGGCTGGCGACCGCTTGACGTTCCACAGCAGTGAAGGACATCTCATGCGCAGATTGATGATCGCGACTGCGGTTTACGCCGCATGCCTGCTGCCGGCCCAGGCCGCCGAGACGCCGCCGGCAGCGAAATCGGCCAAGGTGACCGTGGTGTTCGACCAGGCGCTACCGAACGTTCCGGGCAAGAGCATGAAGGGCGTGCTGGTCGAATATGGTCCCGGCGGCTCCTCGCCGGCCCACACCCACGCGCGCTCGGCATTCATCTATGCAACGGTGCTCGAGGGCGCGATCCGAAGCCAGGTCAATGATGGCCCCGCCAAGGTTTATCAGAAAGGCGAGAATTTCTCCGAGAAGCCCGGCGATCGCCATGCTGTCAGCTCCAACGCCAGCGACACCGAGCCTGCGAAGCTGCTTGCCGTCTTCGTAGTGGACACGGCGGACACCGAGCTGACGACGCCGATCAAGTAGCGCGCGCCATTCCGCAGGCTCAGCCAAGCCGACCGGGTTTGCGGCGGCGTCTGCTTCGCCGGACCCGGCGACCGGCGCAACGATCGCGACGATCTGTGTGCCGGACGATCAGGCGACCGAGCCGCCGCGCCCGGCTTTGCCTAGGTCAGCACCCCAGCCTGTCGGCAATGCCGCCAAAGTCCTTGGCGACGATGTCCCAGTTGCCGGTCGCCTCGAAATCCACCTTCTGCAGCGGGCCGTATTCCGTCGGCCGCGCCACGAAGGCGGTCTTCAGCCCGTTCTTCTGCGCGGCGGCGAGATCGCCGTTGTGGGCGGCGACCATCATCACCTCGTCCGGCTCGAGACACAGCAGACGCGCGGCGCCGAGATAGGTCTCGGCATCGGGCTTGTAGTGCTCGAACAGCTCGGCCGACATGATGAGGTCCCAGGGGAGCCCTGCGAACTTCGCCATGTTGGCGAGCAGCGCGACGTTGCCGTTCGAGAGCGGCGAGATCACGAACTTGGTCTTCAGACGCGTCAGGCCGGCGACGCTGTCAGGCCAGGGATTGAGACGATGCCAGCCCTTGGTGAGATGATCGAGATCCGCGTCGGTCAGCCCCTTGATTTCGAACTTCTCGACCAGCTTTTCCAGCGAACGGCGGTGGAGGTCGTCGAGCATGACATAGCCGCGCTCGGGATGCTTGCGCACGTCGTCCATGGACGCGACGTACATGCCGCGCCAGCCGTCGACCAAAGCCGTCCAGTCAGCGCTGATGCCGCGGCCCTTCGCCCACCACGTGAAGTCGGTGATGAGGCTGGTGCGCCAGTCCACGACCGTGCCGAACACGTCGAAGACGAGGGCCTTGACGGCGGAGAGATCGGATCTTGCGGTCATGCTGTTGCTCCGCTGATTTTCTGCGCCCCAGTCGGCTTCGCTGCGATCGAGGGCTTTAAAGCACGATCCTTTCCATGCAACAATAGCGCTAGTCCTGCATATCAAAGCACGTTCAAGACGAACGAAGTTCGGCCTCATCAGTCGGGGACAGCACATCTGCCATGCCGGCCATTCCTGTCGCATACATATTGCTTGAGGATGCCCGCCTCCCGAACGAGGGAGCTTTGATCGAGACGCTGCGCGCCCGTCATCCCGACTTGCAGTGGGGCCGCAGCACCGTCACACGAAATGACTCAACCGATGGTCCGTTGTTCATCCGTGCCGGCGATCATCTCATGACCATCCTCATGATGCCTGCGCCCATGCCCTTGGATCAGCAACTGTGGCAGCGGGCCTCCTGGCTGTGGCCGGACGCTCTCCAGGCCGTCGGCCGGCATCGCGCGCACCTCATCGTCTCGACGATGGGCTCCGCCGAAACCAATGCAGAAACCAAAGTGCTAGGGTTCGCTGAGAGCACGCACCTCACGACGGCCCTTGTGGGCGCCGTGCTCGAAGCGCTGCCTGGCGGTATCGCCGTCGTCTGGCGAGGAAACGTCGGCCGCTCCCGCGAGATGTGGCTGGAGCAATCCCGCAGCGCGTTCGAGCCGTTTCCGGATCAACCGTTTGGACTGTGGGTGGAGATCGTCCCCTTCCGTTCCGGCAAGACGGTAGGAGCTCTCACGATCGGATTGTCCGCGTTCACGGGGCGAGAGATCGAATTTGAGGTGGATGGGCTTGATCAACGCGCCGTCGCTGCCCGCGTTGCCCAGCTTTCGTCATACCTCATCGCAAATGGCCTCGACGCAAGCATAAGGAGCGGCGCGGTGTTCGAAGCCGACGCCGAGATCGATCATCGCGTTGCTGTGCTCCACCGCAACTCGCGCTTCAATATCGGGCCGGTCATTTCGTTCTCATCCGTTCCGGACCGGTTCGGGAGACTCAAGACCTATCCGATCATTCCGGCCTCCATCGCCCGGAATCATCCGCTGCTGGTCATGTTGGTCAAGGTCGGGCTTTTCGATCCGGCACGGGCCGAGAACCAAGTCAGGCTAAAGCCGGATCACTACCATTCGGAAGTCCGCCTGGAGAGCTTCGATGAAGGCCTTTCGCGGGCACTGTCCGGTATGATCGCAACCGATACCTATGCTGACGCCGACACGAACGCGCGCCGGGCGCTCGCGAGCGGAGACATTGAGTCTGCGAGGTCCATTCTCCAGCCTTGGGCCAAGGAAGTTGGCTCGCTTCAAGGAGCAGCCAAGCTCGCTCTGACTTTGTGCGACTTGTTCATGTTCATGCCAGCGCCGCCTCACAGCCCGTAGAGACAGACGATGGATCAGTCCGCAGCGACGTCCGGCTGAACCAGCCGAACGATCGCGCGCGGGAGGCCGCGGACTTAGTCCAGATGGAACTTCGCCAGCTCGCGGTGCTCGGCCTTGATGTAGCGCACGGTGCCGGTGACCGAGCGCATCACCACCGTCTCGGTCTCGATCACGCCGTCCTTGCGGAATTTCACGCCCGACAGCAGCGAGCCCGTGGTGACGCCGGTGGCGGCGAACAGGCAGTCGCCGCGCGCCATGTCCTCGATGCCGTAGATCATCTTGGGATCGTTGACGCCCATCTTGGCGGCGCGCTCGATCTTCTCGCCGGAATCGAGGATCAGCCGGCACTGCATCTGGCCGCCGATACAGCGCAGCGCCACGGCCGCGAGCACGCCTTCCGGCGCACCGCCGGTGCCGAGATACATGTCGACGCCGGTGTTGTCGGGGTCGGCGCAGTGGATCACGCCGGCGACGTCGCCGTCGGTGATGAGGCGCACAGCGGCGCCGGTCGAACGCACGCTCGAGATGATGTCGGCGTGACGCGGACGGTCGAGCACGAGAACGGTGATGCCGTCAGGCTTGACGCCCTTGGCCTTGGCGAGGCGGCGAACGTTGTCGGCCGGACTCGCATCGAGCTCGACGACACCCTTGTCATAGCCGGGGCCGATCGCGAGCTTCTGCATGTAGACGTCGGGCGCGTGCAGCAGCGTGCCGCCGTCGGCCATCGCCATGGTGGCGATCGAGCCCGGCATGTTCTTGGCGCACAGCGTGGTGCCTTCGAGCGGATCGACGGCGATATCGACCTGGGGGCCAGCCTTGAGGCCAACCTGCTCGCCGATGTAAAGCATCGGCGCCTCGTCGCGCTCGCCCTCGCCGATCACGATGGTGCCCTGGATCGGCAGCTTGTTGAGCTCGCGCCGCATCGCGTCCACCGCGGCCTGGTCGGCCGCCTTCTCGTTGCCGTGCCCGCGCAGCCGTGCCGACGACACTGCCGCCCGCTCCGTCACCCGCACGATCTCCAGCGTGAGAATGCGCTCGAGCAAGGCGTGCGGGGGGACTTCAATATGGGTCGACATCGGCTAACTCCTTCGAAACGGTTCTGGGCGGGAATCTCCGCCCACATCAACTCGTAACACCCACAGTTCGTTCGAACCGTGTCAGTTCTTCTCAATCCTGATGACCTGCGGCCGCCCGCTGATCACCTTGTCCTTCTGCACGGCAGCGAGCGCACGCCGTACCGCGTCCTCATGCGTGGCATAAGTGATCAGGATGACGGGCACGGGCACCGCCTTGCCGTCCGCCGGTGCTGCGCCGCCATTGGGGTGACGCTGCACGATCGACTCGATCGAAATCTTCTGCTCCGCAAGCCGGGTCGCGATCGCGGCCGCTGTGCCCGGGAAATCGCGCGCCAGCAGGCGGATGTAGTAACCGCCCTCGTGCCGCTCCATCGGCGCCTTCTTGGTGTCGCGCAGATGCGCGATCGGCCGGCCGAACGGATTGGCGCGAATGCCGCGCGCGACGTCGGCGATGTCGGCGACGACGGCAGATGCGGTGGCAGCACCGCCCGCGCCGGGGCCGACCAGCGTGATCGGCGGAATGCCCTCGCCATCGATCGTGACCGCGTTGGTGACACCCATCACCTGCGCGATCGAGGAGGATTTTGGAACCATGGTCGGATGCACGCGCTGCTCGATGCCCTTGGCGGTGCGAACCGCAACGCCGAGCAGCTTGAGCCGGTAACCGAGATCGTCGGCCGCGCGCAGGTCTTCCGGCGCGATGGAGGAGATACCTTCGACATACACCGCGCTTTGAGCAACTTTCGTGCCGAAGGCGAGGCTGGCGAGGATGGCGAGCTTTTGCGCGGTGTCGTGGCCGTCGACGTCGAAGGACGGGTTGGCCTCGGCATAGCCGAGCCGCTGCGCATCCTTCAGGCACTCGGCGAACGACAGGCCCTCCTGCTCCATCCGGGTCAGGATGTAATTGCAGGTGCCGTTGAGGATGCCGTAGACGCGGTTGATGCCGGTTCCGGCAAGACCTTCGCGCAACGTCTTGATGACGGGAATGGCAGCGCCCACGGCTGCCTCGAAATTCAGCGCGCCGCCGTGCTTTTCGGCGGCCTTGGCGAGCTTGATGCCGTGCTTGGCGAGCAGCGCCTTGTTGGCGGTGACGACGGACTTGCCGGCATTGAGCGCACCTTCCACCGCGGAGAGCGCGGGATCGCCCGCACCGCCCATCAGCTCGACGAAGCAATCGACCTCGGGATGCGTGGCAAGGGCCAGCGGGTCCTTCACCCATTCGACGCCGCGCAGGTCGACGCCGCGCTTCTTGGCCTTCGAGCGCGCGGTGACGGCGACGACGCGGATGCTCCGGCCGCTGCGGCCCGCGAGCACGCGTCCCTGGGTTTCAATCAAACGGACGACTTCGGCACCCACGGTGCCGAGCCCCGCTATGCCCACTTTCAGGGGTGCGACCATGATGCTTTCAGAAAACCTGTCGAAGAGAAATCAGCGCCGATTGGCGAGCGGAACCACGTTGTGCAACGTTTCGATGCCGCTTTCAAGGAAGCGACGCACGCCGCGCGCGGCCTGCCTGATCCGTTGCTCGTTTTCCACCATGGCGATGCGGACATATCCTTCGCCATGCTCGCCGAAGCCGACGCCGGGCGACACCGCTACGCCTGATTTCTCCACCATCAGGGTCGCGAACTGCATGCTGCCGACGCTGCGGAAGGCTTCCGGCAGCGGCACCCAGGCGAACATCGAGGCCTCCGGCGGCGGAATCTCCCAGCCCGCACGGCCGAACGATTCCACCAGCGCATCGCGGCGCTTGCGGTAGGTGTCGCGCATGTCCTTGATGCAGTCATCGGGACCGTTCAGCGCCGCGGTCGCGGCGACCTGCACCGGCGTGAAGGCGCCGTAATCGAGATACGATTTGACGCGGGCAAGCGCTGCGATCACGCGCTCATTGCCGACCGCAAAGCCCATGCGCCAGCCGGCCATCGAATAGGTCTTCGACATCGAGGTGAACTCGACCGTGACGTCCATCGCGCCGGGCACCTGAAGCACCGAAGGCGGCGGGTTGCTCTCGTCGAAATAGACCTCGGCGTAAGCGAGATCCGACAGGATCAGGATCTCGTGCTTCTTCGCGAAGGCGACGAGGTCCTTGTAGAAGTCGAGGCTAGCGACATAAGCGGTCGGGTTCGAGGGATAGCAGACGACGAGCGCGAGGGGCTTGGGGATCGAATGCACGATCGCCCGCTCCACCGCCTCGAAGAATTGCGGCGTCGGCTCGGAGGGCACGGAGCGGATCACGCCGCCCGCCATCAAAAAGCCGAAGGCGTGAATCGGGTAGCTCGGGTTCGGACAGAGGATGACGTCGCCGGGCGCGGTGATCGCCTGCGCCACGTTGGCAAAACCTTCCTTGGAGCCGAGCGTCGCCACCACCTGGGTGTCGGGGTTCAGCTTCACGCCGAAACGGCGGGCGTAGTAGGCGGCCTGGGCGCGGCGCAGGCCGGGGATGCCGCGGGAGGCCGAGTAACGATCGGTGCGCGGCTTGCCGAGCGTCTCCTTCAGCTTCTCCAGCACGTGCGGCGGCGCCGGCAGGTCCGGATTGCCCATGCCGAGATCGATGATGTCGGCCCCGGCGTTCCGCGCGGCCGCCTTGGCCCGGTTGACCTGCTCGAACACGTAGGGCGGAAGGCGGCGGATGCGGTAAAATTCTTCCATGGCTCTCTGGGCTCCGGGCAACCGGTCAGGACAGAATCGACCAGCCACGAGCGCCCATCACACAGGCACCCGGCCTCGCCGTAAAATGGCTCAACATCAAATACTTAGAGCAATTTTTAGCGGCAGAGGCTGAAGTCGTTCGCCCTGACTCTCGGCTGAACTCAGGTCTTTTAGCACGGCATGGCGGGGGCGCCAGCGATTACGTTGCACTGCCTCATTTGGCGTCCTTGGCGGCAACGGCCTGGCGGTCTCGCGCGGCGGCCAGCTCGGCCTCGATCTTGGCGCGCTGATCGGGAGGAATGATCGCCTGATCGCGATCGGGGGGCAGATCATGCACCGGCAGATAGGTGCCGGGCTCCCTGGGATGGGCCTGCGTATCCGCAGGCGCGAGGTCCGCGAGCTGACTCGAACAGCCGCCCAGCGCGAGCGCCGCCATCAGCAGCGCGCCGCGGATCGGCAGCGACTTTTGCAGGTCCCATAACGCCAACACTTGGGAATTCCCCTACTCGTCCCAAAGCACGGCCCCGGGTAAGCCTACCCGACCCCGCGCCCAAGCTCAAACCATTGCTGCCCAAATGGTGCGAGCGAGAATAAAACCCCGCCGTCATCAACCCGCCCGGTGCGGCCTGATTATGACAGAACCAAGAAATCTTGTCGCAGTGCAGCACATCTTGGAGCGTGTTTAACGCCAAACGTGCGAGCTTCGCGGTGACGAATACGGAATGAATCGTTACTGTTCTGCGTATGAGTACCGCCACGACCGACAAGCCCAGCTCCGGGGCAAACCAGTCCGAGACGAAGTTCGATGCGGAAGCCTTCGCGATGAATGTCGCGCGGGCAATGGAAAGCGGCGGCAAGGCGCTGGCCGCCTACCTCAAGCCGCGCGAGAGCGGCGAGGTGCAGGACCGCCCGCCGGCCGAGCTCGCCGAGGTCGTCAAGACCTTCACCTCGGTCGCCGAATACTGGCTGTCGGACTCGTCCCGCTCGTCGGATCTGCAGACCAAGCTCGCCAAGGACTATCTCGACCTCTGGGGCTCGGCGGCGCGGCGCATGGCCGGCCAGGACGCCGAGCCCGCGATCGCGCCCTCGCCGCGCGACAAGCGCTTTGCCGACCCGGAATGGAAGTCGAACCAGTTCTTCGATTTCATGATGCAGCTCTATCTGCTCACGGCCAGATGGGCGCAGGAGCTGGTGCGCGACGCCGAGCTCGACCCGCAGACCCGCCGCAAAGCCGAGTTCTACGTCCAGCAGGTCACCAACGCGATCTCGCCGTCGAACTTCGTGCTGACCAATCCGGAAGTGCTGCGCGAGACGGTGGCGAGCAGCGGCGGCAATCTGGCGCGCGGCCTGAAGATGCTGGCCGAGGACATCGCGGCCGGCAAGGGCATGCTGAAGATCCGCCAGTCCAACCCGGACAATCTCGTCGTCGGCGTCAACATGGCGACGACGCCGGGCAAGGTGATCTACCAGAACGAGATGATGCAGCTGATCCAGTATTCTCCGACCACGGAGAACGTGCTGCGCACGCCGCTGCTGATCGTGCCGCCCTGGATCAACAAGTTCTACATCCTCGATCTCAAGCCGGAGAAGTCCTACATCAAGTGGTGCGTCGACCAGGGCATCACCGTGTTCGTGATCTCATGGGTCAATCCCGACAAGCGGCTCGGCAACAAGAGCTGGGAAGACTACATGAAGGAAGGCCCGCTCACGGCGATGGACGTGATCGAGAAGGTCACCGGCGAGATGAAGGTGCACACGGCCGGCTATTGCGTCGGCGGCACCATGCTCGCGACCACGCTGGCCTGGCTGGCCGAGAAGCGCCGCCAGCGCGTGTCGTCGGCGACGTTCTTCGCGGCGCAGGTCGACTTCACCCATGCCGGCGATCTCCTCGTCTTCGTCGACGAGGACCAGATCGCCGCCCTCGAGCAGGACATGAAGGCGGCCGGCGTGCTCGAAGGCTCGAAGATGGCGATGGCCTTCAACATGCTGCGCTCCAACGATTTGATCTGGTCCTATGTCGTCAGCAACTATTTGAAGGGCCAGCAGCCGAGCGCGTTCGACCTGCTGCACTGGAATTCCGATGCAACGCGCATGACCGCGTCGAACCACTCCTATTACCTGCGCAATTGCTATCTGGAGAACCGGCTCTCGACCGGCACGATGGTGCTCGACAACACCCTGCTCGACCTCTCCAAGGTCAAGGTGCCCGTCTACAACCTGGCCACCCGCGAGGACCACATCGCGCCGGCGGAATCGGTGCTGTACGGCTCGCAGTTCTTCGGCGGCCCGGTGAAATACGTTCTGTCCGGCTCGGGCCACATCGCGGGCGTCGTCAACCCGCCGGCCTCGAACAAGTACCAGTACTGGACCAACGACAACATCAAGGGCGTCACGGTCGCGGACTGGATGAAGGGCGCGGTCGAGCACAAGGGCTCGTGGTGGCCGGACTGGCGCGAATGGCTGGGCGGGCTCGATCCCGAGGAGGTGCCGGCGCGTATCGTCGGCAGCGAGACGCTGCCCCCAATCGAGGATGCGCCCGGAAGCTATGTCAGGGTTCGCGCGTAGCGGACTCTGCCGCGCTCTTGTATAGACTCGCTCGCACCACAGCGACGACAGAGGGGACCGGACTATGACGCGCGAATTGTTCTGGCTGACACTGACGGTGATCCTCACCGGGATCCTCTGGGTTCCCTACATCATCAACCGCTGTCAGGTTCGCGGCCTCGGCGGCGCCATGGCCAACCCCACGCGCAGCGACAAGCCGCAAGCCGAGTGGGCGAACCGCCTGATGTTCGCGCACGACAACGCGGTCGAGAACCTCGTGATCTTCGCTCCGCTGGTGCTGATCCTGAACGCGATCGACTATTCCTCGAAATGGACTGTGCTCGCCTGCGCCGTCTACTTCTGGTCCCGCGTCGCGCATCTGATCGTCTACGCGATGGGAATCCCGGTGTTCCGCACCCTCGCCTTCACCGTCGGCTTCCTCGCCCAGGCCGTGCTGGCGCTGGCGATCTTCAAGTTGCTCTGAGCGCGCGCCCGGCGCCTCGCAGTGCATCGCGATTCCAGCCGGGATTTTCTCCGGTTTCACGACCTCAGCGCGGACGCGATCCTGTCCATCATCGCCCGCGCGCAGGTCCTGGCTGCGGCATGGCACGATCGCTCCATGCCGCAAAGCCTTGCCGGCAAGCGCGTGGCCCTCATCGCCGACGACGGTGGATGGAGGAATACGACCGCATTCGATCTCGGCGTGAAGGCGATGGGAGGCATCTGCGTGCAGCCTCCGGTCAGGTTCAACGTCCATGAGACCACGGCCGATCTTGCGGGATATCTGGACAATTGGTTCGACATCCTGGTCGTGCGCACCCGGGAATTGACGACGCTGCAAGAGCTCGCAGCCCATGCCACGGCGCCCGTCGTCAATGCGAGAACGCGCTCAAACCACCCCTGCGAGACCCTTGGCGATCTCGCCTATGCCAGTGGCAAACGCGAAAAGCTGGAGGGCCTCAAGGTGGTCGGCGTGGCACCCGATGCCAACATCCTCCGCTCCTGGGTTGAAGCCTCCATCGCCTTGCCGATCGAGGTGGTGCAGGCCTATCCGGCGGACTGGCACATCCGCGACATCGCAAGTCCGAGATTCACCGCAAGCACCGATCTCGACGCCTTGCGCGATGCAGACGTGATCGTCACGGACTGCTGGCCCGGCGAGGCGCATGGCGATCAACTCGCAGGCTACAGGATATCCGCAGCGCTCCTCGACACGTGCCGCCGCGATGCGATCTTCCTTCCCTGCCCGCCGGTGACCCGCGGCCAGGAGGTCACGGCGGATGCATTGACCCACGCCGCATGCCAGAGCACGGCGGCCAAGGCTTTCCTTCTGCACGCTCAGAACGCCCTGCTGGAATGGATCGCCGCGTAGCCGGCGGCGCCCGCAACTTTCAGGACGGAAGCCTCGACCAGCTGCCCGTTCTGGCGGCAGCCCTCAACCTCAGGTGTTGCCGAGAGATGACACAGCGGCAGAATCAGCAGCGTTCCGGCTTACACACACAAGTTGTCGTCCATCCCCATGTACATTTGCGCATCGCAATTGATTGATTCGGGGCAGATATGAATTGGAAGATTGCATTTGCGCTCGGCGCGTTCTCGCTCGCAGCGGTTACGACCCAGGCGAGCGCCGCTGATCTCGCCGCCCGTCCCTACACCAAAGCGCCGCCGATGATCGCGGCGATCTACGATTGGAGCGGTTTCTACATCGGCGCCAACGGCGGCTACGGCTCGTCGCGCAATTGCTGGGATGGGACCGCCGGCTTCCCGGCCGGCATCGCCGAAGGCTGCCATGACGCGACCGGTGCCGTCGCCGGTGGCCAGATCGGCTATCGCTGGCAGAGCAGCGCCTTCGTGTTCGGCCTCGAAGCGCAGGGCGACTGGGCCGACCTCTCCGGCCGCAATGCCAGCACCGTGTTCGGCGTCGCCAACCGCACCCGCGTGGATGCCTTCGGCTTGTTCACCGGCCAGGTCGGCTACGCCTGGAACAATGCGCTGCTCTATGTGAAGGGCGGCGCTGCCGTCACCAGCAATCGCTACCGCGGCATCGGGACCGGCGGTCTGGCCGGCGCGGAGTTCGACGGTGCCAACGATACCCGCTGGGGCGGCACGATCGGCGTCGGCATCGAATACGGCTTTGCCCCGAACTGGTCGGTCGGCCTCGAATACGACCATCTGTTCATGGGACGGCACGACGTCACGCTCACGGCCAACGGCGCCCTGGCGCCGGTCGGCACGTTCTCCCGCACCGACCGCATCGGTCAGGATGTCGACCTGATCACCGCCCGCATCAACTACCGGTTCGGCGGTCCGATCATCGCGAAGTACTGAGGCGCCCAACAAGCTCCCGTGTCCCGGGCGCGGTGCAGCGCGCGAGCGCTGCTCCGCAGAACCGGGACCCAGGAAGCCACGTACAAGAAAGAAGCATGGGCCCCGGCTCAGCAGCGCACCGCCAAGTGGCGCTGCGCTGCGTCCGGGGCACGATTCTGACTTAAGCGTCCGCCAAGCCCAGCATCAGCCGCATGTTCTGCACGGCTGCGCCCGAGGCGCCCTTGCCGAGATTGTCCAGCCGCGCAACCAGCACCGCCTGATGGTGCTTGTCGCTGGCGAAGACGTAGAGCTCGAGCATGTTGGTCTCGTTGAGCGCCTCCGGCTCGAGCCGGCCGCCCTTGGCCGCCTCGTTCTGCAGCGGCATCACCTTGACGTATTTCGAACCGGCATACCGCTTGGCCAGCGCGGCCTGAAGGTCGGCACCACCGGGCTTGCCCGGCAGTGTGTCGAGCTGGAGCGGCACCGAGACCAGCATGCCCTGCCGGTAGTTGCCGACGGAGGGAATGAAGATCGGCCGCCGCGTCAGGTTCGAATAGAGCTGCATCTCCGGCAGGTGCTTGTGTTCGAAGCCGAGACCGTAGAGCTCGAAGGATGGCGCGCTGCCGTCCTCGAAGCTCGCGATCATCGACTTGCCGCCGCCGGAATAACCGCTCACCGCGTTGACGGTGACCGGATAGTCTGACGGCAACAGGCCGGCATCGACGATCGGCCGCAGCAGCGCGATCGCGCCGGTCGGATAGCAGCCGGGATTGGAGACCTTCTTCGCCGCCTTGATCTTGTCCGCCTGGTCGGCCGTCAGTTCCGGAAAGCCATAGGCCCAGTCGGGCGCGACCCGGTACGCTGTCGAGGCGTCCAGCACCTTCGGCCCGGAGGCACCCATGCTGTCGACCAGCGCGACGGTTTCCTTGGCTGCATCGTCAGGCAGGCAGAGGATGACGAGGTCGACCTCCTCCATCAGCGCCTTCTTGGCCGCGGGATCCTTGCGCTTGTCGTCGGCGATGGTCTTCACCGCAACGTCGCTCTGGAGCTTCAGCCGCTCGTTGATGCCGAGCCCGGTGGTGCCGGAGCCGCCGTCGACGAAGACGGTGGCGGGCTTCTTCATTGTGCCAGTGGTCGGGGCCTGTTTGGCGTCGACGAGACTGGTTTCAGAAAGACTCATGGCACACTCCTTTCGAGCTTGTTGGTGTCGCCGCCGGCACCGCGGCCGAATTCGCGTATTCGGCCTTCGGCGACAGCAGCGTTGATTGGGCAGTCAGCCTGGCGCCTCGCCTCATGGAAACAGTGCGATCTGCTCAAGCCCTGCGGTTTCAGGAAATCCGAACATCAGATTCATGTTCTGGATCGCCTGACCGGCCGAGCCCTTCACCAGATTGTCGAGCGTCGAAAGCACGATCGCCCGCCCCTTGATGCGGTCGGCGACGACGCCGATCTGAACATAGTTGGAGCCACGCACGTTCTGCGTCTGCGGCAGCACGCCCTTCTTGGCGACATGCACGAACGGCTCGTTGGCGTAGGCATTCTGCAGCGCCTCGCGCAGGTCGTCGGGTGTTGCACCGTTGAGCTTGACGTAGGCGGTGCAGAACTCGCCCCGCGCCATCGGAATCAGATGCGGCGTGAAATTCACCGTCACCGCCGAGCCCGCCGCGAGGCTGATTTCCTGCTCGATTTCAGGTGCGTGCCGGTGAGTGCCGACCGAATAGGGCGACAGCCCCTCGCCCGCTTCGCTGAAGAGCGTGTTCTGCTTCAGCCCGCGGCCGGCGCCGGTGAGGCCCGATTTCGCGTCAATGATGATGTCGTCAACGTCGATCAGCCTGGCCTTCGCCAGCGGAACCAGCGCCAGCAACGCCGCGGTCGGATAACAGCCGGGACAGGCGACCAGCCGCGCGGAAGCGATCTTCTCCCGATAGAATTCGGTCAACCCATAGACAGCCTCGCCTTGCAGCTCGAGCGCGCGATGCTCATGGCCGTACCACTGCGCATAGGTGTCCTTGTTGCGCAGCCGGAAATCCGCGGACATATCGAGGATCTTGACCTTCGGATTGGCCTTGAGCACGGCCGCGATGATCTCCTGCGTGGTGCCGTGCGGCAGCCCGCAGAGCACCGCGTCGAGCTTGGTCCAGTCGACCTTTTCCCACTCCACGAGTTTTGGCAGGTCGAGCATGAAGAAGTGCGGAAATACCTCGCTCATGGCCTTGCCCGCATGGGTGTTGGCGGTCAGCGCCGTGATTTCGACATTCGGATGCCGCGCCAGCAGACGCACCGCGTCGGCCCCGGTGTAGCCGGACGCGCCGAGAATGCCGATCTTCTTCCTGGTGTTCATCACACGCCCCCTTCAGGCGCAATCGCTCGCTGTGCTTGTACCGTATCTGTTGCGAAGGCCAACGGTCTCGCTTCGCGCATCAGGCCCGCGATCGTGCGCGAGGCCGCATCCGCCTGCGAGCCGAGCAGATCGGCGATCGCCGTATAATCGGCGTCGGATTTGTGCTGGTTGAGCTTGAAGCTGCCTTCGACCTCTTCAACCGTCATCACCAGACCCACGATCCCTTTCTTCATTGCCTCGAGCCGGCCGGCCGTCATCTTGCCCGACGTCCACGGCGTCTTCGGCAGCAGCCAGTTCTCGAACTTGGCGCTGAGGGTGTCGATCTGCACCGCCAGTTCACTGTCCGACAACACCCGCACCGGCCCGCTCAGGTGCACCGCCTGATACAGCCATGTCAGCACCTGGTCCGGCGAGACGTACCAGTCGGGCGATACATAGGCATCGGCGCCGTTGACCGCGAGCAGCCAGGAGGCCGCGCCGTCCGCCAGCTTTACCAGCGGATTGTGACGGGCGGCATGAAAGGCGGCCTGCGGCGTGCCATCGGCGGCGTAGGTCAGATAGAACGGCAGCGGCGAGGCCACCGGCTTGTGGCCATCGAAGGCGCACATGGTGCCGAAGCCGCGTTCCTCGGCGAATTTCAGGCTCGCGGCGCGATCCGGCTTGAAAAAGGGTGGCGTGTACATCGTGGTCTCCTGCTGGGCCTCTTGGGGGCCGCCGGATCAGATCGCGCTGACAGGAGAGAGAATGCCGCGGATCGGATCCAGCGGCAAAGACGATGATCTCAAACGCGATCGACCGCCCAAACCGCTAAGCTGCGGCGGCGGCGACGGGCGAACAGGATGGTCGCGGCGTTGATCATGGCGCGCGCCTATAAGGCCGGCAGGTTCCAGGGTCAAGTCCAATTCGGTGCCGGCGGACGGCAGGATGCCGCACCGCGTGACGGCAAGATGTCATCGGACTGCACCGGAATTTCTCTTAAGGCTAGGGGTTCCCGAGATAACCGGCGCTTCACGGCGCCGGCGGTCCGTGCCCTTCGCAACCCAGCCTCAGGACATCGCCATGACCGACATCACCCGTCGCGCAACGCTAGCCGGCGCCGCCGCCTCGGCGCTCCTGCCTTTCGTGAAGACCTCGCCCGCGAGCGCCGCCGCGCCCCCGGCCACCGCCCAGAATGCAAGCTTCTATCGCTACAGCGTCGGCACCCATCAGGTAACCGTGGTCTGCGACGGCGTTGCCACCGTCAATCTGACCGACAATTACGCGGCCGGTGCCAGCAAGGACGACATCAACAAGGTGTTTGCCGAGCATCATCTGCCGGCCGACAAGGTCACCCACACTTTCAACCCCGTGGTCGTGAACACCGGACCCAAGCTCGTCGTCATCGACACCGGCCTCGGGCCCGACCAGTTCGCGCAGACCAAAGGCAAGGTCGGCCAGTTCCACAACAACCTCGCGGCCGCCAGCATCGACCGCGCGGCGGTCGACACCGTCATCATCTCCCACTTCCATGGCGACCATATCAACGGCCTGCTTGCGGCCGAGAACAAGCCCGCCTTCCCCAATGCCGAGATCCTGGTGCCGGCGGTGGAATGGAAGTTCTGGATGGACGACGGCGAGATGAGCAAGGGGACCGGCAATCCGATCCTCGAGAACAACTTCAAGAACATCCGCCGCGTGTTCGACGCGCTCGGCCGCAAGGTGACCCAATACGAGTCCGGCAAGGAGGTTGCGCCCGGCATCACCTCGGTGGCCAGCCCCGGCCACACGCCGGGCCACAATTCCTTCATCGTCGCCTCCGGCGCGGAGAAGGTGCTGGTGCAGGTCGACATCACCGCCGGCGCGGCGTTTCTGTTCGTGAAGCATCCCGAATGGAACATCGCTTCCGACGTCGACAAGCCGCTCGCGCAGGAGACGCGCCGCAAGCTCTACGACATGGCGATTGCCGAGAAGATGCCGATCCAGGCCTTCCACGCCGCCTTCCCCGGCCTCGTCCGCGTCGAGAAGGAAAAGGACGGCTCCGGCTATCGCTGGATCCCGTCGATCTGGAACGCCTCGCTCTAGGCGTTGCCTGACGCCCTGACCGGGCGGTCCGGCTGCCCGGTCAGATCAGCCGCCAGATCCATTCCATGACCTTGGCGATCACGTCGCCGAACAGCAGAAGTGCGGCCGACCAGATCAACGCCGAGACGAAATTGGCGGCCTGAAAGCTCCAATAGGGCATCTCGAAAATGCCGGCTGCGAGCGGCACCGAGGCACGCAAGGGGCCGAAGAAGCGGCCGATGAAGATGCTGGGTATCCCCCAACTCCGCACGAAGGCCTCGCCCCTCGGCAGCAGTTCCGGATAGCGCGAGAGCGGCCACATCTGGGCGACATGCTCCTTGTAGCGGTAGCCGAACCAGTAGGAGACCCAATCGCCCAGCGCCGCGCCGAGGCCGCCCGCGATCCACACCGGATAGAAGCTGATGCCGCTCGCGCCGATCAGCGCACCGATCGCCACCAGTGCGCCCCAGGCCGGAACCAGCAGCGAGATGAAGGCAAGCGACTCCCCGAACGCCAGTACGAACACGATCGGGGCCGCCCAGGCCTGGTGCTCGCGCACGAAGTCGGCCAGGGCGTGCGCATACTGCTCCATTCCAGAAAAGCCTTCCCGCCCTTGCCTTAAGGTGCTGCTCGATGAAAACGACTGGTAAGCCAAGGGCTTGTGTGACATCAAGTCACAAAAGCCGATCCAAACAGCCCCGGGACGTCAAATTGCCGGGAACTAATGGCAAGGCGGCGTAAAATCGCCGGGATTGGCTCGCAACCACCCTGCTCGGCCGGCCCCGTGATAACCTTTCCGAGCCAGAAGTGGCATAGTCGGCTTAACCGATTCGCCGCCCAAGCGGCCCTCAAAGCACATCAAGATATATGTCCAAGCAGTTGAAGCCAAAAGCAAAAGACGATTTTTTCGGTGGCGATGAGCCGAAGCCGCGCGCCGCCGCCAAGGCGGCTCCGCGCGGAAGCGGCGGGGAAGCCGACTACACCGCAGCCGACATCGAGGTGCTCGAAGGCCTGGAGCCGGTGCGGCGCAGGCCGGGCATGTATATCGGCGGAACCGATGAGAAGGCGCTGCATCACCTGTTCGCCGAAGTCATCGACAACTCGATGGACGAGGCGCTGGCGGGACACGCGACCTTCATCGGCGTCGAGCTGAGCGCCGAGGGCTTCCTGACCGTCACCGACAACGGCCGCGGCATCCCGATCGACCCGCACCCGAAATTCCCGAAGAAGTCGGCACTCGAAGTCATCATGTGCACGCTGCATTCGGGCGGCAAGTTCGACAGCAAGGTCTACGAGACCTCGGGCGGTCTGCACGGCGTCGGCATCTCGGTCGTGAACGCCCTCTCCTCGCGTCTCGAGGTCGAGGTCGCGCGCAGCCAGAAGCTCTACCGCATGACGTTCGAGCGCGGCCATCCCAAGGGCAAGCTCGAGGACCTCGGCAAGGTCAACAACCGCCGCGGCACGCGCGTGCGCTTCAAGCCCGACACCGACATCTTCGGCGCCAAGGCCGCGTTCAAGCCGCAGCGCCTGTTCAAGATGACGCGCTCGAAGGCCTATCTGTTCGGTGGCGTCGAGATCCGCTGGAACTGCGCGCCCGAGCTGCTCAAGGGCATCGAGGACGTGCCGGCGGAAGCGACCTTCCACTTCCCGGGCGGCCTCAAGGATTATCTCGCCGCTGCGATCCACGCCGACACGCTGGTGCATCCGGATATCTTCTCGGGCAAATCGGGCCGCAACGGTGCGCACGGCGCCTGCGAATGGGCGGTGGCCTGGACCGCGGATGCCGACGGCTTCCTGTCCTCCTACACCAACACGGTGCCGACGCCGGATGGCGGCACGCACGAATCCGGCCTGCGCAGCGCGCTGCTGCGCGGCCTGAAGGATCACGCCGAGCGCGTCGGTCAGGGCAAGCGCGCCTCGTCGATCACCTCCGAAGACGTGATGGTGGGCGCGGCCGTGATGTTGTCCGTGTTCGTGCGCGAGCCTGAATTCCAGGGCCAGACCAAGGACCGCCTCGCCACGGCCGAGGCGCAGCGCATCGTCGAACAGGCGATGAAGGATCCGTTCGACCATTGGCTGTCGGGCAATCCGAACATGGCCAACCGGCTGCTCGACTTCGTGATCGACCGCGCCGAGGAACGCCTGCGCCGCCGCCAGGAAAAGGAAACCGCGCGCAAGACGGCCGGCAAGAAGCTGCGCCTGCCCGGCAAGCTCGCCGACTGCACCGATGCCGGCACCGAAGGCTCCGAGCTCTTCATCGTCGAGGGCGACTCGGCCGGCGGCAGCGCCAAGCAGGCGCGCGATCGCAAGACGCAAGCGGTGCTGCCGCTGCGCGGCAAGATCCTCAACGTCGCCTCCGCCGGCAAGGACAAGCTGACGGCGAATGCGCAGCTCTCCGATCTCGTGCAGGCGATTGGCTGCGGTCAGCTCGCGCATTATCGCGAAGAGGATCTTCGCTACCAGCGCATCATCATCATGACCGACGCCGACGTCGACGGCGCCCACATCGCCTCGCTGCTGATCACCTTCTTCTACCGGCAGATGCCGCGGCTGATCGACGAGGGCCACCTCTTCCTCGCGGTGCCGCCGCTCTACAAGCTGACGCACGGATCGAAGTCGGTCTACGCCCGCGACGACGCGCACAAGGAGGCGCTGCTCAAGAGCGAGTTCAACGCCAATGCCAAGGTCGAGGTGAATCGCTTCAAAGGCCTCGGCGAGATGATGCCGGCGCAGCTCAAGGAAACCACCATGGATCCGAGCAGGCGGACGCTGCTCAAGGTGGTGCTGCTGGCCGACGACCGCGATACGACGGCGGATTCGGTGGAGCGCCTGATGGGCACCAAGGCCGAGGCGCGCTTCGCCTTCATCTCGGACAAGGCGGAATTTGCCAGCGAGGAGCTGCTCGACGTCTGATCCCGCGCACATCCGCCCGAGAAGCCCCGGCTCAGGTCCGGGGCTTTTTCATTTGGGACGGTGGAATCGGCCGCCGGCGAACCGGGCCGAAGCGCGACTCGGCCAGCGACTCAGTGCGGCCACGGCTGAGGCAGGAATGCCTCCGTTTCGGACAAAGCCGGATTTGCTAACAAAACCTTACCAGAACACGCAGCTGCGATATCGCGATAACGCACTGATTTAGCTTCACTTTTATGAGTCTTGCCGTTGCCGTCCCAAATCCCCGCCGGGCCGCGTTTTCCGGCGACTGTGCCTGACCTGCAACAGCATTTCGGCGAGAACCGTCTATAGTCCGGGCATCAGATCACACGGACTTCAGTGCGCTCGCGCCTACAGACCAAGGTTGGGGATTTTATCATGAAGAAGATTTTGCTGGCTCTGACCGCAGTCGCGGCGATGACCGGTTCGGCCTCGGCGGCCGACCTTGCTGCCCGTCCCTACGTGAAGGCCCCGGTTGCGGCTCCCGTCGCCAATTGGACCGGCTTCTACGTGTTCGGCGGCGGCGGCGGCGGCCTCTCCAATGCCGACCAGCACGTCCAGACCACTGTCGGCGCTGTCCCGCTGACGATCGACCAGCGCCAGGGCGGCTCCGGCTGGTTCGGCACTGTCGGCGCCGGCTACGACTGGCAGTTCAGCGGCACCTGGGTCGCCGGCGTGTTCGCCGACGGTCAGTTCGGCAACATCCGCGCCACCATCCAGGATCCGATCGCTGGCATCACCGGCAACCAGAAGCTGGAAACCTCCTGGGCCGCGGGCGTTCGCCTCGGCTGGCTGGTCGCTCCGAACGTTCTGTCCTACGTCAACGGCGGTTACTCGGGCGCTCACTTCGGCAGCACCAACTTCATGACGCTGGCTGGCGTTCCCGCTGGTATCCATCTCGACGGTTACAACCGCAACGGCTGGTTCATCGGCGGCGGCGTTGAGAACAGCCTGAACTTCTTCGGCATCAGCTCGCCCGGCTGGTTCATGAAGACCGAGTATCGTTCGGCCTTCTACAACACCAAGACCTCGAACGAGCTGTTCGACGTCACCAACACCCTGGTTGGCCGCGACATCCGCGCCAACAGCTGGAACCAGACGATCTCGACCTCGCTGGTCTACCGCTTCAACTGGACCGGTCCGGTCGTCGCCAAGTACTGATCTGACCTGACTTTCAGACGTCAAAGCCCCGGCATCGCCCGGGGCTTTTTCGTTGCGCGACGCTCTCACGGTTGATGCTGGCCTTAAGCGACCGATAGGCTCACCAAGCCGGCTTTCGATGTTCGTTGCGCCTACGATCGGTGATCGCCTTGCTGCGCCATCGCGCGCGGCCACGGCCTTGCGCATGGACATACGTCCTCCTCGCAGCCCTGCGGCCGCGGCCCATTGTATCCGAACCGAAGCTACGGCTAGTCTGGCGCCAAGTTTTCGCGGGCCGCGGCATTCGTTGATGCCGCGAAACGCGACAGAAGCAGACTGACAGGGAGGAACCATGCGCAGATTTCTGCTCGTAGCAGGCCTGTTTGCCCTCGCCGTCGGGCTGCTCTGGATCGGACAGGGCACGGGCACCGTTCCCTGGCCGCGGTCGAGCTTCATGGTCAATCAGCTGCAATGGGCCGGCTATGGCGCAGCCATGGCCGGCTTCGGGCTGGTGCTGATCTGGCAGAGCAACCAATAGAAGAAACCAGGAAGTGAAAGCATGACATCCAACCGGTTCGATCTCCGCGGCAAGGTCGCGATCGTCACAGGCGGCAATGGCGGCATCGGGCTCGGCCTCGCGCACGGGCTCGCCGACGCCGGCGCCAGCATCGCAGTGGTCGGACGCAACGAAGCCAAGTCGGCCGCGGCCGTCGCCGATCTCAAAGAGCGCGGCGTGAAGGCGATCGCCGTCAGCACCGACGTGACCGACAAGGCGGCGGTCGCCGCGATGATCGACCGCGTCGTCAAGGAATTCGGCCGTATCGACATCCTCATCAACAACGCCGGCATGAGCATCCGCAAGCCGCCGCACGAGCTCGAGCTCGACGAGTGGAACAAGGTGATCGACACCAACCTCACCAGCGCCTTCGTGTGCTCGAAGCTGGCCTACCCGGCGCTGAAGGCGTCCGGCAACGGCAAGGTGATCAACATCGGCTCGATGATGTCGATCTTCGGCGCAAGCTTCGCGACCGCCTATGCGGCGAGCAAGGGCGGCATCGTGCAGTACACGCGCGCCTGCGCCAATGCCTGGGCGCCCGACAACATCCAGGTCAACGCCATCCTGCCGGGCTGGATCGACACCGACCTCACCCGCGGCGCGCGCCAGCAGGTCGCGGGCCTGCACGAGCGGGTGCTGGCGCGCACGCCCGCGGGGCGCTGGGGCGACATCGACGACTTTGCGGGCATCGCGGTGTTCCTCGCCTCGCCTGCGTCAAACTTCGTTACGGGCACAGCGATCCCCGTCGACGGCGGGTTCTCGGTGATGGCGTAACGCATCGATGAAGAAAGCCCCGGCGTGACAGCCGGGGCTTTCGATTGTCGACCTTGCCACAAAAAAGAAGCCCCGGACAATGCCGGGGCTTTTGAATTTGGTCGTGATCGTTTTTTGTTGCTGGCTTTGTCGTTGCGTTGACGCGCTCAGAATTAGTAGCGGGCGATCACCGGTGCGTCGAACTTGTAGCTCGCGCGCACGACGGCCCACTGAATGTCGCGCGGCTTGGCATCGAAGGTGTAGTTGCCCGAGAGGCCGCCGAGCTGATAGGTCTGGCTGCCGAAGGCAGCGTAGTTGTATTCGAGGCCGACAATCCAGTTGCGGGTGACGCCGTATTCCCAGCCGGCGCCGACGGTCCAGCCGTTGGCCCAGTGCGTCTGACCACCCGTAGCCGTCACGACCGGGTCGGTGACCGAGAGCCGGTTGTTGACGCCCGCGTAGCCGCCCTTGATGTAGAAGAGGTTGTTCTGCACGGCAAAGCCGGCGCGACCGACCACCGTCACCAGCACATTGGCTCGCCAGGAGAACACGTCGTTCGCGGGGCCGAAGACGGTGTTCCTGAACGAGCCCTTGTTGTCGAGGCCGGAGATCGTGCCTTCCATGCCGAACACGTAATTGTTGGCTTGCCAGTTGTAGCCGATCTGGGCGCCGCCCATGACGCCGGCGCCGCGCTGACGATAGCCCTGGCCCGGGACGAGGTCGCCGAACGGCGCGCCAATGCCGTTGTTGATGAACTGCTCGTTGGTCCATGCGCCGCCGATGTGGCCGCCGACATAGAAACCGGTCCAGTTGAACAGCGGCTCGACATAGGCGGGCGCCTTCGTGTAGCGCGCACCGAGATCGGCGGCGGACGCAGCGCCGGTCGAAACCAGAGCGCTCGTGCAGGCGAAGGCGGCAATCAATTTGTTACGCATGGTACACCCCGTGTCCTTTGATGGCGCACGGTCACACGCAACTCTTACTCAAATTTGAATCAAGAAAGTTAAGACGCCGCATTGGCGATTGGCGCGACTTGAATCCGCGGGCGCTGTTGCACACACGCAACGCGCGAAGCGTGATTTAACGCGGCATTATCCCTACCGGATTGCTGCGTTATGGCGCCGGCGCGGCCTTCGAATGGACGTGCTCGGGACGCACGCCAAGCGCAAGCAGGCGCGCCGGAATGCCCTGCAGCCACGGTAGCGCGGTGAGCAGGCGCAGGACCAACGGCACCTTCAGCGGCCGCTCCCCGCCCTGCAGGGCGCCGCTGATGATGTTGTTCTGCACGACCACCTGCATCCCCTGCGTCATCTTCACCGGAAACTCGCGCCGGCGGCGCACGGCGTCGAGCTCGTCCTCGGACGGGCAGCCGCGCTGAAGCTTGTCCGCCAGCAGGTTGGCGGTCGCGACCGCATCCTGCACGGCGAGATTGACGCCGACGCCGCCGACCGGCGACATCGCATGCGCGGCATCGCCGATCAGCAGCAGGCCCGGCTGCGTCCAGCGCTTGAGGCGGTTGATCGCGACCGTGAGCAGCTTGACGTCGTCGAAGCTCTTCACGTCGGCAATGCCCGACTTGAGGATCGGCGCCATGCGCACGACGTCGTCGAGCAGCGCCTGCAGTCCCCTCGCCTTCACCGCATCGTGCTGCCCCTTGGCGATGACATAGGCGCACTGCCAATAGTCGCCCCGATCGAAGGTCACCATCATCTTGCCGGGCTCGATGCGCGCAAACAGGTTCTCGGTCTCGTCGGCCCTGCGGCCGGCGCGGAACCAGAGCACGTCCATCGGCGCACCGATCTCCTCGACAACAAGGCCGGCGCGCTCGCGCACCGTCGAATGCCGGCCGTCGCAGGCGATGGTCAGATCAGCCTCGATGTCGACGACGCCGTCCGGCGTCCGTGCCCGCACGCCAGCGACCGTGTCACCGCGGCGGATCAGGTCGACCGCTTCGGTGTTCATCATCACCTTGAGCGAAGCGAAGCGCTTGCCGGCCTCGCGCAGGAAATTGAGGAAGTCCCATTGCGGCATGAAGGCGATGAACGGGTACTTCGTGTGCAGCCGTCTCAGATCGGCGATCCGCACCGGCGTTCCGCCGAACAATCCGTCCATCTTCTGCAGCCGTTGATGCGGCAGCTTCAGGAAGCCGTCGATCAGGCCGAGTTCGTCCATCACCTCGAGCGTCGAGGGATGCACGGTGTCACCGCGAAAGTCGCGGAAGAAATCGGCGTGCTTCTCCAGCACCACCACGTCGATGCCGGCGCGCCCGAGGAGATAGCCGAGCATCATGCCGGCAGGTCCGCCGCCGACGATGCAGCACCGGGCTTTTACGGAGGAGCCAGGCAAAGGTTGCGACATATCTGGGTTCACGGCCGCCCTCGTTTACGACTTAAGTTTTCTGTGCGGTGCAGCAAGCAAGATTAATTTGCCGCGATTGCGAATGCCCGTTAGCGTTGCTGCAAATTCGATTTGTTTCAGGAAATTGTAGTGCGGACGATCCTCATACTGCTCGGCGTCTGGATTCTGATCAACGTGCTTTTCGTCGTGATCATGATCCCGCCGCGCAAGCCGCGGAAACCGGATCCGGGGCAGACCGGCGCGCTTGCGCCGGTGACGGTCAACCGGAATGGCTATCCGTTCGAGGAGCAGGAGAAGCTCCTGTTGCGCCATGTCATCGTCGCGATCGCGATGGGCGCGTTCCTGTCGCTGACGCCGCCCCTGATCGAGGCGGTCGAGTCGGTCAAGCGCTTCTTCGGCAAGCGGCGCACCTAGCACGGCGCGGCCCGCCGCTTCTTCCGCCTGGTCAGTTGTTGCTGCGGTTCGCCGTGCGAAAGCTCTTGATCTCCGACACGCTGCCGTCGCGATAGGTCAGCTCCACCGAGATGAACTGCGTCGCCGGGGCAAGCTTCATGTAGAGCGGCATGCCGGCGCTGATCGCGCTGGGATCGCGCATGTCGCAGTTCGGCATCTTCAGCACCTGGTTGGGCACGGCGGTGTCGATGCCGATGCGCACCTCGCGGATGGCGCAGCGGTAGGACACCAGATGTGTGTAGTAGACCAGCAGCCCGTTGAACTCGCGGAATGACAGCCAGCTCGTCGCGGTCATGTCGAGGATCTTGCGCTGGTCGCGGATCAGAGCGGCCTCGGGGTCGAACCTGATCGGGAACGGCCCCTGCATCTCGCCGGCCTGATCGACATAGCGGACCTCGATGGTGCCGGCCTGCGCATCCGGCGGCAGTTCGATCGACGGGTTCGGCATCCGCTTGCGGGTGCGCGGATCGAGCGTATCGATGAAGCCGGTCTCGCGGAAATCGCCGTTGCCGGCCATGCGCCAGGAAATGCCGAGGGTCGGGTCGGCGAAGGAGAACACCACGCTCCAGCCGCCATTGTGGCGCGAGAAGCTCGCGATCGGCGCGTTGGTGGTTTCCTCCTTCGGCAGGCGCGGCACCGACACCGGCGGCAGGGCCGCAACCTTCTGCGGCGGCGGATCGGCCGGGCGCGCGGCGGCATCCTTCGCGGTGCCGCTGAGGAAGACGTCGTCGACCATCTGGTCGAAATAGACCGGCACCTGCCGGTGCTTGACGGTATCGGCCATCTCGCTGACGAGACGGCGGGTGCGTTGCGCCACCTGCACGAGGTTCTCGCCGGGCTGGAGCAGCTCTCTGGCGAAGGTGCGCGTGAACACCGAATTGGGATTGGCGTCGTCGTTGGAGAGGCGATCGAGCGCGGTCTGGCGCGGACCGGCGGAGAACACCGAGAACACGCCTTCGGGCAACTGCACCATCGGGGCAAGGCCGCCACCACCGGCAACGGCGCGGGTGCCCTTGCGCTCGAACGGATTGTTGCGGCAGGCGTCGAACACCAGGATCGAGGTGCGCGCCTTCTTGTTCTGCAGACGCTCGACGATGCGGTCGGCCAGGATGGAGGCGTCGCGCACCAGCTCTTCCTGCCCTTCCGTCGCCGCCGGCACGTCGGTCGGCAGCAGATAGTTCTGGCCTGCGATCTCGAAGCCATGGCCGGCGTAGAAGAAGAACGCGGTATCGCCGGGCTCGATCACGCGGTCGAAGGCAAGCAACGTCTCGGAGAATTGCTGCCGGCTCTGGTTCTCGGCGACCATCACCGAGAAGCCGAGCTGCTTCAGCGTGTCGCCCATGGTGCGGGCGTCGTTGACCGCCTTGAGAAGCTTCGGAACGTTCTTGTAGTCGTTGTTGCCGACGACGAGCGCGACGCGCTTCTCGGCATGGGCCGGAAGCGCGAAGCCGCTCAGGCCCGCCGCAAGGCCAAGGGCCACCAGAATTCTGAAAAGCCGACGCGTCATCGAAAAATCCCGTTGCAGAATGACCTCACGCCCGTTCCCTCGAACGGTCGTTCATTGGACCCCTGCCGTTGATGTGATAGTCGGCCCAGCCATATCGGCGGTTCAACCGTCACGTTTTCGGTTCCATGGTTTGGCCTATGGCAGATTCCATTGGAATCTGCTTTTTCTTGGACGGGTTATCCCGGGTAATCGGGCCGGAAGCGAGGGGCTGCCGTGTTTCGCTGGTCTACGGACGAAGTCGAGCCGCACGAGCGTTTCGATTATTGGCGCGAGGTGCGATCCAAGGGCCTGTTCGGCGTCACGGCCGAGCTCGAGCGCGAGCGGCGCACGGACTTCTCCGGCGAATTCTCACTGCGCCAGCTCGGCGGCGCCGGCCTCGTCGAGCTGAAGGCTTCGCAGTACAGGGTCGAGCGCAGCAGCTCCGACATCGCCTACGCGCCGGGTGACAGCATCTGCGTCTACCAGCAGCTCGGCAGCGGCGGCTGGTTCGGCGGCCTGCGCGGCGGCGAGTTTTCGATCGCCAATGGCAGCTTCGCCACCAGCCATACCGACCTGCCCTATCGCACGGCTCCGCTCGGGGACGGTGGCTTCCATCTGCGGATCCTGAAGATCCCCGTGAGCGCCCTGCCCACGCAGGATAAGCGGGTCCGCGAGCTTGTGCCGCGGACCTTCGGCGATCCCACTTTGGCGCCTCTGCTGGGCGCCTGCTTTGCCGATCTCGGCGAGGCCGCGACAGGCGCTGACGGGGCGCTGGATGCGACTTCCCTGGTCCAGGCGCTGGCCCATCTGGCGCTGATCGAGCGCGGCATCCTGCGGCCTGGCAGCCGGCGCGGACAGGCCGCGCTGCGAACCGCCCGCCACTCGCAGGCACGGCGGCTGATCGCGCACCATCTGCAAAACCCCGGCCTCGACCCGGCGATGGTGGCGGACCAGCTCGGCGTGTCCGTGCGGCATTTGCACATGCTGTTCGAGGCCGCCGAGAAGAGCTTCTCGCAGACCGTGACCGACGAGCGCCTCAAGCAGAGCCGCCGCCTGATGCGCGAGGCGCCGGAGCGGCTGATCGCCGATATTGCGACCTCCTGCGGCTTCGAGAGCCTTGCGACCTATTACCGGGTCTTCAACGCCGCCTACGGCATGGCCCCCGGGGACTTCCGGGCCAGGGGTTCCGAAGGGCACTAGCCGCCCCCTTGGCCGGCCGCCGCCCCGGCTCATGGCCGGGCGGAAAACCCAGCCGTCCCCGTGATTTGGTTAAAAACCTCAGGGTTTTTAGGGCCTTCCCGCGCCTGCTCCATTGACTTTGGCCAATTCCCGCCTATGTTCCGGGGCGACGCGGCTCAGATCGAAGAGCGATTCCTGAGCCTTGCGCTTTGTTCGCGTGAGTCAGCACCCCCAGCTTCCTTGAGAGCGCGCCGTTTCGGGGTGGAACGCGACCAGCCTTATTACCCTCGATTCCGAACGGCGGTTTCGACCAGAGGCTCAATGTCCTTTTCAGATCTCGGACTGTCCGAAAAAGTCCTCGCCGCAGTGGCGGCCACCGGTTACACCAACCCCACCCCCATTCAGGAACAGGCGATCCCCCACGTCCTCGCACGCAAGGACGTGCTCGGCATCGCCCAGACCGGCACCGGCAAGACCGCGGCCTTCGTGCTGCCGATGCTCACCATCCTCGAGAAGGGCAGAGCCCGAGCGCGGATGCCGCGCACGCTGATCCTCGAGCCGACCCGCGAGCTCGCCGCCCAGGTGAAGGAAAACTTCGACCGCTACGGCGCCGGCCAGAAGCTCAACGTCGCCCTGCTGATCGGCGGCGTCTCCTTCGGTGACCAGGACGCCAAGCTGATGCGCGGCGTCGACGTGCTGATCGCCACCCCCGGCCGCCTGCTCGACCACACCGAGCGCGGCGGCCTCCTGCTCACCGGCGTCGAGCTGCTCGTCATCGACGAAGCCGACCGCATGCTGGACATGGGCTTCATTCCCGACATCGAGCGCATCTGCAAGCTCGTCCCCTTCACGCGGCAGACCCTGTTCTTCACCGCGACCATGCCGCCGGAAATCCGGCGCATCACCGAGGCCTTCCTGCACAATCCGCAAAAGGTCGAGGTCTCCCGCCCCGCCACCACCGCCGTGACCGTGACGCAGGCCCAGGTACCCGCCGGCCGCGAGGCGCATGAGAAGCGCGAACTGCTGCGCCGCCTGCTGCGCGAGGCCAAGGACCTCAAGAACGCGATCATCTTCTGCAACCGCAAACGCGAAGTCGCGATCGTTCACAAATCGCTGCAGAAGCACGGCTTCAGCGTCGGTGCCCTGCACGGCGACATGGACCAGCCGGCCCGCATGGCCGCGCTCGACCAGTTCCGCAAGGGCGAGCTGCCGCTCCTCGTGGCCTCCGACGTCGCCGCCCGCGGCCTCGACATTCCCGAGGTCAGCCACGTCTTCAATTTCGACGTACCCCATCACGCCGACGACTATGTCCACCGCATCGGCCGTACCGGCCGCGCCGGCCGCACCGGCACTGCGATCTCGATCGTGACGCCGCTCGACCAGAAGTCGATGGTGGCGATCGAGAAGCTGATCGGCCAGAGCATTCCGCGCGCCGAGGGCGATTACGAAGTCAATGCCGACGCAGGCGAGCAGAGCGATCGTCCGCGCGAGTCGCGCGGTCGCGATCGTGAACGGTCCCGCGGCGGACGCGGCAAGCCGCAGCGTGGTGGCCGCGATCGCGAGCGCAGCCACGAGCCGCGCGAAGCACGTGGCGAGCCAAGGCCCTCTTCTGAGGGAAGGCATTCTTCCGAAGCAAGGCATTCGTCGGAAGCACGACAGCCAGCTGAAGCGCGGCATCGCTCCGAAGAGAAGCACGCCGGCGAGCCGCGTCGCGGCGCGCGCCAGCAGGCCAACAATTCGCATGTGCCTTCGATCGGCCGCCCCGAGCCGCGCCGCCAGCGCGAGGTCGATACCGAGCCGGGCGATCATTCGCACCTGCCGGCGTTCCTGCTCCGGCCCGTGCGTTCGTCTCCTGCCGGCGCCTGATGCGACGAGGCGCCTCAGGATCGGTTGAGCAGAGGCGCCCCACACTTTTTATGATGCATTGGCCACCGTATATTTACTGGCCGTTCACAAACGTCCGTTAGCCTACGAACATAATTTAAGCATTGCTGCGGTCGATGGCGCACCGACCGCTGTGGGGTATGTTCCGTGGTCAAGGTTCTCGACGAACACGAACGCACGATGGCGTTCGCCGAAGTGGCGCTCGGTCAGATCCGATCGCTTCGACAGACTGCAATCCCCCGCAATTACGAGATCTGGTACGTCTACGCGACCGGCTACAACGCCCCGCTCAACAAGATCATCAACGAGACGCTGGCGCGCCACGGCAAGCTGACCGAAGGCGATCTCGAGCAGATCTACGAGACCTATCTCTCCCACATCAAGACCACCGACCGCATCGACAAGGTCGGCGCGCGCGTCATCGGCGAGATCGACGACGTGATGAAGGTCCTCGGCGAGGCGCTCGGGATGACCGGCTCCTACGATGCGAGCCTGTCGGGCGCATCCGAAAAGCTGTCGTCGGCGAAGAACCGCGAGCAGATCAAGGCGATCGTGGAGACGCTGCTGCGTTCGACCAGCGAGATGCGCGAGACCAACAAGGCGCTGGAAGACCGCCTGACGCTGTCGAAGAACGAGATCAGCAATCTGCAGCAGAGCCTGGAGGCGATCCGCGCCGAGAGCCTGACCGATCCTCTGACGGGCCTTGGCAACCGCAAATATTTCGATCGCATGATCGACACGGCGGTGCAGAGCGCGCTCGTCTCGGGTGAGCCGCTGTCGCTGCTGCTGTTCGACATCGATCACTTCAAGTCGTTCAACGATTCCTACGGCCATCTCACCGGCGACCAGGTGCTGCGGCTCGTCGGCCTGTCGCTGAAACAGACCATCAAGGGCCAGGACATCACCGCCCGCTACGGCGGCGAGGAATTCGCGGTGGTTCTGCCCAACACCGCGCTGCGCCAGGCGCTCACCGTCGCCGATCACATCCGCCGCGCGGTGATGGCGAAGGAATTGAAGAAGAAGTCGACAGGCGAGATCCTCGGCCGTGTCACCATCTCCGTCGGCGTCTCCATGCTCAAGCCGGGCGACGACACCGACGCGCTGATCGAACGCGCCGACGCCTGCCTCTACGCCGCCAAGCGCAACGGCCGCAACCGCGTGATCTGCGAAGCCGATCCGGAATTCGCGATTGAGAGCCACAGCCGGGTGGCGTGAGCTTTCATCAACTGCCGTAAGGTGGGCAAAGCGCGGTGCGCCGTGCCCGCTTAAAGTCCGCGGGAACGCTTCCGCCTTCGCTCTGCGAGCTACGACGGACGGGCCGCTTTGCCTACCCTACGCACCGCCTTCTTGGCTGCTTTCTTGGCGGGGCGCTTCTTGGCAACGGCCTTCTTTGGCGCGGCCTTTTTCGCCGGCTTGTTTGCAGTCTTCTTCTTGGGCCGCTTCTTCACCTTGGCACGCTGCGCGGCGGCGAGCGCGGCTCTCGCCCATTGCGCAAGCTCCGAGGAATCGTCGAACAGGCGTGCGGGCAGCTCCCAGTAGGAGTTGACCAGCACGGTCTTGGCGCGGGTCGAGTACTGGAACGGCTTTGAACCCTCCGCTTCGAAATCAGGGATCGTGACTTCATCGGCACGGAAGAACAGGCCGGCGCGCAGCGACAGCGCGAAATTGGTGCCGTCGGCGGAGATGCCGTAGCCGGAGAACATCTTGCGGATGGTGACGGGGCCGAAATCGGCGAACAGGTCGATCAGGAATTCGCGGTCCATGGCCAAGCTGTCTCGCAGGGTCGTCCCGGCGCAGGCCGGGACCCATACTCCCAGGCAGGAGTTTAGCGAAGACTGGAAGTTACGCCACGTGGTACGGACACCTCCCGCGGTCGAGGCATCACGCGGTATGGGTCCCCCGGCCCCCCGTGCGCAATTGCGCACTAGGCCGGGACGAAAGCGGTGTGATTGGAGAAAGTTGGGCTTACCCGTCGATCTTCGCCGGCCGCAGCTCGACCGACTCGCCGCAACCGCAGGCGGAGATCTGGTTGGGGTTGTTGAAGACGAACTGGGCCTGCATCTTGTCGGCCTTGTAGTCCATCTCGGTGCCGAGCAGGAACAGCACGGCCTTGGGATCGACCAGGATCTTGACGCCCTTGTCCTCGACGACCTCGTCGGTCGCGCGGATCTCGTGGGCGTATTCGACCGTGTAGGACTGGCCGGCGCAGCCGCCGTTCTTCACCCCGACGCGCAGGCCGACGATCTCGGAATCGGCACGCTGGGTCAGCTCGGTGATGCGCTGGGCAGCGGCATCCGTCAGCCGCATCACCTGCGGGCGCGGCCGCCGGGGCTTTGGAGTGGATGCTGGTGTTGAGCCTGACGAAATCTGGGTCATGCTATTTATGTGGTCCGTTGCAGATCGAATTCAATGCGCGTTGAGACCGTCACCACATGTTCAGGACGAGGCGGGCCTCGTCGCTCATGCGCTCGGGCGACCACGGCGGCTCCCAGACGACCTTGACGTCGACCACGCCGACGCCGGGAACGCTGGCGACCGCGTTCTCGACCATCGTCGGCAGCTCGCCGGCCGCCGGGCAGTTCGGCGTCGTCAGCGTCATCTGGACATCGACGGAACGGTCGTCCTTGATCTCGACCTTGTAGATCAGGCCGAGCTCGTAGATGTCGGCCGGGATTTCCGGATCGAACACGGTCTTGAGGCCCGCGATGATCTCGGTGGTGAGGCGCTCGGTCTCCTCCGGCGGCAATGCCGAATGGGTCTCCATCGGATTGGCTTTGATTTCGGCCGTGTCACTCATGCGAACAAATCCCGCGCCTTCAGCAGCGCCTGTGCCAGATGATCGACTTCTTCCCGGGTATTATACATGCCGAACGAGGCCCGGCACGTCGCGGTGACGTTGAACCGCTCTAAAAGCGGCATCACGCAATGGGTGCCGGCGCGCACCGCGATGCCCTGGCGGTCGATCACGGTGGCGACGTCGTGGGCGTGGGCGCCCTTGAGCTCGAAGGAGATCACCGGGCCCTTGCCGCGCGCCGTGCCGATCAACCGCAGCGAGTTGATCTCGCGCAGCTTCTCCTGGGCATAGGCGGTGAGATCGGCCTCGTGGGCGGCGATGCGCTCCTTGCCGATCGAATTGACGTAGTCGATGGCGGCGCCAAGGCCGACCGCCTCGACGATCGCCGGCGTGCCGGCTTCGAACTTGTGCGGCGGGTCGCCGTACGTGACGACCTCGCGCGAGACCTCGCGGATCATCTCGCCGCCGCCGTTATAGGGCCGCATCGCGACGAGGTGGTCGTACTTGGCCCAGAGCACACCGATGCCGGTCGGGCCATAGACCTTGTGGCCGGTGAAGACGTAGAAGTCGCAGCCGAGATCCTGGACGTCCACGGGCAGGTGCACCGCCCCCTGGCTGCCGTCCACCAGCACCGGAATGCCGCGGGCGTGGGCGATCTTCACGACGTCCTTGATCGGCACGATGGTGCCGAGTGCGTTCGACATCTGCGTGATCGCGACCAGCTTGGTCTTCGACGTCAGCAGCTTCTCGAACTCGTCGATGAGGAAATTGCCCTCGTCGTCGACCGGCGCCCACTTGATCACGGCGCCCTGGCGTTCCCTCAGGAAATGCCACGGCACGATGTTGGAGTGGTGCTCCATGATCGAGATGACGATCTCGTCGCCTTCCTTGATGTTCGGCCCTCCCCACGACGACGCGACCAGATTGATCGCCTCGGTCGCGTTACGAGTGAAGATCACTTCCTCGGTCCGCGGCGCGTTGATGAACTGCGCTACCTTGGTGCGGCCGCCCTCATAGGCTTCGGTCGCGGCATTGGCGAGGTAGTGCAGGCCGCGATGCACGTTGGCGTATTCGGACTGATAGGCCTGCGTCATGCGGTCGAGCACGGCGCTCGGCTTCTGCGCCGAGGCGGCGTTGTCGAGATAGACCAGCTTCTTGCCGTAGACCTGCATGGCGAGCGCCGGGAAGTCCTGGCGCACGCGCGCGACGTCATAGGCGCCGTTCTTGACTGCAGGATGCGTGCTCATTGGCGCCGCTCCAACCAGCGCTCGGCGATGCCGATCACGTGCTCGCGCAAATCATCATCGGCGATCTGCTCGATGGCTTCACCGACGAAGGCCTGGATCAGCAGCGCCTGGGCCTGCTTCTCGGGCAGGCCGCGCGCCTTCAGATAGAACAGCAGGCTCTCGTCCAGCGCACCGGCGGTGGCGCCGTGGCCGCAGGAGACGTCGTCGGCAAAAATCTCGAGCTCGGGCTTGTTGTCGGCCTCGGCTTCGTCCGAGAGCAGCAGCGCACGCGTCATCATCTTGCCGTCGGTCTTCTGGGCGTCGGGACGGACGATGATGCGGCCCTGGAACACCGAATGGGCGCGATCGTCGATCACGGCGCGGAAGACTTCGCGGCTGACGCAGTTCGGCACGGCGTGGTCGACCACCAGCGTGGTGTCGCCATGCTCGGTCTTCTGCAGCAGGTTGACGCCGTTGGCGGAGAGCTCGCTGCCCTCGCCTGCCAGCGTGATGAAGCCCTGCAGGCGGCTGACGGCGGCGCCCGTCGTCATGTTGAAGACGTTGAATTTGACGCTGGCGCCGATGGTCACGAATTGCGACGTGATGTTGGTTGCATCAGCCGCATCGTCCATCAGACGAATATGTGCAACGTCAGACTCGTCGCCGACCGTGACGATCACGGCGTCGTTGACCTGGTAGGCCTTGGCGCCTGCCGCGACGAAGCTCTCGACGATGGTGGCGCGGACGCCCTTCCCGATCGCGACCTGCGAGCGGGTGAAGGCCGACGCGGACGAAGCGGTCGCGATGTGGATGATCTGGATCGGCGCGGACAGCTGGCTGCCTGCGGCGATATCGAGCACCACGCCATCCGTCGCCATCGCGGCGTTCAGCGCGATCACGGCATCGGTGGACGCGGTCTTCAGGAGACCGGCATCCTTCTCCAGCGCTTCGCGCAGCGTCCTGAAACCCACCTCGCCGGCGAGTGCCTTGACGTCGGAGAGATCGGCCGCGAACACGCCGTCGACCAGCACCAGCTTGCGGGCGCCTTCGATCGCATGCGCCTTCACCGCCTCGGCAGCGCGCTTCAGCGCGGCCGCATCAGGGCTGGCCGCCAGCGGCAGCACCTCGCCGACCAACGCGCGCAGGTCGGTATATTTCCATTCCTCGATCCGGCGGTGCGGCAGGCCGAGACGCTCATAGCTCTCGAACGCCTCGCGGCGCACTGCTGCCACTGCCGGCGACCCCGGCAAGCGGCCTTCGGCGCTGGCGAAGAGATCGCTCACCGCGCGGCCGTTTCCGGTCTTTGCCACAGCAACGTTCATCGCAAAATTCCTTACGCGGCATCCTCGAACTGGGCATAGCCGGAGGCTTCCAGCTCCAGCGCCAGTTCCTTGCCGCCGCTCTTCACGACACGGCCCTTCGACATCACGTGCACGATGTCGGGCACGATGTAGTTGAGCAGCCGCTGATAGTGGGTGATGACGACCATCGCGCGCTTGGGCGAATGCAGCGCGTTGACGCCGTCGGCCGCGATGCGCAGCGCGTCGATGTCGAGGCCGGAATCCATCTCGTCGAGAATGCACAGGCTCGGCTCGAACAGCGCCATCTGCAGCACCTCGTTGCGCTTCTTCTCGCCGCCGGAGAAGCCGACATTGACGCCGCGCTTGAGCATGTCCTGCGGGATGTTCAGCGACTTCGAGACCTCGCGGACCTTCTTCA